>Ga0209664_1000026_pt1 | contig 163931 bp, 152 predicted proteins | sample SaaInlV_150m_DNA_FD_184668 | JGI IMG/M metagenome (GOLD analysis project Ga0209664, IMG submission 184668) | Marine microbial communities from expanding oxygen minimum zones in the Saanich Inlet - Saanich Inlet SI073_LV_135m_DNA (SPAdes) (version 2) | ecosystem: Environmental > Aquatic >... | reverse complement strand
AAAAAAAAAAAAAAAAAAAAAAATTTAAAAAAAAAAAAAAATATTACCAACAACGTTAGAAAAAACAACGTTTTTTAAAAGTGATTTTCGTCTCAGTGTCACAAATTTGAAAAAGTGAAAAAACACAAAAAAAAACTTAAAACCATAATAAATCAATATGTTATTTGTATATATTTAATATAATAGCAAATTATAATAAATATATTATTTATTTATGTGACAAATAAATGTTTTTATTTTATAGTATATTAAATACATGATAAATTACATACATTATATTTGTATATATTGTTAATTCCTTAAAATTTTAATAATAAAAATTTTTTTTTATTAAAATAACTATTTGAATATATATTATTTCAACATATATATTCCTTATTTTTTTAATACTAATGCGTTTTCGTTTTTTTATTACCATTTAACGTTTTAATTAATTCGCTTAATTTTTTTTCAAGAGAATCATAGTCAATATATGTTTCCATTCTATATATAGTAGTGTTTAATGTGCATTTATTATTTTCCTTTCTATATTCTTGTATATTATTTATAATAGAATCATAATTTTTTAAAAAATGCTCTGTCATCGTAGGATGAAAGTGTGAAAATATTATATTATTATTAGTTATAACCTTGTATATAGCGTGTTGTATATTTTTATATTTTATAATAGAATTATAAGGTTTAACATTTTTATTGTTTTCTAAAATACCCGGTTCATTTAATAAAGGATTATCATTTAGTAGAGTACATAATGTTAATAAAACACTAGAAATTGTTTGACAACCAGTCCATTGATCGCCACTCCATGTATTCAATATAGAAACACATACCTTACCATTTCTATATAAATTTGGATTAAATCTAGTGCTTCCATCATTTGTCATATATTCGACTTTTGGTGGTTGAAATGGGTAATTGGGTGGAAATTTAAATTTAAATAAATAATATCCATTATGATATGGTGTACCTTCCGGTCCAATAATCATTGCGGTCCCTTTTAACATGTCATTATTATCATGTTTATAATAGATGCCATTATTTTCCAATGGATGTTTTATTATTTCTTTAACATCCAATAGCAACCTTTTAATTGCATTTTTTGAAATTTTGATTTGGCTCATTAATAATTATAAATCTGTTTTTTTAGATTATTTATTTATATATTATATCCCATATAATAGAAAGTATTCTAGGTAAAAACATATGTTTCATATTTAGCACATGATTTAAAAAAAAATTGAAAAAAAATTATATAAGGAGAATATAATAATATATAATATGAATAGCAGCACATTTGATTTGTATATTAAAAGTAAGCAAACAAATTCTATAAATAAAAAGCAATATACACATACTAAAATTGGTGATAAATCCAAAAATATATTTGGCGGATGTTTCATTATACCAGAGAATGAAAAAGATAAATTTTGGAAATTATATTTTCAACATGTATTTAAAAATGGTAAGAAGGAATATTTAACAGAGAGACAATTATTTGAAGATGGTCCAATCCTTATTGATATAGATATGCGATATGAAAATACGATTGAAACAAAACAACATACAAATGATGATGTTCTGCAATTAGTAGGTTTATATATGGAACATGTATCATCTATTTATAAAATAGATGATAAGACCGAAGTTTCTATATTTGTAATGGAAAAAAAGACCGTTAATAAATTAGAAGATATAACAAAAGATGGTATTCATATTATAATTGGTATTAAATCAGATAAGCCCGCGCAAGTATTATTAAGAAATAAAGTGCTGAAAGATATGGAAGAAATTTGGGGTCAATTACCATTAACTAATACATGGGATCAGGTCATTGACGAGGGTATTACTAAGGGTAGTGTTAATTGGCAAATCTATGGGTCAAGAAAACCCGGTTATGAAAGATATAATTTAAAATATTATTATACTGCTGAATTTTCATCGGTTGACGAAGAATGGGAATTTGAAAACATGGGAATAGAAACATTTAATATTGAGCAAAATATACAATTACTATCAGCACAATACAATAAACATATTCAATTTGACATTAATGATGATGTAATGAATGAATATGAAAATATAAAAAAACAAATGAGCAAAAAAAGAGAGAATAAAGTTAAAAAAAAGGTCAAATTAAAGGCATTCACTGATATTAATAGCATTGATTATGAATCTATTTCAAACATGAAAGAATTGGATATGGCAATAGAGAATATGTGTAACCCCGAAAATTATGGAAAAATTGGATATACATATGAATTAAAAGAAACACATGAATACACTATGATATTACCGAAAAATTATTATGGTCCGGGTTCATATACTAAGTGGATTCGTGTTGGGTGGGCATTGAAAAATACAAGTCCAATGCTATTTATTACTTGGTTAAAATTCAGTAGTCAATCCGAAGAGTTTGGTTTTGATCAAGTATCTGATATGTGGGGTAAGTGGGAAAATTTTAATAATAATAAGGATGGGTTAACAAATCGTTCAATAATGTATTGGTGTAGAAATGATGTATCGAAACAATTTAAAAAAGTGCAGGAAAGTACTGTTGATTATTATGTTGAGGAAGCCATAGAAAGGAAAGGATTGGATTATGATCTTGCTAATGTATTATTTCAATTATATAAAGATAAATATATTTGTGCTAGCTATTCGAATGGCATATGGTTTGAATATGATAAAGGTCGTTGGGTGGAAGGAGATGGGGGAGTGGAAATTAGTAAGAAAATATCCAATGAAATTTGGAAGTTATTTCTTGGAAAGTTATCTGAATTATTAGATCAATTGGCAACTAAAGTTTTAAATAACTTTGATGAATCGGTCGACACTGAACAAATTCGAAAAAAAATTCAAGCAAAACAAAATACAATTTATGATATTATGGATTCCCTTAAAAAAACACCAAAGAAAAAAAATATTATGAAACAGGCACTGGAATTGTTTTATGATAAAGACTTTTATAATAAATTGGATAAAAATGAACAGTTATTATGCTTCAATAATTATATTGTCGATTTTGAAAAAAATGAATACCGTATAGGAAAACATGATGATTATATATCATTGTGTACTGGTATTGATTATATTCCTATTGATATAGTAAAACAAAAATACATGAAAGAACATGATGAAATAATCGATTTTATCGCAAAATTATTTCCAAATGAAAATCTAAGAAAATATATGTGGGAACACCTTGCAAGTTGTTTAATTGGTACAAATGAAAATCAAACGTTTAATATTTATTGTGGTTCAGGTGCCAATGGTAAGTCAAAACTTGTTGAATTAATGTCATTAAGTCTTGGAGATTATAAAGGTATTGTACCAATAACTTTAATTACACAAAAAAGAACAAGTATAGGTTCTACTTCATCTGAAGTAGTCCAATTAAAAGGTAGAAGGTATGCTGTAATGCAAGAACCTGAAAAAAGAATGCAAATAAATGAAGGTATAATGAAAGAAATAACTGGTGGTGATGAATTACAAGGTAGAGCATTATGGAAAGAAACCATTACATTTAAACCACAATTTACACTTGCCGTTTGTACAAATACATTATTTGATATTAAAAGTAATGATGATGGTACATGGAGAAGAATTCGCGTTAGTAATTTTGAATCAAAATTCTTAAGTAAGCCATATAAAAATGAAAAAAAATTCCCAAGAGAATTATATCCATTCCAATATAAAAAAGACACTAGTATAGATAAAAAATTTAAAAAATGGGCACCAGTATTTATGTCGATGTTAGTTGAAATTGTGTATAAAACAAAAGGAAGGGTCACTGATTGTGATGAAGTGTTAATGGTTAGTAATAAATATAGAGAAAATCAAGATCACTTTTCGGGATTCATGACGGAAAAATTAAAAGAAGAGCAAGGTGCCAAAATAAAGAAAACGGAATTATCAGAATCGTTTAAAGAATGGTATATGTTAAATCATGGTAGGGGAGTACCAAAACCAAGTGAATTATTTGAAAAAATGAATCAACAATATGGTGTATATATACGTGGGGGGTGGCATAATGTTAAATTAATATACGATGAAGACTCTGACGATGAATATTAATATAAATAAAAAAAAAATTGAATTATAAATACATATTTTTTATAAATTAAAATATGTATTTTAATAATATATTCCCAAAAATAAAAACCATTTTAACACCAGTATTATATTATTTGTTCATGATATCCAGTTTATTAATAATATATAATATTGTATCATATTACCATTGTACTATTTGTACTGGTTGGAGATCAATTTTAATGGTACCAACACCATTATGTTCATATTCTTTATGGATATTGACAAATATTTCTAATATATTATATGTTACATATGGTGTATGTATAATGACCTCGTTTGCATATATTTTATCATTATTCAATATAACTAATTTAACTCCTTATCATCTAGGCAATAATTAATAAAATTTCGATGAAACGTGTAACATCTTATTTATTAATAAATAAGCAACTAATAATACTGGTATTATAATATAATTATAATTATCCATTAATCTTCTATAAAATAGAATTAAAATAGAATAAACAACTACTAATACAATAAATAATATTTTGATTATATTATTCATTTTTAATATATTTTTATTTGAAAGACCACTATAATAAGTACGTCTATCATTTGTTAAACTTTTCCCAATAGTATTTTCTTTTTCTGACTTTAATTCGTCATATTCGTCAATTTGATCTTCTAGATAAACATCGACGTTTTTATTGTAGTACTCTGAAATGTTATAGTTATTAATTATTGCATCTAACTCGGCTGTTTTATCCATTCTTTCTTTTAAATATGAAGATACTAAAGAATCTCTCTTGTCGTCATATTGCTTGTCCTTCGAATTTTGATAAAAATCCTTTCCTTTTGTGTAAACAAAATAGTTTTTTTTTGCTTGTTCCAATTCTTCTGGTGCAGACTCATTATTATTTTTTGCATCGTTGTATATTTTTTTGAGTTCATTTGCTTTTTTTTTTCTTTTGCATTCTGTACCGCAAACCACGTTTTTATGTGCATGATTTATCATATCATTAATTTTATCTAAATAAGGTGGAAATTCCATATAAATATATAATATATAATGATAATATTATTATGTATTATATTAAACCGTTTGAAAATTTTCTACATTAGTATGATGTGGTTGTATTTTATTTCCAGCTAATTTAACGGAGTCCTTTATATTAGCTGTTTTATTTAAATTTTCAATACATTTATGTTGTGATTTATCATATTTCATACCAGTAGAACAACATTCTGCTCCAATACACCCACCCATATTCAATGATCCATTTAATCCCTTATCTCTATTTGTTGGTTCAGATAAATTCAATGGTTTTTCTTGTCCCATATCATATTCGCTGAAAATCATATTACTTCTTGAATTTAAATCATATATTTTGAATATTACATATAAAATACAAGTGCTTACAATTAATATATTTAAGGTAATATACATACCATATGGTAAGAATCGAAGTTTATTTAATATTAATAAAATAAACAATGGTATGCAAAAATAGAGTATCAATTTAACAATTTTAATTTGCCCCATAACTTGTGACCCATAATAATCATTAAATTCAACTGTTCTGAGATTATGGTCCTTCGTTTTTTTAACATCATTAATTTGTTTTTTGATGACATTTATATCGTTTTCTGTCATTTCAATCATTTTCATTTGGGTATCAAGATCGTTTTTCGCATCAGTTACACCATTGTTTGTTACTGTATAAATATCTTGAAGCATTTTAAATAAATTAATTCTAGTAGTTGAAATTTCATTAATATTGTTAATTATACTATCTTGATAATGTAATTCTTCACCATTAGACATACTATTTTGTAATTGATTAAACAAATTTTTTTCTGTCTCTTGTAATTGTTTAATATTTTGTATTGTTTGTTCGTGTTGGTTTATTGGTGCAGTTTGATTATTCGAATTTGAATCCATATCTATATATTTGTAATATATAATTTTAATAATAATAAGTATTTTTTTGTACAAGTGTGACTATTAAATAGATCATAATCAATAAAATTACAATCGCCAATACATATTTTGAATTTGAACGAATGTCCATTAAATTTACATTTATTATAGTAAGAATTACAATCGCAGCTAAAACACTCCAGAATATAAGCATTGATATATTATTATTTTTATATAATTCACTCAAGTGACCCCTTTCTTTTAATGAATTTATATTACCTTGTGTTTTTTCTAAATTTAATTTATCCTTCTTTAATTTATCAATGTATTTATTTAATTCACCTTTTTTATCCCCAATTTGTTTATTCAATTCAACATCACTAATAACCAACTGACCAATATCCATCTTGATTTTTGTAGATAATTCAATAAGTTTATTATTTAATTGTACAAGTTCTTTCCATTTTGATTTATCTATTAACATTCTATTACAAGAAATAGAGCTAGTCATTTCATTATTGTTTGAATTAAAACTATCAAATTCATCATTTGTTAATGTTACAGGTTTTAAATTACACGTTTTACTTCGTTTTTCCCACACATCTTCTGTGTAATCATATGCTTCACCTTTAATATTAATCCATTTTCTATCACCATTTTGATTTTGAATATTTTTACCAACCATATTGCAGGGTTGATTAATATTCATATTTGCACCCGATTCAAATTGTTGAAGTTCATTTTTTGTTATTTTCATATGATTACTGGAACAATTTTTTGGTAATATTGAACCATCATTTTTGTTAAATAAATTTTTCAATATAGCACCACTATTGTTTTTAAGATTTTGCTTGTAACCGTAATTATTAATATAATACATATCGCCATTATCAGTATAAACGTATTTTCCAAAATATTTACTAAATTGAGCCTTTGCTTTATTTCTGGATATAATGTCGGTAATATACTCCTTATAAATTGTGGTGTAATGCTGTAGTGTATTATTAAATTCATTTTCAATATTATTCATATTAAACATAACTACATTTTCATTTTTTTTTTGTAATGAAGATTTACTATTCATCGCTTCTTGTATTGAACCTAAACTTCTAGAAGAGGTTTCTTGAATTAATTTTGTATGATTCTTTTCTTTATTAAAGAGAGATTTATTGTATAATACAAACCTTTCTCCCTGTAATAGACTTTCATCATTATTTGTTTTCACTAAATTGTTTAAAAAATATTCCATTATTATTGTTATACTTATACAATAATAATAGAAAAACTATCTATAAATTATTATTAATTTGATATATTTCTTTTGCAAAAAGTGTAATAATACCAAATGATAACGCACCAAAAATATATGTTGACATCCTGTTATTGTTATAAATTTTCATGTGATTTTCGAATAATAAATTAGAAGTAAGTATTTGGTCCTCACTATTATCAATTTCACTTTGGATAGTCGAATTTGTTTTTTTATATTGATTAATTTTTATATCTGATGTTTTTACATTGTCAGCGATATTCTTGGTTTTATGCAATAAATCTCTCTTTATTGATTCCATTTTAGAATTATTATTTTTAATAAAATTAATTGTTTCTTCATATTCGTTATTATATTTTTTAACATCGGGGTATTTCAATTTATTTTCATATACTGTTGATAATTGGTCCAAAAGTATAAAAAATGCTAAATTATTATTGTCTATATTGTTTTTAATTTTTTTTATCGAACCCATATATATTTGTATTATATTTTAGATTAAAAAAAATATATTTAATTAATTTGTTAAATACAAATTCGATAAAACTCTGATGTAATAGATGTTCTTGATGGACGAATAATCTTACACATTTCACCTGGCCTCAGACAAATCGCTTGTGCAACAGGGTCAAATCGCGATATCTCTGGTATCTGTTCGTTATTCATTATATTATATTTTTGTCTTACCTCATTACTTTCTGATTGTGATAATACAGTGTGTGGGGGGACAATTTTATGATTTAATATATTAAATTGTAGTCTTTTAAAACTAAAGATGACAATATATTTTTTTTCCGTTTCCCAAATATGAGTAAGAAATTTTAACAATGTTTGATTTGGTTCAGATTTTGTAATAATTATTAATGTATCGGTATTTTTCAACATTTCTTCTATATTATACAAATCTTCAATGAATTCATAAATATTTTTATCTCGTAATGTTTTTCCTAAATGGTATTTTATATATACTTTTTTCTTTTTTGAATTTTCTAGAAACATATCCAATTGTTCATTTTGATATAGTGTATGGATTTCATTTAAACTAAAGTTATTATAAATTGAAATATCATATCCTTGTTTTTCTAATAATTCTAATATTGTTTTTCTTGATTGAAAAATTATTTTTGTTTGTCCACTATTTTGTGCCATTATATATAATATAATTAATCTTTTAATTATATTATATTTTCAATTATTTAATAAATAGTTATTCCTTTTTTTTAATAACCAAACTGATTTTTTTATCAGACGATGATGATAAAGCATTTAACTCTTCATCCGGATTTGAAACTGATTTATCATCTGAATCATATGATTTATCATCTGAATCATCTGATTTATCTTTTATATCTTGTTCGGTTTCTTTTTTTGATATACTTTTACTAGAACTTTTTAATATACCCTTTGAAGGTTTAAATTGTACCATATCATCTTTTAAAACAAATTTTGGTTTTTCTTCTTCATCTGGATTTGAAACTGTTTTTGTTAATAACTTTTTTAAACCCAATAAATCTTCATTGGATATAGATTCATGGTGTTGTGGCATATCAGGATCATAACTAGGTGAACGTGGCATATCAGGATCATAACTAGGTGAGCGTGGCATATCAGGATCATAACTAGGTGAACGTGGCATATCAGGATCATAACTAGGTGAACGTGGCATATCAGATTGAATAGGTGTATTATCCTTAAACGGTGATTGTTTTTGGTCATTATTTTCTTTAGTTTGTTCCAATTTTTTTAGATAATTTACATCCGAAGTTAATGCTATATTATCAAAATTCACAGTGTAATTGTTTTTATTATTTTCTTCTTCAATTTGAACAAATACATTATTTAAATGTTTTTTAACAATAAATTCACCCAATACATTTGGCATAAAATAATAATAAACTTTTGTTCCAATCGGATATAATGTCATATTATCTTTTGGTAATTCCTGTTGCATCATTCTCATATTACTTTGCATCATTCCCATATTACTTTGCATCATTCCCATATTATAATCCATTATATTTGCAAATAAAAATTGATCATCGTGTACCCGTTTATTTTCATCAATATATTTCTGTTGATCAGTATCATCTTTTTTGGCAATATTTTCAGATTTAACAATATATTCAGAATTATCATTTGAACCTGAAAATGGATCATATATTTTTAAAATAATTAAATTATCATCAAGATATCCAATAACTTCAAAATCTTTTTTGGTTGATTGATTTATATAACTAGAAACAATGGTTCCATTTGGATATGTTATTTGTTTATTAATAAATGGATTTACAGCCTCTTCTTTGGTATATTCTTCCACCTTTGGTTTTTTTTGAACTTCATTTTTATTTAATTCATTTAATTTATTAATGTCAGAAACAATATTATGATTTAATATTTTAAAATTATCTGAATAAGACAATGAAGTCATTTGATCAATATTATCTTCTGTAATTATTTTCATTTCGATATTCATTGTTTTTAATTCCTGCATAAGTAATTTAAAAGCATATGGTACGTTAAGAATACTAAAATTTCTACCATATTTGCTCACTTTATGAATATTTATGTTATTAATATCTGTCATTGTACCAGAAAATTTAATTGGACCATCACATTGAGGACTTAAAAATAAATTTTCACTTTCATTATAAATTGCGATTGAACCAGTAATATTACATATAGCTATTTGGAATTTATCACCTCGTTCCATCAATGATTCTTTTAAGAAATATGATGCCCCATGTGATAAAATACAATCACGTTCCATTTCACCAATTCTTAATCCACCATCATTTGCTCTACCTTGCACAGTTTGCCTAGTTAATAAAGTTCTTGGTCCTCTTGCTCTATAATTTATCTTATCCTTGACCATATGTTTTAAACGCATATAATAAGTAGGGCCAACAAAAATGTTACTTTCTAATTGTTTTCCAGTAGTTCCATTATATAAGATTTCAGTTCCACTAGAATGAAAGCCACTATCTTGAAGTAATTGACCGAAATATTCATGTTGTGGTCCCTTATTATTAAAAGCAGTACAATCACCAAATCCACCATATATAGCACATGCCTTTCCAGTTAAACATTCAACCAATTGACCAATTGTCATGCGTGACGGTATAGCATGAGGGTTAATTATAATATCCGGTTTTAATCCATCCTTTGTAAATGGCATATCTTCTTCAGGTATAACAAGTCCAATGGTACCCTTTTGTCCACATCGACTACAAAACTTATCGCCTATTGCAGGTATTCTCTCTTCTCTAATTCGTACTTTTGCCAATCGATTACCTTCTTCCCCTTCGGTCATAAACGTTTTATCAACATATCCCAACTGTCCTTTTTTGGGAAAAACAGACCCATCATTATATATATTTGGATTTTCAAGATCATTACTAACTTTTCCCATTAATACAATTTTGTCATTCAATTTTGTATTTTCTTTTATTAACCCATGTTTATCCAAATGAGAATAATCATATCCAGCCTTTAACCCAACTACATTTTCGTCTTCAATGTTAGAAAATTTTGATACCAAGACATCACCACCTAGTTTTGACGATTCCTCTCTGGTTTCATACATATTATAATATGTTGTGCGAAACATTCCTCTATTCAATGAACCTTCATTAAATAAAATAGAATCTTCTACATTATAACTACCATAAACCATAATAGCAACGATAGTATTTTCTCCATATGGATGCTCTTCATTATGGATATATTTTAAATATCGACTTTTTAAAAGGGGCTTTTGCCCATAATTTAATATAACACCCATTTTATCAATACGATTTTGATAATTTGAATGATACAATGATACACCTTGTTTCCCTTGACCACATGCAAACAAATTTCTAGGCAATTGGTTATTTTCAGGAAATACAACTTGATTTCCCATAACACCAAATATCAATGAAGGATTTATTTCAATATGTGTATAAGGTTTTAATTTTAGACTAGAATTATTCATTGCTATTAAAGCACTTCCGGATTCAGCAGTATCAATAAAATCAATAATAGCATTTTTATCATTTAATTTATCAATATCATTTACATCATATAAGTCTTTATAATTTTGATATACATTATTTTTTTTATAATCAAATCCGGTTTTTTTGTCATAAAATCCAGTTATAAGTTGATCCCATGTAAAATCATCTTCTCTTATTTTTTTAAGTACATCTTCATTTTCAAAACTTGGACGATTTGTTTGTTCATTCATATAAAATATTGGGCGACATAACCTACCATAATCAGTATAAATATGTAATTCATTTAATTGAATATCCCAATGCACACTATTGTATATCGGAATTAATGCTTTTCTTCTATAATCTTTAATTTTATTTTCAATTTTAACAGGATTAACAATACAACCAACCCAGGCACCATTAACGAAAACCTTTGTTGTTTTAGACAAAAAATCTGAACTGCATTCTTCTATAGAATACATTGTACCATGTTTTCTCATCCATTCTATCATCGGATATCCGGAACTTCCATAAGTAATATGAGTTGTAAACGCAAGGTGTTTGTGTAACCCACAATTTCCCCCATCTGGCGTATCCACAGGATCAATTATACCCCACTGTGAACAATGTAAATGCCTAGGCCCAGTAATTTTTGCACTACTATCAAATGGTAAATTTAATTTTCTTAAATGAGAAATAAATGAATTAAACGATAATCGATTAAGTGGTTGAACAACACCCATTTTTTTTGTATACGATTGAGATCCCCAGTTACCCTTAAATGCCTTTCTAAATCCATCTTCAAGAATTTTATTTTTAAAAATGTCTTGAGTATTTGATTGTACTAATGTCTTGAAATTGTCACCTTGGTATTGCCCTGTATGAAATTTATATTCTTTATCGATAGACAATCGTATTTCATTTTGTTGTAATGTGAAATATTCTTTAAATAAATCATACATGAGTGAACCGGTTAATTCAACTCGTTTGAATTTAAAACTGTCTCTATCAGTAGCATTATGTTCTTTCTTGTATACTTTTAATAATCGAAACACCATATATCCTATAAAATATGCCTTTTGTTTATAATTATCTTCGCCTACATGAGGTAAAAAATAATTCATTAAAATATCATGGACACCAGCAATCGTTTTTGCTTTCGTGAATGTTGCAATATATTTTAAAGCAACTGATTGTGAAAAAATATTATTTGAATCATGTATAGATGGAATGAAAAAATCCAAATTATCCTTGTGTTTTTCTAAATCCAATAAACAGTGTTCAATTATTTTTTTGTCAGATAATACACCTAATGCCCTCATTAATATAAACAGTGGTACTTCTTTTCTTACATTAGGTACTAAAACAACTATCTGATTATTACTATATACAGAACTCGGTGCAATAATTCTTACAGCCGATGTTCTCATTGGTTTCGATGCATCTTCAGAAACAGAACGTATCTCTGCCGAATGACTATACATATCATTCGGTTTTTCCCTTATATAAATCATATTGTCGGCAAATTTTTCTTGTGGAATAACAACCTTTTCTTTTCCATCAATAATAAAATACCCACCTTTATCATTTCTACATTCACCCATATTAAATTTCACATCAGTTGTTAATCCGTTTAATATACATAATTCAGAATTCAACATAATAGGAAAACGCCCTAAATAAGTTTTATTAATTGTTTCTTCATATGTTTCAATCGTATTATCAGATTTGTAAATTTTATATATTACATCAATGTCGTAATGTATCGATAATCCATATGTCATGTTTCTTAATCTTGCTTCATTTGGAAACATAAAGTGATGTCTATTGTCATCATATATCGTTGGTTTTCCATAATAAATTTTATTTCCTTTTTTCCCACCTAAATAAAGTTCACATTGCAATTTAAAATCTTTTATACCATTATCATAATCCTTTAATAATTTAATTGGATTTTTTTCTTTAAAAATACGCGGTATTCCATTTTTAAAAAAATCATTATACGAATCCAAATGATGTTGCACTAAAAAATTTGGGTTATCATTACAATATTTATCTATAATTTTCCATGATAATTGTTCCATTTATATATATAATATCATAATCATTTATTTTGATATTATAACTTATAATTTGTTATATTTTAAAGGAATATTTGTAATAATTACAAAAAGTGTTTAATTTCATCTACAGTTAGTTCTAAAACAAACAAACCGATGGTTACAAACATTAGAACAAGTGGAAATAAAAGGATTAACCATGAAAGCTTAGTGTATTTAAAATCACACAATTTTTGCAAAATAAATGTCCAGAATAGAACATAAACGGCTTTTGCCATAAAAATAGATAATGTATTTGTTACAGAGCATGTGAAATTACCAACACAATACTTTTTAGAATTTCCTAAATTTTGTACAATTAGAACAAATATGGAAACACATGATAATAAAAAATAAACTTTTGCTGGAGTGCAAAGAGATTTTACAGTTTTAACTAAATTCATTTTATATATATAATAAATATTTTATTCGATATCAACATGTGTCAATATATGTCTTCTACAGCATATTTTATTTAAATTTAATTTATCCATAACTTCGCCTTCTATTGTTTTATCTGAAAAATTTGTTGTTAAATACATAACGTTATTAACATCCATATTATTTTGTAATTTTTGTTTTCTCACTTCTATTTGATAAAATCTATATTTATCAGCTAATACTTTACCGCAGGTGAAACATTTTATTGGAATAATCATTTTTAATTATATTATAATAAAAATATATAATTAAATCAATTTTATATATTTATTTTATCTAATTAATACGATTTAATATCAACACGTTTTTTTAATTTCATATTTTTCATATCCATTTCATCTGTTTGTGTTATTTTTTTTGCACTTATTTTATTTAAAATAGAAAATATATATAACATTAGAAATAGAAGACAACTTACAATGAGTATAAATATTATTTGTATACCACTCCCATTTGTTTTATAATAATTCATAATCTATAATATATATTCATATAATAGTTCATATGTTACTATATAGTTATACTAGGTAACACTTATAAATTCATAACCATCAGATGTTTTCATTTTTTTCATTTGTTTATTTTCTGAATGAATTTCGTCATGACATTTTTTACAAACATTTGCTAAATTAGCTGGGTGGTTTTTATGAAAACTACTATTATCAGTTACTATATAATTATTGTCGTTTGCGTATTGTTTATATTGCAAATGATGCACATCATCGCCTATGTTTTTTTTACATATTTCACAATTACCTTTTATTTTCTTACTGTTATAAGGTGATTTATCCATATTCAAAATACTATCCAATTCAGGATTGTATTTTATTCGTATATTTTCTGCTCTTTTAATAAATTTATCTGGTAATCCAAGTGATTTGCAAACTTCTAGTCCATACATTGTTTTCCCAGGTCCATTTTTTAATTTTCTATTGTATATTATTTTTTTTGTATATGGATCACATGTTATACTCATATGTTTTAATGACAATGTTTCCAAATTTTGAATTTCAGAATAATTTTTCAATTCATGATAATGTGTTGCAAATATATAAGAACTATTTTGTGTATTCATTTGTTCCAGTGTGGCAACAATAATACTCAATGCCGAATAACTCTCTGTTCCTGAACATATTTCATCACCCAATATAAGACTGTTATTATCACATAATTTCACAATAGTTTTTAGTTCTGAAATTTCTACTGCATACGTGGATAGCCCTCTAAACAAATTGTCATTGCCTATTATTCGTGTGAAAAGATATTTATATGGATTAAAATTGAAATAACTACATGGTACATACATACCAGCCTGTGCAAGTATAACACAAATGCCCAATGCTCGAATCAAACTAGTTTTCCCCACAGCATTTGTTCCATATAACAAAAATCCATACTGAGTTTTAAACCCCAAATCAAGGTCATTTGTTACATATATTTCATCTTTTTGAAGATGTTCGATCAAACAATGGCGTAACCCTTTAACGTCTACAAATGAATCATTTTTTTTTGTAATTGTTGGTTTAGTATAATTATATTTTTGAGCATTATGTACATTACAATATAAGACATCAATGTGTGTAATAAAATGATTTATTTCATTTAATATTCCATAAAATGATTTAAAATTAGATAAAAAATCGTTATATGCCTTTTCAATATTATTCAATAATTTATTTTTTGATAAAGTTATATTATTATATATTAGTTGTAATTTTGAATTTGTCAACATTTTATTGCTACCACTATATTTTAATATTTGTAAATTATTATAATTTTCCAAATTTATATTATTGTTGTTCTTTTTCAAAATAGTTAATAATATATCACATCGCCTTGATGTTGCGATAATTTTAACACCATGTGTATTTGAAAAATCTATTTTAAAATAGTTGTTATTGTTATTTTTTTTCTCACACTTACTTAATAAATTATTCAATTCAGTACATAAATTATCCAATTCATTATTATATAAATCATATTGTTCTATCGATTGTTTTAAATATTCGTATTCATCTATATTAAATAAATTATTAATATTATAATCACCGTCATTATTAATATATTTTTCAAAAGAAAAACTATTAATATTAGAAGCTATTTTAATATTCATTTTTGAAGAAATAAATTTCTTTATTTTTTTGCAATAACTAGATATATTGGTTAAAGGTTTATCAAACATATTGTTTAAAATCATCTTATCCTTTTTAATTTTATTGTATATTTTTTCGATATAAGAGAGAACATTATGAAAATTTGAAAAATCCGAAGGAGACACCTTATTGTGAAAATAATTTCTATTAAATTTTTCAATATCACTTATGTGAGAGAGGTTTTCTTTTAAAAAGTCACTATATTTTTTATTTATAGTATGTTCAATTAATTTATAAGACCTTTCCATATCTTCATGGATAGTGGTTGGATGTAATAAACGTTCTTTAAATTTCCTTTTCCCCATATTTGTCAAACAATTATTTAAAAGGGATAAAACCGAAGAAAATTTTCCACGATATTGTTGATTATTAATAATATTTAATTGTTTGAGTGAATGATTTGCCAATAATAAATTATCGCTATTATTTTCGAATACAGGTTCAGAAATTTCTTTCACTAATAGTGAATCGTGACGATTTACATATTCCAACAAATAACATAACGATTGTGTTGCAATTGTGTGATTACTTAAATTATATAATAATAAATCAATGTCACTATTTGGGTAGAATTTTTGAAAAATTGCTTTTTGATATACTTGTTTTTCGCAATTATCAGCAGAAAGCAAAATACAACTTGATGAATTATCATTACAATTACCATTATCATCATTTAAATTTAAAATATGTATACTATCACAATTTATATTTGTATATTTAATGATATCATGTATAGTATCATTGTCTAATTTGGATACAAATATAATTTCTTTTGGATTATTAATACACAAAAAACGTTCCAAATCATCGTATACCGACGGGGTATGGTTATTCTCATTTTCATATTGGTAATAAAGAACATTACCTGTATTAATATTTAAAAGTGACATACCAATCTGTAATTTTGTAATTTTAACATCGTTAAATGGTATATAAGATTCGATCCATATACATGCAATATTATTTGACAATACCTCATTTTTTGATGAGAAATATGTTCCAGGTGAGTATATTTTATGCAAACTTCTTGATGTATTCTTACCTTGTACATCTTGTGTATAAATAATTACTGTATAATTATTATTTATTAACGTATCTAAGTATTTAACATGCAATTGATTCATGTGAAATCCTGCCATAACGACATTATGACCATTGATTTTAACCTTGCTTTTTTTTGCAATTGCCAAATTACAAACTTTTGCATATTCTTCTATATTGCTCTTTATATAATTGCCCTTTTTATCAACCAAGGCATAAACTTCAAAAAATGTACCAACTTGGTAAAGTAAGGCCATATTGCCATCATATTCAGATTTATATTGATTGTAGTGTTTCAACCATAATTTTATCATTGACATAAATGTGTATTTATTAATATTATATATTATAAATTCTTTAAACGCGTTTATAATATATTTAAATTATTTTGACATGTAATTGTGTAACAAAACTGTGCTGCTTGTATTTTTTACGTCACCTGATAAAATAGAATTTTCATATAATGAACGGATTAGATAATTTGGAGCAACAGAACCATATTTTAATAATCCAGATTTAATTAATTCAGATTTAATATCATGGATTTTCTTTTTTCGTAATAAAATTTGTTCTCCTTGAATTTTTTTCCTGGTTTTATTGTTTTTTATTAATACAGATACCTTTTTATTTTTCTTCCCTAATTTATATGTTTTCTTTTTAATTTTTCTTTTTAACGTTCGTATATGTTTTTTAATTTTTCTAAATTTTTTATTTAATATATTGTTAGCAATTGTATGTGCACTTGATCTTAATTTTTCTATTTTCTCTCTTTCTATTTTCTCTCTCTGTTCTTTAATTTTTAATTTTATTTTATTTAAGATCATTTCCCTATTGGAAATACGTTGTTGTTGGTTTGGTGTATGAAATTTATTATTTTTCATAGTTTTATTTATTTGCCAATTTCTATATGTGGGTTTATTTCCATTTTTTAAACATCCATATGGTGGTGTTGGTTTTAAAACAACTGGCGGAATACCAATTGGATTAATGGTATTATAATTGGGTATATTTGCGTTCCTTAGTTTATTTGGTAATTCTGTATATACATTGATTTCATTATATGGTTTGTTGTGTATATGTGGTTCAACACGATTCCGTATAGTCACATTGTGCATATGTCGTTTGGCTTGGAAATTACTAGATTGAACATTTTCAGCCCCACTTTGTGCCAATTTTTCTCTCTTTAAACGTTTCCTTTCATCGCGTTTCTGTTTATGTTTATTATACAATTCCTCCAGTACTTTAAACGAATCATCAAGTGCTGTAGTATTTATTACTTTATTGTTATTTTTCTTATTTTTTTGATCATTATTATTTTTCTCACTTTGCAATTTCTTCTTCCTTAATTTATTTTGTTTATTTTTAAGTTTTCTTATTAATTCATTCCGCGTTTTAGTATTTACACGCACATTAGGTTTTTTCTTCCTCTTTTTAGTTTTTTTATTGTTATTAAATAAACCTGGTGTTATTTTGATTGTTTTTTTATTTGTTTGCATAATAATATATAAATATAATATTTTATTATGCATAATATTATTTATTAGACATACATATTGTGTAATAATTCTTTAATTTGACTTTTCCTATTTTTAACTTCTTCATTCTCAAGATACATTTTAAACCCATTTTTAACATCTTTCATATTTATTTTAGTTTTTTCATTTTTGTCTAAACAAAAAACCCTTCTCGCATGGGCTATTTTAGTTTTTGAAAACAATGTTTCCATATCTCTCCCATAATATTTGAAATACTCCATATGTTTTTCAAACCAAGAATTTTTAATTATATTTTCCTTTTTAAGTGACCAACCCGCATCTTTAATTTTTTTAATATATATTTCCTTTAATTCTATATGTGAATAATCATCTGTTTTAAATCTCCATGTGAACCGTGATTCCAATCCAGGATTATAATTAAAAAAACATTGTTTTAAATCATTTTCATATCCTGCAATAATAACCATTAACTCATTTTTATGTTCAGACAATGCTTCACATAATGTGTCTATACATTCCTTTGCAAAACTATCCCGTTTATCAGGGTTACCGAGTGCATATGCTTCGTCAATAAATAAAACACCACCGAGTGATTTCTTAACCATTTCAGTTGTTTTTAATGCTGTCTGTCCTAAATAACCCGCAATTAAATCCGATCGTGTTGCCTTTGTAAATGTTCCATTTTTCAAAATTCCCATTTTGCTATATATTTTTCCCATTAATTTTGCAATTTCAGTTTTTCCGGTTCCGGGGGGGCCATAAATAACGGTGTGCATGAAATCATTTGCAAATTGATAATTATTTTTTGAACATTTATGTAATTCTTGAATAAAATATATGATTTGATTAACAACATTATTTTTTAATTTATTCATACCAATCATATTATTCAATTCACTTAATGGTTCCTTTATATTATGTATTGCTTTCATATTAATATTATATTCAACATCTACTTTTAATGGATATTTTTCTATTAAATCTAAAATATCATTAATACTGTTTAATTCAACTTCAATTTTAACATGTATTTTTTTAATAGCAGGTAATTTTGAATATGGACTAGTTTTAAAATTAGATTGTTGATTGTTATATTTGAAATTTTTAAAACTATTAAAAGGACTATCGGGATTGTTTATTATAGCATTATTTGTAGGGTAACTGCTATTATAAAATAAACCACCTTGGTATTTATTATCAAACATATTTAACAATTCATTCATATCATCCTTTTTTTTTTCATCTAATGTTATTAATGAAAGTGAATTTATATTTTTAAAATTTAATGAACCGTCTTCTAATAGCATATTATTATCTTGTTTATCTGGTTCATTTGATTTATTATTCATAATTTCTACCATATCAATTATATACTTATCAAATAATGTCAATAACCTTTTATTATTTTTTTTAAAACAAGATATATATATTGGTTTATTTATCATTAAATTTGAATCATATAATTTTTTATCATTGTTATTATTATTATTAGATAAATCAATCGATAATATAGTTTCCAAATTGTCGTTATTTGAAATATCTTTTAAATTATTTATCGTATTTTTTTGATTTTGTTTTTTTGATTTTGTTTTATCATCATTATTCGTTTTTTTACCATTATTATTGGTATTTTTATTAGAATTACTCATATATTATAAATATATTATAATCTATATAATATATTTATAATTTAAGAATAAATTGAAGTAATTCAACCAATATAGTTATAATCAAAATGTATAATTTAAAAAATATCATTGATAAAGAATTCAATTCAAACTTAAATGAATATCATGAAATACCATGGATTATTATTAATTCTTATTTTAAGAACAATCATTTAGAGCGACTTGTTAGACATCAAATCGAATCATATAATAATTTTGTTACATATGAATTACCTAGAACAATAGAAATGTTCAATCCAGTTACAATACATTCAGAACATGACTATGTTGCTGAATTAGATAAATATAAACTTGAAATATTTATAACATTTGAAAATTTTAATATCTATAGACCCCAAATTCATGAAAATAATGGTGCTACTAAATTAATGTTTCCTCATGAAGCTAGACTTAGAAATTTTACATACGCTTCCAATATGAATATAGATATAAATATAAAATATGTAGTGCGTAACGGTGAGAATCTTGATATGATACAAACGTTTCATAAAAAATTATCTAAAATACATATTGGAAAATTACCAATAATGTTGCGTTCTAATATATGTGTATTAAAACAATATGATTATTTGGATCACAACATTACTGGTGAATGCAAGATGGATGCAGGGGGATATTTTATAATTAATGGTTCTGAAAAAACATGTTTAGTGCAAGAGCGAGCTGCAGAAAACCAAGTGTATTGTTTTGATACATCAAAAAGAAATAATAAATACTCTTATACAGCAGAAATTAAATCTGTACCTGATTGGAAATGTATTTCACCAAAACAAATCAACATGACAATAGCATCCAAAAATAATGGGTATGGTCACCCCATGTATTTACAAATTCCCAGAATAAAACAACCAATCCCATTATTTATAGTATTTCGTTCGATTGGTATTATATCAGATAAAGAGATTTGTGAAAAAATATTACTTGATATATCTGATGTTAATAACAAAGATATGTTACAATATTTAAAAGCATCAATTGTTGAATCGAATAATTATTTAACTCAAGACGAATGTATAAAATATATAACAAGCTACGCAATGTTTACACCAATTAACATGGATAAGGAAAAAGGATATATGAAAAAACGCGAATTTACAATCAATGTATTGAACAATGATTTATTCCCACATTGTAGAAATATATTACAAAAAAAATATTTCCTGGGGTACATGGCAAATAAATTGATAAAGTGTGCTCTGGGTATATGCAAAACGGATGATCGGGATTCGTATATAAATAAGAGGTTAGATTTAACTGGAAGACTATTGAATAATTTGTTTAGAAATTATTTTAATAAATTGGTGAAGGATATGCAAAAACAAACTATAAAGCAAATAAACACTGGTTCTTGGAGGTCAAAGGATGAATATATTAATATTATAAATATGACTAACATTTATAAAATAGTTAAATCTACAACAATAGAAAATGGATTAAAAAGAGCATTGGCTACAGGAGATTTTGGGATTAAGCATACTAATAGTAATAAAGTTGGTGTTGCTCAAGTTCTTAGTAGACTTACATATATATCTAGTCTGAGTCATTTGAGAAGAATTAATACACCAATTGATAAAAGTGGAAAATTAATACCACCTAGGAAATTACATAACACATCATGGGGATATTTATGTCCAGCTGAAACACCAGAGGGAGGTAGTGTTGGTGTTGTTAAAAATATTAGTTATATGGCTCACATAACAATACAATCCAATAGTCAACCATTACATGATTATGTTGAGCCAAGTTTAATAAAACTCGAAGATATAAATTCAAATAAATTAAATGGTATGGTTAAGGTATTTGTTAATGGGTGTTGGTTAGGTGTTGTTGAAAATGCGCAAGAATTATATTTGGAACTTAAAAATAAAAAATACAAGGGATTAATTAATATATACACATCTATAATATTTGATTATCAAAATAAAGAAATTAAATTATGCAATGATGCAGGAAGGGTAACACGTCCATTATTGAGAGTTAAAGATAAAAAGTTAATGATAACAAATGATATTATAAAAAATATATATAATAATAATATTTCATGGGAAGATTTATTTACAAATTGCAGGTTGGAAAATTCTGTTTTAGAATATATTGATCCATTGGAACAAAATAGAAGCCTTGTCTGTATGAAACCTGCCGATTTAAATGATAGTGAAAATTCATTAAATCATTATACGCATTGTGAAATTCATCCAAGTACTATATTTGGATTATTGGGTTCATGTATTCCATTTCCAGATCATAATCAATCACCCAGAAATACATATCAATGTGCTCAAGGAAAACAGGCGATGGGTATATATGCAACAAATTACGATAATCGAATGGATAAAACGGCATATGTATTATCATATCCAATGAAGCCTCTTGTAGACACAAGAATTATGAATATGTTAAAATTAAATAGTATTCCTTCCGGAAAAATGGTTATCGTGGCGATTATGAGCCATTCAGGATACAATCAAGAAGATAGTATATTATTTAATAAAGGAAGTCTTGATAGAGGTTTGTTTATGGCCACAATATATCATGCTGAAAAAGATGAAGATAAAAAAATACATGGTGATGAAGAAATTAGATGCAAACCGGACCCATCTATTACAAAAGGTATTAAATTTGCAAATTATGATAAATTAAATGAGGAAGGTGTTATTCCTGAAAATACATTATTGGAAAATCGAGATATAATTATTGGGAAAGTACAACCAATAAAAGAAAATAGAAATGATCATACTAAAATAATAAAATATCAAGATATGAGTCGATTATATAGGACACATGAAAAAACATATGTTGATAAAAATTATATTGCTAGAAATGGTGATGGTTATAAATTTTGTAAGGTAAGAACAAGAACAATTAGAAAACCTGTTATTGGTGATAAGTTTAGTAGTCGTCACGGGCAAAAGGGTACTATAGGAAATGTTATACCTGAATGTGATATGCCATATACAAAAGATGGTTTAAAACCAGATATTATAATTAATCCTCACGCGATTCCGTCACGAATGACAATTGGACAATTAAAAGAAACATTATTGGGAAAAGTTTTATTGGAATTGGGATTATTTGGTGACGGAACCTCATTTGGAAATTTCGATATATCTGATATTTGTGAAGAAATGATTAAAACAGGTTATGAATCCAATGGTAATGAAATAATGTATAATGGTTTAACCGGACAACAAATGGAAACATCTATATTTATAGGGCCTGTATTTTATCAAAGGCTAAAACATATGGTGAATGATAAACAACACAGTAGAAGTATTGGTCCAATGGTTAATTTGACTAGACAACCAGCTGAGGGTAGATGTAGAGATGGTGGCCTTAGATTTGGTGAAATGGAACGAGATTGTATGATTTCACATGGTGCTTCAAAATTCACAAAGGGAAGAATATATGATGCTTCGGATAAATTTCAAGTCCATGTTTGTAATAAGTGTGGTATGATAGCATCTTATAATGACAAATTACATGTACATAAATGTAGGACTTGTTCTAATAGAACCGATTTTAAATTTGTTAAAATACCATATGCATGTAAGTTGTTATTTCAAGAACTGATCACAATGAATATAGCACCTAGAATAATAACTGAATAATAAATAATATGATATTATATATATGTTATTCACAGTAAATAATAATGATAAATTAAATAGTGAAATGCGTTCAACTGTTGTTAATGCATTCAATAAAAATGTGATTGCAAGAAATTCTAATTCATATCAAAAAAAGATGCATATGGATGGAAAATTTAAATCTATAAATGGGAGGGATTATATATATTATAAAAAATTATTATTAACACAGAAAAATATGAAAAAATAAACTATAACCAATAATCATAATTAATAAATAAAAATATAAATAATATTTTTTTATTTATTTTGTTTTACACGATAATTATTTTACACGATAATTATTTTACTCGATAATTATTTTACTCGATAATTATTTTACTCGATAATTATTTTTATATTTGCGTTTTCTGCTTTTTCCCTTTTTGTATTTTCTCTTTTTTGTTTGTTTTTTTGTTTTCTGCCTTTTCCCTTTTTGTTTTCTGCTTTTTCCCTTTTTGTATTTTCCACCCCCTCGTGTTGTCATTGTATTTTGATGAATATTTGATATTTTATCAATTAATAATTTTATATTATCTAGTATTTGTGCATGTTTTTTTATTATAGTTAACGGTATATTTAATTCTGGGTTTACATCTAATATAATTTTAATTGCAGGGTTATTTACCGAATCCTTTATTTGTTTTATTGTATTTAATGTTTTAATCATTGCATTTTTAGAAGTTGAGTTCATGGTTACCTTATCGATAATATTATATATATTTTTATAGTTTTCGTTTTCTTTTACTAATTTTATAGCATTATTGGGATTATTTTTAAATATCAATACCATATCATTTATCAATTCTGGATTTGAAATTAATTGTTTAACAGTTTCAATATTATTTTTAACAGTTTCAATATTATTTTTAACCATGTTTATCTTATCTTGTATTTGTTGAAGTTGATTACTAACTGAATTCATCATACCACTTATAATATTTCCCCCATTTTGGTCCATATTTTCTTCCAATTTATTTTTAACATACATATAATCATCTTGAAAATCTTCTGGAACATTATTTTCATTAATCATATTAAAGTAATCAAGTGCAGTTTTTCCATTACTGTCTCTAATATTTGAATCTATACCTTTATCAATTAAATATTTAGCTACATTGAAGGCCATTGAATCATTTGCAATCATTAACAATGAAACACCATCTGCATCATGATTATTACTTACATATGGTGTTAATTTCATTATTTGTCCATCATGATTTTCTATAATATTTATAATAATATATATATTATTATTAGAATTTGCACTCGACATTACTAAATTTTCTAATATAGAATATTCATTATCATAACTGATATTGGGACTTATTCCACACGACAACAAATAAAGTATAAAAATATGTTGATTATTATAATCCAAATTTTTTATAATATTTTCCTGATTTGCAACTAAGGCATCTTCTATATTGAAATTTTGATAATCACCTCCATCATTTATATGTTTTGTAATAAAAAAACTTATTTCTGTAATTAAATTAATTAAGTGTTCATCTGTAACAATCATTCCGGAACGTTCACTTCGATTGCTACTTCGACTACTTCGCCCACTACTTCGATTGCTACTTCGATTGCTACTTCGCCTACGTGTTCGATTGCTACTTCGATTGCTACTTCGCCTACGTGTTCGATTGCTACTTCGATTGCTACTTCGATTGCTACTTCGATTGCTACTTCGATTGCTACTTCGTCCACTATGTCTACTTCCTCGATCCATTCTAACATTATTAAAATCTTGATCTAAACTTCTTACAACATTACTCCTGTATAATTGAGGCCTTGATAATTCTATACTTTCAATTGACCCACTTTCACCTGAACCATCGCTAATATCACTTATTGTCAATGAACCAATTCCATCAATATTTTGTTCCTCTATTTGTGCAGAATTTGCGTCAGGTTGCAACGCTTGATCATAATTATTATTTTCATATGCATCAATTGCATCTTCGCTAAATTTATAAAATTCATCATCACCTTTTTTTTTTATCATCGTAAATCCAAATAGAAAATTTGTTATATCAACTTTATTACTATTACCAGTGTTTTCAACATCAATAAATACTAATTTTTCATTTGTTGATTCATTTGTATCATAATATTTTTCTGTCCCAACAGCACGTTCCCTATCTTTAATAATAAAAATAACATTATCGTTTTCTGTTGGGTCAAAAGAATGTTTATCCAAAAAATCTTTAAATCTCTCTACTGTCCGTATATTATATGATATAAATTCCGCATCACCTCCATGTTTATTCATTTAATTATATATTATTGCTTTATTTTTTTTTAGAAGCTATTTTATAAAATAAATATAGTAACATTAAACATAAAGTAGTGTAATATGCCTTACATATTATACCAGATGGTAATGTATCAGTCTTATAATTATTTTCATATCTATTTTGAAATCCTTCACCTTTTGGGCAAGTTTTTCCTGTTAATGGATTCTTTTTATCTTTAAACCAACATGGATTTAAACTTTTAATATCCGTTAAGGTAACATATTGTTCTTTATATGATATAACATTTTTGTTATTAGCCGTTTTTAAAGAAACCTTTTTACATTTAGGGTTAACACCATCTAAAAAAGAAGAAAATATAGAAAACGGATTTAAATTATTCATATTTGACATTATACCTGGGACTAAACCTTCAAGAAATGTAAAATCTTCACCTGCTAAACTAGACAAAAAGGGAATATCACCATCTGGTATATTATTAATATAAACATACCGATCAACAGAATTATATTTATCTTCATCTGTTTCTTTAACAACTTTATTACCACATGCATCAACAATGTGATGTTTATTATCAGCATCTTTTTTCTTGTCAGCATCTTTTTTGTTTGAATCAACATCTAAACATGAAGCTCCTGTTTTCATAAAAAATGCATTTCCAAGTGGTTTTCCAGTATCAGAAGCACCACCTCTACCTGTTATTAAAATTTTAATATAATCCATTAATCCTTTAAAGTCATTCACAATACCATCACCATCACTCGTTATGTTTAATTCGTCTAACCCTTTTATATGTTTCCAATATGAATAATCCGGTCCAAGTAATTCTTGTTCTACCGAATCTACATCGTTCATTATATCATCAAAGAATGTCATATAGTATATTAATATATATAGATATATTAATATGCTGTAAGAATATTATTTTTTAATTTTTAAATTTTGTTTCATACCATTTGGTATATATTTATTATTGGTAATAGATTGGTGGGCACTAGCGGTTGATTGTACTGCGGCCATATGTTGTAATCGGGTTATGTTTTTCTTTATATTTTTAATATCTAACTGTATAGCAGGGATTTGATTTTTAAGTTGTATTAATTCTTTCATGTGTTCGTTTAAAAATTTAATATTCCCCGCGTTATGTTGTGCGAGTATTAATGGATCGCTACTATATGCTTTATATGCCGTTGCATCATTATCATCCGATTTATTTTCTAAACCTTCCTTTAGGTTTTTAATTGTTGATAAAAATTGAAATAATATTAATAAAAGTAGTAGTATTGCGATATAGTTTAAGTACATTATATATATTATATTATTATTTTCTATTATAATATATATAATGAATGATCAAGATAAAAAGTGTGCTGAAATGAACACATTACCAAATGAAACAATAAATGACGTTTTTGATAATAACACAAAAACATGGACAAATTACAAGATAAATGGAGATACTTCTGTAAAATGTGATACATGTATAAAAAGGGAAACATCAAATAATACATATTTTTATAATAGACAGGCGTATTTAGATAGTAGAGGGAAATCATTACGAACTCATAATACTATATCATCATATGATGATACAAGTACAACAAATGAATATGAATTACAAGCAGGAAAAAAATGCAGCAGTAGTTCTTTTAAATTTTTTAAGGGGGTTTTAAAATATTCAAACCCACAATATAGTAAAAATAGTGCTGTTTCAAGTAGTAATAGAATTGCGCGTTTAAAATATGAAACTATCACAAAAAATTATAATTCATTAAATAAAAATTTGTTACCATCATATAAAACAAATTTGAAATACAGGGGTCATTCTGAAGCACCAAATATATTAAAAAATAAAATTTCAGGAAAAATATGTACGAAAACTCGCGGAAATCGGAGATGTATGAAATTTATGTAATATAGAATTGAAAATAATATGTTTTAAAAAATTGATTTAAATTATAATAAATTTATAAATTTAAAATTATTATAATGCCATTAAAAATATACTGCAAAAAACTCACAATGAAAAAAATGTTGGAAGATGTACAGAAAAATAATATAGCGACTTCAGAATATAACAATCACATTCATTTAATATCTAAATTAACATCTAAACGTCACATCGAAGTACTTCAAACATCAATTGATTTGGAATATATATTTGATTATGAAAAAACAGATCGCGCTAAATATTCTACATATGAATATTACATAGATGATGCATTTGAAAGTTTGTTTTGTGGTTGGTATAATAAAAACAAATTTAAGGAAACACATTTCTTCACTAAATTAAATAGTTGTTTAAAAAAGAATAAAATAGTGTTCGTATATTTGGATTTATCTTATTATGTTATAGAAAAAAATGAAAAGGATATAAATGAACAAATATCACATTCTTCAGCGTTAATATTTTATCCCGCAAAAAACAATAGATATAATGTATATCATTTCAATTCACATGGGGATACTAGTGCGTATATTAAACAATACAAGAAATATATTTCAAGGAAGAGAGATAAAGTTATTCATTTAAATACGGGATTAGATAGGTATTTAATCGGAAATTTGGTTTCATCATACAATAACCACATCAAGGAATATGTAGATGACTATACTTTGTTAAATTACAATCATACAAAAAAACACAATTATGTTGGTGCAAACTTACAAGTTAAAGACGAACATGGGATATGTTATATGTTTCCATTCATATTATTTTATGAATTGAATAATTATTATACAAAACAAAATATAGTATATAACGAAGAAAACAAGTCGGGAATATTACCATCTTATAGTCGTCTTATAAAGTCACATAAATTTGACATCATATTATATTTGATATTAACAAAATATGATAATAATATTGGTAACATTTTATACAGTCATATAAAAAGAGGTACATGTAAGAATAAATTAAAAATAAAAGAAACAAATATTACAGTTAGAGAATATAATTTATATGATAAAATTGAAGATACACTATTATTTTGCGAAGAAAAAGAAAATTATATATTTAAAATGCATAAATTCTTCATTTTGTATATGTTACAAAATAATTTTAAAAAAAAATTAGAAACTATATTGAAACAAAAGTAATTTAATTACGTTTTCTTTTCTTGTAAGTTTCATGTTCAATATATTCATAATTTTTTCCTGCGAATTTATAAAATCCCCATTCTTGTTTTTGTGAAAATGGAATAAACAATGTCCAACAATCAACATTATCTTTTAATGTTATTCTATGTATATGATTTGCATCTACATATTGAAAATAACCAGGCCCACACCATTTTTTAACTCTTTCCTTATTTAAATCATTATCAACAAATGTTTCTTCCCAATATCCACCCTTTAAAATAATTGTAATATAAGACCAAGGGTGATTATGCATGTCATCTGTATCAGACAACAAGAATTTATGGATAAAAATATTAAATGGTGAAGATACGCGGTCTTTTAAAAAAACATAATACCGTTGCAAATAATCATCTCCATTAATGTCTTTAATTACTCGCTTTCTATATGTATATTCCATAATATAATCCCAACTGTTAAACACAAATAACAATAAATAATTTAAAAAAAATATTAACGAATAAGCAAATGTTATATTACAACATAAAAATGTACTTAATAGAATTGTTAATGTTGGTACAACGTAAAAATACGAAATATTACACGAAACATTACTTATTAGTGTAATATGTTCTTTTATATTCGAATGAACTTCATTTCGTATTTTATTAACATCAATGTCATAACTAGTATCGATGTTATCACTGGCATCATCACCATCATCAACAATAGTTTCATCATCATCATCACCATCATCAACAATATTTTCATCATCATCAACAATATTTTCATCATCATCACCATCATCATCACCATCATCAACAATATTTTCATCATCATTACTATCGTTTACATAATAAAGAACATCTCCAGGTTTTTCCACGCGTGTATTTTCATTTTTATTATTATTGTAATTTGTATCTGTCATATAATAATTATAAAAAAAATTTGTTTATTTAGTTTTTATATAATATATAATTTTTTCAATGTCATGTTCGTATATTTAATAATGTTTTTTAAATTCATTTGAAAGATGGAGTTTAATATTGTATTCATTAATTTTATTTACAATTGGATTTTTATTTTCTAACAAATAATTAAAATCAGAATCTAGTTTTAGTTCAAACAAACAATTTTTGTATTTATTTAAAAGATCATACAATTGTTTATCTGTATCGTTTATCATCATATTGTATTTATGCAACATTTGATTTTTTGTAATTTCTTTTTCTCTTTTTTTAAGATCACTTAACTCATTTCGGTTCATTCTTTTTTCTTTATTTTTAAGATTTAATAAATATTGCTCCTTGTCCTTTTTTGCTGTTTTGCTTTTTTGCAAAATTTCTTCTTTTTCCTTTTCATATTGTTTTTTAATAGCAGGGTACATTTTTAATACTTCAATATCATTAAAAGTAGAAGACTTATCATTGTATCTTACACGTACACCAATATTATTATCTTCCATAAATTGTGGCTTGTTATCACCATGCAAATTATTGTATCTTGCTTGTTTTCTTTTTTGCCATTTTGAAACATATGGGTTTCTTTTAAGGGCTTTTGATACTTTATGTGAGTAATTCACACGTGTAGCAATGCTACCTTTTGATACACCTGATGTGCAACTGTTTTCATTGTATACGTGGTTATATTTCATTGTAATGCTCATTTTATTATTGCGTATAATATTTTATATATATTTTCGTTCAATTTTTTAATAAATAAAAAAAAATTATATATATATTATGGTTTTAAAGTTAAAAACACTCATAATGACAGAAAAACCATTATTTGACATACATGATAACTATTTACCAAAAGGGTTTTATTATTATGATATAAAAAAATATACTCAATATAATACTGCTATTGGTTATGTTATATCTGACACAATATTCAGTACATATGAATTTAAAATGTTTACAGTAATAAAGATAATGGCAAAAGCAATATCAAAATTAACACGTCAAACTGAATATGAATATAATATAACAAAATTTAATTCACCATCTAATTCACCTGTAAGACTACCAAAATCATTATCATGTAGTGTACTTCCATACTTGAATGCAAAAAATGTTGTTATTTCAAACAATAATAATAATAACAAATATAAATATAATAAAAAAATAAAAGCGAAATCGAAAAAACAATGTGACGAATGTAGTATATGTTTAGAACCTTGTAGAAATGGACGCTACAGATTACAATGCAAACATATATTCCATAAAAAATGTATAAAGGAATGGTTTAAAACAAATAAATCATGTCCGAATTGTAGAATTAAGTTACCAAATATTAAACTTTGAAATATATTGTATATATATTAATATACAATATAATGATATATTAGGATAAAACAATTTTTTCTTGTATCCATTTGTGAATGTTATTATTTAATGGTTTAAATATTTGATTTATTCCATTTAAAATTGATAATTTGTCTTCCGTTTTTTTGGTATTATTTAATAAATTTAATGTATTTTCCATAATGTTAATATGATAATTATTATATAATTTATTTATATTTATAAATACATCATTAATATCTATATTTTTATCTATATTTTTATAATCATTTTCATTTGTTGTTTGTTTAGATTCGTTGTCACTATTAAAATCTTCATTTTCAGATGATGAAGATTCATTATCACCATATTCATGCTCTGATTCACCGTGTTGTTCATCATCGTATTGTATATCATTTTTTTTTGATTGAATATCTAATAATTGCGTATTATATTTTTCCGGTTCACACAAACAAAGTTTATACATTTCTAATGTATGTTTTAAAGTAATTTTTGTATTATTATATGTTTGAATTAATATATCAATTCCCGTAACTGCTTTACTAATTAACATATCATACAAAATTCTATTATTATTTTTTAAATGATTATAAAAAATCGGAAAACGATTTATTACATTAAATAAAAAATACAACTCTTCTTTATTATCAGCATAATAAGTTCTAACTATCGATTGTTTCCAAGATGGTGATTGTATATATAATATATTGTTATATATAGAAATTTTAGAACCAATTTCACAATGTGAAAGCAATGCCAATTGAAATATCGCCTGTAATGGATCAAGAATTATATCTGATTTTTCCTTACTATGATTTTTATATGTATTTAATAATGAACTCATTAATATATAATAGAATTAAATATTTATATTTAATTTTTTTTTAAAAATATTTTCCTCTTTATTTATATTTGAATTACATGATAGATTGTATTTCATACACCAATTTAAACATCGTTGAATATTTTGTTTTTTTATATTATATATTTTTTCATTGTTATTATATTCTATTAATTGTATTGTATTTATTATATTTTCAATTTGTATTTGACCTAATATAGCGTTTATATCTTCCAATTTATTAATAAAAATATAAGGAAATTCTATATTTAAAATACAAATATTATCAAATTTATTGATGTCCTTTAATATATTGTGAAAAATATCAACAAAATATTTGGTATTAATATTTCTGAATCCCTTACATACAATATATTTTTCTGAATTTGCTGTTCGGCTTGTCTTTGGTTTTGTTATATAAACCGAATCATATAACCCACACAGTAAGAATATTGCATCAACTGTTCCTTTTGAAAAAATATCAAAAATTTTCAATATGAATGTACCCCCCTTTTTTTGTATAGCAATAGCATTTGCAATTTCAGCATAAATTAATTTTGCACACATTATTTCCTGTTTGTTAAAATTTATAGAAAAATCAAACCCACCATCAGCAGTAACTAAATCCATTGTATTTTTAAACTTATTATAACAATATAATAGGTTATCCGGGTTCATTATGTTCCCAGTGCCATCCATACCATATTCAATATTTATATTTGTATTTTTATTTAGATAGGAATAACTTTTTTTCCACCCAGGTATATTTCTATCATTATCATCAATTAATGTCATACCATGATAATTATCTGATATATTATTTCTTAAATAACATAATGCTTCAATAAACCCACCAGGTCCTTCTGCGAGATGAAAACTGTTTAAATTATTTTTTGGTAATTCATGTACTATATTTAATTCATTTAACAATTCTATCATTTTAAAAAACGACCGTGATAATGGTGTATAATTGCAAACAGGTTTATTAATATGTGGTATATTAGTATGTATATATTCATAATTATTGGTGATTTTTTTAAAATTATCCCATGATTTTTTGTACAATTCGATTTTGCCTTTAACTTTATTTAAATAATGATGTAATGAATTACTTATGAAATTCTCATTAATGTTATTATATATTATTATTTTATAAGTTAGTATTGGTATAACTATATTTGGTAATAAAAAAGAATACATTTAGATTAATATATATAATATAAATGTATTTAGATTGATTAATTAATAATTATTTTTAATAGTAATTATTGTTTTAATAGTAATTATTGTTTTAATAGTAATTATTGTTTTAATAATAATTTTTTCTTTATTTTCTTTATTTTCTTTGCTTTTATATTATTATTTTTACCCTTTTTGTCTATCGGAATTTCTGTTTCAACTACATCTGGGTCTTCATTTAATAATATATTATCTAATTCTTCTATTTCATCATTTGATATAAAATTGTTTGATAATTTTTTAGCATCAATACTATGTGTTTTTTTGAAAATGCAATAATTATTCAAAAATGAAATTTTCTTTTCTTCTTCTGTCATATTTGCAGCATCTTTATAAAAGTTATTACTGAATTTTTCATTTTCATCAAGCATATTTTTATATAATACACTAAATGAATCACACGATTTATTTAATCTATTTTTTTTTAATTCTTCTTTCTTTAATAAACTAAAACCATAATCATTCATTAATTGTGTGAAATATTCAAAGTTAACAAGGTATTCTCTAAAATATTTATTAATGGTTTCCTGGTATACATTTATAGAATATCCAATACTTGTATCATCATCATCAAATTCAACAAATGAATATTGTTTTTCAATTTCCCATATTTTTTTATTATTGACATATAATTGTATAGATTCACCCTCTTTTTTATTTTTTAATTTATTGAAAATTTTTTTACCATCATAACATGTTCCGATAAAATACCCACCAACTTTAGTACATTCACTAATATTTCTTAAAAAGTTGTGTAATGTTGATTTATTTTCAAACATATAATGCAATGCAAATTGTATAGAGCTTATATTAAATCCATCCTTACCAACACCATATTGATTATAAACACCCGTGCCCATTTTCGTTTTATCCTTTGGTCCTTTTCCAAAAACTGCATTTGTTACCATTTTCCCTTTATCTGTATATATAGCATCTGTTGATTTAATATTTATGCTTGTATTACCATTGACAAACAATGCTTTTGGCATTTTTTTAAATTTTTTCTTATAGTTTAAATATCTAGCACATACACCATCTAGTTTATTTTCAATATTATCTCTCATTATATCAATTCCAAATATGAATGATAAATTTGCACGTATCCATTTAGGTAGATCACCGCCCTTTCCAACAGCATAATCAATCAAAGTATCGTTTTTATTTGATACTATTTTAATTAATTTATTTTTAACATATAAATTATGAAAATTCCTAAGAGCTACAGTATAACTTTCACCCATATATTTTTTATAATAAACATCTTCCGCTATATTATTTGGTATATCCTTACCAGTTGTGATCATTTCTTCAGTAATTGGGTTATGTATTGTATGCCAATTGCTATTTGCAACATGATATGCATTACCATAATTTTTCTTTCCGCTTTTATATTCTTCTGTTTTATCATTTCTTATACGTAATGGTACCCATCTCCATTTTTCAGGATTGGTTTTAACATACTTAAATTCTACAATTGTATTATCATCAAATACTTCACCTTCTTCAGTAAACATTTTATAATTGTTATGCTTGTCTCGAATCAATTTAATATTACATACATATGCGTTTGGATCATATGGATCAGTTGGATGAAATGGTACAGGTTTATAATCACGTTTATTATCGTATGTGTCGTGTTCAATAGCATCATCATCAATAATCATTTGACATGGGTTTATATATCCATGTTTTTTTTGTGAATATCCAACTCTCAATGTTAGAGTTTTATATTGTATTATATCATCTATTTTTGTTACATTACTACCATCTTCATATAAATTATTAACAATATCCATTTCCGATTCATTCTTAACGGTTGAAACAAGGAAATCAATTGTATTAAACTTTTCTGGTTTCCATTTAAATGATGAATCCCAAGTAATTTTAAAATTTGATATTTCATCATCTTTTTTATTTTGTCCAACACCCAATGATGATGGTGTAAGGATTAATCCGTCTACTTCATAGTCAAATAATCCCATATTTGTTTGATCCAATAATTGTTTGCAACATTCAAAAATGTCTTGGCTTTTATTTGCAATAACGAATGTTTTAACTTCAATATTAAAAGGTGATTTGTCATTGTTTTTAATAACGGATACTGGTTTTATAGATTTCACAACATTTTTTAATAGTGGTAGTCTAAAATTATTTTCAACATCATCGTCATCTAATGGAACAAATTCCAAACTCCTAATATCCTTATTTTTAATATAATATATATCAAAACATGCGAATAAATTAATTCTTTCATTATTATTATCATATATAATATGTTCCCCATCTATTATTGTATTAACTATATCGGTATTATTTGTTTTCGCACCAGTGAATTGAACATTCATATTCATATCAATTAAATATATTAAGCCATTCTCGTGTATATACAATAATTTTCTTTGTCCATCTGCTTTTTCAGTGACAGTGTAATTATTTCTTATATTTGAAACATATGAATTTCCCATATCTTTATTGTCAATTATATTCTCCATCTGTAACGTATATGAACTAGGACCAATAAAATTACGTGATGATACATATAATTGCTTTGTGTATTTATTTTGATTTTTTGGATTTTTAATATATTCTTCATCGTGTATTACTTTCATATATGAAGTTAAAATCTTATCTGTTATACTATATGGTATTGGATAATATGAATCTTGTAGTCCAGATAATATAATTCTTGATAATTTTTTAATATAATCATTTATATCTTTTACCATTGATTCAACGTTGAATGTTGAATACCTTGAATTAATAGCATTATTATCAAATTCAATTTCAATTTCATACTTTTCAATAGAATCAAATACTTTTGCTTCCTGTACAGTATATTCGGGAATCAAATATTTTTTTTTATGTGATTCTTTTACAATACTCATATCAATTCTAACGGGGAAATTACTATTTTTATATGTTATTCTATTCATATGGCGAAATATTTTTTTGTTATTTCCCCAGTTATTGATAATATTTTTACCGAAATTAGAAGTTTTTAAAATATTATTTTCACTTTGTAGAGAAATTCTAAAATTAAAATCACGATAATCTACTGGTCTAATAGGCTCACCTGATTCGTTTTTAACTTTTGCCTTATTGTATAATTTTAAATCCGATATTTCATTTACATTATTTGTCTTGCAATATTTTTTTATATTGTTTATACCATTAAGTTCGGTTCTTATAGATGACATCATTTTCCTACCGGTTTTATTATTAATATACTCATTTTGGATTTTAAGGATATGATCATCAGATACTTTATTAAAATTATTAGATAATAAATATTCAATCACTTTATAAAATTGTATTTTTGTTATTGTATTGCGTCCAATTGTACCAAATCTTATTTCTAATTCATAATCTGAATTATAATTACCATAAATATGTCTTGAATATTTATCTAATAATGTATTTAATTTCATTTTTTTGTCCGCCATTATAATATATATATATTTATAATCAGATATTATTTAATTATCAATTTTATAATTAATTATATTGTTTCTAAAATTTTACTATATAAATCATTTTTTTTAAATTCCTTTCCATTTGAATCATATACATTAATATTTAATTTTTCACATATAGATAATAAGTCTTTTTTTACATATGATGAGACCGATAATATTTTTTTCTTCAAATTTGTAACTTCAAAGTATTCTTTTAAATAATTACATGCTATATTTCGGACATTACTTAATACTTGTATTATAATTCCCGTTTTATTTTCACATAGGATTATTTCGTCATTTGTATTAAATTTAAAATTAACAAAACAACGTTTCCATCTATAAATTAAATTTATATTGTATAATAAACAAATTGCTTTTACTGATTTTAAATTTAATTTTTTTTCATAAATAATATTTTCTTCAATGTTATTGTATTTTAATTTGTATTCTTTTAATAGTTTTTTTTTCTTTTTCATTTCTCCAATGATTTTCAATCGAAATTCCTGTTCTATTGAATATAAATTTGATTTATTGTATTCATATGTATTAAAGTCATTTATATGACAAAATAAAATCCATAAAAGGGGTGATTTTTGTATTGGTTTAAATGTTTCATTTTGATTAACTGTATTATTTTTATTGACTGTTTCATTTTGATTAACTGTATTATTTTTATTGACTGTTTCATTTTTATTTTTTATAACTAATGTATCTAAATTAAATTTTTTTTTTGTATTGATAAACTTATTTAAATTATTATTTGTTAAAGAAATAAGTTTATCATCTAATTGAAATTGTGTTAGTTGTTTTAGTAATGTTGTTGTATATTCTACACTGTAACTAGTATGCGACATTTAATATATTATTACTTGTTTGCTCTTTATTATCTTTATTTAAAGATTTTTCCATATTTAGCTTAAGAATCTCATCTTTTGCAAATTTCTTCTCTTGTTCTTGTAAGTACAAGATATATGTTTTTAATTCTTGTATTGTTTTTTCATCAATAGTACATAAATTAATAAATGTACCATTATTATTCTCACTGATATTAACATCATTTTTTTTATATAATATGTTTAATATTTCTATATGTTTCTCTTTTGGTAATTTTTCAATATCGTTTTTAAGTTGCATTAAGTTTGACATTATAAAAAAATATATATAATTATTTTTAATATGTTTTACATTTTTAATTCTCCAATTACTGATATATATTCATCATTTAATTCAAATCGTGTTCCAATCACCCTCACCTTTATTTTATCATTTATATTAACGCTATTGAAATGATTGCTATTTATATTGTGATCTCGTGAAACAAATAATACAAGGGGTGTTTTTGCTTCATTAATTTCAGCTCTTATACCTGCTTTTGTAATATTTTTAACAACACAATCTATTAACATGCCCTCTACAGGATTACATATCAAACAATTAAATACTACATTCATAATTATTTTTTCACCATCAATTTGACCACTTGAATATGTTAGTATATCACAAGACTTATTTTTAATATAACCTTCAACTATACACTTTCCGGAATAATTATTATTAATAATTTCATTTAAATGTTGCATTAAATTTGCATTTACATATTTAATGTGTATTTGTACTTGTTTTGATAATATTCCCTTATAATAATTTTTAACAATTCTAAGTTTTTTCCTTGGGTTTTTTGGTACATTTACAATTTTCTTATCATCTTCTGATTCTTTTTTCTTATCATCTTCTATTAAAGGTACTACTTTTCCTTTTTCTGGTTCTTTGTTATCAGACGGTTTTGAAGATGTATCGATATTTTGACTAATTTCTTGTATATTTTTAGTGATATTTTGAACACCATCAGAAATATTTTTGGAAACTTCATTTAAAACATCTAATACATTTGATGATTTTGGATTTTGCATACTCATATTATATAATATATAATATGATTATAAAATCAATTTTAAGTTAAAATATTACATAAATATTGCCTTATCATTTGATAAATACCATATTTTTCCTTCCTTTCTAACGTGTTGCCAAAAACGTAGAATAAATTCTTGTTCAATACAAATCTCAATTTGTGAAATATTTCTTGTATTATCTGAATTATAATGTAATTTATTGACTATTTTATTATATTTTTTAATTGACTCATCCTTACCAGATTGATCGCATCTAGCACCCTTATTTCGTTTTTCACCTAAATTTTTAAGTTTAAAAACCATAATATTGTTCCTCACATTATATGTAAATCCAAGATATTGGTTAAATAAATTTTTATCCGGTTTTAATGTTTCAATGACATTCTTAAAATCATTAATATCTTCATTTGTACCTTCTACTATATCATTTTTATCAAATAACATTAATACACCTTTATTTTTTTTTTCCGTATATACAGCTTCAACAATAACATTGCCATCTTTAAAAGAAATTATTTTTTCATCTAATATATCTTTAACTTTTAATTCATTTCCATCTAAATTATCTTTTTTTTCATAATAAATATAATGGAACAAATCAATCCTTTCTTTAAACAGTAGATTATCGATTATTTTTTCTAGCAACAATTTATCGATTATTACATGTGATATATTATAATTCTTGTTTAATCTCTCTCTTACAAATCCAAAATAGTTATAGATATTTTTATCCCCGCGTTTTATTTTATTTAGTTCTTTTGAAATATATATTTTTTGATTGATGTCATTCATAATATTATTTTGATTTATAATCCTTTCTTTTTTCATAATATTATTTCCCTTTTTAACACCTTTGATTTTCGTTGGTATTTTATATTTTATTGTATTGTTTTTATACAAAATTGGTGTTCTACGTTCAAACATCGGTATTGTTTTATTATTTAGTTCATTTGGTTGATAAATATATAACTTTCCAATATTTATTAAATTTCCAGGTCTATCATACATATCATAAATTGTTTGGTTTTTATCTTCCAATAATTCAGTTAATGCATAATTAATTTGAATATCGGGATATTCTTTTATTAAATTGATTTCTGTTGATAATTCTTCTTTTGTATAAATATATTTTTCTTTCATTAATTGTTTAATAATTCTTATTATTTTATCAACATTCATTATAATATATTGTTCATTATAAGAACTCATATCAACATTCATGTCATTCAACTTTTTATCAGGTATACATGAATAGACACAACTTTCCAAATAATCACATTCTGACGTATACGGTTTAACACCAACATCATATTGGATGGTTTTATTATTCGACAGACGCTGTATAATTTTTTGATTCATTTTTTCAACCGTGAAATTATTTTGACCACTATTCAAAATACAATCTACTGCATTTTGTTTTAATACTCGACTTATCTTACCAATCTGCAATGCTTTATTTTCAGCGACTCTATACACATATAAATCAACAGATTCAATTTCTTCTTCTAATAATGTTGCATGCAAATATAACAATGTATTTCTCTCTTCAAAGGGTAATAACTTATGACTACAATTTCGTATAGCACGTCCAATAATTTGTTCTATTCTATTCATATTATACCATGGTTCAAGAATATGCAGTTGTCTTATATTAGTAAAATCAAGACCTTCTGCACCCGCCATAGAAATCATAACAACTTTAATATCTTCACCATTCTTATTCGTTTCATTTGTAATTTTTTTTATTTCATCAATATTATTTGGTGAGAATCCTAAATTACCTGTTATCATACTATATTTTGCTTGCTTAAATTTCTTATTTGGATATTGTTTTTTAAATTCAATCCTCGGTAATAGTGTTGTTGCATCAATCGGTTCATGTTGTTTGTCTTTAAATAACGATGTGCGGCCATACCGTGAAAATCCGAGTTCTTCCAATGCCAATGCCATAGGAACTAAACCACCATCAATATATTGTGAATATATTAATACTACACCTTTTGAGTTTGCTATTTGATTGCATATTGACATTATTTTAGTACTATATTTATGTATTTCATTTTTAGAAAAAAATCCTTCATGACCTTTTTTATATGTATAATTTTTTTTAACAATTGGTTGTCCTGATTCTTCATAACTCACTATATTATTTAACCCTCTTTTCCCAACTAATTTTGATATATCAAATTTTGTTTTTGATGTATCTTTTAATTTATCAAATTGAGAATTTGGATAAACAATATTTAAGGCTTCAAGTGGTCGTTGTAATAAAGAATAACCAAATGTATTCATATTTTCAAAACTTAATAATTTCTGATTGGATTTATTATTAATTTTTTTCCCAATTTGTTTTAGAATATAATTATATACCTTTTTTTGATATGAACCAATTTTATTTAAGAATACATCAATATGTTTAATCGGTTGTATTATTTCTTTTTTATTCATTTGCAATCTTGGATAATTATAATTTAAAAATGAATTTTCGGGTGAAAATATTTTTGGATATATTCTATAAGGAAACGTATATGGATTACCACCTCTTAAAAATGAAACATATCCTCTACATTTTCTTAAAAAAAGTTCTTTTCCAACTTCTTTCCCTCCAACAACTTTAAAATTACCCTTTTTATCGAAAATATCCTTTATATCAATAGTAAATCTATTATCATTTATATTCATTAAATTTATTAGCCATATTATTTCCTTGTAATTATTATACATTGGTGTTGCGGATAATAAAAGCAATCTCATATTATCCACATTTGTAACTAGATTGTATAATTCTTTTGCAACCTTTTTATTATTATTATCTTCGCTTACTCGAATATTATGAACTTCATCAATTATAATAAGTCTATTATTAAAAAATTTATTTAGTCTTTTCTTTTTTAATTTTGCTTTTTTTTTATCACTAATATTTGCATCGATAGTTGATTTTTTTTTTATAAAATTTGAAAATTCAACATAACCCATAAATAGGTATGCTGAATTAATAATTTTGTTCACTTGTTTTATTATCCTTTTTTTCTCATTTTCAATATTTTTATTGACAATCTTGTTTATTTTAATTGGGTTTATTTCATTAATAAACTTGTTACCTGTACAAGAATTTAAATTCCATTCATTATTTATATATTTTAATTTTCGTTCATCAAATAATTGTAATTTAAAATTTTCTTGAACATTTGGTGATGCAACAACGATAATCCTTTGAGTTATATTCATTTGATTCATGTAATCACGCATTTCTTCAGCTATTGTTATTGCCGAACAAGTTTTTCCAGTACCAAGGCCGTGATATAAAAGAAGGCTATTGTATGGTGTTTGTGAAGATAAAAAATTTCTTACAAATATCTGGTGTGTATTTAATTCAAATTTTGCATTACATATTATATCTCCTTGTTTTGTTGCATCTTCAATAGAACCATTATATTTTGTATCATAAAACTCTTTTTTTTGAGATATTTTAACATTAAAATTTGGATCATTGTATGATGGATATAACATATAATAATTATCGTCCAATGCATGTGTTTTTGATTCAATTACTTCTTTTTTTTTTAAAAATACGTTCATTGCTTTTTCCATTTTCCCTTCTTCAACATTTTCATATTTTTTATATTCATTATTAATTTTATTTATGTGTTTATCCATTATATATATATTGTCTATTTATTATTATTTTTATACATAAATAGAATAATTTTTTAAAATTGTATTAACTTGAGTAAGCACCTGTTTTTTTTCTAAATTATATTCTCTTATTACATCTAATGCATCATTAAAATATTTCCATTCCAATGTACTTACTTCATTTTTTTGAAATTCGTTTTCTGGTAATACGTTATTATGCATGAACGCTATAAAATATTTATGTTTATATGATTTGTAATTGGAACCGGTAAATATTTCTTCTATCGGCAATATATTTTGAATAATTTTAATGGATTCTTTTGAATAACCTGTTTCTTCTTGAAATTCTCTAATCGCGCATTTTATATCTGGTTCCTGATAATTTCGTCTACCTTTTGGAAATCCCCATTCCGGTTGTTTCCATTTATACTTGCATTTATTTAATAAAATTTCTAAATTATAAAAACCTTTTTTATTATTGAAACCATTTTTTAATAGGTTAAATTTTTTCTCTGATTTTTTCTCTTCACCCCTATATTGTATCCCGGTGTTTGCACCCCATAAATGGTTCCATAAAAAATTAAATGATTTTGTTTTTATAATATTTTTTTCATATTCGGTCATTTCATTTAATATACCTACTATATATTCAGGATCCATTATTGGATATTTTCCACGTATAAAATCAACAAACCCCAATGTATTTTTTCGACAAATTAATAGATATTGCAATCCATCATTACTTGGTCTAAAAACAATTATACCAACACTTGTCACAGGATTTTTACATTTATGAAAAGCATGTCCATTTTTACCACAATTATTACAAAAAGAAAAATTATTAGCAATATTCATTTCTATATGTTATAAAATATTTGTTTTTATATTATTTCATTATAATGGAATTAGATCCTAGTGTTTGGGGACCACATTATTGGTTTGTATTGAACACAATTGTATTACATTACCCAAAAAGGCCAAATAAAAGCATTAAGAAAAAATACTACAATTTAATACAAAATGTTCCTTTATTTTTACCAAATATGAATATTAAGAAAAAATTTAATGATTTATTAAATGAATTCCCAGTTTCACCATATTTAGATACAAGAGAGAGTTTTACTAGATGGATCCATTTTATTCATAATAAAATAAATAAATCTATGGGTAAGAATGAACTATCATTATCTTGTTTTTTGAATAATTATTATAAAAACTATAAACCAAAAAGTACTATAATTAAAGAAGAAATTAAAAAGAGGAAAAAATATATTTATTTAGGGATTACAATATTGATATTAGGTGTAATATATTATTTAAAAGATAAATAATATTTATAATCTAATTATATAGATGCCTGTATTATATGGTGGAAAACCAATTGCAAGTGGTGGTTTTGGGTGTATATTTTACCCCGCATTATCTTGTAATAATGAAAAGGGAAAAAAGGATCATGTTAGTAAACTAATGTTGAAAGATACAGCAAATGAGGAATATTATATATCGAAAATGATTTACGATGAACTTAAAAATATAAAACAATTTAAAAAATATTATTCAATAGATAATCAAGAACCATGTACTCCAACAATAATATCAAAAAAGGATCTTGTAAATTTTAACGAAGAATGCAATAATTTGTTAAAATATGATATAAATAAATCAAATATAAATAACAATTTGGATAAATTATCTATAATTAATATGCCATATGAAGGAAAGGATTATGATAAATGGATACATGAAAATTATAAAAAAATTAATATGAAACAAATGGTCAAGTTTCATAATGAAATAATTCATTGTATAAAAAATGCTATTATACCAATGAATAATAATACCATTTATCATATGGATATTAAGGATAGTAATTTAATGTATAAAAACAATAGATTTAAAATCATTGATTGGGGATTAGCGGCAAAAATGGCAAAAAATAGTGATGAAATACCAACTATTATAATAAGTCGCCCATTACAATTTAATTTGCCATATTCTGTATTGTTATTAAACAATTCATTTGATGCGTTTTTATTAAAATATGTAGAGAGAATTCAAAATAAAACATTTGATAATATTAATTTTTATAATATGGGAAGGGATTATTACAATTATTTCATATCCAAAAATAGTGATGGTCATATTAAATTTTTAACCTATATATATGATATTATACATCCCGGGACAAATAAAGATTTAGTTAAAAAAAAGGTACTCCATATTATTGTTATTTACATAACAAATGTGTTGAGAGAATATATTAAAATTAAAAATAATAAGATAACGTTTGATAAAATAAATTTTGTTAAAAATATATATCTACATAATGCGGATATTTTTGGCTTATTAACTGTATTATATAATTACTTTGAATTGGATATATTTTCTAATATTAAAAATAAACGATTAAGGTATAATTATAAGAATGCAATGATAAAAATAGTTGACGAATATTTATTTTCACCAAAATTTGCAATTAAAGAAATTCAATTGGGCGAATTGGAAAATAAATTTAAAAAAATAAACTCTATTTTATCAAATAAAGAAAAAAAAACACACCGTATACATTCAAAAACAAGTAAACATAAGAAAACGGTTCGTTCTTATTAATTTAAAATAGTTAAATATATATATTATGAAATTTGAATTTATTATAATAATGGTAACTGGGTTTTTAATTTTTAACACATATCACGATGGTAGGTATTTGAAAATATTAAAATCGTGGAAAAAATATTATCAAATGGGTTTTATCGGATTTTTAGGATTATCATTGTATATTTTTATTAAAAAAAAACCAGGCCAGATAAAGCCATTACTTCGTCATGCAACAGATTTAATTAAATATATGCCAATAGACAAAAATTCAACCGAATTTATAAATCCATTGATGAAAATTACAAGTAGTTCGTTTATTGGTGGTGATAATGATAATAAAGAATATCAAATGGATCAACGCATTACTACGTCGGGTTATAACAATAAGAAAAAACGTAGTGTAAGTGAAACAAAAAAAAAATTTGTCGCGTCAAATCAGAATTGGAAATGTAAATTATGTAACAAACAATTAAATGCATGGTTTGAAGTTGATCATACTATTAGTTTAGAAAATGGTGGTAATAATAGTGTGGAAAATTTAAGGGCATTATGTAGAGAATGTCATGGTGAGAAAACGGCATTTGAAAAATTTGATTAATATATAGGTATATCTTCGATATAAATTTGTAATATCATTTCGATATAAATTTGTAATATCATTTCGATATAAATTTGTAATATCATTTCGATATAAAATTGATTTATTTTATTTATATTTTATATTTTATAATTAGTAAATAATAATGCAAGCTATTAATTATAAAATCGCTTTGATTGGACATACTAAAACCGGAAAAACCAGTTTTATTAAAAATCTATTACATGGGGTTTATAATAATACGAAACCTACAATTGGCGTAGAAGTATATCCATATGATATAAAATATAAAAATGTAACGTATAGGCTTCATTTTTGGGATTGTGCTGGTGATGAACGATATTTGGGATTGGGTAGCGAATACTTGTTAGATAGTGATATGATATTGATTTTTAAAGATATTAATAAAAATAATAATATTTTCGAAAAATTGGTACCAGAAAACACATCATATAATTATATTTCATACGAAAATGAAAATAGTATAATGCCTATTCTTGAATTAATAAAAAATAATTTATTTGATTAGATATCAAATTCTGAAATAAATAATATAAAAATGTATTATATATAATGAAAAAAATTATTTTAGTTAACATATTATCTATTATAGCTATAATAATATTTTTTTTCTCAAATAATTTAATCAAAAATGATACATATGATATAGTTAAAAATACATTATGTTTATTAGGTATATTTAAACTTTTGTATATGAATGGTTATTATTTTCAAAATGCATGGTCCAATATAAAAAGGTTTGCATTAGAATATGGGTTATTAATGATTGTTATTATTAGTATTGTTTTTATAATGTCCAATATAACAGATTTGATGGTAACAAGTAATATAATGAAAACAATAATTAATATATTTTTATATGGTGGAGGATTTTTTTTGATATATACGTTATATAATTTTCTAACCAATGGCGGTGTTAATAGTACGTTGGGTAATAATATATTTAAAAATGTTTCTGGTAATATATATAATTTTATAAAATCTTTAAAATCTAAAAGTGGTCTATTGGTTTTAATTGAAATTGTGCTAATAACATTATATTTCATAGTACCACATATAATGAGTAAGATTAGTAATAATGGTGCTATAATATTATTGGGTAATGAACCAATGTATTTAAATAAAGAGCATAGTATTGGTACTTATGAAAATTTGCATAATAATAATAATGATAAACATATTTATAATTATACGATAAGTTGCTGTTTTTATATAAATCCACAATATTCCACAATTCAAAAATCAGGAAAGAATTTTATTAATATTATCAATTATGGTAATAAACCAATAGTGCAATATGATAATAAAACCAATAGTTTATTTATAAAATCGATTAATAATGATTCAAACGAGAATATTATTTTAAAAAAATGGGATGTCCCACTTCAAAAGTGGAATAATTTGGTTGTTCAATATAATAATGGATTAATTGATATATTTATGAATGGTGATATAATAGTATCTAAAAAAAACCAAATTCCATTTATGAAATATGATAAAGTTGTTATAGGTGATAATAATGGTTTAGAAGGTGGTATTAAAAATGTTAAGTATTATCCAAGAAATTTAAGATTAGATGAAATTAAAATGAAGGCAAAATATTGCAATTAATTTAATAATATTATATTTAAAATTTCTTTTAATATAATATAGCAAATATGATTTTAGCAACTATATTATCAATTATTGTCGTAGTAGTTATAATTTATTTATTATTTCAATTGTTTAATAGTAATAAAGGAAATTTAAGTGATAAAATGCCCGGGAATCAAGAAAAGATAATTAAACCAAGCAGTTTAAGTAGTTATAGTAATAGTAACAATTATACATACTCAATATGGTTTTATATTGATAATTGGAATTATCGATATGGTGAACCAAAAATTATTTTAGGAAGTTTGGATTCTAATAAAAATCCAAGTCCATCTATTACATTGGCGCCTATGCAAAATGATATTAATATATCGTTAACGTGTTATCCAAAAGATAAATCCAAAAAACATATCATACATACTTGTACATTGGAAAATGTTCCATTGCAAACATGGAGTAATTTAGTCGTTAGTTTGGATGGGCGTTCATTAGATGTTTATTTAAATGGTAAGTTAGTTAAAACATGTGTTTTGCCTGGTGTCGCAAAAATTTCAACAAATGCAAAAATACATATTACTCCGGGTGGTGGTTTTTCTGGTTATACTAGTCATTTAGAATATAAATCGAAATCATCAAATCCAAGCGAAGTTTGGCAAATATATAAAAAAAATGCAAGTATAGCAAATGGAGGTTTAGCAAATGCTGCAAGTAAATATAAAGTTAAGGTAGCATTAATGGATAATAACAAAGAAGAAAAAAGTTTTCAATTTTAAATTAGTTTAATTTGTCTTGATATAGTATATAGAAATGAATACATTATATAATCCGTCTGGAATATCATCTGCAATTAGTCCATTAGATACATTTGATACTGAATTTCGACAGCCAGGAATGTTTCGTGAAAATTCAAATTTTTTATCAGCGAATTCTTTTATAGCAAAATTAGGATTTTTATTATTAATTATTATTATATTTCTTTTTTTATTAAAAATAGGAATTAATATATTGGGCAATGTATTTGGTGTAAAAGAAAATCCAATTCTTGTGGATGGTATGATTGATTCGCGTAATTTTATGGTTATACCACAAGACCCAAAAAAAGCAAATTCAATACCAATAGTACGTTCTGTTAATAAACAAGATGGTATTGAATTTACTTGGTCCGTATGGATAAATGTTGACGACTTTAGTTATAAAAATAATCAATATAGGCATATTTTCCATAAAGGTAATGATAACTTACATTATGATGGTGACCAAATTGGTATGAATTTTCCAAATAATGGACCCGGTGTATATTTAGCACCAAATGATAATAAACTCATTGTAATTATGAACACATTTAAAAATATCAAAGAAGAAATTGCTATACCAAATATTCCTGAAAAAAAATGGTTGCATGTTGTTATCCGAAATAATCAAAATAAATTAGATGTTTTTATAAACGGTACTTTGGCAAAAAGCCATTTATTAAGTAGTGTACCCAAACAAAATTATGGTGATGTTTATGTTGCTATGAATGGTGGATTTATGGGTAATACGTCATCGCTTCGTTATTATAATTCTGCTTTGAATATTTTCAGTATTAAACAATTGACATTAAGTGGTCCAAATCTCAATCCCGTATCAAATAAAGGTAGTGCAAAAAAGCAAATAAAACCGGGGTATTTTTCAATGAGATGGTATTTAAGCGGCAATGAAGATAGTTATAATCCTTAAAATTATATTTAATAAGTAATTAAATATAATTATCTATGTTTAGGTTTTCTACACATATCCAATGTTGGGTAAAGTTTGTTTGAAGTGCATTTATTTTGATTGTCTACACGAGTACAACTTCTATATCCATTTTCTTCACCAATATAACAATAATTACCTGCTTTTTTAGTTGAATTCATTTTTGTTCTAGTTCTTAACTTATCGTTATAAATTTTATTATTCATTGTATTTTGTTTAGCTCTATCTGTTAATTTATTATTTAAAATATTTATATTACTTTTCATTGATGTTCGGAATATATCAACTTTAAAAAGTTTAGCCAAATATTCGAATATTTTACCAAATATATTTTGGATAATATTTTTACCTGTTTGTACATGATAATAATAATTTGTTCCTAAAAGTATAATAATACAACCTATAAAAAAATATTTGATAAATCCAAACGGTGTTAAAGAACTTGATGTATTATCTTGAATAATAGAATTTATATCATTACTACTATCAGTATTTGATATACTTGAAGTTACATTATCAATATCGCCAGTAATAAGCTGAAAATCTGTTTTTATTGTATCATTATTTGATGCACTACTTACACTACTGGATACAGTATCCGCTACACCACTTACACTATTTGATACACTGCTTACACTACTGGATACAGTATCTGCTACACCACTTACACTATTTGATACAGTATCATTAATTGTTTTGACAGTATTCTTTATTGTATTTGAAATTGTGTCAATAAATGATGTTGGTTTATTTGTGAGAACAATATCTTTATCTAATGGGTCTTTTGTTATAATATTATTCATAAATTTTATTATATAATATAATATTATTTTATTAGTAATCAATGATAAAAAAAAAAATTATAAAAGTACCAAGTGATAAAAAAAATGGAGAGATTTTGAATAATGAAAAAAAAAATAATAAAAAGGGGGATAATTATATAATAAAAAATGATAATATGCATATTGTAAATATAGATGATGGTGTTAATATGAAACAACGAATCATGTGTTGTGGGAAAAGAATTCTAATTAGAAGAATATCATTATCATGCATTGGATTATTGGGATTATTTGTAGTTGATGATTTTATTAATTATATTAATGTGTCTATAGTAATATTTATAGTTAGTTTATGTTTATTTTGGAATTTTCCAAAATTAATTATATTTACAAATTCAAAACCATTTTATTATGAAGATTTATTTGTTGATACATCACATATTAGATTATTGGATATAAATCCTAAAATTAAAAATAAGTTTGAGAATATTTTTGATTGTACATTAATAATTACAAATTCTTTATTTGTATCTGCTTTATCAGACTATTGGTTATATAAAATAAATGATAATGATAATTATTTTGTTATTATAGGAATAACCGGTGGTATACTTAAAATATTCCAATTTATAAATCAGGTAAGTGGGTATTTTTTATTACATATAATACGATATAATATAATGAAAAATATTAGAAAAAAAAAACGATTGTTACAAATGAAAGAATTTGAAAAATCAATGGAGGAAGCATGTATTGAATTACATAATGTTAAAATACTTGTTAGTGAAACTAATAAATAAAATATACATACTTGATACTATTGTACATAATATTCCTCCCCATATACTATCCATTAAAACCATATGAAATGTCCATTTTTTAAATAATGCGTAATTTGTTAATTCATATATTGAATAAATCGAAAATCCTAAAAAAAAAGCATTTAATAATTGTGGTAATATATATGCATAATTTGTTATTTTATCAAAATTAATATTTTTAAGTACAAAATGATGCAATGTAGAAAATAATATAATGTAAATAAAAAATATTGGTATTAATAAATAATCCTTACGAAGACGTATATTTTTTGTCATATTCGTAAAATATTTTGATACACTCATTAAATAAAATATATCTATTATAATAAACATTATAATTCCAATTACAAACTTACCTAGTGTTATTAAGTATTTATTTTGTTTTAAAACCCCTAATGTATTTTTTATCATATATAATTATACAATATTATTTAACTTGTTCTAATTATTTAACTTGTTCTAATTATTTAACTTGTTCTAATTATTTAACTTGTTCTAATTATTTAACTTGTTCTAATTATTTAACTTGTTTTAATTATTCACTCTCATATCCAATTAAACTATTTACAAGTTCCATTTGTCCCAATGACCTTTTAACTTTGTCTTTTTTTGTACTATGAAATAAATAATCTGTTTTAGGTGCAATTTCATTTTTTTTAATTTCACTATATATTTTATTAATATTGCTAGTTATAATATTAATTTCATTAATATTTTTTTTATTAATTATTTTTGTTTCTATTGAAATTTTTTTACAAAGCAGTGATATTGCAAAATAAACTATAAACCGTCTTTTTTTCTTGGAACCACTTGTATATCTGATACTAAATAATGAAAATAATGCATCTATTATTTTTGTTAATAATTTGTTATTTTTTTTGGTTTTTTCATTAAATATAATATCCCAAATAATCCATATAATATCCGTTTGGTATTTTTCTTCAACTGTTACAAATATTCTTCGTTCACAAATACATTTTTGTTTCTGTTTTTTACATTTTGTCTCAAATGCTATTATCCATTCAAACCAATAACATGCCATAATTGTATTTCCTGTATTTAAATTATAAGATAGTTCATTTATAGCAATAAATAACTCTTTTGGGTCTTCTGTTTGAAATATATCATTTGCATAAGACATATTTGGTGCTTTTAATTTTTTTTGCAATACTGTTAGGTCAAAATTAGAATTGTCTATTTTAATTTTATCTAGAGAATGTGATACATTTGAATATGATAAAACGCATATTAATTCAGTGAATAATTTCCGGACAGTTTCATTATTTCTCATATCTAGTTCATTTGTATACCTGTATTTTGAAATTATTTTTTTAAATTTATTATATTTCATATTGACAAATATACATAATTTAGGGTTTGCTTCATGTACATGTTTTCCTATATATAGAATAATAATTTCCCAAATATCTAAAAACTGTGAAGAACAAATTAACTCGCAACACCAATAACAAGACCTTTCTATATTTTCATTTATTAAACTATTTAATAATGCTTTTTTAACTTGAGTTTTTTTATAATTTGAAAACGTTATAGTTTTAAAATCGTCAATGGTTCTAATGTCATTTATTTCGCTCTGATTCATATATTTATCAAATAATAATAATATGAATCTTAAACATTATATTTATCTTATGTACTTACCAACACGAGCAAATGAATCTACTACAAAAATAATAAAAACACCTAAAAAACTATAAAGAACTAATTCCTCAGAAACATAATCGGTTCTTTGATCTTTTTGTTCTTCTAACATTAAAATCATTTCGTTTATTTTTTCTAATAACATATCATTTGTTATATATGGTTTAGATGCGGATTTTGAATAATAATTGGTTGTCATGTTATTTTCATTATGTTTTTGATATTGGTGATTAACATGTTCAAAATTTTTAGGTTTTATATTATTGTCATTATCGTTCATTATTAATTTTGTTTCATCATTTTTTTTTGTTAATTTGGGTGCTGTCATTGGTTCAAAATTTGACAAACTATTTGATTCATCAATAGAATCAAAATTATTTAAATTTTGAACAGCTTGTTTCATTTTATGTACATGACGTCGTTTTTTAATTGTTTTGTTATATATATTTTTTTTTTCATGTGTTTGTTGATTATTAAATGGTGCTGCATTAAATGCTAAACTAGACATATATATTTATTGTTATATAAATATTATATTTTAATTCAAAAATTATATTTGTATTATATATAAAATGGTTCAATTTAAAACAATTACTATGTTATCATTATTGACAATATTAGTGTTAAAGGATGTTTTGTTGGTTAATTTCAATAATAATTTATTGGGAAAAATATCACTCATTGCATTAACTGTATATTCTTTCTTTCATAATAAAATGGTTGGTGTTGCATTGACATTTTTATATGTTATATTATCATTGAATATTGTTGAGGCTATGGAAAATAAAAAGGAAACAGAGATTGATGATAAAGATAAAGGGGAAACAGAGGTTGATGATAAAGATAAAAAGAAACCAATAAATGGTATGGATGATTGGCGTAAAAAAAATTGTAAGAATAAAACACTTTTGCTAAATGGTACGCCTATTAAAAAGGATCCTAAAGATTTTTCTACATTTTTAAAAAAACACTTTAAAAATCAATTAACATTTGATAATAAAAAAGCAGATTTATGTAATCCATGTAATGTTAAGTGTAATGATTATACTGTTTCAACAAAATCTCAACCAAAAGAATTAACTAATTTAGAAAAAAAGCTTAAAATATAATACTAAAATAATCTAAATATTTTTTTCCGATATGTCTTTATTTTTAACATTTTCTTTATCATAATCGTTTCCCTCTTTTTTTATTTTTTCAATATCGTTTGTCTTATTTTTAATAATACGGTTCTCTTTGGGTAGCAAATATAATAAATCACAATCACAATCGTTTTTTTTATTTATTTTTATATTAATTCTTCTTAAAAACCCAAAATTACGTTTTATTATTATATTTGTAAATTTATACATATAATATATTATTAATAATACATTATATAAATAATCATAAAGATATATTAATTACCACCTCTTAATCTCAATACCAAGTGTAATGTTGATTCCTTTTGAATATTATAATCAGATAGTGTTCTGCCATCCTCCAATTGTTTGCCTGCAAAAATCAGACGTTGTTGGTCTGGGGGAATACCTTCTTTATCTTGGATTTTTTGCTTAACGTTTTCGATTGTGTCGCTTGGTTCAACATCTAATGTGATTGTCTTACCTGTTAATGTCTTTACGAATACTTGCATATGATTAATTATGATATTATTTTTTTATATTTATTTTATATATATATATATGCAAACAATTATATTGATCATAGTATTAATTATATTAATATTATATGTTTTAAGAACTACAAAAGAACAATTCGTCATAAAAAAATATACTCGTCCTCTAATTCGGAAAGTGAAACGGTTTTTCACAATTAAATAAATCGTCATTGTGTTTTTGTTTATGTTAAATATGTCGCCTTGAATTTTGTTATCAAATCTTGTGGTATTTGATTAAAATCAATTATTTTTGTATTTCTATCAAATCTCTCTTTTGCTTCTATATCTTCTTCTAATGTTTTATAGAATTTTTCTTTGTCATTCCAATATTTTTCGGCTGTTTTTGGTCCACATTTTTTAAAAACACCCGGTATATTGTCACTTTTATCACCCATTGCTATTTTCATAAACAGGTCTTTTTCAGGATTACCAGACCATTTCTTACTATCAGTTAATTTTTTATATTTTAAATTGTAAATTTGTACTCTTTCATTCGAAAGTTGCAAATAATCCATATCACTTGCAATTATATATATCATATTTTCTTTGTTTTTTAATAATTCTTTAACGGTTAATGCAACACAATCATCGGCTTCTAATTCGTCCATATAAATAAGTTTTTTAACACCGGATTGTTTAAGAATATCTGTTTCATATGTCAGTTTAAAGAATGGGCCACCTTTAAAGTTATCATAGTTTCTAGTACCTTTATACTTTGAAATATATTTGTTTCTCCATATTTGTTCCCTGGGACAATCTTTAAAATATAATATTGATGGGTCAATAATTTTTAATTTCTTTATTAAATCATTTATCTTTGTTGAAAATGTATGTAAATATTTTTCAACAAATTCTTTTTTTTCAATTGGTTCGTCAATTGGTTCATCTTTATGTGCATTTTTCCACCACATCATTAGTGCATAATACCTATAGAAAATATAATAACTACCGTCAATTAATATATAATTTGTCATTTTATAAAGTATATATTAGTTTATAAAAATCAATTTTATATCTAATTTATTAAATATGCGGTTATAAAAAATACACTCATAATTTGAGTTAAATTTATTATTTTGAATAATAGATTATGATTTTTTGCAAATGTAATAGTGACACCACTCTGTGACGCAGGACCACTGTATCCGATTGTAGTTTGTGTTATTGCTGAAAACCATAACCAATAAAATAAAGAATTTGTTGGGGGCATCCCCTTTCCCAATCCTACTTTATCACTTACATTTGGATAATGTGTCATAAAATAGTCTTGCGACCAATAAATCAATGTGAATATAAGTGTTGAAATTAAATGTAATTTTAAAAATGAAAAGGCTTTATTTGATTTTATTAATAATTTGTGAAAAATCATTATGTATATATATATTATTCTACTATTTTAATAAATATATATGAAATTCACGAACCACTATTTGAATCATCATCACTATTTGAATCATCATCACTATTTGAATCATCATCACTATTTGAATCATCATCACTATTTGAATCATCATCAGATAAATATACCTTAACATCAATACTTTCATGGGTTGTATTTATTGTATAATCATTCGTATCAGGAAACATTTCTTTTATCGCTTTTTCAAAGTTTTCAACATATGTTGTATTGTAACTTAATTTTTGTGCTGTATTATCAAATATTGCCATTGCAAGTTCTATTTTGCAAAATGATTTTGATAAAGATAAATCAAATTTGTTTAATAATTTATTTACATAAGTTATTTCACCGACACCAAATGATTTTGTTTCTTTACAATTTGTTTCTAAAATATTAACTATATCGTTAACTAAAGATTTTTTATCATTTTCATCCAATCTATCGATAATATTCTTTGGTTCTACTAAAACTTCTAAAATATATTTTGAACATTCTTGAAATTTATTATAAAAAAATTTATTAAAAAAATTATAATATGTATTTTGCTCTTCTTTACTCAATGTTCCTACTATGCCAAAATCAATAATACCTAATTTATGTTTATAATATGATTTATTATTTTTAGAAATTGGTTCTTTAATAAATAACATATTGCCTTGGTGCAAATCACCATGGTATACTCTATCATACATAATGCATTTTAGTCCAAATTTTGCTAATAAATAAGAGTATTTATCTTTATCTATATTTTTAATATTATTTAATGTTTCACCTTCAATATAATCCATAACAATTATATCATTATCACTATGTGTATAATTTTCATATAATTTTGGAACAATGATATAATCTATATTTTTATTTGCTTTATATATCATATCAATATTTTTAGCTTCTTGTACAAAATCACTTTGAATTATCATTAATTCTTTATTTTCATTAAAAATTTTATTCAATTGTAAGTTCTTACAAATATTATAATTACTTATATCATTTATAACATATTCAATATCATTCAAAGCAGAAGTTAGTTTATCCAATATATTTTTTCTTTTCACTTTTATAATTACTTTTTTATCATTTAATACCCCTTCGTATATAACAGATATTAAACCCGACTTTATTGGTGTTTTATTTTTAATAATAAATTTATCATTATATTTATTACTTATGTTTTTTATAGAATCAAATAAATCAACCTTTAACTCAGAGTCGTGGTATGGTACATTATCTGTGTATGTTGATAAATAATCAATTGTTTCATTGTCTAGTAATTCAGAGTTACTAGATAGGGCCTGTAATATTTTTATATAAAATAAATTATCATTTGCTAAACTTGTTGCTACATTCCGTATCATATAGTTAATGTTGCCTGTAATTTTATACTTGCAATATTCATATAATAGTAATAATTTTGTTTTAAATAATAGTAAGTGCTTATTCATAATTAATAAATAGATAGATATATATTTATTAATTTAAACTGGTTAAATTTTCAATAAAGTTTTTAAGCCGAAAAAATATTTTTTTCATCATAAACCCCATTACATTTTCCATATATATGGGTAATTCTTCTTTGATGTCATAATTAAACATGTACTGTAATTGAATTTTGTGTTTATTTATTTTTTTAATAAACAAATTTTCGTATTTTGTTTCTATTTTATCATATTTTGAACTTATATTTTTATCTAAATTATATTCTTCATCGTTTGTAATAAAAGATATAGATTTATTCTCCTTATTTTTAATAATTTTTGTTTTTGTATATAAAAATTTCTTTTTTATACCAACTTCTTTGCCAATTGATTTAAATAAAAACATTACATTAGCTTCATTCTTATTTATTTTATTAATATGTATATTATCAAAGATGTCTTTATTCAATTGAAATAAAATATTATAGATTTTTAAATTTATCAATTTTTTTAAATTTATTTTTGAATTTTCACATTCAAATGCAATATAAAATGTATTTGTTTTTTTATCTTTTTGTAATAAAATATTTTCCCTATTACATAATGTCGTTAGTTTTATATCACAAGTTTTATATTGTTCATTTTTAGAGGTCATATAATATAATAGTATTAATTAACTATTAAATTTAAACAAATAAACAATTTTAATGTTTTAATAATTCAACTTTTTTTAATTTCTTATTAGAAAAAAGTGATGGTAAGTCTTTATCGTTTTCACCAACATTAATATTTAACTCTTCGTGTGATTGTGAGCTGTTTTTATATGATTCAATTTCATTTTTAACTTCGGTGTTTATCTCGTTTTTTTCTAGATTCTCGTTTTTTTCTAGATTCTCGTTTTTTTTAACATTGTTATCAATGATAATTTTAAATTTAGGAAGATGTTGTTCCTTAACTGTTGTTAAAAGTGTATTGGTTGATTTTACAATTTTATTAAACTCGGTTTGTGTTTCTGAAATTGTTTTTTGAAGCAATACCATGTTCTCTTCATTTTCTTTAATTTTTTCTTTTAATTTTTTCATATATTCCCTTAATTCTTTGATATTTTTTTCAACAATAATAACATCTTTGGCATCTTTTTTAATGGTTGATTCAATATCAACTTTTTTTTCATTCATTAATTGAATATAATCTGCAAGATTTGAATAATTCATATAACTTATATATCAATAAAATTTTTAAATATTAAATGTATTTTAATTAATTATGCTAAATAAATATATAATAATTATTATATATTTAATATAATGAATCTCGTACCAATTAATACAAATACTAATACTAATACTAATCCATTTGAAAATATTTCATCAAATGAAAATTATTCTGAAACAGAATATTTTTTTCATTCAAATAATATTAATGAAAGTCAAGAAAATATTGCCATTAATGAAATAGAGATTAAATTACAAAACAATATTATTGATAATAATCATATTATCGATTTTTCAAATGAATTTGTTCAAAAACTGTATAATGATTTTTTAATGGAGATAAATGATACGTATAATAATGAGGATTCTTGTATAATATGTCTTGATGTATTTGATAAAAATAATATTATGTTTGATAATGTACATAATATTACAGTTAAAAAAGATTGTAGTTGTAATTATTTTGTTCATATTACGTGTTTAAATGAATGGTTAAAAGAAAGTGAAAAATGTTTAATATGTCCTAAACCTATTGATACTTTATATAACATGTTAAGTAAACAAACAGGTAATATTGACATTGATGATGATTATATAGATGAAAATATGAATGAACCAAATAATTTTCTACGTAATATTGTATCTCATGTAAAAACAGTTATGACATTCATTTTTTATATATTATTTATATTATTCATATTGTATATAATAATAGGTTGATATCTATATTTAATCATCATATACTGTAAATCTCCCTACTTTACGACCGGTTTTTCTTGACTTTTTTTTTGATGATTTTAACATGTTTTTTCTTGTCATATTCATTGATTTTTTAATATTATTACTTTGTGGGTGTAATTTAATAGATATATTTTCGTTTATTGTCGATTTTCTTTTCATATTGCTTTCTAATTTAGAAACACGGTTTTCCAAATTAATTAAATAATTACAAAATTGTTGAATTTGTTGTGAATTCATTATATATTATCTATATATAATAGTATATCATTGAATATCATTGAATATCATTGAATATCATTGAATATCATTGAATATCATTGAATATCATTGAATATCATTGAATATCATTGAATTATTCGATTAATTTGGCTTCTTTAAATTTATAAAGCCATATATTACCATTTTTCCATTTATATGTTTTTGTAAAACCTGTTACACAACGAATTATGCTATAAATATAATGCTCTTCGTCGTTTTCTTGTAATTCATTATCTTTTTTTATATACCAAGCATTTTTATAGATAAAAATGCACATATCTTCTAAAATCCCTATATTGTATTTAATATTTATTTTTCTATTATGGTTATTCCATTTAAATTGTAATGCTAAATTGCGCAAATTTTCATTTATATATTTTTTTTTATGATTTAAAGTACTGTGTCTTGTAATATAATTTCTTTTAATTATATTTGTTTTTTTTTTATAGTTCTGAATATATATAATATCTTTATCAATTATTATTTGTCTACATAATGGACATTTTTCTAAATTATATGTTGATACACCTGTTTTTAAACATTTAAAACAAAATTCATGGTTACATGTCAATTCTATCATATCGTTTTTATTTTTAAAGCATATTATACAATTGTTCATAATAATAATAATTGTATAATATTTTATATTGTAAAATATTATAATATTTATTTATTTTTTTTAGGTCTATTATCATATTTATTTAAATTATAATTACATTTGGTTACATTAATTCTGTCTTCTTTTAACTCACTTTTTGAACCGATAGTAATATTATAATTTTCAATATAATTGTTGTTACTTCTTACAGATGGTAATTTTTCATCATTAAAAAAACGAATATGTTTCAATGAGTTTTTATGTAATATGTTACGTTTAATTATATTTTTTAACATTTATATAATTAAATATATTAAATATCTAAACTAATAGTGTTTCTACTACTCCTTTTTTTAGAACTTTTTCTAGGCATTTTTACATTAGACATTTCTTTTAAATCTTCAACACTAATAGTACTACTATTTGGTTTATTTTTTTTCATATCAACCTTTTTACTTTTTAATCTTGATAATATATTATCGATGTCACTTGGTCCTTTCATTTCTTGACGTTTATTTCTATTTTTAGATTTTAAAGGTTGAGAATGTGTTTTTGAAAATTGGTCATTAACACTTACACCGGCATTCATATTCATTTGACTAACAGAAATATTTTTCATATTTGGATTTGCATTTAATGTACGCTCTTTTTTTGTTGATACTGGTGGGGGCGGTGGTCCTCGTTGTATAATAGTAGGATCATCTTGTCTACCACCCATTACATCATTCATAAAATTACCAAATCCAGGTTGTTGTTGTCCCATTGTATTCACTGCCGCTTGTGTAAATTGTTTCATCAACTCTGGATTTTGTCGCATGATATCATCCATACCAGGTATAGAAGACTTAAACATACTATTGGTCATGTGGAGCATTACAGCTGAACCACCCAATTGAAATAACAATTTCAATTCTGGTGCCATTTTTGCTTTAGATTTATATTTTTCATGTAATTCAGAAAAAATATCATCATAATCATCTATATTCTCGTTTAATTGTTCAGACCAGCCATCTAATTTTAAATCAAATGGGTCAAATTTATTATTTAAAAATTCCAATCCAGTAATACATGCCATTAACATTCTACCTTGAAATTTAACACTGTCTTTTTTGGTTTTTTCAGATACAATTAGTTCGTACTCCCCCTTCATTTCATCTAGTTTAGAATCCATTGTATATTTTTGTGATAATGTTATACCTTTGCGCTCTATTTTTTCAAGTTTTTTTAAATATTTAAACTTCTCACTTAATTCCTCTTTTTTAGATAGGGTTGGTTCGGTCTTTCCTTTATTATTAATTGGTACATTGTTAAACTTTCCAAACCCATCCCATGTTTTTTTATCTTTCATAGCAGATGCTGTCGCGGATCCTACTTGTCCAACTGTATAGCCATTTGTATTTGATTTGACATTCGAATCAAATGAATTTAAATTTACTTTTGTTGAATCATTAAATGATACATTTAAATTAGGAGCATTATCTGTTTTTAAATTTTCAGACAAACTGTTTAAATCTTTCTCCAATTCATCTAAATCTTTTAAATCGTTATCCATAGTACCTTTATTGTCTTTTACATCTATTTTTTTATTCATTAAAAATTCTAAACCTCCTCCAAAATTAACAGATGGTTTTTCGTCTATAGCCATCTTTTGTGTATTAATCTCTTTAATTTCTTTATTATCATTAATATTTAATGATATTGTTTCTGAAGCATTTAATTCAATAATTTCGGGTTCATTTAACTTATTCATTTATGATTAAACAAGAACAAATAATTTTAAGTAATCCGCATTATATATTTAATTTTGAAATATCCATATTAATCAAATTTTTACTTTTTAAATACCAAATACATTGCAGAAAACTATCCGCTAAATCGTCTTTTTTTTTACTATTTTCAAAAATATTGAGTGACTCTTTATTAAATTGTTCTTTATTGAGTATTTGTAATGTTAATGATATACCCATTTTTTTCCTTTCGATATAATTCAGTTTGTTTTTAATATTAAATAGTTTTAATTTGTTCATTGCGGAAATATATTCTATATTTGTAATATTATTCATTATAAAGTATTGGGTTATCATACCCTGAATTGATTTCATTCTATTTGCTAATGGGCCAATTTGATTTTCTATTAACACATTTGAAATATCGTGATTTTTAAAAAGTACATCAAATTCTCTCTTTAAATTAACACCAAGTGTTACTAAATTAATTGGTGAATTACTTGGTTTTTTCTTTTCTATATAATTATAAAAGTTTTCATTTACATATTTTTTTATTTGATCAACTAAAACAATTTTTTTAACATTTTTAACGTGTGGTATTTCATAATCATACATTATTTTATATAAATCTTGTAGTTTCATTTTTTTAATTTTATTTAATTTTGATATACTTAGTTCTTGTGTTGGTAGCGAAAAAACACCGCATTTTGCATGTGTCTTACAATAATATTTGTTGTTTTTTTCATATCTGGCTTTTTTATTACATATATTATTTGTTGTTTTTTTCTGTTTTTTTATTATTGAACAACATTTATACTCTTTATTTGTATTACCAATATTTGTAACACCCCATGAAATGATATCATACGTTTTATTATTTTTAATATCAAATAAACAATATGCTAAATTTTTAATACCAACATCAATACTCAATATTTTCATATTATATAATTTATGATAGATTATATAATATATATAAATTTATACCAAAAAAATCATAAAGTATATGATTTTTTATTCATCTCTCTTTTTTGTGTATTAATAAAATCTTCTTTTAAATCACTATTTTCATAACCTTCTGGTTTTAACATATTATTAATATTATCTTTTGTATAAACATATGGTGATAATTGTTTTTTTAATTTTGGCAATTGAAGCAAGTTTTTTGAATAACCACACTCTTTTTGTGCTAACAAAGAATTATTTTCTATAATCTTATTTGCATTATTTGTTAAATATTTTCTATAATCCGCATTACTTTTTACAGCATTACTATTTTTAATAATATTGTTTTTCGCACCACTAAAGTTTATCGGTTCGTTATTTTTAAAAAACAAGTATTTTGATGAATTATTAATATCGTAAGTACTTGAATCAAATTTATTTAAACTCATATAATATATACGAATAATATATATTTTAAGCTGTTAATAAATTAATTAGTTGATCCTTCTTAAGTTTTTTTGCCTTGTTCTTTGAATCAACCAATTTTTTATTATAAACCATTTCCCTTAAAACACTTACTTTTAATTTTTTAAAATTTGTTTCAATATTTGAATTTCCATCCAATGTGTCATTTGGCATTTCAACTATTTTTTTATTCGTATCTTGCTCTTTATGTTGAATACTTTCATCTAATTCATCAGTATCACTTTCTGAATCAGAACCCATGCTGTCACTGCTACTACTATAATTTGTTTCTTGTTTTTTATTTAACGTCATAGATTCATCTGGTTCAACATCAATACTGTCATCAAGTGTTAATTCACCCAAATTATAAGTTGCATCCTCGTATAGTTTTTCTATAATTTGTTTCTCTAATGTATTATCATCGTTACTTTTTTTTACAACAACCGATTCTAATTTCATACCCGCATCTTCATTCATGACATTTAAATGATTTGCAATATTCATTAATCCATGTTTATCGTCATCTTGATCTTCGTCATCACTATCACTATCTTCTTCGTTTGATTGTCCTCCAAATTGATCAACTGAATGTTCTAAATTCGAACTTAATAATATTTTTCTTGATGAATCAACATTGTTGTCACGTTCATCATTATCTTCATTGTCACTGTCACTGTCACTGTCACTGTCACTATCACTATCACTGTCACTATCACTGTCACTGTCACTATCACTATTTTCATTATCTGACACAACAATTTTATTATTTAAAACCGTTTCATTGTCATTATTTTCAATTGTATTATTATCACTATTTTCAATTGTATTATTATTATTATTATTTAATTCATTTGAAACAGTGTCATCCCTTAATACTTGTTGTAATATCATCGAATGTTCTAATACATTTTGATTTAAATTATTTAAATTTCGTTTTAAAACATATACAGTGTATGCTAAAAGACATAATGTTGCAAATAAAATTACTAAAATTACTGGTGTTAAAAAATTACCAAACATCTTTATTATAATATAAATAACACTTATTCTTTAAAATATAAACGAATAGATTATTTAAATTTCATATAAATCATTCATTATTTTTAATGCATTTTTAACTATTTCATTTGGATATGAAATTTTTTTTAATACTTGAATTCCTCCTTTAATATTAGTAATTCCATTTTTTAATTTATATGTATAATTATTATCCACAACATCCATTCCTTTATTCAATACTTTTTTTCTTTCACTATTTTTATTATTGTTTTCAACTAAACCACATAATTTATAATAATGTGTTGTTAATACCATATTTACGTTTTTATTTCTATTCAAATATTCAATAAATGAATATCCGCACGCTATAGCTTCCGAAATATTAGTACCCGAATATAATTCGTCTAGAATACATAAATGTCTTTTATATTTATTTATATCTGAAATTATTTTATTACACCTTTTAACTTCTGCTTGAAATAAGCTATCTCTTCCCGATGTATCTGGAATATTTATATAAGAATGAATTCTATCATACAAATATACTGATGCTGAATCATAAAATCCAAATCCAATTTGTTGAGATAATAAAATATTAATACCAATACCTTTTATAATAGTTGTCTTACCTGACGCGTTGGGTCCTGTTATTATAAAATTATTATTTAAATTAACATTGTTTGTGACTATTTTTGCTTGTTTTTCCAATAACAATAATGGTGGGAAATAAAAATTACATAATTCGGTTTTTTTAGTATTAAATTTCGCATTATTAATGGTTTTGTCAATATGCAATAATTTAATATCATTCATATTTTTAATAAATCCACACCATTTAAATAAGAATTCAAACATGTCGACATTTTCTTTTTTAAGATATATATTATAAAAACTTTTCATTAACAATCCAATTTTTGTAATTGTTGATAAATTTATTTTATTATCATCTGAAATATCAATGTTTTCAATTTCTATGTTAAATATTTTAATATTCTCTCTTTGAATTAATAATGATTTAATAAATTTTCTATATCCTTTCAACTTTTGATATTTAGATATGAATATATTCATGGTATTATCAATATGTAATATAAATCGCTGTATTTTTGTTATGTATTCCTTAAATTTTCGTATGTAATTATAAAATAATAAACATGTTTTACAATTTTGATATATCTGAAATAAATAAAAAAAAGCACTAAATACGATATATACTTTTTTTGTTAAATTTTGAGATGAAAAATCCGTGAACAGTTTCCCAATTGAATATTTCGAAACAATATTTTTAAGTAATTGAATATAATTTTCGACAGAAATATCTATACCTCTTAATTTCATAAGAATAAAAGGGAAAATTAAAACCAATATTGGTAACATCAAAGAGAGAATTGGTGACATCAATTTATATGTTGATATTCCTTGTAATACATGAATATTTTGATTAAACTGTTTTAATAAATTTATATTAATATAATTATATTTGTTAAGAAAATTATCTTCATTATCAAAATCATTTATAATATTATATGCATCTTCTATTATTGTATTGTTTAATGAAATATCCATTGTTTTTATTATTTTTTGAGTACTCTTAAGATAATGTTTGTTATTTGTATAATATTTGCCCCAATTATCTTTCACTTTTTCAGTATATCTATCTTTAGTTTTAAATAAAATATTATATATATTTTTATAGTCAAAATCAATTTTTAATTGATCGTCTAGTTTTATTTTATCTTTTAAATATTCTATTGGTAATTTAAAAGAATTTTGACTTGACATTTTAATAATATTTTATTTAAATAAAATGTAATAAACGTAATAATTAACAGTGATCATTGTATAAATGAACTAGGCAATTCTCGTATTTGTGTTTGGTAATGATCCTCTATATTTTTCATTTTTCTAAAATCTCTTTTTGTAGTAAAATTAATTCCCACCCCCTTTCTCCCCCAACGACCACTTCGACCAATTCTATGCAGATATGTATGAACGCTTTTTGGAATATCAAAATTAATAACTGTACTAACTTGTTGTATGTCAATCCCCCTTGCCGTAACATCCGATGAGATTAATACGCGACATGAACCTGTTTTAAATGAATTATATGAATCATTACGATCTTGTTTATCCATACTTCCATATATACAACACACCGGGTAACCGTCACCCTTCATGGCTTCATACAAATCCTGTACCCTTCTAACACTATTACAATATATAATGCATTGAGACATTGATATTGTATTATATATATCCTTAAGTGTGTCATACTTACTATTATCATCTTCCAATGCAATAAAATATTGCGCGATACCCTCCAATGTCAACTGTTCTTTTTGTACCAAAATTTTAACAGGGTCTCTCAAAAATTTATCGGTCAATGAATACAAATCCCTTGGCATAGTTGCACTAAATAGGCATATTTGAATATTATATGGTAGAAATGCAAAAATGTTGTATATTTGATCTTTAAAACCGAAATTCAACATTTCATCTGCCTCGTCTAAAATAATAATTTTAATATTTTCCCTTTTAAGGTGTTTCCTTCGAAGCAAATCATGTGTTCTGCCCGGACATCCACAAATAATATGAGGTGTATGGTTTTTCAATATATCTATATCTTTTTCTACACTTGTACCACCAACCAATACATGTGTTTTTAATCCTTTCATTAGTGATCCTATACCCTTTAATACTGCATCTGTTTGATAAGACAATTCATGTGTTGGTGATAGAATTAACGCTTGTGTTGTATCTTGAGTTAAATCGATTTTTTGCAATACCGAAACGGTGAAACACCCTGTTTTCCCTGTTCCTGATTGTGCTTGCGCAATAGTATCTTTCCCGTCAATAACTGTCAATAAAGCCTTTTTTTGTATGGGACTCGGTTTTTCAAAACCATAGGAGTAGATTCCCCTAAGTAAGTTTTTTTGTAGCATTTCTGCATCATCCCATTCTTTTATTTCAGATGGTATATATTTTTTAACAATCCCTTCTTTTTCATTTTGGTTATCTTGTTTATCTTTTTCATTTTGGTTATCTTTTTTATCTTGGTTATCTTGGTTATCTTTTATGTTTTGTAAATTTAGATTCATTGTATATTATCTATTTATGGTTTTAAGTGTATTTTATAGATAATTAATATATAAAATTGATATAAATATTATATTTGTAATTTTATATAATATGATGCAATATAGTTTAATTGAATTTAATAAAATTCAAATGCAGGGATTTTCATATGATTTGGACAAAACAACATTAGATATTGTTAAAAATATAGCAAAACTTGTTGGTGATGATAGTTATATTAAAACACCGAATTTTGAAAAAAAAAGACAACATTATAAAAAAAAACGGAAACAGATTAATGACGATGAATGGAAAATAATGAGGGATTTTAAGGTAACGACTATTGAAAAAAAAGAAGGTATTGAAGAAATAGTTAATAAAATAAGAGGTCATATTAATAAAATTAGCAAAAATACATATGATAAAGAATTTAATAATGTATTACAAATCCTTAATGACAATAATCTTATTAATAACGAAATTCATATGAATAGAATAGTGAATTCAATATATGATACTATAACAAAAAGTACTTTTAATAGTGATTTATATGCAAAAATGTATTATAATTTATCTAAAACAAATAAAATTATGAAAGAAAAAATTAACAAGGAATATTATGAATTATATAAATTTTCGGATTCAATACAATTTTATGACCCAAATGTTGATTATGATAAATTTTGTGATAATAATAAAGAAAACGAAAGGAAAAAATCTACAATTGGTTTTTATTCCAATTTATTATTAAATAATATGATTTCGGGAGATGATATTTTTAAATTATTTGAACATTTTGTTAATTTTATAGTACAACAAAATATAAATAATGTTGAAAAAAAACACGCAAATGAACAAGTTATAGAGTGGATTTATATATTGATTACAAATTGTTATGAAAATTTAATAATGGACGATGATTGGGATGATATATACGAAATATTTGAAACTGTTTCAGAATATAAATCAAAGGATTATGATGGTTTAACAAGTAAAATTATATTTAAATTTATGGATATAATTGAATTTATAGAAGAAAATGAATAATTTAATATATTATGATTGTTAATTAATATATTAAAAAAACCAATTTTTTTTTGATTTAATAATTGGTGGTTTATTAGTTTTAAATGCAATAACATTATTTGGATAATAATTTTTTATATACTCAAACATATGCTTCGTTTTCATTGATAAATTACAAGAATTACATATTGGTCTCATATTATCTATTGAAATTGTACCCCCATTGTTCTCAGATAACACATGACCACAAACGAAGTTGGATTTACTTAATTTTGTTTTTCTACAACAATAACATAAAGAAATACCTTCATTTTCACCGACCCATTTGTCCCATACATCTTCCTTTATTTTTTTAGGTATACTCTTTTTTGATTTAATAGTTTTTTTTTTAATTATTATACCGGTCTCTTCTTGTATTAATTCTTGTATCCATTTATAACAAAAGTCTTGTGATATATTTGAATACATACCCAAATAAAACCCGTGAATATTTGCTAATTCAATATATTCAGGCCATTTTTTGATTTTTCTAATATTTTTTTCATATGATTGAATTGGCCATTGTTTCATTTTTTGATTTTTATTTTCAATAATATTAATTAAAGATTGGGCATTTATAACTGATTCATTATTTTTTAAATTCGTTTTTAAATTTGCATATAAATACTCAATTCCTTCTTGAAAATGATTTTTATTTATATAAGGCCTTTTAGGTCTTTTACATTGTGCCCATATTTTTGGATAATTTTGAAAAAAATATAATGATATTTGATCAACAACATCTTTGTTATCATAATTTTTAAATTCCGGTAATTGTGTATTTTTATTTATTAACATATAATTTACTTTAAGTTCGTTAATAGAACTAACACATATACATTCAATGTCAATGTAATGTTCTTCTCCATATATTTCCATTAATTTTTTAACAGAAAAATACCGATGTTGCCCATCAACTAAATAATTATTATTGGTTTCAGAACAACAATGAATATTAATTAATCCTTGAAAATTAAAACATTGTTTTTTTTTGAAATAATTGGATTGATATTCAACAATTGAATCAACTTTATTATTATCGCGAATCCTCTGTATATTTGGTATAACAATATATTCATTCATTAAATTTGAAAATGATATCGAGCCTATTAATTTATTATTTATAATATAAAAGTGTTTAAATAAACTAGTTTTTTGAAAAAACATTAGTTATGATTAATAATGTAATAATAAAATATATCTAAGTAATTGTATTAAACATTATTTTTTTATATATACAATGACGTGTAATAATGTGTATTATAAAATAAAAGAAAAAAATAATGAAAATACTAAAAATATGGAAGAATTTACTAGTGATTTAGTTAATAGTTTAAATAATGAATACAGAGATATTAAATCAAATGAAAGTGATGATGGTATGAATTATGATTCTATGGGTATTATGAATAATCTAGATAATATGGAAAATCTAGATGATTTAGTAACAGAAAATAATTATTTTGCACACCATTTAAATTATCATGATAATTATACAGTTAAAATGTTGGGGAAAATAATGGATTATTATGGTTTAAATAAAAGAAAATTAAAAAAGGATGAAATAATTGAAAATATTTTATTATATGAAGGTGAAATATGTAATATTGAAATAATTAAACGTAGAAAAATGTTGTGGTTTTATGTTAGTGAATTAAAAAGTGATGATTTTTTTAAACAATATATTTTAGTTGATATTTAAAATAAATAATTCTATTAATACTATATAAATGGTTAAATCAATTTTAAAAGATGATATTAATTATATTGAAAATCGTAATTTATACAATGAAGATAAATCTTATGATGCACCATTGTTTGAATATGAATTAGAAAATAATAAAAGTATTATAATAGCAGTCGGACAAGCAAAATATAAATATATCGAAGAAGATATTATATTTTTTCCGATTTATTATATTAAAAATGATAAGGTAGATCATCAAATTGGATTATATGAAATTGAATCAAATCAAATTGAAAATTTGTTAGATTCAGATGGTGATACTGATATAACCAATATGGGAGAACCATTATTATATAGTTTTTTTGATATGGAAAATATTAAAGGTGAAGGTGTAATTGATAATAAGGATAATGATGTGGATAATAAGGATAATGATGTGGATAATAAGGATAATGATGTGGATAATAAGGATAATACCGATGAAAGTGATAGTGATATGGATGTAGATTCAGGACAATTTTATAATGTAGTTGAAAAAGACAATTGGATAAATAAATATATGAAATCAAGTGAATATGGTATGGTAGATAATGAAGGAAATGGCGATTGTTTATTTTCAAGTATTAGAGATGGTCTGAAAACTATAGGAAAAAAAATGGAAGTATATGAAATGAGAAAAATTCTTTCTGATATGGCAACTAAAAATGATTTTGATGCATATATGGAAAATTATAAATTTATAGATGATAATTTGAAATTAACAAGGGATCATATTTCACAACTAAAAGATGAAAATAAAAACTTACAATCTATACTTAATAGTAATGTTGATAGGGTTCAAAAAAACAAAGTTATTGAAATGGGTAAAAAATTATCAGACAAACATTTTCAATTGAAAAATGATTATTTATTGCACAAAGAATTAATGAATGATTTTGTATTTATGAAAAAAATAAAAACATTAGAAGATTTTAAAAAAATATTATTAACAAGAACATTTTGGGGAAATTCATGGGCGATTTCGTTATTGGAAAAAGAACTAAATGTTAAATTTATATTATTATCAGAAGAATTATATGAGGATAATAGTACGGTAAATGTTGTGCAATGTGGGGATATGGTTGATAAGGAAATAGAGAAAAAAAGGGTATTTAATCCCGATTATTATATCATATTATCTTATACGGGATTACATTATAAATTAATAACGTATAAAAGCACTGGTGCATTAAAATTTGAAGAATTAGAAAAAAAATTAGTGAAATATATTAGTGAAAAATGTCTTGAAAAAAACTCAGGTATATATTCTTTTATTCCAGAATTTAAAAAACATGCAAATAAGGGTAGTGAAATGATATCCAAAGGAGAAAATTTATTGGATATTAATGACGATTTATTTGATGATAGTATTGTGTTACAATTTTATTCAAAATCATCCGATAAACCATTGCCAGGGAAAGGGTCTGGTGAAAAAATGCCTTTGGAAAAATATAAAGAATATAGTGAATTGGCGAGAATACCAAAATGGAGAAAAAAATTGTCTAATTTTTGGATCGAGCAATTTGAACTAAATGGATTGAACTGGATGTCAGTTGAACATTATTATCAAGGTTCAAAATTTAAAGTTAATAATGTTAGATTTTATAATGAATTTGCAGTTGAATCAGAAAGTGAATTATCAAAAGACCCAGTAATGGCGAAAGCAGCGGGAGGAAAGACCGGTATTTATAGAAAGGAACGTGTGCGAGCAAAAAATATTGAAATTGACCCACATTTTTTTAATGGTGATCATAAAACCGTTATGTTTGATGCTATGAAAGCTAAATTTAGTCAAAATAAGGATTTGAAAAATATGCTTATGGCAACGAAAAATGCAAAGTTAGTGCATTTTTCAAGAGGTAGTCCCCCAGTTGTATTTTATAATTTAATGAAAGTAAGAGATATGTTGAAAAAAATATGAAATTTGAAAAAATAAATATATAGTATATTATTAATAAAGTAATATTATTAATAAAGTAATATTATTAATAAAGTAATATTATTAATAAAGTAATATTATTAATAAAGTAATATAAATTTTTATATGCAATAATTGCTTAAAACATATATATAAAATATATATATATATATGTTCTACATAGAAGATTGTGAAAAGATAATTAGATATTTTTTAACAAATAAAGATATTATGAAAAATATGAAGGACAATACAAACAAAAAAGATGAAAAGGCAATAAATTCATTATTGACAAGAATCTATTACGATATAAGAGAAGGCGATCTTACATTATTTAAAAAAAAAATGGATGATTGTTATACAAAGGATATAATTAAAATTAATTGTATATCACAAATAAATGATAATACTATTAACGATAAAAATCCTTATATTTCAAACCATATTATTGATACTATTAAAAATGATAGTACTTATATTTTAAGATATAAATGTAATATTAAAACCAAACCAATATTTATACAATTGATTATTTTTGATGAATTAGTATCAAAGGAATTAATTGAAAAATATGATAAATGTGCTTATTTTATTTATATATGGATGAATATTATTGGTACATATAAAATTAAAAATTTTGATAAAAAAATAAATATAAATATTTATTTTACGGATGAAAAAAAGAATATGCCGGTTGGATACTTTGAAACATTAAATAATAGTCATGTTAATAGTGGATATACGAGTATTGATAATAATAATCACAAAATAGTAGTTTATAGAAAAGAAGAGTGGTTTAAAGTTTTTATACATGAAACATTTCATCATTTTAATTTAGATTTTGTTTCTAAAAAGTACCCTTTTAAAAATAAAAAGATGAGAGAAACTTTTCCTATTGATTCAAAATTCAATATTGAAGAAGGGTATGTTGAAATTTGGGCAAGAATTTTTAATAGTTGTTTCGTAAGTTTTTTTATGTTGGATGATAAAAATAATAAACAAGATTTTTTACAATATTCAAATTTTCATTTACAATTGGAACGTATTTTTTCAACATATCAAGTTGTTAAATTATTGAATTATATGGGTCTTAAATATGAAAATTTGTATTATAAAAATACAGTTAGTGCGAATTTGCGTTCATATTTATATAAAGAAGATACACATGTATTTTGTTATTATGTGATTCCGTGTATTTTTTTAAATAATATGCCATCATTTTTAAAATGGTGCGATGACAATAATACTTCATTTGTTAAATTTAAATCAACTGAAAAAAATGTGGAACAGTTTATAACATTGTTATCATCATTACATAAAATTAAGGGGTTTATGAAAACAGTTAAATTATTAGAAAATTTAAACTCAGTAGATAAAAAAACACCGAATATATTACTAAGTACAATGAGAATGATATCAATAGAACACTTTTAAATATAAAATTGATATATATTATATTTAAATTTATAATTTATTATTAAATGGGTATCAGAGGCCTTAATTACTATATTAAAAAAAATACACGGAATACGCTTATTAAAAAAACATTCGCAGATTATAGGGGTGAGATTATTGTTATCGATGCAAGTATATACATATATCAATTCTTGATGTCAAAAAATTACATAGAGAATTTATTTATAATGATAAGAAAGTTTATGAAATATAAAATAACGCCAATATTTGTATTTGATGGTGGTATTCCGACTGAAAAAAAGGTACTAATAGAAGAGAGAAAACGAAGGAAAATGAAAAACAAACAAGAATATGAAAAACTTTGTATTGAATATGAAAAACTGATAGAAACAACTAACACTAATAATGATATAAAAATTGAAAAAATAAAGAAGCTAATGAATAATAAAAGAAAAAATTCAATTAAAATAAAGAAAAAACATATTGAAACTATTAAAAATATGTTCGATGTATTTGGTGTTCAATATTTAAATGCTGATGGTGAAGCAGATATATTATGTGCGAAAATAGTGAAGGATGGAAATGCGTGCGCGTGTTTAAGTGAGGATACTGATTTATTTGTATATGGGTGTCCAATTGTATTGCGTTATTTTAATTTATATAAGGAAACATTTGTAGAATATAAATTAACCACAATTTTGAATAATTTAGAATTAGATTTTAACTCTTTTCAAGATATATGTATAATATCTGGTACCGATTATAATGAGAGTCAATATCAGATAAATACATTGTATGATATTTATATGAACGAATATAAAAAAAATAATACAGAAAATTGTTCATATTATAAATGGTTTAAACAAAATCATTGTGATATTGATTTGGATAATATATATAAATTATTTAATACCAATGATATTTCATACAAAATAAATGATAAATCATTAATACAGATAAATTTATTAAAAAATACTTTATTGCCACATAATTTTATATTTATTTAATACATATATGATATTTACCATAGCTGCTAGTGTAATTGATACAATAATTATTAAAACTTCAGTGTATGCATTAGAAAAAACCGTATATGGTATTTTTTTTACAGGTAGTTCTATATATAATTGGTATTATGATATAAAAAAAATAGAAGATAAAGATGAAGAATATTATCATATAGAAATAGACGAGTTAAAACATGAAATATACGAGTTAAAAATGGCTCTTAAAAAGCGTGATTAATAATATAATATAGTTTATTATATTATTATTTTAATAATAAATGTTATAGAACATTAAGTCAATTATTGACTAGCAACAACACTTGAAGATGCCTTTGCAAAATGACCCTTCATATACTTTTGAAGATTGAAATAAGTAAGTTCATCTCCCTTCTTCAAATTCAACAATTTAGCAAGGTTCTTATCTGGGTTAATCTTACGTCCATTATCCTTATCCTTCAAATTGTGCAGACAAACATACTTGTTAATTTCCTTGGTAACAGCAGTCCTTGCCATTTCAGTTCCCTTTGGAACCTTAAGGAATGCAGCCAGTTCATCACTAATAAGGGTTGGCTTAGTGAACCCACTTGGCTTACGCTCACCCTTGTTACGCTTACGCTTTGCAGCTGCCTTATGCAAACTCTTCATTTCACGAGTCGTCTTCTTTTCAAGTGATCTGAAATCTGTCTTCAATGAAGATAGTAGAGCAGAAAATTGTTGAAGCTTTGCCAAAAATTCTACATACGATTCATGCAATTCAGAATCTACATAGGAATTACTACTACTTTTAGTAGCAGTAACAGTAGCCACTGCACTTGCTACTGGAGTACTTGCTACTTGGGTACTTGCTACAACCTGTTCGGGTTCTGGGGTACTTGCTACCGTTTTAACTGATTTCTTTGCTCTCTTTGCTTTTACTTTCTTTACCATTTTATAAATTAGTATATCATGTTTTTTTTAAGTCTTTTATAATAATATATTTTTTAATTAATAATAAATAAATAATGTCCAATGTAATTTTAACTATGTGCAACCGATTCATACAACCATGGCATAGCAACTGCAGCATTAACGTTAACAAGAGTAAGTGCTGATAAAATATATACAGCGCCCAGTTTTCTTTGTTCTATATTATTTGATGAATATATGAATTTTTTAATAATTCTTATTAATTTTCGTTTTAAACTATTTTCACTTATTCCATTTAATGTATTTATATTAATATTAGAAAATGGTCGTCCATTCGGGGGACATATTAAACGCCGTGTTTCATTTGATAAATTTGCTCTATAATTCCATATATCATATAATTCTCGAATAAATGTTACAATTTTATTATTAGATAAATTAATAAACCAATTAATGTCTGTATAATTTCCTAATAAATCTATTTCTTGACAAATAGTCAACATTTTGCTAGCATATGTTTCAATTTCTTCTTCGGGTTCTGTGTTTATTTTAATATTTACGTCTACATTGATACACTTACATAATCTAATTATTTTTTTCATTTTAAATTTCAAGGAACTATAATCTGAGAAATCACTTCTATTATATGGATTCTTACTATTTTCATTATATCTTTCAAATAAATTAAAGAGAGATAAAATATCAAATCCATAAATGAATTCAGAATCATCCCGATATAATATTAATTGATAACACGGAATATTCGATATATTTTGTAATGAAAAAAAATCGGTCTCATTTGTGCAATTTTTGATTTTATATGTCAACAAATTATTTAATTTAAATATATTTTGCACAATACGCTTTCTATATATACTTTGAATTAATACCGCATTATTAGACAATTTTAAATGATTATATATCCTATTTAATAATTCGGGTTTATTACCAGATAATTTAATTTTATAATACCTAGCAATTGTTTTTAACTGGTTCACATTATAATTATAATATGTCAATTTGTGATACTCAGAAAATTTCAAAATTTCAAAATCTGATTGTTTCATTTTTTTTAATTTTTTTGTTTTAATTACGGGATCATATATTGATTTCATATACACATTGGGACTAAATATTGCTTTTTTTAATTTAAAAATTTTTGTATTCATTATATATTTATAAATATTATTCTTAAAATATTTTTTATAATATATATAATTTTGTTTGTATTCTATAAGTATATCACCTATATAAATGTGTATCTTAAAAAATGGGGGTATTTTTTTAATTAAATAAAAAATTGATTTAAAAAGAGCCCATATATTATATTATATTAATTAATCATGCAATCAATTATTACAGGAACAAAATTCAACGCAAACAAAGATATTTTATACACCAAACCAAAGTTAAATTCAGTAGGAGGAAAGAATGTTGGGATTCTAAATGCCAAGACGAAAAAGGCAACATATATCGCAACACCATTGATGCTGACATGGGGTGTTAATGAGTATGTAGATGAAAAGAATGGAAGAAGGACTTATGATATGTCATTGCAATTTCCTAGAGATGATTATGCAAATGATGATACTAGAAATTTCTTGGCAAATCTAGTTGCATTTGAAGAAAAGTTGAAATCAGATGCAGTTAAATACAAGAAAGAGTGGTTGAATAAGAGTAAGATGAGTTCTGATGTAGTAGATGCGCTATGGACTCCAATGCTTAGATATCCTAAAAATCAAGATACTGGTGAACCAGATACAACTAGAGCACCAACTCTTAGAGTTAAGTTGCCTTATTGGGAAGGGGAATGGAAAAGTGAATTGTATGATATGAATGAAGAACAATTGTTTCCAAATTCAGAAGAACTTACACCAGTAGATTTGATTACTAAAGGAACACATCTAGCAGCAGTACTAATCTGTGGTGGTGTTTGGTTTGCCAATGGGAAATTTGGTGTAACTTGGAAATTGTTTCAAGCAGTTGTTAAACCAAAGGCGACTCTTAGAGGCAAGTGTCATATCAAATTGACGTCTAATGAAAGAGAACAACTAAATAGTAAGAATGAAGAAGAAGATGATGAAGAAGAAGATGATGTAATGGTATCAACCGTAGTATCATCTGATGAAGAAGATGATGGAGAAGAAGATGATGGGAAAACTGTACAAGAAGAAGTACAAGAAGAAGTAGCGCCTAAATTCACCACACCAAAGAAAAAGGTTGTTAAGAAGAAGAAAAAGGTTGTTAAGAAGAAGAAGAGTACATCATCAGAATAAATAATACGTGAAAAAAATAATTACTTAAAAATAATTACTTAAAAATAATTACTTAAAAATAATTACATTAATAATATATTAAATTAAAATTAATAATATAGATTTTTTTCTATATTCATTTGTCAATTTGCCCGAGTGGTCTAAGGGGCTCGACTTAAGATCGAGTGTATTCGTACTCGTGGGTTCAAACCCCACAATTGACATCTGTTATATTTTAATATTAATCAATAATTATTATCATATAATCTAGCTCGAATAGCTCAGTTGGTTAGAGCGTGCGACTGTTAATCGCGAGGTCACAGGTTCAATCCCTGTTTTGAGCGTAGGTGGCGACCTTTAAACGCATTGTGTTTATAATAGGAGATGAACCTATTTTGGCACAAGGTGACGACCTTAAACGCAATAGCTACTTGGCGCAGGGGAAGCGTGCCGCGCTCATAACGCGGAGGACATCAGATCGAAACTGATAGTAGCTACGGTGGTGACCATAAACACATAAGATCACTTACAGCAATATTACTCATAATCAAGAAATTTTAATATATAGTGGTCTGTTGCCGGATATAGCTCAGTTGGTAGAGCGATTGACTGTAGATCAATTGGTCGTGTGTTCAATTCACACTGTCCGGATCTAAATCGGAATTGCAAAATTCTAATTTAAGTCTATTTCATAAATTTATTAATAATAATATGTGTATTATTATTAATTATAAATATATTAATTATATTTTTTCCCACAACCACACTTTCCACCACGTTTATTTGTTCGCTTTTTATATGTTTTATTACGTTTATTTGTTCGCTTTTTATACTTACCACCCTTTAATGTTTTTTTAATATATTTTTCCAAATTACGAATACTTTTTTTTAAACGAGAAGCAATTTGCTTCCTTTTTCTTGTATTATTTTTTAATGTTAATTTCATATATATTATAAAAATATTATTTATAATATTTATAATATTTATTTTACAGTTTTCTTATGTATCATTATATATGTTAAAAATCCAATTAATGATAATAACAGAATACATAAAATATATAAATTAATATTATAATTGTAATTTTCCTTGCAATTTTTAATACATTTTATATTATAACTTTTCCCATTATTAAATGGATATATTTTAATATATATATCGTCATTGTCATCGGGTTGTAATGTATTATAATATTCTATTTCATTTATTTTATCAAGATTCATATATCTTAGTATTAATAAAAATTTATATTAATTTTATATAAAATATAATATCGGCTTTATGGGTAGTGTCTAATAATTTTGTTGGTTGAATAATTGACAGACCTTGATTTTTTAATATATAACGCTGATATTTTTTAATATATAATTTTTCCATAGGAATTGTTATTATTTTAGAACCAATAGCATAATCTATTTTTTCTTCATTGAATAAAGTCAAACATTTTTTCTCCAAACTAATATGGATATTATTATTTTTATCAATATTAATATTTTCCGGCAAATCGGGTATACATTTTACATAAATATCTTCTCCACCAAGTTCAAAAATTAAATCACTATGCCATAATGGAACAGATAATTTTTCGTCATTATGATTTATAACAAAAATTTCATTGTTATACATATTTTCTAAAGTTGGTTCTAATATATAATATATTGCATCTTCATTTTTCTCTCTTATAATATTATTTATTTCTTTTATAAATGAATCATCTAATTGAAAAACAGAATTATATGTTTTTATAATATTGTATAAATAAACTATGTTTTCAATACTCATTTTTTTAATTATTTTTATTGATAAAGTATTACACATCCTAAGTATATTTTTAAGTTCTTCTTTGTTTATAGAATGAATTAATCTATTATTAAAGAGAGAATTAATAAAAGTGTTAAATAATGAATCATATGTGGTATTTTTATCCGATTTATAATCAGTTAAAAATGTATATGCATCATTAATTTCCTGAAATCGCTCGGTGGCATCATTTGATTTATTTTTATCTGGATGATAAAATAATGCCCTTGAATAATATTGCCTTTTTAATTCACTACTACTATATTTTTGATTTAATTGTAATATATCTATTGCCTTATCAAAATTCATATATAATTCTTATTAAATTAATGATAAAATTCTCTAAATGATAAATTGGTCTATAATTATTGTTATAATATTTATAAAAATTATAAGTATTCTTAAAAACAACAAAAACATTTTTTTCATGTATCAATTTTTTTTCAACCAATTTTGAAATGATAAATGATATACTTTGATTTAGATCCAATTGATATATAAATATGTTATATAAATAATCTCTCAATTGTAACAAATCAATCTGTTCATAATTTATAATATATTCAATTATTTTTTCGCAATTTTTTGTATATATATTATCGAAAAAGTCAATGTCATTTTTAATATTTTTAATATTTTTCATTGTATCATAATTTGATATTAATTTAATATTCAATGTTGATTTATATTTATGATTACTTGGTTTTGAATAATACATAGTTAAACTTGATTCTACTATATTATTTGGTAAGAAAGTTATATGTTCACATAAAAATATAAATTTAATAGTCAAATTATTGAACGGATTTTTTTGTATAAAACTATAAAATATTTCCAATAATTCATTATCTATACTATGAAAATTTTTACATAATATTATACCCCCCTTATGTTTTCTTGTTTTTATTATATCACATATATTTTTATATATGTTATTCCATAATATTTTAGAATTACATCCCAATAATGTGAAATCAACTTCATAATGTATATCACTTATCTTTATAAAATATTCATTTTTATTATATAAAACAGTAATTTTTTTCTCGTATTTCAATTTTGATTCACTATATTTTTTTATAATATTTAATGATTGAGTATATTTTCCAATACCACTAATACCATATAAAATAATATTATTCATATCTTGTAAATTTTCAGGAAAATATGTTGTAATTTTTGTCATTTTATTATGTAAGTTTTTTTTATTATATTCATGTAAATAATCAGAAAATTTTGTTACCTCGTTATCCATATTATATAGTTTAAATAGTAATCTTTATTTTATTATATAAATATTAAATAAATAGAGTATGATATAATATGATATAAATTAATTATGGACAACGAAATAAATGAATTAATGAACGAATTAGAAATATTGAAGGGAAATGCACCGAATCTCTCTTTAATTTGGCAAAAATACATAAGAAAAAGGTATGATAAATTGTTATGCGATATAGAAGAATGCAAAAATGTTATTGATATTTTAAAAGAAGATAATGTTGGTGACCTTACTATTATGCAAATGATAATATTATGTTATATACGACAAGAACAAAATAGTTAAAAATGTAATTGATTTAAATATATATTACAATATTTATAAATGAATATTATATTAGACAAATCACAATTTGATTTTAATTATATATTTTTTAAAGATAAAATTAAAAATACAGTTTATAATGATAGCAGTTTTATGAGAATTTTCTATTCAAAGTCGAATTTTATTATGAACTCAATATCTATTATGGTTCAATTTAAAAATTTGAAAGTTATGTATAATGGAAACAAATATATTGGGCACTTTAAATATTGTGAAAATACAGATATAATAAATTATATTAAACATTTAGAATGTTATCTGCTCAATATAGCAAATATAAATAAACAAAGTGTTTATTCTTTACAAAATCAATTAACAAATGAATTTCTTAAAATTTATAATGTAGTTGACGATAAAAATATTTCCAAATTATATCTTAAAATTTCTGGTATTTGGGAAACAAACACTTCATATGGTATAACATATAAATTTTTAGTTGTTGATAAATTATAATTAACCGCAGGTCATTTATAATTAACCATCGGTTGCATAATATTTTAAAAGAATTTGCATCATACCTACAAATATAGAATTTAATATTATTAATATAATACTAAAAGTATTTCCAAATTTATCTATTAAATCAATACCAGACATTTTAACACCTATTTGGTCTAACATAGATTTAACAATAAAACCTAATTGAAACAAAGTTAATATTACAGAACTAGTATAAAATAATCTATACTCTTCTGGTACAACATTACTATTTATTTTTTTATGAAAAACAATATTTAAATTAACAATCCAATATAATATAACTATTAATAATATAGTTGGCAAGCTTTTTCTCAATATATTTTTAAGAAAATCAATCGTACCAGATTCACTATTATTAAATATTGCAAATTGAACCAATAACAATCCAATTATTGAAAACATTATCATTGAATAACCATATATTATTGCATTTGCTTTTCCATTAGTATCATCCTTTTTATTTGGTGTATTATTTCCAAAAAATAAACTTATTACTATACCAACAAATGACAATCCAAAAAATATATATGTTAAGTATTTTTTATTTGTAGTTTCATTAAATTTCATTATGTTTTTAGATTTTTCAATATCCATGTTTATATAATATTATTATATAAAATTATATTATATATATAAGTTTAATATGAATAAACTAAATGACTTTTTAACTAAATGTGTAGCAATAAGCACAAACGACAGGGATATAAACAAATGGAAAACACAAAATCATTTTGAAGTTGTACTTCCACAATATATTAAAAATATTGTATCAATGAGAATTTCAAAATTAACTCTACCAGCCTACTTTTATAATTTCTGTCATCAATATCAAAACACAAAATTTCAATTTAGATTAAAACCATCTACATTAATTCCACAAAATGATATTCATGAAATGAAGTATTATGAAATATTAGCATTAAATCAAAACAAACATTTTGAAATAACTATACCAGATGGACTTTATTGTTGTAGTGAACTTGCTACTGTAATTGAAAACCTAATGAATAATGCAGTTACTGATTTTTTAAAAAAATACACCGATATTCCAGAAATGTATAAAACATATGATTTTTTTAAATGTTTCAATGATGATGTTAAAAAAAAAATATGGTTTGGAAATACAAGAGACGCATTCGTATTTTCATTCGAAAATCAAATAAATTATAGTAATAATTGTAACAATAAGATTGTTTTTAATGATTATAGTAATTGGGGATTACCATATTATTTAGGATTTGAAAAAAATAAATATAATTCAAGTAGTTCCAAACAAACACTTTATTTAAATTATTATAGTGATGATGGGGAAAAAAATTGGTTGTCTCCATATGTACACGAAAAACCAGATGATGGTAGTGGTGACCCTGATTATTCTGATGTTAAATATTTATGTCATTATATAGATTCACCATTTCCAATAAAATTAAATCCATTAAACAATATGTATATTGAAATAAATCGTTACAACACATGTGATGAATTAATGCCATATTCTGATTCAACCACATCAACATATAACAATGATTATAGTGGAAAAGTTAATGCATTCTTTGAAAATGTACCAATTACACTGTCTTCATCAAACACTATTAATACATTTTCTAAAAATGATTACTTAATCAATAAAAATGTATTTTCCAATCCAATAGAAAGAATAAAAAAATTAGAATTTAAATTTAGAACACATAATGGACTATTAATAAATTTTAATAATAGTGAATTTGAATTTGTTATGGAATTTGAAACCTTAAATAACCATATAAAAAAATATTAATTATATTAATAATAATAGAAATATTATTATTAATTAAATACTATACGTATTATGCAACCAATCTTTCAAGACAAAAATATCACACTTCAAACAATTATCATTAAATTTATCTAAATTATAAAATTTAGGTTTTTTCATTTTAGGTGTTTTATAAAAAACATACAAACCATATTTACTTTTTCTTATACTAATATTTTTAGTTACCTCCCTCAATATATTTTTATTTTTTTTATTTGCTTTTTGTATATATTTCACAACATTATCATGTGTTTTTTCACCTTCAAAGTCTTTTAATGATATACGATTATCACCCCATTCAACATACAAACCATATTTCCCATTTTTTATAAACATAGTGGAATTTTGATATTCCCCAAGCTTAACATCCTTTATTTTCTGTTTAACAATTTCTTCTAATTTATATTCCCCTGACCTTAATTTATTTATATCTATATCGGGTCGCACTGGTATAAAAGAAACATCATTTTCAGATTCTATTCGCTTTATCACTGGACCATATTGTCCAATCATATAATAATGCTTGTCATCAATTTTAATAGTCTCACGATTGTTCCCCTTTATTTCAACATTCAATTTATTTATTTCATTAAAACATTGCCCGCATAGTTTATACCATATGTCCTTTCCATTAGCGATTAGATCCAATTTATTTTCCATTTTTTTGGTATAACTATAATTAAATATTGAATCATAATATTTTATTAAAAATTCTACAACCATTATACCCAATGGCTGTATAACCAATTTATTTGTCTCATTCCCCATTTCTTTTTCAACATATTCTGTTTTAATTATATCATCTTCTAATGTATATTTATTGCATTTTATGTTCTTACCTTTTATATCTTGTCTTTTGACATACTCTCTATACTGTATTTTTTCAATTAATGATGAAAATGTTGATGGACGACCTATCCCTTTTTTTTCCAATAATTGTACCAACTTTGCTTCAGTATAATGCATTTTCATGTTTTTAATAGATAATTTTGTATTCACGATTTTATATTTGATTTCACTATTTAATTTTATATTTCTTAAATAATTAAATTCATTACTATTATCATCACAGCCTTGAACTATCAACCAACCTTTAAATAATACATTGCGACACATATATTCATACTTACTATCATCTACCGTTTTAACAATTGATTTGAAATATTGGTATTTTGATGGTGACATACAACTTTCAAGTGTATTTGTCCATATTAACCTATATAATTTTTTTTCTCTATTACTAAAATGTTGAAATTTAGCCATGTGTAAGTTATTTATATTTATATCTGTCGGGCGAATAGATTCATGGGCTTCTTGAGCATTTTCATCTTGCGATTTTTGTTTTGTTTTAGAAGTTAATGTAATTTTTTGAATATCATCTCTTACATATGCATCACTCCATTGTTCTAATACATACTTTTTCGCTTCAGTTATAAATTCATTACTATAAAACTTACTATCGGTTCTCATATACGTTATTAACCCATTTTCATATAATTTTTGACATATTGACATTGTTTCTTTTGGCGACATACGCATTTCATTATTTGCTTTTTGTTGAATTAAACTTGTTGTAAATGGAGTTGGTTGTTTTGTACTACCATCCTTTATTTTTGTATAAATATATGTATGTTTAAATCCAATCGATTTATCCAAAAAGTTTTTAACATCCTCTTCAGTTATATACGTTTTATTTAATTCATATTCTATATTTAATTTTGTAAATATACCATTCACCTTATATACTAATTCAGTTTTTGTTTGTTCGATTTCCTTATGATTATCATATACTATTTTTAATGCTGGTGTCTGGCATCTACCAGCTGACAAACCTCTTACTGATTTTCGTGTAATATGTTTCCATAATACAGGTGATATCATAAAACCAACCAATAAATCCAAAATTTGTCTAGATTGTTGCGCGCATACTAGATCCATATTCAACCTTTTTGGATTTTTGACAGCATTTTGAATTGCACCTTTCGTTATTTCGTGAAAAATAATTCTTTTTGTTGTTTGTATATTTAAATCAAAAATATCACATAAATGCCACGCAATCGCCTCACCTTCCCGGTCATCGTCAGTTGCTAAATATACTTCCTTGTTTTTTATTGCTTTTTTAATTTTATTTATTTGTTGTTTTTTTCTTTCAATAATATTAAAAGTTGGTTTAAAATTATTATGAATATCAATGTTTTTTAAATTGTTTAATTCTCTTAAATGACCAAATGTTGCAATGCAAATATATTCTCCACCCAAATATCCTTCTATTTTTTTACATTTAGCAGGAGACTCAACTATTATAACTTTTGACATTAATTATTACTATATTAAATATCAAATAATTCTTTATTACTATTTTTTATATGATATTTTATATGATATTTTATATGATATTTTATATGATATTTTATATGATATTTTATATGATATTTTATATGATATTTTATATGATATTTTATATGATATTTTTATAATCATTCCAAGAAATATTTTTCGGCATGGTACTAGGCACAGTTTTTTTATGTTTACCTTTTTTTTTGGATCTTTCGTTGTTTTCTTTCATTAATGCACTATCAACATATAGTTTTTTTAAAATTTGACCAACTTTATATGAACCTTCATGTTGTGTTAATTCACCATTTTCAATTTTACTTAAAATATCAAGGAACTGATCAAGTGTATCCATATTCATTTCATTATTCAATACTTTAGTATACAAATCATTATAATTATCATGTAAGAATTTTGCCTTTTTAACACACATCATTTTAAATTGTTTAAAATTACTTTTTTCCAATCTGGAATATTTCTTTTTAAGTAATAATATATTTTGGACACATGTTCTAATAATTTCACTATGTTTTAATGTTCGTATTTTTTCAGTATTATCAACTGTTTGATTAGCATCTATCATACGCTTTAGTAATAACTTTTCTTCGTCATTCATTTTAATTTAATCATATTTTTTTCTATTATTTTAAACTAAAAACTTTATATAATATATATGTTTAAACTAAAAACTTTATCTAAACTATTTAATAAATTAATGAAATCATTTGGGAAATTATTAACAAAAAGAAACATTATAGTTTTTGCTTTATTTGTATTATTATATGTTATGTCTTCATCATTTGATTTATTTGAAGGTATTGCTAATAAATTACAAAACAAGGAAAGCAATAAAAGAACCGTTCATCAAAACACGGAGGATAAAGCATCGTCTAAAATGATGTTGGAATTAAATAAGAATAATCTTTCTGCAAAAGTAAATAAAAAATACGATAGTTGTTTGGGAAAATACGGTTGTGATGGTGATGATACTAGTAATATTAAAACCATACCATTTATTGACACAGGTTGTATTGCAGCCGATGGACATAAATTAAAGGCTAAAGATGATAACGATTGTGCTAGACAAAAAAGACTTTATCAACAAAAAAAACAAACTGCTCTATTAAATAATAATTAATGTTAATTATTTTATTTTAATATTATATATTAATTAACACATGCAATTTAATGATATATTTTTAACAATAGTTATAATACTTATTTTTATAATTATTAATGTCCTCAATTTATTATCAGGTGGAATGAATCATGTTAAAAACAATTGGCCATTATATAGATGCAATCCAATAGTGATGCCTTTAGCCGGATATTTTGGCCATGATGTTAATAAAAATTTCACCTATTGCATACAAAATATGCAAAAAAATTACATGGGACACGTATTAAAACCAGTTCATTATAATATGTCGGTTATAACCGACAGTGGTTCAGTTTTAATGGAAGCAATAAATAAAATAAGATATATGTTAACCAACGTTAGAGGCTTTATTGGAAATATTATACAATCTATTTTTGGAGTGTTTATGAATATAATCATTCAATTTCAAAAAGTAATGATTACATTTAAAGACACATTTGGTAAGGTAATAGGTGTTGTAACAACTCAAATATATTTCGCAAGAGGGTTTATACGTTTTTTAGAAAGTATAGTCAATGGCCCACCAGGACAAGCATTCGCAACCTTATCTGGACAAAAATTAAAATAATTTTTTTTTAAATTATAATAAATAATTTTAAAAAAACTAGTAAAAATATTATTAAATAATTGTACATTATTTATTATCCAAACAAAATATAGGAATGAATGAAACAATTGATAATAAAATCAGAGCACTATATAGAAAAAATAAAGGTAAACCTAGCTATTTAGCGGTTTCTGGTATTGATTTATTAATAACAATATTAACTATTATAGCATTCATGTCTTTAATTTCATATAATTTGGTACATTCTAAATTTAAAGAAATTAAACAAAATTGGACAGAAAATAGATGCAAACCACATATAATACCATTCGCTGGATTAATTAACAAAAATGACCCCACAAAATCCTCATTTGAAAATACTGGTGAAAATTTCGAAAAATGTACTCAAGATATATTAAATACCATATCAGATGATGCAACTAAACCTATTAATTATATGTTGGATACTATTAATAAATTATTTAAGGAAATGATAGGTGATATGAAAAATTCAAAGGCTTTGCTGGCAAATATTAGACATAATATATCTAAAATAACAGGATCTATCATGGGAAAAGCTTTAAATTTAACAACACCAATTGTTAAGATTGGTGTTACTATTAAAGATACATCGGCAAAAATAATAGGAGTATTAACAACATTATTATACTCGTTTATAGGTGTTATCAAATTAATAATTGCCACATTAAAGGGTATTACTAAAATTATTGTTGGTGCACAGATAGCATTATCAGTAACACTTGCATTTTTATGGGCAGCATTTTATGCAGCAACATTTATACCGGGATTATCGGCAATATTTTTAGGACCAATAATTACATTAACAATATTAATAACGTCTATAATAGCCCTCGGTGTTGTCGTTGAAGTAATTATAGGGTTTTTAGAAGACCCTAACTCTTTTAAAAATAGAGAGAAAAAGGATAAAAAACACAATACGGATAAAAAACACAATACGGATAAAAAACACAATACGGATAAAACATACAACAATGATATTAAACACAATACGGATAAAACATACAACAATGATATTAAACCATATAATTCAAAAGATACAGAAAATAAAATATTTACACCATGTTGTTTCGATAAAAATACTAGAATTCGCATGTGGGATAAATCAAATCATAAAACCATTCAACAAATAAATGTTGGGGATAAATTAGCGGATGGATCTTTTGTAACAGCAAAAATGAAATTATCATCATGTAATCAAAATATGTTTAAATTAAATGGTGTAATCGTATCAGGATTACATAAAATTAAAAATGAAGATGAATGGATGTATGTAGCAGATTATAAAAACAGTGAATATATAGAAGATTATAGGGAACCTTTTATTTACTGCATTAATACAACAAATAAAAAAATATTAGTTGAAAATATGGAATTTATGGATTGGGATGAAATAGATGATATGGATATAAATGAAATCAGACAAAAATTACATAGTAATAAATTTATGAATACAATAAGAACAGGTTTTACTTATAAAGATATACATTATTATTTGGATGGTGGATTTTCACATGATACTAAAATAGAATTGGAAGATGGTCGATCAGTCAATATATGTGATATTGATGTTAATGATATATTAAGATTTGGTGAAGAAGTTATTGGTATTGTGGAAATTGATTCAACTAATATTTCCAATTGTTTTAAATATAAATTACCAAATGGTGATATTATATCAGGTGGACCAAATCTCAATTTTTATAATGAAAATATTAATGATGTTACTAATATAAATGAAGTACAAAATGACAATGAATTAAATTGTAATAAAATATATCATTTATTAACCGATCAAAAACAATTTACAATTCAAAATACATTATTTTACGATTATGACTCTGCGTTAGAAAGATATTTAGAAAGAGATGGGGGATTTTATTCCATACATGCTAAAAATTTTTATCTATAAAATATGTATATGAAATTATTTGGTATCAAAATTACACTTAAATTGTGTCTACTCGCAGTCCTTATTATTGTATTAGCTTTACACATTTTATTATCACCGAATACATTGACAAATATAGAATCTATGAAAAATGTTAACTCTAACCCAGACAAATTAACTATGCTCGACGATTCTAAGTTTAAACCAGAATGTTGCCCATCCACATATTCATCATCAAATGGATGTCTGTGTTTAGATGGTGACGAAGAAAAAATGTTAGAAACTAGGGGTGGTAATAAATTACAATGTGTATAATAAATTACAATGTGTATAAATAAAATTATTAAATATATAAATTTCTATTTAATTATATATTTAACTGAAAAAAAGATACTAATTACAACATGGATTTATTTATTAAAGATACATACCAAATGGTATTTTATTATTATCTTCTTTTATTATTAATTTCTTTACAATTTCAGGTGTAACCGTATATGGAAATTCAACTTTCAATGACATTTCCTTTTTAAACAAATTAGTTTCAGGCTTCATTAATCTATACAGATTCAATTTAGTATATATTATTTCAAGACAACGCTTTAGATTTCTTACTCCTTTCTCATTATCTGATAATTCCTTAACAATATAATGAATGGTTTCTTCTGGGATAATAATATCATCTTTTTTGAAATTTACTTGTTCGCATATTTTTGGAAGCATATAATTATTCGCTATAATTGTTTTCTCCTTTTTATCATATCCCTTTGTTTCAATTCTATACATTCTATCTTTCAAAATCGGATTTACCTTTTCTTCGTGATTATAACTAAATATAAATAAACACTTACTTAAATCAAAATCAATTTCAGAAAAGTATTTATCGTGAAATTGTGAATTTTGTGTTGTATCCGTTAGATGTGTTAAAATTCCAACAATTTCCTCACCTTTAGGTGTATTGCTGATTTTATCTAATTCATCAAAATATATTACCGGATTCATTGTCTTACATTGAATTAAGATATCAACAATCTTACCCCACGTACTACCCTCATATGTATATGAATGACCCTCTAAATGACTACTATCTGTTGCACCACCCAGCGCAATAAAAGCAAACTCTCTATTTAAAATCTTACTAATTCCATTTTTAACCAATGTTGTCTTACCTGTACCCATAGGGCCTTTGATTGCGATTGCTGTGCCAACTGCATCAGGATTTGCTATCCACTGACCAACCATTTGTAGAATTTGCATTTTGGCATTATCTAATCCATATACACATTCATCCAGGACATTTTTTGCATTTTCCATAAATTCATGACAACTATCAACACCATTTTCAATATTAACTGGAAGACTGCTTCGTTTTCCAAACGGAATTCTCATAAATGTATCAACCCAGTTTTTTATCTTATAATATTCACCACTTCCAGGATCCATATGTCTCAAATTATTTATTTTTCGCATGGCCAATGATTTATATTTAACGGGGATATCACATTGAAGTAATTGAACCCTATATGGTATTTCAACAGTAGAATGTTTTTTCATTTCATCCAATTCCTTTATAATTTTTTCCTGTTCACACAATGTTAATTTATTTTTAAAGAATACATTATCATTCATATTTTTATCATGCAATAATTTTTTAAATTTTTTTGTATTTTTAACCCGTACTTTATTTTCACGAGTCATTTTTTCCTTTTTAAATTTTTTTTCCTCTTTTTCCAATTCCTTTTTCAATTTTTGAGCAACCTTATTATCTTTATCTTCTTTAAGCATTTCATCATATGTTTCCCTCAATTTTTTAAACGTTTCCTCTGTTTTTTTCCCATCCAATTCTTCTTTTTCTATTTCCTCTTTTGTCAAGCTTTTTTTCTTCCTTTTCTTTTTTTTCTTCACATTTTCTTCACCATCATCTTCCTCATATAATTCTTCCTCTTCATCTTCATCCTCTTCATCTTCATCTTCATCTTCCTCATCTTCATCCAAATATTCGTCATAATAATCATCGTAATTTTCATCATATCCACCATTCGGACCACCTATTGTAAATATAATATTAAATTTACCATTTTTCATCATTTCTTCATTCTCATACATTTCATCCTCTTCATAATACAACGCTTCATCCTCTTCATCTTCATCTTCATCTTCATCCTCTTCATCTTCTTCCTCTTCATCAACCCATTCACCATCACCCTCTTCGTCAACCCATTCACTATCTTCATCTTCATCATCCTCTTCTCTTTTTAAATTTTTATTATTTTTTTTTTTCCTCTTTTTCTTAGATTTTTTTTCCTCTTTTTCTTCATCCAAACTTTCCTTTTTTTGTTGTCTAGAAATCCGACGCTTTTCTCTTTCATCAATTTCTTCATCTTCATCTGTTTTTGCATTTTTTTTCCTCTTTTTCTTTTTACAACTTTTCTTCTTCTTTTTATTATCACCACTATCTTCATCGTCTTCTATTTTTTCTTTCATATATTTAGATGGATATAATTGCCCAAGCATTTTTTTAAATTCCTTTTTATCTATTTTTTCATTTTCATCATATTCCACAAAGTCTTCTTCGTCAGATGATTGATTTTTTTTATAGTTTTTGCTTTTATTTTTACTCCTAGATTTAGGCATTTTCCCCTTTTTGTTTTTGTTATTATTATTTGAATTATCTGATTTTTTAACCATATTAATATTATGTATAAATAAGTATTTATATATTTTTCTGGTTCAATTTTTTATATAATTTAAAAAAATTATTTGAATATCAATAATAGTATCACTTACTTAAATAAAATATGTATTATTTAATCATATTATTTTAATAAATTGAAAAAAAACAATCTAAATATTGTTATCTTAATATAAGAAGGAATGAATAAAAAAGCATCAAAAATTATCGGAATCCAGTTTAGTATATTATCTCCTGAAGAAATTCGAAATGGTTCTGTTGCTGAAATAACAAGTCGTGAAACATATGTTAATAATAAACCTGTAATTAATGGGTTATTTGATCCTAGAATGGGTGTTCTTGAACCAGGATTAATTTGTCCAACAGACGGATTGGATTATATAAAAACTCCAGGTTATTTTGGACATTTAGAGTTAGCTAGACCAGTATTTTATATACAATATCTAAATACCATTATTAAAATTCTTAGATGCACATGTATTAAATGTAGTAAATTATTAATCAGTGCATCCAAATATAGTTATTTATTAAATTTAAACGGAAAAGAAAGATGGCAAAAAGTATTCAGTATTGCAAGCAAGACAAAACGCTGTGGTGAAGATTCGGAAAATGGGTGTGGTTGTCTACAACCATCAAAAATAAAAAGGGAAGGATTGGCAACATTATTTGCCGAATGGAAGAAATTAGATAATGATAGTGAACCTGTTATTATGAAATTAACACCTGAAATGGTTATTCGACTATTTAAAAGAATTAGTGATGACGATGTTAATTTTATGGGATTCAGTTCAAAATGGTCGAGACCTGAATGGATGGTTTGTCAAGTATTGGCTATACCACCACCGGCAGTTAGACCATCTATTAAACATGATTCGCAACAAAGAAGTGAAGATGATATCAGTCATATAATTGTTAATATTATTAAAACAAATAAAACATTAATGGAGAAAATTATGCAAAATGCACCATCAAATATTATTGATGATTGGACAACAGTATTACAATATTTTATAGCATCAAAAATTGATAATAAAATACCAGGTGTAGCATCTGTTGCACAACGATCTGGTAGACCATTGAAATCAATTAAGGAAAGATTAAACGGAAAAGGTGGACGTGTTAGAGGAAATTTAATGGGAAAACGTGTTGATTTCTCTGCACGTTCAGTTATTACACCAGATCCAAACATATCTATTAGAGAATTAGGTGTCCCTATTAAAATTGCGAAAAATATAACAAAACCAATTACAGTTAATAAAATGAATAGAAAATTCCTTACTAAATTAGTTGAAAATGGACCTGAAAAATACCCAGGTGCAAAAATTTTAGAAAAAGCAAATGGAGAAAATATTTCATTAAGGTATATTGATAGAGAATCTATAGTGTTAGAAGATGGTGATATTGTACATAGACATATGATGGATGGTGACGCCATATTATTTAATAGACAACCCACATTGCATAGAATGTCAATGATGTGTCATATTGTAAAAGTGATGCGTGTAGGCAATACATTTAGAATGAATGTTGCTGATACAAAACCTTATAATGCTGATTTTGATGGTGATGAAATGAATTTGCATATGCCACAAGATATACGTGCTGAAACGGAACTAAGGAATTTGGCAGCTATTCAATATCAAATTGTAAGTCCTGCAAACAATAAATCTATAATAGGAATATTTCAAGATTCATTATTGGGTTGTTATCAAATCACTAGAAAAAATATTCAATTCTCTAAAAGAGATGCAATGAATATATTAATGCATTATAACAATATAGATATAAAAAAATTATTTGCAAAAGATACAATTTCATCATTTGATATATTATCACAAATAATGCCACCTTTGTCTTTAAAATATAAAACAAAACACTTTGGCGATGATGAAGACAAAAAAGATTCTAATAATATTTTAGAAATAAATAATGGAAATTATATACGTGGTCAAATGGAAAAAGGTGTGTTAGGTGCTGGCTCAAAAGGTTTATTACAACGTATTTATAATGATTATGGGTATATGGCATCGGCAAATTTTATTGATAATTTGCAAAATATTGTAACTGAATATATGAAAACAAGTGCTTATAGTGTTGGTATAAGCGATTTAATTGCAAATAAATCAACCAATAATAAAATTGCAAATATTATTACAACCAAGAAAAAAGAAGTTAAGAATTTAATAGATCAAACACATCTTGGTATATTTGAAAATAAAACAGGTACTTCCAATAAGCAAGAATTTGAAAAACAAGTTAATAATATATTGAATGTTGCCTTAAAAGATGCAGGTAAAACAGGAAAGAAAAGTCTAAATGATAATAATAGATTTGTTATTATGGTAAATGCTGGTAGTAAAGGTTCCGATTTGAATATTTCTCAAATGATATCTTGTGTAGGACAACAAAATGTTGATGGGAAGCGTATTCCATATGGATTTGACGATAGAACCCTCCCACATTTCACAAAATTCGATGATACACCTGGTGCAAGAGGATTTGTTGAAAGTTCGTATATTAATGGATTATCACCAGAGGAATTATTCTTCCATGCGGTTGGTGGTAGAATTGGTATCATAGATACAGCTGTAAAAACAAGCCAAACAGGTTATATTCAAAGGAGATTAATTAAAGGTTTGGAAGATTTAATAGTTAAATATGATATGACAGTAAGAAATAATAAAAATAAAATAATTCAATTCAAATACGGTAATGATAATTTTGATACAACAAAAGTTGAAAGTCAAACCATTCCTATTGTTGCCATGAGCATCGAAGAAATATATAATCACTTTAATATTTTATATTCAAACAAAAGTAGTGATGAAAATTTATTTGATAAAATATATGATTCAAAAACATTTTCACGAATGAAAAAAGAAAAAACACAAACGAATACAAAATGTAAGGAAATAATTGATTTTATGATTGATATAAGAAAAGAAATAGTTGAAAAAGTATTTTCAAATAAATCAAATAAAAATGTTCGATTACCTATCGCATTTCATCACATTATTAATAATATAAAGGGTCAATTTATGATAAACGAAAATTCAATAGTAAATATAACACCATTAGAAGTATTTAAAATGCTGGATGTGGCATACTCAAAATTAGAATCCATTCATTATGTTAAACCCAACCTATTGTTTAAAGCTATGTATTATTATTATTTATCACCTAAAAATCTATTGGTATTTAAACGCTTTAATAAAAAGGCTGTAGAAACTCTAATAGAAAGTATTGTAATGTATTATAAAAAATCAATTATTTCACCGGGTGAAATGGTTGGTATGATAAGTGCCCAGAGTATTGGTGAACCAACAACACAAATGACACTAAATACATTTCATTTTGCTGGTGTAGCAAGTAAGTCAAATGTTACCAGGGGATTACCTAGGATCGAAGAAATATTATCATTGTCAGAAAATCCTAAAAATCCATCTTGTACAATTTATTTAAATAAAGACGAAGAAACAAATAAAGAACTTGTACAAAATATGATGTATAGAATTGAACATACAAAATTACACGAATTGGTTGATACAATTGAAATTTGTTTTGATCCAGATGATAGCAATACAAATATTCAGAATGATCAATTATTGATTAATAAATTCAAAGAATTTGAAAATGTAATGAATGAATGTAATGAAGAAACAGAAGATGACGACGAGAAATCAAAATGGGTAATTCGAATTGAAATAAATAAGGAAATGTTACTTGATAAAAATATATCTATGGATGATATTCATTTTGCACTGAAAAATGCATATGATGACGAAATCAATTGTATATATTCAGATTATAATAGCGATGAACTGATATTTAGAATACGATTAAATAATATTATAAAAAATTCTAAAAAGAAAAGTACTGGATATTCAAAGATTAATCCACTAGATCAGTCGGATGAAATTTATCTATTGAAAAATTTCCAAGATCACCTATTAAATAAGATTGTTTTGAGAGGTATAAAAAATATTAAAAATGTGACATTAAGAAAAATAACCGATAATGTTGTAGAACATAATGATAAATTTGAAAGTAAGACTATATGGGTAATAGATACAGTTGGAACCAATTTATTAGATTTATTGGGATTGAATTATATTGATAATACAAGAACCATTACAAATGATATTCAAGAAATTTACAAAGTATTAGGACTTGAGGCAGCAAGACAATCTATTATTAATGAAATTTCAGAAGTTATTGAATTTGATAGCACTTATATCGATTATCACCATTTAAGTGTATTATGTGATAGAATGACTTGTAATTTAAAAATGATTTCCATATTTAGACATGGAATTAATAATGACAATATTGGACCAATTGCAAAAGCATCTTTTGAAGAAACACCTGAAATGTTTTTAAGAGCAGCAAGACATGGTGAATTAGATACTATGCGAGGAGTGTCTTCAAATGTAATGTGTGGCCAAGAGGGGTATTTCGGTACTAACGCATTTAAAATATTATTGAATATGCGTGAAATGGCAAAAAGGCAACCAACAATTAAACCTAAGAAAAAAGAGTCTATTGATAAATTACTTGATGGCGATGAATCAGATGATGAATGTAGTAAGGAAAATATAGTTATTAAAAATAATACAGATAATATTAAAGAAAACAATGATAATGATGTAATCGATGACGGTTATGATATGGGGTTTTAATATGTATTTTAACATTTAGAAATCAATAATAATATAATTACAATTTAAAATATTAATTATATTATTAATTAATGAACTTATTTTATATTATCTTAAAACAATTTTTTCCGAAAATAAATATTACAACCGGAGCATTCGTATTAAGTGAATATGTTATACAAAACACTGATTTTATTGATTATTCTTTTATTAATGCGTATGACCGCATTTATATGAATTATATTGATAAAAATATAGATAAAAAACAGTTAATTAAAGAAAAATATAAGCTACTATACGATAATATTATAGACAATGTATTTATCCCAATTGAAAAAAAAACTTATTTAATTTCAATATTTTCCCGAGCACAAAAAATTTATTTTTTATTAAATCGATTTGCTTATAAAATCAAAATAAAACGTTTTTTCCAAAGGAAAATTATAGATACGGATTTATTTTTAAATGACCTATCTTTATTTAAACCTGAACAAATTATTTCATTAATAGAAAATAATGTAATATATAAATTTAGAATAACAGATTTAATGCGAATAATTAAAAGTTCTATAATCAATTCAGATGAATTTTATTCTGTACCTAATAATATTAAAAACCCATATACAAATATTAAATTTTCAATTGCAAATTTGTATAATATATATTATTTTATAAAAAAATCATCATTCATAATGCCCGTTTTATTTCATTTATTTTTCCGTGTAAATTTTGATAAAAAACGTTTATTATCTGAATACGAATTAATAATAAATGAAGAAATCATAAGAAATTTTTTAGAAACATCGACTATAAATATTAAATGTCAATATATACTTGATATGTTTCGAAATTATAGAAATGACATATCATTTAAAATAGATCATGGTTTTCCAAATTCAATATTAATTAAAACATTTGAACCGTATTTAAAACATTATATTTATGCATCTTATTCATACAATTTGAATAAAAGACGCAATAATAAAGTGAAGTTACAGTCTAAACTTAAGAAATTTTCGAAATACAATAGATTATTTGGCAAAAAATATAAAATACATAATTCTGTATATAATAATACAAATTTATTGACAATTGATAAAATATTATCGTATATACCAAGTACTGCAAATTATTATGAAAAAGAAGGATGTTATTTTGTCGATACGGTATTAACACAAAAAAAGAATGTTTTTTATAATTTTAATAAAAATATAGAATTATATAAAAATATAGTAAGCAAAACAATTATAGATCATTCATTTACACATCATAACGAAAATGTAGTTATTTCTAATAATAATAATAATAATAATAATAATAATAATAATAATAATAATCGACGTTCACCTATTCATGGTGATAATAGCAGTGTAGAGTTGACACACACACAAAGCAATGAAACTACAAATGAAACTAGAGTATATAATTCAACTAATTACCAAACAGATACATTATCGGGTGATATTGATTATATACAAAATGAAATAAATAATATGAACGATATCGATTTAATGTTTAATTTACTTAACATTAATAACAATAGTAATGACAATAGTTCTTCAAGTGAAGAAGATAATAATGTAGCAGGTCGTGTAGCAGGTCGTGTTGAAGAGCATGTTGAAGAGCATGTTGAAGAGCATGTTGAAGAGCATGTTGAAGAGCATCTTGAAGAGCATCTTGAAGAGCATCTTGAAGAGCAAAATTTTAGTGATACAGAAGATGATATTGATGATTATGATACAGATGAGAATGCATTGGAAATGTTAAACGTTGATTCGGATAGTAACTCAAGTGATATGGATATTGATGAAGATTATAATAATACAACAATTTCTTCAGATTACGTATATGAAAATGAACATTCAATATACTCATATGAAAGACAATATGAATTATATACAAATCATAGAAATACTTATGAAATAAATTGTATTATGAATGAATTAATAACAAATGTTATAAATAATGTTATATATGAAAATGAATACAATAACAATAACAATATAATTATGATTTAATTAATATTAATATAATATAGTATTAATATTAACCAATTATGTTAATTTGATTTTTTTTTTAATTTTTTTAATTTTTTTAATTTTTTTAACCATTTTTTTTTTAGGTTTTACCGATTTTAAATTACCCTTTTCAGTTTTTTTTTTAGGATTTTTCAGTTTTTTTTTAATAGTTTTCTTAAGTTTTATTTTTCCTACTTTTTCATTATTTTTTTCATTATTTTTTTCATTATTTTTTTCATTGTTATTACTATCAACCCTTTTTATTGGATTTTCCTTTTCCTTCCTATCTTTCTTTATCTTAATTACCTTTTTAATTTTTAATTTAACAGGAGATAATTCCGTAACATATTGATTGAAATTAAATATACCAGTATTATTAATTAAATCTTGAAAAATATTTGGAGATTTTAATATATTAATTAATATATTATTTTCATAAGAAAATATTCTATAATTTGGAACAGTATTTATTGTATTTTTTGATTTTATGATAAAATATGATTTTGACTCCATATTTTTAATTATTGTTTGTTTATTTTCAATAAATTTAGTACTTGATAATAGTAACAATGGTATTTTATATCTACTACATAATAAATTAATATCTATACTGGTACAATAATAGTGATCACTATATATTAAATTTTCCAATGTTATTGCTTTTGTTTTCAACATTTTAACATATTTTTTTTTTCCCTGTGTTCTGAAAATAGCCAGCAATTTGGATAGATCTATTTTTTTATATTCTTCCAATAAATCGGTTTTCATCTTATTTATTGTGATATTATTACTTTTATTATTAATATAAATATACATTATTTTTATAATCATAAATGTACAAGACGCATTATTATTTATAATCAATTCTATTGTTTTTTTTGGGAAAACAGTTTTCCACTTACCAAAAACACTGTCCTTTTTTTTAATAATACATTCTCTCAATGCTTGTAATTTTAAATTTCTAACTTTATTTATTTCTGCTATTTCTATTTTTTGATCCAATACATTTTCATCTATTATTTTTTGATCAATTTTCATATTGTTTTCATAATCAAATTCATTTGAATATTGTACACTTTGAATCGGGTCTACGGTATCATATGAATTATATGTAATATATTTATTATTTTCAACTGGAATTAATTTTTCAAAAAAATTATCATTCAACAATGATTCTATTATAATTAATTCATTATTATTAACACTATATTTTGTTTTTGAAAAAGTTAGAAAACGGTTTGGTTTAAAAATAAACGAATTAACATTATTATATCTAATTAATTGATCAACCATTCTATAAAAATACACATCGTTATTATCGAATTTATGAACCAAATTAGTCTTTGGAATAATCAACGAACAAATTTGATCAGCATTTATTTTTGTAATATCACAATTAATTTTTTCATTACAATTTGATTTTATATTAAAGCAATTTACTACATTACCATTTTCTATCAATTTTGCATTATTTTTATCATCAAATATAATAATGTTATCTGTCAATTTTTTCAATATTTCTATTATCTTATTGAATTTATCGAAATACAATACATTTTTCGATACGATTAATCTTTCTATAGATGATTTAATACCAAAGTTTTCATATTTATTTAATAGTAATCGAACTATATTTCTAAAAATATTATAAAATCTTGTTTCTATTTTTAATTTTCTTATCATTTTAACACGTTCATTATCTTTGATATTTTTATTTTCAAATATTTGTATATCATTATTTATAAAATTAGATTCCTTTAATTTTATTAAATCATTACCATAAATATCTTGTTCTGGATTCTTTAATTGTATAAATTGATTTGTTTCTGTTAATATACCAACTATTAATTCATTTTCTAAAACTTTAATTTTTGGTGAACATAATAATTTTTCATTACTATCTTTTTTTATTTTATTTAAAAACATAATAGTATCTTTATAATTTTTATACACAGACACATTATCAATATAAACTGTATTGTACTTTTTAATTACAGTTGATGGATAACATGGTATGTATCCCGAATTACCGGTTTCACTTGTAATTTCCAACCCAATACACTTTCCAGAATAATTTATTACACAATTATTTATCGTATATTTCATTTTATTTAAAATATCAACCATTTCATCGCTTTTTATATTTGTTTTAAATTGATATGTTGTTGGGACACTCATTTTCGATGTACATTTTTTATTTTGCGTATTTATGATTACTTCAATTGTATTTTTAAGTTCCTTTAAAACACCACGTTCATTTAAGGAAAATGTTTTTTTTGTTATATACTTATTTCCAATGTCTTCTAGTATATATAATGGCTCATAATATTCATTTTTCCTTAAAATTATACAACTAGGTTTATTCTGATCATATGCATTTTTCGAATACTGATTTGTAGGACATATTACTTGAATGTTATTTGTATTATCATCATCTGGAATATCAATTATTATTATATTTAATCCCAGTGGAAACAAATTAAAATGAGGCATACTAATTATATCCCATAAATATGTATAATCTATTTTAATTGTATCATCTTTCAAATATTGAATGAAATTTTCCATAGAAGTAATTATTTCGATAAAAGACTTCTGTTCAAGCTTGTTCTCCATATTTGTATTTTTGTACAATAAACTTTTTTTATATTTTGATATATCTATATCGTTCATATCATATTTTTCATTTGGTTTCATGAATTGTACAACCAAATTACCATTTTGATATTTTATATAATTATCGATATCCATGATATTAATAATATATTGTTTCATTTCTTTTATTGATAAAATCTTACCATTCATCGAATTTGTTTCTGAAAATATATCTGAAATAGACGCAATGAATGATTGTTTTTCATTATTTTCAACACCTTTTCTTAAAATACATGGAATATTTTTCCTTAACTTTCTAGTCTCAATTTTAACACTGCATTGATTATTATCAAATTGCAAAAAATTCTGTATTGCTATTGGTAAATATCCCCATCTATTTTTTTGCAATGGATAAATTAAATTAGAAATAATATAGATATCATTCATAACATTTTTTTTCATATTATTCGGCTTTTTTTTTTTCATATTAGGTGTTCCTTCCACATTATTCATTCTGTTTATACATAATTTTCTCCTTTTAACTTGAGAATTACTATTCCATGATTTAAAACAACACGGTAAGCAATAATTATCTGGGTGACTATTATCTTTTAACGTAAATCCGGGATGATGTGGAACATAATTCCCTTCTTTATCTTTAAATTCCTTTTTATGTGTAAATTCAAATATATTTGCTCCTTCTGGAACTTTTTTTGCATTTTGAGGTATTAGTTTTCCATATTTTCCAGAATCAACTTCTTCCTTGGTTAAACTAACATTCCTTTTTAAATCCCAATATCTTGGACAAATATACCAAAATTGTTTTTTTGCATCCGTTCCATATTTTATCGCATTTCCATACGAACCAGGGTGTTCTTTGTCTATTTTTTCCTTTTCTTCATCCGTCAATATAACCGGTTGTCGTTTAACATTCCATGGGCAACTCCTTGAATATGCATTAAACTTTCCCTTGTCTTTTTTCAAAAATAATATTGGGTCTCTTTTTTCCAATCTTTGTGAAAACGGATTTGGATTATTTAATGTCATTCCAGTTATATCTTTTTCATTCTTACTATCATTTGAAACGTCGACTGCACCACCTGACATAGAACTACTTGACGCAGAACTACTACTTGACGCAGAACTACTACTATTGTCACTATCATCATCACTATCATCATTCATATTGAAAAATATATCATTAAATTTGCCCTCAGTGTCTTTTATTTTATCATCAACTATTTTAACATTATCAATTGATTCATCCTTTTTAATTGATTCATCCTTTTTAATTGATTCATCCTTTTTAATTGATTCATCCTTTTTAATTGATTCATCCTTTTTAATTGATTCTAACTTTTCTGATATAACTTTTTCCATTGATTGAACAACGTTTTTATTAGATTTTATACTTTCAGATTTGAGACTTTCTTTTTTATCACTTTTTATTTTCTTTAATGAACTACAAAATGTATATAATGACTCAATTTTTTTAGGATATTCATTCATATATATGAATAATTCAATGACCTTAGGAACAGTATCTACATAAGTAATATTATCTATATTGTCAATTTCAATTATCAAATTATTCGTATATTTATCTACACGCATCAAAGTATATAATCCAGTGTGATTTTCAATCTTAACTCTTTTGTTTGGAAACAAATTATTTCTTATTTGTATATTTGATACTAATTCTGCTATTAACGTTTTTGCACGTTTTTCATTTACATTAAATTCATCATTTAATAAACCTACTATTTTTTCTAATGCAATACGTTTTTTCATATGTTCCAAAATGAATATTTCAATATTATTTAATTCATTATAATTTGAAATACGCGTATAACGATACATAAGCAATTTGTTACCACCATTATCTACACTATTTAAAAATGGTGTCACACATTTTGAATATTTTTTAAAATTCAACTTTTTTTTAATAGGACAAATCATCATATATTTAATATTAATAATTTCAACGTTATTATCATTCAACGAATTAAATGATTTAATAACATAACCATTATCCTCCATAAGGTTTTTAATTATATTTATTATTGGATTCACGTTTTTTATTAATATTTTATTCAAATCCATTATATTATATGTTTTTCTCATTGTCGAATAAATTTGTATCTCTCCGTTTTTTTTAATAACTATATTGATTTTTTCATTATTATCCAATACGTGCAATGATATACCATTTATAGTTTTGAATTCCATACCAACCTTTTTAATATTTACCTTTGATAAAAATGGAATTTTCAAACCATTCCTCGCTATATTGTCTGTGTATAATCTATATATCTTCTCTTTTTTCTTACCCGGATTATATTTTATCATAACTTTTTTCTCGTCTGCATTCATGACTTTGAAAATCAACTCCAATGGCAATTGGTATTTTTCATTTGGATGTATTGTTATATCAAATAATTGAATTCCATGCTCTGAATATACTATTTCATTTCCTATTTTATTAATATTTTCAAATACATTATTAATTAATAAATTGCGATTTATAAAATCCTCATTTATTTTCTTCTTAGTTTTTTCAAATAATTCATCGCTTTTATTTGTCAATTCCAATAATGAATCAATATTATTCTCTTTTAACAATGGAAAATATAATTGAATAATATAATTGTCATTTAATATTTGCTGTTGCAATACATTTTTAGCATTGTACATATATAAAGTATTATTAATTATTGGATTTTCACTATTGAAATTATCATACAAAATGAATGTATCATTATATTTCAACGACTCTGTCAATTTTTTTTTTATAAAAGTTTTGTTTAATATACCATTTATACTATCATTGTGGAGCATATTAAGATTTGATACGAAAAAATTCTTATCATTATTTAAATATGTACCAAATGGTACCATTTTCAAATATTTTTTTGATTCTATAAAAAATAAATCATTATAATTATATGCATCCTTATCTTCAATTGAATTTATATCAATGCCATCAAAATTTGATAGATATAAAAATAATTTATCCTTTGATATAGAATTTCTATCTGAACTTAAAATATTAAATAACTCTTTCACATCTATATATGTTTCTTTTTTACATGAAAGATATATTTCCCCCAAAGAGAGATTTTCATCATATCCCGAATTCATAAAATAATATGCTATCTTCCTTTTTATTGTATTAATTTTATCATCAATTTGTATAAAATCATCCGAAAAATTAATATCAATATTATTTGCATTTATTTCATCAATTTCCTTTTTAGAAAAAATATTTGTTTCATAAACATTATCAATATTAATTTCTAAACTACCCTTAAATACTATTACCTTAATTATACTTTTTGTATCAGTATAATATATTTTAAATATATTATTCATTTAAATATATATAAATACGTATATAATATTTATATATGAAATTTAATATTATAGTAGCAATGTGTAATAATAATGGTATTGGTATTAATAATACATTACCATGGAATATACCCGGCGATTTGAAACGTTTTTCAAAATTAACAACTGGTTCAGGGAATAACGCAATCATTATGGGAAAAAATACTTGGTTAAGTCTACCCAAAAAACCGCTACCCAAGAGAGATAATTTAATATTAAGCACAACTCTCACAAATGATAATATAACAACAAATAATACACATATTTTTAATAATATAAATAAGTGTATTTCTTTTTGTGAAAATAAATATGACACTATATGGGTAATAGGAGGACATCAAATATACAATGCCTTTATTAAGCAGAATTTAATTGATGAATTATATATAACTCATATTAATGCTGAGTTTGAGTGTGACACTTTTTTCCCAGAAATTTATGATGGATATTTAAAAGTTAAAAATGATAAAATTTGGTGCAAAAAATACAATACCAATTATTATTATCAACTATACAAAAAAATTAAAATTAATGAATATTATTTTTATAATAATTTAAAAAATAATACAAAAAAAGTTTGTAGAATTGTATCTATAAATACTACAAAAAAAAAATACATTTATACTATTGAGATTGGTTCAAATAAATACAACGTTTATAATGAAAATTTAGTTGACTATTGTTAATCATCAAATAATGGATTATCATTTAATTTCATACTACAATAACTAACAGGTTTTTCACTATAATCAACCGGATTATAAATACCGATTTCAACCGACTCTTTTAATAGAAATTTAAAATTTTTCCAAAATGTCTCTGTATGACCAACCTCTTTAGTAGCAATATGACCCATTTCATGAATGGCAACAAACATTAATGTATTTAAATCGATTAAGTTTCCATCACCCTTTGTACGCTTGACGCAAAATGCTATTTTTTCACCTTTATTTTCACTATACGCAGTATACTTACTAGTTGGTAATGTTTCTTTGATTTTCGTTGAGCTAAAATTTTTTTTTAAACGATTAACAGTTTCATCATTTTTATATTTTTTTGATAAATGAACAACAAGTTTATCTAATCGATCAGCGACATTCGCTAACAAATCAGCAGTGGCATCCATATATTTACTTTCTCTCACACAATATGTCTTATTATTAACGTCTGAAATAATACATTTTAAATGAAAAATATCTGATTCGTAGTATATTTTAACTGAAATTATAATTATAAAAAATATAATTAGATAACTCAAATAATCTAATTTGATCATTTATATTATAATAATTTTAATAATTATTATAATATTTTATATGTTAAAAATAACATTTATGCGAGTTTTTTAGACTCATATGGGTTTGTATCAATAGTGGATTGCATCCATGGACCAACATCACCCCTTGGGTTAGCAGGTTCCCCACGAATTTGCAAATTCGCATTGCGCAAACTGTTACCAACGGTATTGATACCAATATGACTACCTGCTTTTAAAAGTGAAACATTTTCTAAATCACCTTGTCCACTTGGGTTTAATTTTCCCCATTCACTATTAGTATCTTTTGGCAACAAACACGATGGGTCACACGTATCCTTCTTTTTCGAATCCTTGTTATCAGGATTTTGGGTAGCAGACATTGAACCACCAACAGAAGCATATTTTTCATTTCCATTTGAATCGGAAGCAGATGGCACAGCCTCTTCTTTTTTATTTGACATAGCAGCGGTTACACTACTTTGTTTATTCGAATAATTCACCATTGCATATACCAATACACACACTCCAACCAACATCAATAAATGATGCCCTTTAACATATTTTTGAATAGTTTTTAATAGATTCATTATATAATAAAAATGATAAAATATTTTTTTACATAATGAATTAATTAATGTGTTAATTCATCTAAATTAAATTCATCATCACTAGAATCAATATCATCCAACATATATGTGTTTTTAATATTCATTGCCTCTAAATATGTTTCAACAGCCATTTTTCGAGCCTTCTTTGCCTTTTCTCTTGCTGCGCGATATATCTCAATATATACCTCATTTGGTTCCTTTAATTTTATTTCTCCATTGTCCAAATTATCAATATCAATATCCAATGGCTTCAATTTTTCTAAATCATTCTTTAAATTAATGTCTAAATCATTAGAATTGTCATTCGAATTTGTTAAATCTTCTAAAGTTTCTTTATTTGTTTCACCTATATGTTTATTTTCCCCGTTCAATTCAATTTCATGTTCATCATTATCCCCATCAATTAATCCATTTCCATTAGATTCATTTCCATTAGATTCATCGCCACCCCCACCATGATTATTTTTATCCATAGGGATACTATTATGTAAGTCATTTTCATTTAATGTTACTGCTTCTGTTTCTATTTGACATTCTACATTATCATTTACATCACGAGTGCTAGTATCAATTTCTTTTTTTATATCCGAATCATCATTATCCTTATTTTTTAATAATAATAAGTTATTTTCTTTTTGCACATCATCATTTTCTTCTTTATTTTCTTCTAAATCTTTCTGCACAACATCATTTTCTTCTAAATCATTTGTTAAATTTGTATCAACATTGATAATTTCTAAAGTTAAATTTGGTTCATTTTTTTCTTCATTTATATCATCTTCATTTCCATTATTTTCATTATTTCCACCTACTTTTTCTAAATGTTTATCATTTTGATTAACATCTTTTTTAATCAAACATTTTTTAAATTGTTCATTTTCATTTTCAAAAACCATTATTTGTTTCATTACAATATCAAAATGAAAACTTTTTGTTGTAAATCTCACACCTTTAAAATGTAATAATGATAGAATGTTATCACTTTCCTTAACATTATTAATATCCATCAATTCTTCATTCTCATTATACACTGTACAATCTATATTTTTATTCATATTATTAAACTGAACACGTAATAAATAAAATTTTCCTGATTTATATATTCTTATTGGTGATGTAAAGTTCGTTTCTATGTCATTTAAATCAAAATCTTCATTAAACCACATATCCTTTTTATCAAATATCAAATTATGACATTTTGATTCTAAATTTTCAATCCACTGAATAAATTCTAAATGTTCATCATTTGTTGATGAAAATAATAAATCACAATACATCTTTTTTCCAGATTTAATAAATCCTTGTTTTGTACTACATTTAGGAACTTGTACATACACATTTTTATCATTTTTAACTAAATAAGAAATATATGAACCACCACGCATGGGCTTTGGCTGCTTTAATTGATAATCTGATAATTTTTCCGAAAAGGTTTTTTTTGTAATCAATTCCATTTAATATCATAAAAGAAAAATACAATAATATAACCACGCATTTAGATTAAAATTAATAATTTATTTAATACATTTATATTAATTATGAATAAAGAAACTCTTGTTAATAAAATTTTATCTATGTTTAAAACCGAATCCATTAAATCCGAAATAAAAAATATTTGTGTACCTATACTAAATATTTTGTTAAAAGAATTATATCCTTACATTTATTTTTCTTTTTTTTTTATTATTGTTAGTTTTTTATTAAATTTAGCAATTTTATTTTCACTGGTGCGTAAAAAAATAATATTTTAATATTATATATGCCATTTAGTTTATTAGGAGGTAAAAAAAGACGAACCAAAAGACGTCGTGGACGCAAAGTAAAACGCGGTAAAACCGCAAAACGCAAAGGAAGGAAGACTCGTGGTCGCCGTGGTCGTGGTCGCAAGAAAACCAAGAAGCGCAAGCGTCGCCGCAAATAATTTCAAATAAATATTTAGTAATTTCAAATTTATTTTATATTTTATATTTAATTCTATTAAATATAAAATTATCTATAAATATATGTCAAATTTATTTAATGACTATATTAGAGAATGGGTTACATTGGACAATTACACTAAAAATCTAAATGAGAAAAATAGAGAATTAAGAGAGAAAAAAAAGGAGATAAAAGATTATATAATAAAATATGCAAATACAACCAATTTAACAAACCCAACTATTAAAATTAGTGATGGAAAATTAAAATTAACAGAAATTAAACAAACTGCACCAATTAATCTAAAATATATTGAACGATGTTTAACCGAATGTATCGGAAATAAAGACCAAGTTGATATATTAATGAACTATATTAAAGATAATAGAGAGACAAAACACACTTTTGATATTAAAAGATACTATGAAAAAAAATAATTGAATTATCATTTTAATAAATTAAATGTATCTCTTATTATTATAACATTATTATTATAATGAACAACGTGATAAACATGAATGCAATGAATTTTGATATGATTGGTGGAAATAATGAAAAAACCAATGTAACAATACCAAACGTAATTAACGTTGAAAAATATGGTTCTAATAATAACCATGGTATAAATACACAGTGTGGGGGCGTGATATCATCTAATTTATTTGATGAATTATTAAATAAAATGACACCATCTAATCAAAAAAATAAAAATAAAACTAGAACTTCTAATAATAAGAAAAACAAAAATAAAACTAGAAAATGTAAATAATATATTTGATACTATATTTGATACTATATTTGATACTATATTTGATACTATATTTTATACTATATTTTATACTATATTTGATACTATATTTTATACTATATTTGATACTATATTTTTTTGAACTGGTATGTAGTAATTATTTAAATTTAAAATTAAAATAATTACTAATTTAGTAATATATGAATGTGAAAATCAAACCTAAAACTATATTTGTTAAACCTAAAATAAATCATTGTCCAATTAGTACAAAACCACATACATATACAATTGATGTTAATAACTGTATTATATGTCTAGATAATAATATAACAACAAACAATTTAATGCATATAAATACATTAAAATGCAAAGATATTCATTTAACGTGTAATTGCAACTATCACATACATCTCCGTTGTCTTTTACAATGGGTTGACATAAAACCTCTATGCCCAACGTGTAGAGCACCAATTAGAGTTAAAAATAAAAAACGATCACATCGAAATCAAAATCAAAATCGAAACGTACATAGAGCAATACGAAGTAGCAGAACAACACGAAGTAGCAGAAGAAGTAGAAGAGTAACAGATGATATATATGATGCGAGAAATTATAATGAATTTATTGTTAATAATAGAAATATAAATAATAATGTTAGTCAATTACAAGCGGGTATTTTCTTATGCGTCATTTCAATGGTTAGTGTAATTTTGATTATATTATATTTATAATTATTGTTATATTTATAGTTATAGTTATACCATTGTCCATTTTTTCTTATTAAATGGATCAATTAACATATTTTTAATTTTTCCCTTCCAATAATTTGTTTCTTTTTCAATCTCCTCTTCTTCTTTATTTTTTGGATAAAGTGGTGTATTTTTCATTAATTCAGCTTCATGAGGTGTGATTTTTGGTTTATATCCAAAACAATTTACGCCGAATTTTATTTTATCATTTGCAATGTATCCACCATTCACACCTGGACGCCCACAACTATGCTCATGACCCTTTATTTTTTGCAATTTATTCCATGTTTTTTTCTGAGTCGGATATAATGCCATTTGCTTATCAGACCATCCATAACTACACCACTCACCTTTGTTGTTGTATGCTTTTTCAACTTCATTATATTTTGCTAAACGTGCACCATATGCTTTACATACAGATTTTGCATCATCATATGTGTATATATTTTTTGGAATATGAAAAACCTCTTTTTCCAATTTTGTTTCTTTAACACCAACAAATGTCGGATCAACAACATCTACATCCATACTAAATAAATCAGAAAACATATTTTTAATACTGGTTTTAATATTTAAACTGGTTAAATAATTCATACCATTTAATATTATAAGAACAAGGAATATAGCCCATAATATTATCTCTATTATATTGATACTTGGCTTTGGGGAGGAATATTCACTATATTGTTGAGTATTACTTGTTTTATTATTTGCAAACATCAAAATTATATAAAATACAATAACTATAAAGGACATTATACCTATTAACATTGGATTTGCATTATTCATATTTAACGAGTCTAAATAACCCATTGATGGCATATCTGTATTTGTATTGAAATTTACTTCCATTTGTATATAATATTTAATTATATTATTTTTGGTGTTTTCTATAAAAAAAACAATACGCAGCAGGGGTTACAACCTTTGACTCTTTTATTTCCTTAACAATTGTATCGTTAAATAAATACCATTTATTATTTGCATTCTTCACATATGCTGTATAATGACCACCAAACATGTTTCCCGTATGGTTACATACAGCATATAAATCATATACATATGCACTTTTATTATACCCCTTAACATATTTTGAAAAATCAACATTATTATGTTCAGTTTGTATTAAATGTCTTAATTTTTTACCAGAGTAATCAAATCTTTTCAAATCAATAATTAAAATATTGGGCAATGACCAAAAACTTATACCCATTTCAACATCCTCTTTTTTTTCTGTTTTTTCATTATACCACGCATTATCACCTTCCATTTTTTCCATCTTGCAATATAAATCCATACATTCGAAAATAGATACACTATTTTTACCATGTGGTATTGGAAGACTTATAATAGAATAAGGTTCTGGTCTCATACTTAATATTTTTCCATTTTCAAGTGAATATATTGTTGAAATCTGAGTTCCATAAAATATATTTAACATTTCAGAATACTCCGTTTTATACATATTTTTTATCATTTCATAACATTTTATTGCCATTTTATCTTGTTTGTTTTTTTGACGACCTTTGATAGTCATTTCAACTTCACGCATAAGAGCTGTGTGGAAACTATCTATTAAAAATATTAAAAATTCAGGTAGATCGTTCTGATTATAGCCACTAAATATATCCCTTCCTTTTAATTTTGATACCTTTTTAACAGCTTGAACAAATCCCATTGGGGCTATTGTACAGTTTTCACTCCACATTAATTTTCTTAATTTATCCCATTCAAGTAATAGCACAGACTCGTGCTTTTTATTTAATTTATTTTTATATTTTTCATTATTTAAAAAATTAGATAATTCATATGTATGGGATAATATTTGCATACACGAGTTTAAATAACAAGTATTTCCTACGTTCGACAAACCCGTTAATCCTTTATTTTCATATTCAGATTTAAGCATATTAATTATATATAATAATGTTTTTCTAATATGATTTTATTTTAATTTAAGAACTAAGATATTAATTAATATAATCTGTTAGTATATGAATGAGAGAAATATAGATTACATGCAAGAATATATAAATTTATGTAATAGCACTAGAAGATACTTAAATAGTTCTATGCAACTTTTATCCACACAGGACCGCAGGCTATATAGCCTTCTTTCACATTATATTTTTAATGACAGCGACGATGAAGATAACAACAACAGCAACAATAGTAACAATAGTAACAACAACAACAACAACAACAGCAATAACAATTCGTTAAGATCAAATGATATATTAAGTGAAAGCAAAAGTGATGATGATGAGGATGATGACGGTGGTAATGAAATTATCACACAAAATTTAACAAGAAATCAACGGCTTAATTTAGCAAATAGTAATACTACAACATCTTACAGTAGAAGAAGTGGGATAAATAGAAGAACTAGTGATAATTTTTCACTTCCAAGAGTTATGAATAGTAGGTTAAGACCAAATAGATTAAGACCATTAAGAAGAACAACGTTAAATCGACCATCCAATTTAAATGCAACATCAAATACACCAAATACTAATACATCAACTCACACAACAACAAGAAGAAGAACCAATACTTTGGCCAGAAGAGACCCATCTTATCATTATCCTAGACGAAATGTATCCAATACTACAAGGCGATTAAGTGATATTTTATATAATTTTTATGAAAATAATCCTATAACAACATTCGCTAATTTAACACCGGTTATTGTAAGGCCAACAAGAGAACAAATTGAAAACGCTACACAACGTGTTATGTATTCAACTATAGAAGAACCATATAATGTAACATGTCCAATTACACAATTAACATTCGGTGATGATGAATACGTAACTCAAATATTACACTGTAGGCACATATTTACTACTGCAAGTCTAAACCAATGGTTTATGTCCAATGTTAGATGCCCTGTATGTAGATACGATATACGCGAATACAATCCATTGTCTGAAATTAGAAACCCATATAGAAATACTAATACAACAACAAATAGTTCTACTCAAAATAATGATGCCAGTTTGAATGATACAAGTGCGAATGATACAAGTTCGAATGATACAAGTTCGAATGATACAAGTGCAAATGATACAAGTTCGAATGATACAAGTGCAAATGATACCAGTTCGAATGATACAAGCGCGGATGATTTATACGATACTAGTTCCAATATAAACCAAATTTTAGAAACATTTAATGAAAATCGTATACGTTTCGAAGAAAATATACAAAATACCATAGAAAATAGTATATCCAATAATGGATTAAATCAAGATGTTTTTATAGAATACACTTATTTTTTCCCTACTTCAACAAGTAGTTTAGATAATTCATTGAATACGTCAAATGACCAATCAGGGAATATATTGGATGTTTAGCGCGTTTATTTAAAATATTTTTTCTTTTTTTAGTATATAAAATGGCGCAACTATTAGTAAGTAAGTATTATAAACAAATGGCATTAATTGGCAAAGACAGTGGAACAATTAAGGATACTACAACAGTACCTACCACAGCGAAAGGCTCGACAGGTGCGATAACTGATGATACTGGAACATTTAAATTAATTGATGAAATGATAAGAGATTTAGTAAAAATTAAAAATGATGTAAAAACAAGGAGAGACACAAAATTATTAGACGTAGAGGTATCAAATGGCGGATCAGGTGATGCATTAGATGATGTAGTTAATTTTGAGGGAGATGATGATAATAAACGAAAACAGGCCGATATTTGGATAAAAAATGGTTTAATGAATCCAGAGAGGGGTATCAATACTTCCCAACCAAGTTATGTTCCTTCAGTATATAAAAATGCGGCAAATGTTTATATAAGTGAAGGAGCATTATTTCATACACTTCGTTCTTCAGCCTATATAATAAAAAAATTAAAAAATGGTACTAAAGAACAAATTAAAGGTAATATTGTGGAGGGTGCTGTGGTGAGTGGCGATCTTTTGCATAATTAAAAATTAATAAATTATTCATATACTATATAAATGGTTTCTTATGATAACACATCACATTCTTTAATTAATAATGATTCTTTAATAAATAACGAATCATTATTAAGCATTAAAACATTCGAAAAATATTCAGATATAACCAATAAAGATACTTATATTGAGTATCAGATGGTCGGTTATGTTATGGAATATAATGGGAAAAAATATAAAAATAAATATGCAATATTTCGCTTTGATGAGAATGGATTAACTATTAAAATAATAAAAGCCTCATTTAGAAAAAGCAAATGCAATTTAACCATGTCATATGTAGATATATTACGATGGCAATTAAAGGAACAAAATAATTATACTTTTTTGTTTATTAATTTTTACATCAATAATGTCATACATGAAATAATATTATTCATTCAAGATAAATATGACAAAATTGAAAATGCATTAATACATAATATTTCTATTGTACTTATCGAAACAAAAAAATGTAATACCCTCGAAGAAGCAAAAAAACTATTTTAATATACAATTACAAATCTAATTTTTCAGAAAATTAAAAAAATTTAAAAAAAAAATTAAAAAAATATCAATAAAAAAAAATTGAAATCTTTCTATCGTATTCTTATATATCATAAAATAATGAGTATAAAATTGTTTAAAACAAATAAAAAAGTTAATATGAATATGAATAAAAAAATTAAGGAGAGAGTATATCAAAATAGTAAAGAGTGTGAGAGGGTGGCCCTTACTATGGCAGATTGTGGTGAGAATCATATAGGCAATCAGCAGGTTGGTACTATACCAGTAGCAGGTACTGGATTTAAGGCAAGTGATATTGATGGTATGGCACCTTATTTTAAAAAATTATATGCAAGCTCCTTAATTAAAGGTGATAATGCTGTGCAAGTGTTAAATCTAAATGAATTAAGTGGTGTAGATAACCTTAAAAAAATGAATGCTGGACATCAAGGTAGGGTATTAGTATTAAGGAATTGGATGGCGAATATTAAGGGTGCAATGGGCTTCACAGATAATGTATATGATGAAGTAGTGAAATATGATTGGGATAAAAAATATTTGGATCCAAATAAGTATAGGGAAGAGATAGTTAATGGTGAAAAGGTGAGAATTAGAGGTAAAATCCTTAATAAGAAGGCAAGAGAGAATAAAATGTTTGTTAAGGGAATGACTCAAAAAGCAGATTATATTAATGGTAAGGGTACAATAGAAGATGTTAATAATATGCCATCCCTTAAATTAGCAGTCGATATGTTGCAGAAGCAAATTAGCGAGTCTTTGATAGCATGTGGAAGTAAGACTCAAATAAAGATTAATGTAGTTGAAGGAAATAGATATTATGACCTTAAAACAACCGGTATAGGGTTTCATGGTGATACTGAAAGAGTAGTAGTAATATGTCTCACTATAGGTGGTGGAATTAAGGGATTTCCTATGCGATGGAACTGGTTTCACCAAGGCTACCCTATTGGTAACCCGATCGACCTTACAATATTTGATGGTGATGTGTATATAATGAGTGAGAAGGCATTAGGGGTCGATTGGGAAAAGAAGACATTTCCGACTGTTAGGCATGCCGCCGGTCATAACAAGTACACTTCCCTATCAAAATGGGAAAAAAAACTTAGCGACAATGTCCTTAATGCTAAAAAAATTAAGGATAAGCAAGTTCTAACCTTAAAAAATATGATTGATATGAATGTTAAACAAAGTAATATTAAAATTAAAATTAAAAACAAAAAAATTTTAAAAAATGATAAAAAAAATAAAAGAAAAACAACCTTAAATGGGAAACTAAAAAAAAAGGTTGAAAAAGTTGATAAAGTTGAAGAAATAGTCAAAAAAAAAAATTGTAAGTTAGAGGTTTGTGAAGTGAAAGAATTTAAATTAGTATTAGTTATGGTCCCAAATGAATGGACGGAAATATTTAAAAATTTAAATATTAGGACAAATAAAATTTATATATTAATGAGTGAAGAATTTAAGGATATTTCAATTGGGGAAAAACACAATTTAACTCGTGAAATAGGAGGGTTCAACCTAGACTATCCAGTATATAAATTGACATATATGTAATAAATATAAAAAATTGAAAATAAAAAATAAAAAATAATATAAAAAATAATATAGAAGATTGGAGAAAGTTTTTTTTTCCGATTAAACATTTCTTATAAAAAATTGAAACAAATATATAGTTTTTATTTGTTTGATATAAATTAAATGATTCAACCAGCAAATAACGGATGCAATAATTCAATTATGTTTTTAAACAAACAAGTATATTTTAATTGGAACATAAACTTCAATCAAAATATTAATCTAGGGAAAAAAATAAATATCGAACATTACATAACAAATTTTATGAAAAAAACAACATCGTCAATAAAAAAGGAAATCTTATATGATTTATTACTTGATTGGACATTATATGAAAATGGATGGTTAATATGTGAATCAAAAAAACCTGCACTATTTTATTATTTATGTCAAATTACATACACAAAACCAAAATTACTTACTTATTTTAATTTGTAAAAAATTGATTTAATTACTTATTTTTTTATATAGACATAACATGCCATTAAATAAACCAACTGAACTATACATTAATATTGAAATGATTAATAGAAATAAGACCTATAAACGAAGTCATAAACAATCACCAAAACCGGTTAAAAATATTAATATATATACCTTACTTATAAATAATAATTTTTAAATATTATTATCTATCATGTTAATAATATATAAATAATAAATATATAATACATCATTAATTATATATTTATCTAATTATCGTTTTTTATGCTTTTTTGTCTTACTTTTTACATTGTTAACCATTTTATGCTTACGTGTATGTCTGTATCCACCTTTTTTAAGATGTTTTTGTTTCCTTTTCCCTTTTGTTATTTTGTTGGGTTTTCTTCGCCTTTTAACAGTCTTACCCCCCTTTTTTGTTTTTTTACCCCCCTTTTTTGTTTTTTTACCCCCAGTTTTTTGTTTTTTAACTGGTGATATATCACTGTTTCTATCCCGTTTTCGTTTATTAAATATAAATGGGGCACATCGAATCATATAAAATCCCTCATTTTCTCTTTCTGCTTTAAAATTTTCTAATGATTCATCGTGATCACCTTCCATGGAACAGTACGACTGCATATCGCGCAAATTATATATTTCAGCAGTTACATACTTTTTAATCTCTCTACCCAAATCATCATATTTTATAGCGACATTATTCTTAACCTTTTCCGATATTAATTGCCTTATCTTATTTTGAATTGAACAATTTTCTTTATCACCGCATTTTTTTATAAATCTAAAACCATATACTTTATAATAATATGTTATAACATCAGTTAATGCACTTAACTTAACATATTCACATCTTAATTCTCTAGCAATATCAAACACTGTCATTATCATATCTTTGCCAGATGGGTTATACTTCATATTTCGTAATTGCATAGTATGTGATGGTGCTCTACAAACAATATCTAAATAAATATAATCAACACCTTTATCATCTGTTTTTAATGTACAAAAACAAAATCCACGAATACTTTTATTTGATTTTGAATTTATATCTCTTGCTATAATTGCATAAGTAAAATTATCCAAACTACCTTTGGCAAAGTCAACATTCACCTGATTTTTACATATTGTATTCCACGTTGCTTCAAATGTAAATTTTAAATCTTCATCTTCTTCTCCATTCGTATATTTTTCTTTGAAATCTTCTATATCTAATATTTCAATTCCCGATTTTGCATATTTTTCATCATTTAATAATTCTCTAGGTACTTCAATTACTGTTTCACCACTACTAGTGTTACTGTCTGTTGAACTATATGAACTGCTGTTTGAACTGCTGTTTGAATTGCTGTTTGAACTGCTGTTTGAACTGCTGTTTAAACTTGACATAATATATATTATTATTAGATAATTTATATTATATATTTAAAATAAACCGGTTTATTTTCTAGTATCCATATCATACTTACCGGAATCAACAATTTCTTGCGAATACCCGACTCCGCCCCAATTTTTATCCATCGGATTATCACTTATTTTGTCTTTTTCATGAAACATGTTATCCAATGGTGTTGCAACGCCAATATATTGATTCATTGTATCAAATCCTGGATATGAATTCTTATTATAATTTGGAGTATTATCCATATTTGCATCCACTAATTTTTGTTGTGTTTCTTTGAATTTCGGTAAGACCGTTTGCAACCCCGCCTCAATATTATCAAATGATGTATGAGACTTATATACTTCATTTCCTTGAGTATCTATTGTTTTTTGTACATATAAAACAGGACATGTATTTCCCTTACTTTTATGCCATTCTATAAAATGAACATAATCTTCTAAATGTTCAAAACGAATTGGATTCATTCCGGGGATTTTTGGCACTTTTGAGTTATACAAATAATATTCCTTATCCCGTTTAATTAATATGTCTGGACAAGATGATAATACAAATGGTTCCAATACGGTTTTTGAACTATAATTAAAAAGAAATAACAACCCCAATATAAATATGCCTGATGTAATAAATAAACGTGTTTTTGATTCAAATTTCATATATATATATAACTGTATACAAAATATATATGAAATTATAATTATTTTTTTCTTCTGGTTTGTTTCTCCTTCTTTCCTCTCTTTTTCTTGGTTCTTTTCTTTTTCTTTCCTCTCTTTTTCTTGGTTCTTTTCTTTTTCTTTCCTCTCTTTTTCTTGGTTCTTTTCTTTTTCTTTCCTCTCTTTTTCCTTGTACCACCCACACTTGGTCTACGTACTTTTTTAAAGCGTCTTGTTATTTCGTTGGACGCGCTTGGCGTTTTATTATCCTGGTCGGGTTCGCGTTTTCTTTTTTTTTTCGTTTCGGTTATATCATTACTTTTATTAATTTGATCTTTTATATATTCTATTAAATCGTTTCCAAATGATTTAATACCACATTGTAATGCTTTATCTTTTAATTTTTTTAAATAATTATAATATTTATCTTCATATTTTTTAGCTTGTAAAGTTTGCCCTTTCAATGCCGTCATCCTTGTCTCAAAAACACTTTCTATCTGTTCACTAGAATTTGTCTTCCCGGTATTAGGCATGTGATAAAATAAACTTGCCAATCGTGCTGTAAAATTTAAATGTTGTGTAGGTTGAATTATTCTATTCGTCTCATTATTGCCTTTAATTATGTTTTCAACACTATTGAAAATAGTGTTGACATATGTTGCGCAATTTTCACCCATTGTAGTACATGATGTTATATATCTTTGATAAGGCACCGTTACCCCATTTTTCATTGGCGTAATACCAGTACCAAATGTGTTGTCCTTTATAAATTTTGCTTGTTGTTCACCGCTATCATTATAAAATTTCATAAATCCTTTTTTTAATGCATTCTTTTCATCTTGTTTTGTAATCATAAGCGCACCATTGGGATATACATAATGATTTTTGGGGGATTTTATATTAAAATTATCCCATCCAGCATGATCAATAGAATATACCAGGTAATCTTTTTTATCACCATCAGTATAACCACCACCTGTTCCAATCCAATAATTTTTCCCTTTATCATCACTAAAGGTTAAAATCATAAATTGATGATCGCCAAATTGAGATGGAGTTGATAAATTTGTTGATTTTATACTTACCATTTTAATTAAATAAATAGGCGAGTTACTGTTTAATGCTTCATCAAATATTTTATTGAATTTATATTCATGAATACCAGTCTTATTGTATGCATTACGATCTATTAATGGAATTAATTTAAAATTTCCTCGTTTTAAATATGTATAAATTAAACCTGGTGTTTTCTGTGAATTTTCCACTCTGTCTTTAATTATTTCTTTTATTGTAGTTGGATCATCAAGTTCTGTATTTGCTAATTTAATTAAATATGGTATTAATTTTACATTAAAACCTTGAAAACAATTCAAATAATTGTTGACATTTGTGTCACACAAACTCCATTTCCCATACATTTTTCTAATTAAATCAAATATTTCTTCATAATTTGAACAAATTTCTAACATTTCTAAATCCTTTTTTTTATCGTTATACAAAAAATTTTTGAATAATTCTATATCCAAATAATAGTTGGTTACTGGTGTTGTTCGTGTACCTTCTATAATTTTTCCAATAAAGCATTTTTTCGTTATGAAAATATCCTTTATTTTTTCATTTATTTCACCCATATTTTGTTTAAAAAATTTTCCTCCCCCTATTAGATTAGTAGTTTGATTTAAATTAAATTGATTGGGATTCATATTACACTTTATGGGTTGATTTATGGATTCATCGTTAATCAATAATAATAATGGATCTCCATATTTTTTTAACATTTCCAATTTATCATGTTTCATTGGTGGTAATTCATTTTCACCATCATTATCAATATTCATTAAATTAGAGTCAATTATATTATTCATATTATATATATATATATATATATAATGAAAATCCTAAATATCACTCCTGATAATGCTCATTTATTTAAAGATATCATTAATAAAGAACATGTTATTATTAAATTTTATTCCCCAACATGTTCTGCTTGTTTAGCAATGACAGATGAATGGAATAAATTAGAAAATGAAATGAAAAATAAAATGAATCATATTCATTTATTAAATGTACGAAATGATAGTCTACCACACTTGCAACATGATATAGTTCATTCAGTTGAATACTTTCCTAAAATAATTGTAAATAAATTAGATGATACGGGTAATTATAAAGAGTTCCAAGGAATAAGAAACGTTGAAACAATGTCAAAATGGATAAAATCTATATTCGGTTCAAAAAAGAAAAGGGAAAAAAGGAAAAAAGGTAATACTAAAAAGCGGAAAAAAGGAAAGAGTCGGGGAAAGAAAAAAGGAAAGAGTCGGGGAAAGAAAAAATCTAAAAAATCTAAAAAGGGTAGAAAATAATCTACATCAAAATATATGATTATTAAATATAAAATTGATATAATATTATAAACATCTTATTAATTATAATATTATGAGTAAATCTAGTTCTAAAACAAAAACAAAACAATGCCGTCTAATGTCATTTGAAATTTTAGATGAAGAAATGTTAGAGTCAGACAATGAAAATAGCTCCGATGATGAAAAAAAATATAAAAAAAAAGAAGATTCGAAAATATTCAAAATACAAGTATTTGGGATTAATGAAAAACGTGAAACGTTTTGTTTGTATTTAACAGATTTTAAACCCTTCTTTTATGCGAAAGTTCCCGATAACTGGAAAAAAAGTAATCAATATAATTTCATAAACGATATTAAAAAAAAAATAGGAGATTATTATGCGAATTCATTATGTAAACATACTATGGTTCAAAGAAAAAAATTATATGGTTTTGATGGAGGAAAAAAATATAAATTTATCCGATTAGAATTTAATAATACTAGAGCAATGAATAAAGCAATGGGTTTATGGTATGATTATAATAAAAAATCAACAGATAGTTATAATTATAGAAAACTAAAAGTCGATGGTTATAATTTTAATGGAACATATATTAAATTATACGAAAAAATACCTTCATTACTTCGATATTTCCATATACAAGAAGTAAGTCCATCGGGTTGGGTTGAAATTAATTTAAATAACAGCATTAAACTTACAAATACAAATAAAAGAACTACGTGTAAGTATGAATATGAAATAAAATATAGTGATCTATTATCATTACCTGATAAAGAAACAATAGTACCATATAAAATATGTAGTTTTGATATTGAAGCTAGTAGTAGCCACGGAGACTTTCCACTTGCTATTAAAACCTATAACAAATTAGCAATGAATATTGTTGATAACTGGATGAATATAGATACATATCAAAAACAAGATGTTCTTATCAATGAATTGAAATCTATGATATATGCAGCATTTGAATTTAATGAATATTATGGAATTGATACTGTTTATTGTAAGAAAAAGAAAATTAAAATACAAGATATTGATAGATATTTTAATGCGCTTATTAATATTAAAAATACAAATAAAAAAACAAAACAAAAAAATAAAAAAGTGGTTCGTATTGATGAAATACATGAACAAAAAATAGATGAAAATGAAGCTAAAATAATCAATATACTAAACAGTTCAATAAAAAGAGAGTTTAAAGTTAAAGACATAGATAAATTATTATCAAGAGTGTTTCCAAATGTTCAAGGTGATAAAGTTACTTTTATTGGATCTACGTTTATGAATTATGGTGACAAACGTTCCTATAAAAATCATTGTATTGTATTAAATACGTGTTCTGATATAAAGGATGTTGATAACGTTGAACTGGAATCATATCAAAGTGAAAGGGAAGTACTCGTTGCTTGGAGAAAATTAATTCAACGCGAAGATCCAGATATTATTATCGGATACAATATATTTGGTTTTGATTACAAATTTATGTTTGAACGAGCCAAAGAATTAAATTGTCTAGAATCATTTTTAAAATTATCTAGAAATAAAAACGAAATTTGTAAAAATCCCAGGAATCGAAATGAAATCGCATTGTCTGAAAGTAAGATTGTTATTGCTAGTGGAGAACACGAGCTTCATTTTATTAAAATGACAGGTCGTATGCAAATTGATATGTATAACTATTTTAGAAGAGAAGAAAATTTAACATCATATAAATTAGATTATGTATCGGGTCATTTTATTGGAGATAAAATAAAAAAAATAGAATACGATGATTGTAGTACTAAAATATATTCTAAAAATTTATCTGGTCTTGAAAAGGGATCATTTATTCATATTGAAGAAATAAGTCATACTACCGAATATTATAAAGGTGGTGCTAAATTTAAGGTAATTGATATTGACGAAGAAAATAATTCATTTATATTGTCGTCCATTGAACAACCCGATAATTCAAAAACACTGCGATGGTGTTTGGCAAAAGATGATGTTACACCGCAAGATATATTTAGAATGACAAATGAAGGACCAGATGAAAGAGCAGTTATTGCAAAATATTGCATTCAGGATTGTAACTTAGTACATTATCTTACAAATAAAATTGATGTTATTACTGGTTTTATTGAAATGTCCAAACTTTGTAGTGTACCAATGGAATTCTTGGTTATGAGGGGACAAGGAATAAAATTAACGAGTTATATTGCAAAAAAATGCAGAGAAAAGGGCGTATTGTTACCTGCTATTGAAAAACAAAATACAAATGAAGGTTATGAAGGTGCTATTGTATTGCCACCAAAAACAGACTTGTACCTTGATAAACCGGTTGCTTGTGTAGATTATAGTTCATTGTATCCTTCATCAATGATAAGTGAAAATATATCGCATGACAGTAAAGTATGGACCAGAGAATATGATTTGAAAGGTAATTTATTAAAACAAGCAGGAGAAACAAATGATGATGGTTCATTCAAATATGATAACTTACCAGGATATAAATATATAGATATTGAATATGATACATATGAATATAGACGAAAAACACCAAAGGCTGCTGAAACCAAACAATTAAGGGGCAAAAAAATATGCAGATATGCACAATTTCCAAAAGGTGAAAAGGGTTGTATGCCTGCAATATTGGAAGAATTATTAAAGGCAAGGAAGAATACTAGAAAACAAATTCCACATCAAACAAATGATTTCATGAAAAAGGTTCTTGATAAAAGACAACTCAGTATTAAAATTACTGCTAACTCTCTATATGGTCAAACAGGTGCTAAAACGTCATCCTTTTATGAAGTTGATGTTGCGGCAGCCACAACCGCGATTGGTAGAAAATTACTAAGATATGCACAAAAAACAATTGAAACAGCATATGGAAATAAAATATGCTCGACAAAATATGGCGATGTTATTTCTAATGCCGAATATATTTATGGTGATACAGATAGTGTATTCTTCACATTCAATTTGAAAGAATTAAATGGTGAACCAATAGTTGGACATAAGGCTCTTGATATTACTATAGATCTAGCAAAAGAAGCTGGCGAAGAAGCTACAAAATGTCTGAAAAATCCACATGATTTAGAATATGAAAAAACATTCATGCCATTTTGTCTATTGTCTAAAAAAAGATATGTTGGTATGCTTTATGAGAATGATCCAGATAAGGCATATAGGAAATCAATGGGTATTGTACTAAAAAGGCGTGATAATGCGCCGATTGTTAAAGATATATATGGTGGTATAATTGATATTTTAATGAAGGAGAAAAATATAATTAAAGCAATTGAATTCTTAAGAAAATCATTGCAAGAACTTGTTGATGAAAAGGTCCCGATTGAAAAATTGATTATAACAAAATCATTGCGTTCTCATTATAAAGTTCCAATGCAAATCGCACATAAAGTTTTAGCAGATAGAATGGGGAAACGTGATCCTGGTAATAAGCCTAGTTCAGGAGATAGAATTCCATTTGTTTATATTCAAACAAAAGGTAAGGTGAGATTACAAGGTGATAGGATTGAAACACCTGCTTATATAAAAGAAAAGAAATTGAAAATAGACTATTCATTTTATATATCAAATCAGATAATGAAACCAGTACAACAGGTATTTGCATTGGTATTGGATAAAATACCAGAATTTAAATCTAAGAAAGCTTTATTCGATAGAAAACTTGAAAAATTTAAGAATAGTTTAACACCTGAAAAATATGAAAAAAAACAATTGGATTTGAAAAATAAAATGGTGAAGGAATTATTATTTGAAGATTATCTTAGAATAACAAATAATAAAAAAAATAAAAATAAAGTATTAACAATGATATATTGTTAGTTATTAATAATATTGTTAATTATTAATAAATTTTTTTCAATATAAAATTGATTATGATTAATTATAATATATATATTAAAACTTATATTAATTAAAAATGGGTATTGAAACAAAATACGAATACGCATACTATACAGTTATTGATATTGAACAATGGCGTAGAGGCAATGAAGATATATGGGGTGATGACGGATTTACTTGGGAAAAAGCCATCAATTTTATTAACCATAAATTTAAAACAAGTGATGACAACTCTGTCAATAATTATAGAGTTGATTATGCAGGATACGAACAAGATATAGACTCTTGGATTAGAACTCACGAAAGACATAAGGAGTGCCCTGTATTCGTTCAGTTTCAAGATGACCAGCCGATTAAAACTATAGGCGAAGGGTCAATGTTTGTGTTATATGAAGAAGAAGAAGAAAGTTTACAGGTTTCCTCGTCATCATCACTTATATCACATGATTTAATTGATGGATTAGCTGGTGCATGTGGTCGTATATAAATATTAATTACCAACCAGCATCAAATATTTCCTTTGTTGTAATATTATTATCCAAAAAAAAATCTTTTAAATATCTACGATTTTTTTTTCTATTATTATTATTATTTATCCATTGTTGTATTTTTTCTCGACGATTGTTAGAATTCCCATTGTATCCATTTTGATACATACGTAATATACTTTTAGTATATAAATTAATAAGATTAAATGGATAATGAATAATATAATATCTATACAGTTTTATTATATTCCAATCGTTATAATCTAAATCATATTGATAATGATTATAACAATTAATATCAGCATTAAATAAATATTGATGTGATAATCTGTTTTTCTTGTATATTTTTTGTATACATTTTATTTTTTTAATATCAATCATATAACGATTGTTGAAAATCAAACAAACATTACTTGTCTTTATTTTATATTTATACGGTATAAAATCATATATTAAATGTAATATATCATTTGGTATATATTTATCCATATTATTATATAGTATAAAATCTTTATTATATATTAAACAAATTGATAATCATTTCTATATCGAAGAAAAACATTCTGTTTCACTTGTTTGCGAATTAATATACCTATCATAACAGGTATAATACTTATAGATAATGATAATCCGATAGACAATAATCCAATCTTACTCCACGATAAAGATATTATTAATATAAATAACAAGAATCCCAGACTGATTAATATATTAGCAATCATTTTTAATTGTTTTGAATATTGTTCATCTGTTAATCTTATATTATTATTGAAAATTGGAAAATATGAAAAAAATTTAGTTATACAACAACTCATATATAGTTTATTTTTCTATTTGTTTATATGTTTTTTATATGTTTTTTATATGTTTTTTATATGTTTTTTATTTGCATTGCTTTTATTTGCATTGCTTTTATTTGCATTGCTTTTATTTGCATTGCTTTTATTTTTTTTGTTTTTTTTCTAATTTTGATTTTAATATATTTATTATAGTGTTTATTTTTTTTTCATGACGTGCGTACCAATTATTGTCGTATTTTTCTAATTTTTCTAATTCTTTGGTTATAATCTTATCACTAATACCATGTTTTATAAGCATTCTAGTAAATCCAATTCGTTGTGTTCGTATCGCATAATTAAGATAATTATCATATAGTCCCTTCGAAATCTCTATATTAACATTTATATTGCAATTTTTTAATAACCATTTTCTTATATCATCATTAATATTTGACATTAATATATATTTTCCTTTTTTATTTAAATCTACATTAAAATTATATCCATTATCAATCATTATATTAATAAATGTTACACAATCATCTTTTGAATAATCATTTCTATATACAAATATATATTCAAATATATTATCAAATAAACTTGATGATGTTTTTATATTATCAATAAAATTATACATATTAGCTCCATTTTTAATTAAATATTCAAATAATTTAAAATTTTCTTCTCCTCTATTATTATTATAGCGACCATGATGATACATGCTTGAAAATAAACAACCACTACCATTTTTCATTTTATTTATATTTGCTCCATTATCTAATAGATACTGAATAATTGGTATGTTATCTACTGAATTACAACACCATTGTAATGCTGTTTTATTGTATCCATCGGTTTCATTAATATTAATATTTTTATCTAATAATAATTTTGCTAATTTAATCTTTGATTCATTTGTACCTTTATAAACTGCTTTTGAAAATATTGTTTCCTTTTTAACCATTACATATTTCATATAATTACCGTAATCTAATACAAGTTTAATAATATCATATAATAAATCATTTATTTTATCAACATGTTTCGTGTTATTATCAATACTTTTTAATACTGAATCATGTAAGTCACCATTGTTAAAATTTTGGTATATATCTATTAATACATACAATGGGGTAGCGCCACATTTAATTCCCAAATCTTTTAACTTTATACTGCGCTCTTTTTCAAATTTAAACCAACCAGACGTAATAATATATTTAATAGTTTCATAACATTCTGAAATATATTTCGATTTAATCATCAAACTATAATCACTATCGATCATCGATTTTATAAATACAATATAACTCATTAAAGGGTTTTGAAGTGAATCAAAATATTTCTTGTTTGTATCTTGTTCCATTTTTAAATTTCTTATAACTATACTATTAACCAAGTTATTAAAATTCGACTTATAAGCTCTTAATCTAGTAATCATTTTCGTACTACTTTTGAATTTATTCTCTATATAATTTTTCTTATTAAGATTATTAAATCCCATTCTATCATACTCATTTATATATCCACATATATAATTAATAATATCATCACATAGTTCATATTCATCAAATAAATTCTTTTTTTGTTTTGACAAAGACATCGTTAATTAATTTATATAATAAAGTATAAAAATTATATAAATTTTCAATTTTTTGTTATAGAATGATTTTAGAAAAATATTAGGTTATTAGGTTATATTTTATAATAATATTTATTTACCATCTAAATATTCCATACTGTTATTCAAATGCTCTTTTAATTTCCCAAAATTATTTATTTTTCTTATTGTTTTCATTTGTTCTTTAATAGAAGCCCCATTTCTAACATTACCGGCTTGTTCTTTGTATAATTCCAACATATGCATATTTGCACTTTCCTCTAAATGTGTTATTAAATTTTCATGATGTGTTCTGTGTTTATCTATCAATAATTGATCTTCCATAACTTTATTCTTACTACCAACTTCTTCAACTACCTCGTCAAATGGTTTATCATTTCTCATACCTTCTAACAACGAATGATATGTAACATTTCTATGCAATAAATAAAATGCCAAAACTACAAGAAACCCACATAATAAATAATTTAGTATTTTTGAATTGAATATTTTCATTATATAATTAACCCTTATTTTTTATTCAGAATTACATAATAAATAATTCACTATATTTGATCTGCAATTTTTATTGATTTTTCTAACCCTTCCTTTATCCGTAACATATTGAAAATCGTCTAATATATTTTTATCTCCTTTTAACAATGTTAATAAATTATCAATTGATTTAAACTCTTTCATAATAACATATGCTATTTTCTGACTTACTAAGGGTATTTGCATCAACATAATTTCTCCAATATTATGAATTGTGATATTCGATTTTTTAGTACTATTGATAACGGAAGTATATGTTTTCTCATAAGATGGTTTTTTTTTCAACAATAGCGATTTATTCAAAGAGAGATTTTCTATCATTATTGAATTTTTATCTTCTTCCTTTTCTGTTGTCTCTTCAATAAAAGAGTTTTTATAATTAAATTTCCCGTACCCTTCCTTTGATATTTTTTTTGCTAATTTTATTATCATTGTTGCGGTTTCATCTATATTCATTGTTCTTAGTAATGAAAAACCCTTATAAAATAATAAGGATGCAAATGAAGAATATATTGCCGATTTGTCTACTATTCTTTTACCATATCTACACGGTTTCCAAGATGTCATATCACCCTCTATCAAATATATAATATTGTGATTATGAAATTGACTTTCGTTCAATCTATATGATTGCTCTTTATATCTCCCATCTTTAATAGATGCTGCTAAATCATTTATTGATTTTCTCTCGATTAATGTAATATTTTTTCCATTGTTTTCTAATAAAATATCACCAATATTCAGATTTTCAACAATCAAATCTATTGTTGTTCCATAATCATACATTGCCAATTTTGTTTTACATAAATTTATAAGTTCTTTCTCTCTGTAATCGATTTTTATAATCATTAAAGTTATTATTTTTGTAATTTTATATTTTAATTTTGTTAAAATATAAATGTATTTAAAAATGATTTGAAATGGAATAATAAAATTCAATGGTTCAATGAAGTGATGGCAACCGATTATGACACTTATTGTCGTTGTATGAATACAGAATTATCAAGGATTTTGCAAACATAATTATTTATTATACATATCTTTATACACTCTCTCTCTTAATTTATTGTATCTATATCCCAATAATGAAACATTACCTGGAAGAAAAAATTCTTCAATATAATTATCTAATTCACATCCAGAATAAAATGGTTCATTATTACCATATTTTTTCTTAAATTTAAATGGTTTAGTAGCACCAGTGTTTTTTGTAGTTATTGTATATACTTTTTTATTTAATATTAAATCACATAATTTATTATAAATACTTGTATATAAAATTCTATTATTGCCTGAACGATGACTTAGACCATAATTACCATAGTGTGTTGCTCGGTCATCTTGTATTAAATAATTACACCATTTTAAAACAGTGTCTGGTAAGAAAGTATCATCACGTATATCTATTAACTTGCTATATGTGTCCCAAAATAGAGGAGAATCATCTTCTCCAATACATTTATATCGTAATATAGAACTAAGAGACAATGCTAATGCATTACTCAATGTCAGGTCGACACGTTTATTAACACGCGTTGAATCACCAAACATTGAAGAAAATGTCATTCTTAAATCATGTGACGGATTATAATGATTTTTATCTTTGTAATGAAATGTTTTTGTTTTTTTATTTATAAAATTACCATCAATCATAGCAGTAGACAATCCAAAATCAATAATATACATTTTATATACTTTTGGTTTTCCTGGTGCCGCTACATTTTTATACATCATATTTCCTAAATGGAAATCGCGGTGCATAAATTTAAATTTACGTTGCAAATTTTTCAATAATTCAGCCAAACCTTTAATACATTTTATTTTATCCATATCCGAAACAGATGAATTTCCAAATAATTTATGACCATCACCATCTAATGGTTCCATACCAACAATATATTTCCATCCAGTTTTTGATCTTGCCGAAGCATATTTTGATATAAATTCAATCTTTGGAATCCTAGCCCCGGTACCAAATTGACCACGCATCTTACAAAACAACTCCATTTGCAAAATACTCTCAGAGAAAAATTCAACCGGGTCATCTGTAATAATTGATTTAAGTACAATATTTTTCTTATTATTTGTTTTTTTATTTTTAATTGTTGCATTAAATACTGTTCCAAACGAACCTTGTCCGATTTCATTGTTTAATACTACCTCATCATTTCCATATGTAAATACATTACTAGATCCCGAACCACGTGTCATAATTGGCAATGTTTTATCAAGACGTTTTAATTTAGCGTCTGTCCATTTATTAATTTTCATCTTTTTCTTGACATTATTTAATACATAACATGGGTCATTCATCCAATCATTCTGTTTTATTCCTAATTCTTTGTAATCTCTTACTGCTTTTAATACATTTTGAATCTTTTTTAATGATTTAGACCTTAAATTTGATTTTAATTTAGATCTTTTACCTTCCAATGATAGCATTTTTTTCTTTATTTCTTTTACACGTGGTTTTTTTGCTTCTTGCATTTTTTTCATATATTCTTCAAATTCTCTATCTATTTCACTAGCTCTTTTTGCTGGACTCATTTTAATATCTTCTTTTAAAACCAATCGCTTCTTTTTTTTTACCAATTGCTTCTTTTTTTTTACCAATTGCTTCTTTTTTTTTACCACTCCCTTTTTTCTTTTAATGGTTACCTTAATTTTTTTTGCCTTTGGGTCTTTTTTCACTACTTTTAACTTGCGCGTTTTTTTAACATATACCCCCTTTTGTCCCTTACTACCAGAACATACTACATAATTAATTAAATTTTTATTTTTTCTTGTCCAACAATTTGTTTTTTTTTTATTTTTTCTTCTTGAACCTTCCCTTTTGGTCATATATAATTATAATATATATAAAATTGATATAAATTTATGTTGGAAAATAATTTATATACAATGAATGGTGATAGAGAAAAAAACATATTTAATGATGGTGATGTAATCGAATCCGATGAGGGATTACTATTTAATCCATATAACGAAGTTAATATAGATATTGAAAAAAAAGATATATTATCTATATTAACTAAATTTGGATTGCCACCAATTATACATAATATAAAATTATATCAACGAGCTTTCATACACAAATCCTATACGAAACGACCAGCATTAGAAAATGAATTAGAAAATATTACAATTGCAGAACGACCAGGGAATTGTATGCGATTAAGAACAAAATCTAATGAACGACTGGAGTTTATCGGAGACGGTGTATTAGAATGCATTACTAAATATTATTTATATAGAAGATTTCCTAAAGCCGATGAAGGATTTATGACTGAAAAAAAAATCGCATTGGTTAAAAATGAACATATTGGAAAATTAGCATATGATATGGGATTAAATAAATGGTATGTTATTTCACGTAATGCTGAAGAGAAAAAAATACGGACAAATTTAAAAAAACTTGGTTGTCTATTTGAAGCATTTTTAGGTGCACTGTTTCTCGATTTTAATAAAATTAAGGTTAATGATGAAGAAAATTGGTTTAAAAATATATTTAAAACAGGACCAGGATTACAAATGGCGCAATTATTTGTAGAAAATATTTTTGAATCATTGGTTGATTGGAATAAACTTATTACGACCAATGATAACTATAAAAATATACTACAAGTTAAAATACAGAAGGAGTTCAAAGTAACACCACTTTATTTGCAAATTTCACATGACCCAGATGATGGATATGAAATGGGGGTTTATTTATCCATTAATGTTGAAATACAAAATAATTGCATTGAAAATGCAAAGTCATTTGATTATTATGAAAGTATTGAAAATATACATAAATATATTGAAAATGATATGGCTATATTCATATTTTTAGGAAAAGGGTCACATAAAATAAAAAAAAAAGCCGAACAAATTGCATGCAAAGAAGGAATAAATATATTTAAATAAACATAGACTATAATATTATACAAGATTTATTCTCTTTTTTTTATATTTTTTAATTATATATGAATCTATTGCAACAATTAGAAAAAAAACCAAGACCTCATATTTTTCAAGAAAATGTTTATTTATTATCCAATGGGGAACAAGTGATTGCTAATGTTGAATTTGAAGATAAAAAAGAGGAATTCAAATTGAATATTAATGATGTTAAAAATGATATATTTAGATTTTTAGTTACAAAACAAAAAACACAACCGATTGAGGAAAGGGAAAAACCTTTAAAAATTAAAGTTATGCGAAAAAAAATTAAAAAGGTAACACGTCGTCTTAAATTATCCGAATTAAACCCAAAAGAGCGAGAGGAATATATAAAAAGGATTACTAAAAAACCAAAAGAAATTAAAAAAATTATACGAAAAGAAGTATTACAACAAAGCCCTAGTATTTTTAAGGATAATATTCCACCAAAACGAGAAAAAATTATTATAAAATCATCGAAATATTACATGAATAACAGGAAAAAATTTATTAATTTTATTAATTCAATTTACAATCCATATAAAAAGGAATTAGCTATTGAAAAAGTGTCTGTAACTTGTGATAGAAGGGATGCGCCATTTTCACATTTAACACATCAAAAACTGGTTAGAGACTATATGAATATATACAGTCCATATAGAGGCATTTTATTATATCATGGACTTGGGTCAGGTAAGACATGTTCGTCTATTGCTATTGCAGAAGGCTTGAAAGAATCAAAAAAAATTGTTGTTATGACGCCCGCATCATTACGTCCGAATTATATAAAGGAAATTAAAAAATGTGGTGATGAACTTTATCGAAAAAATAGCCATTGGGAATTTATAAATATCGATAAAAACCCTGATTTAGTGAATGCATTATCAAAATCAATGTCTATTGGCAAACAATTTATAAAAAAACACAGAGGTGCTTTCTTAATTAACATAAAAAAAAAAGCAAACTATAATACATTATCCATGGAAGAAAAAATATTATTGGATCAGCAAATTGACGAAATGATATTACATAAATATCAATTTATAAGCTATAATGGAATGAGAATGACACATTTGAAAGATTATTCCATTAATTTTACTAGAAATCCATTTGATAACAAAGTCATCATAATTGATGAAGTACATAATTTTGTAAGTCGTATTGTAAATAAATTAAACAAAAAGGACAGTTTATCTATGAAATTATATGAATATCTTATGACTGCTGAAAATTGTAAGATCGTTTTTTTAACAGGTACACCAATGATTAATTATCCAAATGAAATTGCTATTTTATTCAATATGTTACGGGGGAAAATCAAAACATGGAATATTAAATTAAATATTAAAGGTAGAAATAATATAAATCAAACATTTTTCAAAAAGATTTTTAAAAAAATCCATGTTATGGATTATATCGAGTATAATTCGACATTGACTGTGTTGACCATTACAAGAAACCCATTTGGATTTTATAATAAACTAGGTAGGGGATACCAAGGTGTATCACTCGACAAGAGAGGTCAAATAACCGATACACAATTTATGAAACTTGTTGAAAACATTTTAAACAAAAATAAAATAGAAATAATAAGCGGCGGAGTGTCTATAAATGAATACAAAGCATTACCCGATGATTTAGATGAATTCGAAAAATATTTCATAGATAAAATGAATTATTCTATGAAAAATAATGATATGCTTAAAAAACGTATCATTGGTCTAACCTCTTATTTTAGAAGTGCGCAAGAAAAATTAATGCCAAAATATAGCGATATTAATAATTTTCATCTTGTTAAAATTGAAATGAGTGATTATCAATTTATAAAATACGAAGCGGTTCGTTCTTTGGAAATTAAACAAAAAAAAGGACAAATGTTAAAAGCAAAAAAAGGAGGCGATGATGTCTATGCGGATAATGTTTCAAGTTATAGAATTTTTTCTAGATTATTCTGTAATTTTGTATTTCCTAGTAATAGTATTAAACGACCATTACCAACCGATTATACAAATGAACAATCAATGGAATCATTTGTTGATGATGTACAAGACCTTTTGAAACAAAATAAAGATGTGAATAAATCACCGTCAATTGAACAAAATATTCTGAATGAATCAATTATTGACAATGAAAAACCAAACTCTCTATTGATAAATGAAAAAATACAAATTGATAATAATGAATTAAATGAAATGAAAAATAATAAATCTAAATTACTTGATAAAAATGCAAATTTGTTTTATGCAAAAAAAATTAAAGAGGCATTACAAAAATTACAAAATCGTGCATTGGATTTTCTAACACCCGAAGCCCTTAAAACATATAGTCCTAAATTCTTAAATATCCTTGAAAATATTACAGATTCAGATCACCCCGGATTACATTTATTATATTCACAATTCAGAACTCTAGAAGGTATTGGTATATTTCAGTTAGTATTAGAAGCAAATGGTTACACACAATTTAAAATTAAAAAAGATTCCACTAATAATTGGATACTTGATATTGATTCTAAAAATATGGGAAAACCGATGTTTGCATTATATACCGGTACAGAAACCAATGTTGAAGAAAAAGAACTTATTCGTTCTATCTATAATAGTGATTGGGGTAATGTACCATCAAAATTGAAAAAACAACTAGAAAAAATTTCATCGAACAATCATTTTGGAGAAATTATAAAATTATTAATGATTACATCATCGGGTGCCGAAGGTATTGATTTGAAGAATGTACGTTATGTACATATAATGGAACCATATTGGCACCCTGTTAGGACAGAACAAGTTATCGGACGTGCTAGACGTATTTGTAGTCATAATAAATTACCTGAAAAATATCAAACAGTTGATGTATTTATGTATATAATGAAATTCTCACAAAGTCAGATGGACACAGACCAATCCATCAATTTAAAAAAAAATGATAAAAGTAAATTAGACGATAATACCGTTGTTACAACTGATGAAGCACTATTTGAAATTTCTACCATCAAAAAAAAATTAAATGATGCGATTTTAAAAGGTGTGAAGGAATCGTCTATTGATTGTAATTTATTTAACAGTGATAATTCAGAATCTAAATTAAATTGTTTATCTTTTGGCAATGCAACATCAGATTCGTTTGTATTTAATCCTGAATTTGGTCAAGATGATAATGATAATGTAAATAAATACAATAAAAAGGAAAAGGAATGGATTGGAAAAGAAGTCGAAATTAATGGTACATATTATGCTATTAATATGGAAACTATGGATGTATACGATCTCGAGAGTTATAAAGAAGGTCGCCCAATATTATTAGGGAAATTGGTTAAAGACGGTGACAAATATGAATTCAGGGCAATCGAATAATTTATTTTTATAATATTTTTAATATAAAAATAAATAATATGAATTAGTGTTATTGTTTTAACATAGATAATAGCAATTTATTATCTATTTTTTTTGGTATTTGTGTATTCGTTGATTTATCAATCATAACTATATTCTCGCTTTTATTATCAATTGATAATTTTAAACTTTCTATTACCATTCTCAATGAATCTATTTGTTCTCTTAATAATTTTATTGTTTCATCTTTTAATTGACTATTTTCAACATTTTTATTTTCAACGTTTTTATTTTCAACATTTTTATTTTCAACGTTTTTATTTTCAACATTTTTATTTTCAACATTTTTATTTTCAACATTTTTATTTTCAACATCTATTTTTAAATTGTTGAGAAAATTATTAAATTTAATATTATGTTGTATATTATGTTGTATATTATTATCGTGTGATTGTGTCTCTATTTTATTGTTGAATGTAACTCTTTTATTACTCAATTTGTTATCATTGTTTTTTTTTATTAATATTGGCTGTAACTCACTTGATTTATCCAAATTTTCACCTATATTCAAAAAATTAACAGTTCCTACTTGTGGTATATCTATTTTTTCGGAATTTTTAAACCATTTATTAGCATTTTCTATATCCGTTTTTTTAAAATCTAAATCCATCACTCTCTTTTTCATTATCTCTGATAATTTTTTATCAATATCACTATTATCAATATCATTTTTATCTGAAAAATCAATTTCAGACGGGTTTTTATTTTTAAATACATTATTAAACTCTTCTTGTTTTTGATTATAATGTTTTTTCATGTCTTCTTGACGTTTTTTCTGTATTTCTTCAGCTTTATATAACATATTATTCTTATTATTCAATTGTTTATTATAAATGTTTGGATTAATAACCGGCTTTCTAGCGGTTTCTTTTTCCTGTTTAATTAATCTTACCATACCATTCATTGTTTTTTTATTTAAACTAATGATTGAATCATTCGGTTGAATCGTTTGTTTTATTTCATTTATTTTTTGTTCAAAGAGAGAAAATATTTTATTATACTGATTATTTTCTAATCCTGAAAATAAATTATTATCCATCAATACACCCCATATAAGACCTTTATTTTTTTTACTTTCATATTTTTTTATTATATTCATTTATATATTATTTATAACTAGTGTTTATATTTTTGTCTACAAATAAATTATATATTGAAATGTATTAAAAAAATATATAGAATATTATTAATGTCACTGCATCATTTATTAAAATCATTCAGAAAATTAAACCGGATTGGCGATAATATTATTGTAACTAATATGATAATTAAAAATATAGAAGAAAATAAAATACATCAAAATAATGATGCATTAAATGATATACCTGAATATATGACAATTCCAAATTCACCCGATGTAAGAGATATACTTTCAACTATACCGGATGATGAAATGTATAAACATCTTGATTTCTTACATCATTCACAATATAAACAAATTTCTTTTTTTGAAAAAAACATGGATAAAACAATAATGTACTGGGATAATAACAAACTATGTCTTAATCAATATTGGACTGGATATTAAATTATATTTGTGACCGATATTAATTATAATATATTGTAAGATAATTTAAAAATATTATATTATCTTATATAATACATATGGGATCGGGTATATTACCAGTAGCAATACACAATAACAAATTTTATTTTTTATTTTCAAGAGAAGTTTATCATAAAAATGATGATGATAATGATGATACAAATAGATGGAGTGATTTTGGAGGAAAAACAGAAAAAAATGAAACAGATAAAGAAACTGCGTTAAGGGAAGGATTCGAAGAATCAGGTGGTTTTATTGGAAACAAGAAAAAACTTAATTATTTAATTGAGAAAAATTGTGTTACTACTATTAATTGCCATAAATATAAATCATTTATTATTATGATAGATTATGATGATACATTACCAAATCGTTTCGAAACCGATTTTAACAATATTAAAAAATTAAATCCTGAAAAAATATGCAAGGATGGATTGTATGAAAAAGATAAACTCAAATGGATTGAATTTTCAGAATTAAAATTATACAACAATTATTTCAGGAAACACTATAGACGGATTATCAACAAAATAATTAAAACACGAGCATTCCACTTACTATAATGTTTTTTTTCGTATTTTTTTAAATATTTTAACAATATAAATGAGTTGCTTATTTAATAGTTTTAGTTATTTTTTAAAACAAGACAGTACAAATATTCGAAATAGAATTTGCGATTATTTACAAGAAAATAAACCCATAATAGATGGTCTAGACACAAAAATAATTTTGGATATGGATCGTCCAAATTATATACAACATATGAGAAAAACGAGTACTTGGGGTGGAGCTATTGAAATACAAGCAGCGTGTAACATATGGCATTTATCTATTATTGTTCATAATATAAGGGATAATAACAGAAATAAAATTGAATTCTTACCCATTGATAAATCCAATTGTAAAAAAATAGAAATTACATGGAGTGGTGGACATTATGAACCAATCCGAAATTAGATTTGATAAATGATTTTATAATATACATTAATTATTAATATACATTAATTATTAATATACATTAATTATTAATATATTTAATTATAAATATATTAATTACATAGTTATATGATATCTACTTCCTTATTGTTTTCTTCCTCTTCACTTTCCCTTTTCTCTTAGTTCGTGTTTTCTTCCCCTTCCCCTTCACTTTCTTTCTCTTCCTTATTGTTTTCTTCCCCTTCACTTTCCTTTTTCTCTTAGTTCGTGTTTTCTTCCTCTTCACTTTCATTTTTCTAGTACCCCCCGTTTGATCTATTATTGTTAAAATATTATTAAAAACATCTGTAAAATCTTCCCATCCTTTTATTGTTTTCTTCCCTTCTTTATATTTTGTATATCTCTCTTTTAAAATATCACTAAATTGTGGTAATGAATATGGAGTTTCTATATCATTTAAAATATTATACAATATATCCAATACAATAATAAATTTTAATTTGTTATTTGGAAAATTAATCCAATTTCCATATAAATTTGATACTATATTTCGACCTTGACATTGTTTGCTTCTACGTCCTTGATTTGTTACATTGTATGTACATAAATAAAATCCATCTTTACACGATGAATCCATCACACATACTTGTTCTAATAAAGTATTTAATAATTGTGTAATACCATTCCATCTTTGAAATGTGTTATCTTCCACCCAATAACCATCTTCTTCTTGCATTGTTCTAATCATTACTAAATTCATATTCCATATATCATATATTTCATATATAGTTGACTCTAATTTTTCTTCATTTTCTATTTTATTACTTCCAGTAATATAATCACTCCATAAATTAATACTAGGAGTGTTATATTTTATACTATTTTTTAATTCGATTAATTCGTTTAGTACCCCACCTATTTTAGTAGTCATATCTTGGTCCCATGACTTATTTTCGGGAGATACTAAATTATTTAATAAATTATTCGCATTATTATACTCTAATTTATAATATTTAAGATGCTTCAATATATTTTTAATATCCATACGAAGATCATATACTGAATAATTTTTATCCTTCTCATTTATATTATTATTAATGTTATTAATACATTGCTCTATTTCATATTTAACATAATATCCTGGCATCATTTTTGTTACAAACGAACTAACAAATTCATGTGAAATTAAACAAATTCTATTTAATATTTCATATAATCTAATACCTTGTACATCTTCTTCCCTTTTTCTTATCCGTTGTTGTTTCATTCTGTCTACTTTTTTTTGTTTTCGTATATTTACAGTTGTTTCTTGGCGCCTATTGCGTCCTTTATCCAAGTCAACACCCTTTTTATATTGATTTCTACGATCTTTCCATTCATCTTCACCTTCACCTTCACCACCAATTTGCTGTTTTGGAAATAGGTCATCTAAATCATTACTTAAAGTTACAAATGCTGTTTTAATATTAGAACTATTTTTTCTCCAATTATTATTCTCAAATTCTTTTTCAATCGTATCATTTAAACTATTAAATAATAATTGTATATATTCGTTCATTGAAACCTTATTCGGACCATAATTAGGTTCATTAAATTTTTTAGACTTAAAAGTATTAAACATTACATTATCAATTTTAAACGACTCCATTATTTTATTATATTTTTCACCCACACCACTTAATAATGGCCAAATATTTTCTCTCCATTTTCTTTTTGTTTTTTTATAATTAGTTTTTGAATAGATCTTAGTAGTAGAATCAAATCCTGATTTTAATAATATATATATGAAATTATGCAATTGACTTTTATAGTTGAAAAAATCACTTATAGGAGACATATCCATTTCTTTTGTTGATTTTAAATAATATTCCCCTGGCCTGGTTTTATATTTTTTAAATATATCAAATAATTCTATTTTGTTTTTAATACCCTGTTTAGTCGTTTGTGTTAGAGCACCATCGTCTATTTTAAATGTGTTACCTATAGCATTAAGTAATTTAATTAATTTTCCATGTGAATTCATTATACTTTCCTTTTTTTCCTTATATTGTTTTATATATGGTAGTGTATTATTTTTATAATACGCACCAGTTTTATCTTCTTCAATAATATCTTCTTTCTTGGCATCTTTTAATTTATCTATATCTATTGTAATATTGTTTATATCTTTTAATGTATAATTGATAAGACTATCACATTCTAATATATAATAATATATATCAAAACATTTACATCTTAATAAATATGACATTATTTTTACTGGTATATAATCAATATCATTATTCCATGTATCATACCAATAATATTTATCAGTAACAGCTTTTTGCACATTTTCCGCAATTTTGTTTATAGATTTTATATTTAATGAATCATTATTAAGTATTTCACTTAATTTTTCAAGCATTTTTTCATCATTTGAAAGTCCCTTTTGAAATTGTTTAAACAAATTGTCTGCTGTTATTTTTAGATTACCTTCTGGAAACCTAAACAAAGCAATTTTATGTTCACTTCCACCAATTCCCTGTAATATACATGGTTGTTTAATTTCTCTACATTTCGTAGAACACAATACGTCGCCTGTACCCAATGTAATATATTTAACAAATCCATCCTTCTTTATTTTATTGGCTTGTTCTATTTGACCATAATCACCATCTCGTTTCATATCTGTTAATAATCCAAATACATCATTTATATAATTTTTGTCAATACCAGATTCCTTTATTGTTAATTCACCCATTTCTTTTCCTATATTTTTAATAACACCATGAGGTTTTATTTTTTGAAGTATACTTGGTAATGCACCTAATTTTTTCATCCCATCCAAATTTAATCTATAAAATAATTCACCCAGATAAGATACACTTGGTCCCTGGGGTATATTTTTCCTATTCCACGTAGAATAATCTATTAATTCATCTTTTCCATCTCTTAATTTAATATCTACAGCAAATCCAGTCGGGTTATGTTTTCCATATCCTCTATCTTGATAATTCAATTGAAATATATTATTAGAAAAATACGTTGAATTAGCTGTGAATATTGAATCATCATCATTATTTCCCGCAAAATAAAATCTTCGCTGTTTTGCTGCAATATCCCCAAATGGTTTTATACTTGAAATTGCTGAATCTGCTATATTTTGCGGTGTTATAATGGCACCTACTTGGTTCATTTCAGACATCAGCTTCCCTATTTTCCCTGAACCTGCATCGAATGTGAAATAAAATTTATCTTGTATTGTCGCCAATGGATACATATATTTAAGGATAAAATTACCGATTTTTATCCTTGCTTGTTTTTTTGTCATATTAGTACCACTAATTGACCCCGATGGTTTTTTTATAGAATCCCATGTATATTTATAATCCGAAAAATTTCCATTTCCAATACATAGTATATTATTGGTAACATCAAATTCTTCAGCCGATATTTTGTCATTTATTATATCTTCAAAGCTTATTACATTATTAACAGCTTTTTCAAAATTTCCTTTGTATATATCAGAATATTGATCCTCCATATAATCTGTTACTACGCGTTCATATGTTGGTATATCACCTTTACTTCCTGTAGAAGTAATATTTTTACTTGTAATTTCTTTTAATATGTCAGAAATTGTTGTAATAGAACTTTTATTTAAAAGTGGTATTTTATTTTTTAAAATACTTACTATTATACCCTGGGTAGCATCATTATTCCTAGCATCTTTCTTACCAAAATCGTGTATTGTATCAAAAATTTTTAATTTTTTTATATTTTCATTATTAGACATAATATAATATTATAAAGTATATAATATTATTTTATTATTTATTAATAACTATTATTAAAATTGCGTAAAACCACCTAAACTGTCGTTCGCAGCCATTGGTACCGATTGTTGGTACATATCATTGAAATTTTGTGCATTCGGTTTTTGTGGTGGTGCTTGTTGTACCACATTTGGCGCCACAGTTGGGGGTGGCAATGCTGCATTTGTATGAACCTGTGGTGGTAAGTTTGATAATGGTTGACTAACCTTTACAACATTCGATTTTTTATTTTCTTTTGGTATAGACGTTTCACCATTCCATAATTTAACTATTCTTTCAATTAAAATATTGATTTTCGCACCAAGTCGTGTCTGCATTGTCATTAATATCATTAGAAACCCTAATAAGAAACTAATAGTATCCATTGCTTTGTACTTGATACCACTATACGTAGGGATAAATTGAATCATTCTATCAATAAACCAAATAGATAGAACCATAAATGCGATTTGACCAATTACTTCTACTAATATTTCTAAACTTGGCGCATTATCATTATCTTCTGGTACAAACGTTTTAATTAATTTCAAAACTAAAACAATGGGAACAACAGCCAACAATGTATATTGAAGCATATTCATCATATTTGATTTATCACCACTATCTAAATCTGTCATATGTTTAAAAAAAGTTTTTTGTGTATCTATTGCATCTTCCATTTCACTCTATATGATTTATAAAAAGAAATTAAAAATATAAATATTGAATTATTATATGGAAAAAATAGAAAAACATGAAGAATATCAATATTTAGATTTGATAGATAATATATTAAAAAATGGTTCCATTGTTAAAGGTAGAAATGGTACAACAAAATCAATCTTCGGTGCATCAATGCGGTTTTCACTTGAAGATAATACTATTCCAATTTTAACAACAAAAAAAGTAGCATGGAAAACTTGCTTTAAAGAACTGATGTGGTTTGTCAATGGACACACAGACAATACATTATTGCAAAATCAAAAGGTTAAAATATGGAATGCAAATGCATCACGGGATTTTTTAGACAGTCGGGGATTACACAATCTTAAAGAAAATGATCTTGGACCAGTTTATGGTCATCAATGGAGACATTTTAATGCTAAATATGGATCATGTGATGACGATTATTCAAATAAAGGTGTTGATCAATTACAATATATCATTGATTCATTAAAAGACCCAAATGAACGCTTCTCCAGAAGACTTGTAATGTCTGCATGGAACCCATGTCAATTAAACGAAATGGCACTACCACCATGTCATGTTTTGACACAATTTAATGTATCCAATAATAATGAACTGTCTTGCTCTTTGTATCAACGTAGTGGTGATGTAGGGTTAGGTGTCCCATTCAATATTGCATCATACAGTTTCCTCACACACATTATTGCTAAACACTGTGATTTAAAACCTAAAGATTTTGTTTATTTTTTAGGAAATAGTCATATATACGATGATCACTATACCGCTCTATCTGAACAAATAAAGAGAGAACCAAGAGAATTTCCTAAAATTTATATTAAAAATAAACATGATAATATTAATAATTATTCTTTGGATGATATTGACATTGAAAAATATAATCCATGTGGAAAAATTAAAATGAACATGAGGGCATAATATAAATAGTATAAATAACATATTTGCGATAAAAATATAAATATTATTTATTTTAATTCATTATATGAGTAGTAGTGCAGCACTTGCATCCGCAAAAAAAAGACGTGTAGAACAAGGAAATTTTAATCCACCATTGGGTAACAGAAGAACACAAAGCCGTGGGCGATCGCAACAACAGGTACGACAACAACAGGTACGACAACAACAACCGGTTAATGTTTCTAATAATTCCAATGATAAACAACCTGTCAAAAAGAAAAAACTTACACCATTAGAAGCATTAACATCTCATGATAAACGATTGGACCGAATTGAAGATGAATTCCCACAAGCAGTTGAACAACTAAATGAAAATATAAGTATTTTAAGTGAAAATATGGATTCTTTTAAATCATTGTCCACAAAAGTAACTAATTTAGAAAAAGTAGTCGATAAAGAAAATTCAGATGAAAATATAGCCTTTTTTAGAAATAAGGTTGAAAATATGGAAAAAGAACTTGTTGATATTAAAGCATTGTTTCTCAAAATGCAATCTTTCACAATGGAAACGAACCTTACTTTAATGAAATACAAAAATGGTATGGATGCTAAACTTGCAACCGAGGTTTCTAAAAAACACGAAGATGATAAATCATTAAAAACTGAAAATGTTCAATTAAAAGTTGATGAAAAGACTAAATTAAAATAATTTTAATATCAATTAACATTACAACATTTAATCATGTTACACATTAATAATCAGATAAAGAAACATACTTTAAATAAATACATTCACATGTTAATTATTAAAAAATTGATTTATAATTATATCATTATTATAATTATAAATTAAAATGGAATTTTATATTAACGATAAAAAAAAAGCAGAATATTTCTCAGTTATATTTCAAAACACAAAGGACTTCTCTGATCATACAGTTATGTATTTTGATGAAAATGGTCTATTTATGCAAGGAATGAATAACTCACATGTTTGTCTTTATGAATTAAATATACCAAAAGAATGGTTCCACGAGTATAACTACACTAGTTCATCTGAAAAATTATTATTGGGAATTAATAATGAAACAATTTATAAAATAATTAATACAAAACAAGAAAAACATACAATATATTTTAAATACAAACAAGACGATGATCACATGGATATTATTTTTAAGAAAAACACAAATGATAAAGAAACAAATGATAAAGAAACAAATGGGAAGAAACAAAAAGAAACAAAAACACTTATTCTCGATAAATTTTATCAAATTAAATTGATAGATTTAGAAGAAAATTTATTGGAAATTCCTGAAACAGAATATAATGTTGATATTTTAATCCCAACAAAATCATTTGCTGATATTATACAAGAACTCACTATCTTCCACACAGATTTAAAAATTGTTTGCACAGAAGAAAAAATTAATTTAATTGCCAATGGAAATAATGCAAATATGACGGCAAATATTGATATTGATGATCTAAGTGAATATGCAATTGAAGAAGATTATGAATATAAACAACATTATAGTTTGGAATTTGTGAAGTTAATGACGCAATTTTCAAAACTATCCAACGAAATTTTCATAGGATTATCTGATTCCACACCAATGAAAGTAGAATATAAATTTCAAGAAGGTGTTATTTCATTGTATTTAGCTCCGAAAATTGAAGATGATGATTTAGATGACTGATTCAGTATAATTATTAAATAAGTATAAAAACCATTAAATAAGTATAAAAACGAAAAAATAAGTATAAAAGGTTATTAATATGAATATTTTTTTCGCAATTATTATTTTTTGTATAACACTTTTTTTATATCTACACATTTATTATCAACTTAAAACCAGCAACGATTTAGAAATATACGAAATAGAAAACCCATCTAAAGAAAAATTAGAAGAAATATGCGATATTAGACAACCTGTTTTATTTAATTTTATTAATGAAAGAATAAATCATAATTTAAAACTCGATTCTGTTATAAAATATTATTCTGCATTTGATATACAAATTAGAGATGTCAAAAATAATAATAAAGACGAGGAACTTTATATTCCACTACTTTTAAAAACTTCTCAAACACTATTTAATAATGATAAAGAATCTAAATACATCAGTGAAAAAAATCACGATTTTTTAGAAGAAACTGGTCTTAAAAAAGCATATCAGTATAATGACGATTTCTTACGGCCATTTTTAGTATCTAATTGCAAATATGATTTATTATTAGGATCAAATAATTCAGTTTCACCATTTAAATACAACTTAAATTATAGAAATTTTTTCATGGTTACACAAGGTGAAGTTACAATTAAATTGGCACCACCTAAAAGTAGTCGGTATTTATATACTTCAAAAGATTATGAAAACTTTGAATTTAGCTCACCAATAAATCCATGGGATGTACAACATCAATATAAAGCAGATTTCGACAAAGTTAAATGTCTTGAAATTAAATTGAAACCGGGTTTTATATTTTATATACCTGCATATTGGTGGTATAGTATAAAATTTAATAATAATACAAGTATAGCCGCATTTTATTATAAAAGTTATATGAATAATATTGCAATATTACCTGAATTGTGTATGCACTTTTTGCAAAGCACAAATGTTAAACGTAATTCATATAAACGAGTGAGTGAGGGTCAGGGTAAGGAACCGACTGTGAGTCAACACCAACATAATGGTGAAAGTGGAAGCCCTGATATATCATTAAAAAAAAATGAAAAATCAGAAAATAATATAAAATCTAATAGTATAAAATCTAATAGTATAAAATCTAATAGTATAAAATCTAATAATATAAAATCTAATAATATAAAATCTAATTATATTGTTAACGATAAGACAAACTAAATTCTACATTTGTCATAATTATTATTATGTTTATCGGTATATTCTATACTAACCTCATATGGAAAACAATGTTTCAATTCGTTTCTTTCATCACCAACATCTAATCCCATCATTGTTTTTATATATGAACTGTGACCAACCATAGCAATATTTAAACCTTTATTTTCAGTTTTTAATACTTCCCTATTAAAAACATGGATTCTCTCTTTCAACTCCAACATGCTTTCACTTTCTTTTTCAATATAAACCTCATTTTTAATTTGTGAAAAGTCGATATGTGGATATAATTTATTCAATGTTTTCAAATCTTGTCTCCTATTACAATTATCACTACATGGGTATTCTATAAGACAATCAAGTGCAATCATTCGAATATCCTTTTTCTTATCAGGATTAAATATATTTGTTGCCGTATCAAGAGTTCTAAATGCAGGAGAAACAAATACAGTATCAATTTCTGATTTAGCATCCCATGTATTACCAAGTTCTTTCGATTCTTGTACACCCCTTTCAACCAATGGGGTATCCCTATAATCACTATATGCTCTAACACCTATTTTGTCAAACATTACATTGTGTAGAGCCGTTCCATGACGAATACACGTTATTTTTTTAACCATTATATTTATCAATGATTGCATTCTTTTATATCTTTTAATTTAATCTTAATATATATTATAATATGCAAAAATATTTAGTTGAATTTTTGGGAACTATGTTTTTCTTATATGTTATACTTACTATTGGTAATCCATTAGCTATTGGTATGGCATTGGTATTGGCAATTATGGTAGGCGGAAAAGTATCTGGGGGAAATTTCAATCCAGCCGTATCACTCATGATGACTATGGCTGGTCGATTACCTGTCAAAGAATTATTGCCTTATGTTGTTGCCCAATTGTTGGGTGGTGTAGCCGCATTACAACTTAGCAAAGTTATTCGTATTTAAATAAAAAAATATTAACATATATATTTTTTTATTATGTATTCTATTTATTGTATTTATATTTAATCTATATTTATATCATAATTATCATGATTACATCTGTGATTCTATATATTCAATTTCCCTATCGGTCAAATTAAACAATTTATATATATCCATATCATTTTTTATATCCACATCAAATACACCCATGGGCTTTACCAAATTTCTCCATACATAGTCCATCGGTGATCTATGTGTTTTCATTTGTTTTTTAAGGAATGATAACATCTTACTATTATTGAGTATTACAACATTATCTACTTCAACTTCATTACTACATGGAATATAAGGAACGAAACTAGTTCCTGGAAAATAATCTCCTTCTGAATCCTTAATCATTCTATCACCAACAGTCGGATAAAACACTTTTGGCTTATTAAAATCTTTATGTGTGCGTTTTGTATATAAATATTCGATTTTATTTGTTTTTATCTTATATATCAACTTATTTTTATAAATATCATCTTGAGTTTCTTGTGTATCTTTTTCTATTCTAGACGCTCTCCTATTCCATTGATTTGAATTCGGTTTAAGCAATTTATTTATAATTATATTTGCCAATCCACATTCTCTTAAACTTAACATACTATTAAACGACAGATTCATATTGTATTCTTTGTCTTGTGTTGTAATAATCTTCGTAATGCTATTTGATGCATTTCCATCTGAATTCTCAACAACATAATAGACAAAATCTGAACCAACATTTTTAAAATGATTTGTTGCTATACTATCACTTGCATTTACATATTTTATATTATAAAATTTGTCTACTTTTTGTTGTGCTATTTCACAACCTAGCAACCAATTTACTGCTAATTGTGGTGTGACGAATAACAATAACCCAGTCTCTTGTTTTAACCATTTTAATGATAAATCTAATATATTAACCCATATTTTCTTTCTACCTGTACCTTGATATGGCGGATTACCTATTATACTATCGAAACCTTCATCAATTCCCCATATCATATTTGGGTCTAATTTTAAAACATCACCCCCATAGTAATTTAGTTTATATTCATTATTCCGATCAATTAATAATTTAACAATGAAGATATTTACCGGATTTATATCCGCAAAATATATACATTCTTCAACTATAAATTTATACCTTATTTTATCATCTGAAAACATATACTTTAATCCTTTGTCAAACCTTGAAATTATATCCAATATGAACCCACCCTTACCCGATGATGGCTCTAAAATGCGACGTGGTACTGAAAAGTATTCATCACCCAATTTATCCAACATTTCATTTCTAAGTGCATGGGGTGTAGAAAATTCTGCATTTGTTGATTGTTCTTCTGCTTGTGGGATTAAATAGGTATCAATAACCTTACTTAATTCGTATGGATTTGTAATATTATTTTGAAACATTTCCTTCACTTGAGCTATAATTTCAGATGCATTTGGATCATTCTCCATATATGTTATAAATAAATTAATAATAAATTTTATATCTGTTTCATTAATATTATTATTTCCCCTAGCATTAAACCATGTATTTATTTGTGATACTAATAATGTATATAATTCAGCTTTTTTTTCAACATCTAAATACATATCTTTCAATGAAGTACTTTTTGTTTTAATTGTTAGTAATGATAAAAGTGCTGATAATGGTCGTAATATTATAAATGGGTCTATATTATCTTCTATTGCATCTTGATTTGCATCTTTAATTTCATTTTCGTTATCTATATTCTTATTATCTTTATCGCAATTGTTTCCATCATCATCTTCAACAATAATTTTCGTTACACCATCCTTTAATTTTTTATTATCATTAGCCTTCAAATTAATGGTTATTTTTCCATTTTTAACCTTGAAATTTTTAAATAAACTTTGAAATTGCATGTATGATTCTTTATTAAATTTTGTTTCATCTATCTTTAATTTACGAAATGTATTATCAAGAGAACTAGCAAAGCGATTACTGTATTTTTCATACATATAGTTTGATATAAAATCAATGTTTTTTTGCTCATTAAATCCATGTTCCTTCTTCCAATTATGTGGATTCAATCCAAGCAAATTACCACGCAATATATACTTAATCATTTTTTTTGGATGTACACTTTTATTATTATTAATACGATATCCAAATTCTATTATTTGAGAAATAACTCTATCCATATTAAGATCAATCACAAAACCGAACTTTTTATTATCACTTGATGTTAAACATCGATACATCATTTGAGTTAATAAATCATAACTTGGTGAATTATTAAGCAATAATACAATATCACAATATGGAAATGATACACCCAAATGACATTGTGTTCCGGTTAAAACTAACACACCCTTTTTACCTAAATCATGTGCTCGTTTATGTGCCTTATTAACTATTTCCTTTGCGTTTTCTGAACCATTCTCATTTGTATTTAGTATAACTATGGAATATTCACCACCATCTACGTGAAAATGTGGATGGTGTTTTTCCAAAATTGATTTTAAAGCACTCGAAATTTTAGATACGTTTTTCATAGGCAAGAATGCCAACATTATCATAGGCTTATCCATTGAATCCATTGTTCTACTATTATTATCACAACTATATTCACTTATTTTATCTATGAAATTCTCATAACTATTATCTTGTAATCCATACTTAGTAGGCTTTCCAAATATATGATATACTAAGTTCATAACTTGTTTTTCATTTTGAAATTTAAATGATTCATTTTCTTTTTCAACGTCTTTTACATCCCAATTACCTAAAAACACACCCTTTAATGAATATCCAGCATCAATATTGCGTGTATATTCGATTATATCCTGTTTTTCCTTATCGTGTATATCCCAAGTGAATATTTCCATTTTGGGAATATCAATATATTGTTGCTCTATTGTATTTCTTGTATACATATCTAATTCTTTTTCCATAATAGATCCATGTTTTTTTATTAATCTATTCATATTGTCTTCATTTAAATTTTTCGAACTTTGAATATCAGCAATATCCCATGTATATAATCTATCAATCAAATAACTGTCCATCACTTTATTATATGTTGCTGTCATATGGACAATCGATGACCTTTTTTTCGCATAAAACTTAATGATATCCTTCGTTAAATCAGAAGATCCACCGAAATGTCCCTCATCAATAAATGTACAATCTATTTTCAACTTACGCAACCATGAAATTGACTTGTCTTTTGGACCATCTATTTTTTTTTGTAAGAAATGCTTACTGCAAATAATAACATTACTTTCTTTTAAGGGGTAATTTTTTTTTGCATCATCAAGTATTATCGTATTCATATCGTTGAACTCTTTATATGTATCAAATATTTCCTTAAACTGCAAAATAGTCTCGTTTTTTGCAAGCAATACAATTAAATAATTACCATCGCATTTATTATTTTTGTTCAACATATCAATTAATGTCGCACACATGTATGTCTTGCCACTACGACATACACACCCCCAAACAAAATTTTTTTTATTGTTGATTATATCATTTAAGGTGTTTTTTGCTATCACCCGTTGATGAAGATAAGGAATTAAATGCTCCTTTTCTATATCATATTTAATCATTATATCATCAAAATTTGATGACCCATATTTTTCATTAAATACCAAATACGCGTCATTTAAATCAGTCCAATCCAAAATATATTTTTTTTCAATCGTTTCGAATAATATCTTGTGTTCATTGCTTGTTTTTTTTGCTCGTTTTACCATGTTAAATGTACCATTCTTATCCCTTACACATAATCCAATAGATACTTTATAATTAAATTCCTTTAATTTATTTGCCTGTTTCTCCAAATAGTCGATATCGAGCTTCCTTAAACTTTCATGCGATAAACACTTAGATGAAAATGCTAGTAGGTGTCTATCGTCGTGCTTATTTATTAAAGTATAATCTGAAGCATCGCCGCCATTTCCTCCGATTTTAATCAAATCGTTATTATCACTTTTAAGGAAAATTCCCTTTATAGACTCCATTTTTTTAATATCAGCATTATTAAAATTTCCTATGGTTGGATGCCAATTTGATAACGACGATATACACGCCAAACTACCAAATAAATTAAACACTGCTTCTTGGATATGACCAAGATACACTTTGTTACTTGTATACTTATCTAGAAATGAATACAGTGTACCATCATGATTTTGTAATCTTATGAACAATTGTTTATATGTTTTAATATTCTTGATATTCTTTTTAATTTTATACATTTTATTATATATTATATCATCGAATAATATAAAAAAAATCAATTTTTTATTAATTAATAATATAAAAAATAAAATATTATTTATTCTTCATATTTTTAACTTGTATTATATTTTACTTTGTATTATATTTTACCTTGTATTATATTTTACTTTGTATTATATTTTACCTTGTATTATATTTTACCTTGTATTATATTTTACCTTGTATTATATTTTACTTTGTATTATATTTTACCTTGTATTATATTTTACCTTGTATTATATTTTACCTTGTATTATATTTTACTTTGTATTATATTTTACTTTGTATTATATTTTACCTTGTATTATATTTTACCTTGTATTATATTTTACTTTGTATTATATTTTACCTTGTATTATATTTTACCTTGTATTATATTTTACTTTGTATTATATTTTACTTTGTATTATATTTTTTTGATTTATTTCTATGACACTTATTATTACCCCTTATACAAGAACCAATGTGTTTTTTCCCATCAAAACCATGCTTTTTAAATTCATTGTCTGTTAATGGTCCCCCCCAACCACTTAATTCTATATCTTCTTTGTTAATTTTTAATTCTTGATCTCTGTATGCTTCTACCTCATATGGGCCTTCTGTTATTGCATAATTAAAACCTTTTCCATTAATTAATGATTTAACTATAAATTTTATTGTATTATAATAAAAGATACAAAATCCCTCTCTTTGTACTTGCTTCACGTGAACCATCTCATGTTTTATCACACTAGGTAAGGTTTCTACCTTACATGTTGTTATAAATACAAATGGATAAATCACTAATCCATCTAATTCGAAACATTTTGTTAATTGTGAATCATATATTATAATAGGTTTCATCGTGTATACTTTAATATAAAAATGAAAACATGAAAAATATTTTCAATTTTATATACAAAATTGAAAATATTTTTTTGATATAATTCAAATATAGACAAAATGATATATAATCTTACTATTTTAATTCATAATAGAGAATATACCGATTATACATTATTTGAACTTAAAACCAATCGGAAAATAACAAATGAAGAAATTATAAAAAATATTGATCCTATTAGTAACAAATTATTTTCGAATGATATAATTGAATACGATACTGAATCAAAAAACGTTCGTATAAAACAATCTTTCACTAAAAAAATGAAAAATATAGCAGGTGTTATCATAACCAATGATAATAAAACATATGGGCGATATAAAAAAAAACTATTATATAAATGCATACCAAACCAAAATACATTGCCTGTTTTCTTAGTACCATATCAGGTTAAACAGGGGTTTTATAAAACAAATATAAATAAATATGCTATATTCGAATTCAAAGAATGGACAAAAGATCAAAAACACCCTATATGCACATTAAATAACACATTAGGTGATGTTTCTAACCTTAATGTGTTTTATGAATATCAATTATATTGCAATAGTTTATTTAATTCAATAAAACCATTCATTAAAGCGACACAAAAAAAATTCAAAGGGAAAAACGAAGACGAATATATTGAAATAATAAAACATAAATACAATATCGAAGATTTGACAAATAATAAAGATTTATATATATTTAGTATTGATCCTGAATGTAGTTTAGATTACGATGATGCTATTAGTATTCAAAAAAAAAATAAGAATGAACATATTGTTAGTATATATATTGCGAATGTTCCACTTTGGTTAGACATTTTAAACTTATGGGATTCATTTACAGATAGAATATCTACCATATATCTACCTAATAGAAAAAGGCCCATGTTACCAACAATACTTTCAGATGAATTATGTAGTCTCCAAGAGAAAAAAAAAAGGTTTGCATTTTGTATGGATGTACATGTTGATTCTTGTGGAAATATTATGGATATAAAATATAGGAGTTGTCTTATAAAAGTAGATAAAAATTATAGTTATGAAGAATCTGAATTAATAAAAAATGAACATTATTCTAGAATGTTTAATATTGTTAGTCATATGAGGAATAAATATCCTCTCATTGATTCAATAAATAATAGTCATTATTTAGTAGCGTATTTAATGATTTTTATGAATTATCATTGTGCCATTAAAATGCAAAACGAAAAATGTGGGATTTATCGTTCTGTTGTATTAAAAGATAAAAATGAAAATATTCCGGACACAGTTAATAAGGAAATTAAACAATTTATTACATTATGGAAATGTACTATTGGTCAATATACATTATATGATAATATTAAAGAACACAAAATGATATCAAAAAGGGGATTAGATGTTTATATGCATATTACATCACCAATTAGACGATTAGTAGATCTTTTAAATATAGCTATTATGCAACAAAATATGAAAGTTTTTAAATTAAGCGAATCATATGAAAGTTTTCAAAAAAAATGGATCGATAATCTTGAATATATAAATAAAACAATGCGTTCTATAAGAAAAGTTCAAAATACATGTGAATTATTAACAATGTGTAGCAGTAATCCTGACGTATTACATAATAAATACAATGGGTATATATTTGATAAAATATTAACTCATAAAAATCAATACCAATATATGGTTTATATACCTGAACTAAAGCTTTTGAATAAAATTATATTAAATGAAGAATATAACAATTATTCCAAATTTGATTTTAAATTGTACATTTTCACTGATGAATACAATGTTAAAAAAAAAATACGATTGCAAAAAATATAACAATACATATAAAGTATATTATAATGATATATTATATGTAAAACTATTAATAATGATGCCTTTTTTTCATCATTCTTAATTCCTCCTCTAAATTGGTATTTTTATTATTGTTTTTTTTTAAATGATTTATATTCGAACTTGAAACAGTATCTGTATAACAATAATATACATAAACACCAAATGAAAAACAAATTGCGGGTTTTATTAATTTATCGTACATCTAAAGTAGATACATATTATTTTCTAAATATTTTTTCATATAATTTTTTTCATATAATTTTATATCAATAACAAAAAATTGATATATTTTAATACATTTTTTATATACAAAATGACATCAATTAATAAAATGAACTTCTTAAACAAAGATATAACAAATCACATTTTATATGGAAAATCTTTCACATTTTGTTTATCTAATTCAAAAATAATATCTTCTATACATAGATCACCTCGTGGAAACGATTGTTGGATATGTGAACACCAATATTGTACTGAATATTTATTATCTAGAATAGAAGGTGATTATATATACTTTAAAGTTAAAATTAAAGATTATGCTCATTATGATAATTATATATGTAATTATGGTAATGCAGGTATTAGTGAAACAGTGTTAAAAAATATACAAAATGAAGTATCAAACGAAATTAAAGAATTATATGCAGAAACAAAATGGAAAGTTAATAAAACAACAGGTCAATTATATGTATTCGCTACCCATATATACGGAGATAAATGGGAAATTTATGAACCAAATGAATATTCTATAAAAATAAAAATATTAAAGTTATAATTATTATTATATATATATATATATGAGTGAATTAGATATAAACTCTTTATTAAAAGCAGTTGATAATGAAAATAATGAACATTTGATAAATCTAACAAACCAAATTATAAAAAAACAAAAAAATGATATACTTCAAAAATTACAATTAAAGAGAGACACATTAAAAATATTTCACAAAAAATTAAAAAATTATAGATTTGTAAGTGAATTACACGAAATACAATATGGTGCCTATATTAGATGGATTAATTTGAAAAAAAATGATGATATAAAATTAACCAACGGTGGCATTATTTGTGATATTTGTGTGAATGACAATGGTCTATGGATAAAATGTAAGAATAGTATGAACCGTTTTTTTCAACTTAATTTCGAAGAATGTGTTGTTTTCCAAAGAATAAATGAACAAGAAAAAATTTTGCTATCTGTATTGGATTTCCTAGACAAGGATGACGAATAATCATTTTCTCCTTCGTCTTTTTTTAGTTTTTCGCATGCGTATACCTTTCTTTTTTTTATATAATCTATATTTACTAGTCTTATTTGGCATTAATTTATATCCTTTCTTACAACTAAATTTTGAAAAATCAAACCCTCTATTAATAAATATTGATTTTCTACATATAGCAATAGATTCAGGTTCTTTTTTTTTCACCTTTTTTATACATCTGCACAATTTAGTTGCTAAAATTTTTTCAGCTTCTTCCTTTATATTTTTAGATTTATTAATGTCATAGAATTCCAAGATTGTTTTATAATCTTTTATATTCAATTTATGTTTCATATAAAGATATATATTACATAAATATAATAAAAAATTTGTGTAATTATATAATATCATTTTATTATATGGAGGACACACAAAATCATAAAAAAATAATTGTATTTGACCTAGATGAGACCTTGGGACATTTCACACAAATCGGAATTTTTTATGATATTATAAATAAATTTTATAGTATTCACACAGGTCATTATGAATATATTAAATATATAAAAAAACCAACATTTGAAGAATTGATGGATATGTATCCTGAATTTTTAAGACCAAATATGATAAAAATTTTAAAATATATTAATAATGCAATTGAAAAAAACAAGGTTAGTACAGTGATGATATATACCAATAATCAAGGTCATAATGCATGGGCAAATTATATTGTTGATTATTTAAATAAAAAAATCGGTTCAAAAATTATAAAACATATAATACGAGCATTTAAAATTGGTAATAAAAAAATAGAACCAAATAGAACAAGTCATATGAAAAATTTCAATGATTTTTTGAAATGTACAAAATTACCCAAAAATACAAAAATTTGTTTTGTTGATGATGTGGAATATAAAGGTATGATACATGAAAATGTATATTATATTAATATACTACCATATAAATACAACATTCCTGTTTTTGAATTATTACACCGTTATAGTAGGTTTATTGTTAAAAAATATATTAAACCTAGAAAAAATAAATCAAGTTATATAACACATTATAAAAATTTTAAAGATGCTTTTCAAAATTATACATTAATGTGTTTTAAAAAATATAATTATGTTATTGATGAACATTATGCAACAAAACGTAAGATTGATAAAATTATAAGTACGCGTTTATTAGAAATGATAGATGATTTTATTAATGACAAAGGAGAATAAATTTTATAATGTGGAAATTGGTATATAGATTATATTGATGTATTTATATTGTTTTCACGTCATTTTCATTGTTTTTTTTTATCTTTATAAACCTTTAAGGTTCTAGCACTTGCATCATTCGCCTGCACAAAATTCGGCATCCAAAAATATGGTATTATTGTCCCCATATTATTAAAATGATCGTCAAATATTTTTCTGTAATATTCTTGTTCTTTCGTTTTTGGATTATTATAAGTATCATTATTATAATGTAATGAATTTATATGATTTAATTTTGATACCCTTTCCTGAATTACTTCAAACCATGATTTATTTTCACTACTAACGCCATCAGAGAATGCTTCTTTTGTTCTCCATAATACTTGTTGTGGTAACAAATTCGGATCTAATACATCAATACATTTTCGAAATATATATTTTTCACAATGATTCATATGTGTTTCAAATCTCACCTTTCTATCTATCGATAAATATGTACACACTAATCTATAATCTAAAAATGGTGTTCTTGTTTCTAATCCATGAGACGATATACTACGGTCCGATCTTAATACATCAAAATGATGTATATTGGATAATAATTTTTTACACTCATTATCAAATAGTATTGAATTTGGGCATTCATGAAAATATAAATAGCCCCCAGCTAATTCATCACTACCATCACCATTAAATATAACCTTACATTTAGTATTTTTTTTTATGTATTTTCCAATAAGATAATTACCTACACTAGCCCTAACTGTTGTTGTATCATAACTCCCGATTGCTTTTATTACCTCCGGTATAGCATTAAAGAAGTCTTCTTCTGTTACAATCACTTCGTGGTGTTTTGTTTTTAAATGATTTGCTACAATTTTTGCATATTTTAAATCTTCTGAACCTTCTAAACCAATACTAAATGTCTCTATTGTAGATTTGGATAACTTACACACTAAAGCCGTTATTAAACTGCTATCTAATCCACCTGACAATAAACACCCAATTGGTCTTTCTGTATTTTCTATTCGTTTTTTAACCGATTCGATAAATGCATTATAAACTATATTCAATATATTTGTCATATTTAGATTTTTATTTTGTGATAATAATGGATTATACAAACTATAATATCCCTTATTTTCTGTTTTAATTTCCCATCTTGAATGACATTTCCAATCACGTACATACTTACTATATGTTCCCGGTGTGAATTGATGAACGGATGATTTTTTTGCCAACATTATACTTTGCACATTAGGATTTTTATAGTTATGTAATTCATTTAACATATTCGGTTCAGACGCAAACCCTATAATGGTATTTGTTTTTGATTTAGCAAGTTTGTGTATTTTCTTATCTGTATGATTTTCATATTCAAATTCCATTATATATAATGGTCTAATTCCAAATGGGTCGCGCGCAACATATAATTTATTACCTTCTATATAATCGGATTCGTCTAGTAATATAAAGGAGAATACACCATCTAATAAATGAAGAGTTTGATTAATACCATATAATTTATACAAGTGTAAAATAATTTCACAATCGGAATTAGTTCTCCGCTCTATGTTTAGTTCTTCAAATAATTCATTATGATTATAAATTTCACCATTACATACTAATGTAATATTATCCATTTTAAAAGGTTGATTGGAATTATCATCCAGACCATTAATTGACAATCTGTGAAATCCCAGATTTAATTCAATGTTTTTCTTAGACAAATATTTAGTATATTCAGGGCCACGATTTTGACCTTTCATGAATGATGCTTTAATAATATCATCATTATATGTCTTATTGTTATTCAATAATGCAAATATTCCACACATTTTAATATTAAAAACTGTTATGTTTAATACTTTTTTTCAATTATTTATAAAATATTAAAATAATTTATAAATATTGAAATAATTTAATATTATTATAATTTATATTATAATGTTTAATAATAATGGTGTTGTAAATGTAAATGGTGCATATTATAATCATATAAAAAGAGTTCCTGAATTAAATGATAGAATGTCATCTAGAAATGTTCCTTCTAATAATTTTAATATGAGTTTTTCTTTTCGTCCTGTGTCTATGCGATATACTACTATGCCAATAATTGATCCAAAAAATGATGCGTCTGTCCCAATTGAAAAACGCAGTGTTTTTAATCAAAATACTATGTTTAGTCCTGGTAATGGTGTTAACGGGCCATGGGGTGGATATACAACTAATATTGATACCGAATCAAAAATGCGTAATCAATTTTTTTCAATACAATCATGTGCACAATCGAAATTTATACCTTCGTCGAGTAGCGATTTATATAGTGTAGATGTAAATGATGGAAAAGAAAATTTTCAAACACATGAAGATTTATTTTCCAATAAACCTTTCAATTTATTTAACCCAAATTCATTAAATGTAGGAAATGGATTATTTAATAATAATACACGAATACAACGAACGCATACAAACAATTAAATAAATCTAACTATTTTAAATATAATATTTATTTTATTATATTTAAATGACAGACATAAGTTTTTCAAATAAATCCGATTATATTTCATATCAATATTTGATAAATAATGATCGAATGAAAAAAATTGGAGAACAGTCGCACGCAGACCAAAGTCTCTCTTTAAAGGATAAAAAATTTTATAGAAAAAGGTTCTACAATCTAACCAAGGAACTTTATAAAAACCAAATAAATAACCCATCACTTGAACGAATATTTAATAATTATCTTGATGAGTCAATTAAATATTTTCAATTTCTAGATCTAAGTGATTCGCTTCAAGAAGAATATAATAATTTAAATATTACCAATGGCGAAATGGGAAAATCAAATTTTAATTATAACATTGTCAAAGATAACGACATAATTGCTCGAAAAACACATTCTCGAAATAGTCTCGATAATTTTGTAATTAAGAAAAATATAAAGAAAAAAATAAATATTTTCCCGGAAAAAAAAGTTGTGAATTTATATGATAAAAAATTAAAAAAAAAAGGCATTAAGAAAAAAAAGAAAATAGTTAAGTAATAAATAAATGGGGCAAATTTTTTATGCTTATATCTTACAATAAGAAAAAAATGCTCGAAAAACACATTTGTTACTGGAATTTTTTAGTTATATTTATATATCATAATTATCTCACTATATATTAGATATGACACGTAAGACGCGAAAACGAAATCGATTTAAAAAACTTAATTGTAGTCCAATGGTGAATAAAACAAGAAAACATAAATTTAGTTGTTATAATGATAAACAAATAAATGATATTAAAAAAGTTTGGAATTTAAGACATCCTGATAAAAAAATCAATTTTAAAAATAGTAGAAAAATATGGGATAAATTGAAAGAATATATGACTCATATATGTGACAATGAATTTTGTTGGTTGAAACAAAATTTTATAAAAGGTGATTTATATAATTATATACACAAATATACATTTGCGCCAAATGCACCATATTCATGGCAAAAAAATCCAAATGAATGGTTATCTAGTATAGATATTATTAGTGTAATGAAACAATATGAAAAATTACACCCGATATTTAAATTTATTGGTCCATCACCTATTGACTTTGATAATAAAAATAAATATAAGGTTAATGAAATTTGTGTATGGCCAGAAATTTGTAATTTTTCATTAAAAAAACATATAGAAAATAATAAGAAAATGATCGGTATAATATTTAATACTGACCCGCATTTTAAGAGTGGTTCACATTGGATTGCTCTTTTTATTGATATTAATAAAAAATTTATATATTTTTTTGATAGTGCAGGTGATAAAGAACCAAAAGAAATAAATAAATTAATAAAAAATATAAAAAAACAAGGGTTGGAATTAAAACAACCAATTCATTTTAATACTCATAAAAACCACCCATTTCAACATCAGCGCGGGAATAGTGAATGTGGAATGTATTGTTTATTTTTCATTATAAAATTGTTAAATAACGCAGACAAGAAAATATTTCACAGCAAGGTTATTACAGATAAAGAAATGGAAAAACACAGAAATATTTACTTTAATTAAAAAAAATTGATTTTTTTTATTTATTATTTTCATATTTAAATAATAATTAACAATGAATTCTGCAAATATAAATTCTAGCATGCCTCATGAAGAACAAATTAAACTATTGTTGAAAACAATAGAAAAACTCAATGGTGATAATAGCTGTTCTGTTTGTATGGAAAACATTCCCCAAAATAAAATGGTTACGACAAGATGTAATCATCATTTTTGCAATGATTGTTTTTGGAAATGGTGTGAGAAAAACAATACTTGTCCAAATTGTCGTGCCGATTTAATGGATAAAAATCGAGAACAAGAGTTAAATATGAAGAATTTACTGGAACGACAAGATGAAATAATAGAACGTGTACAAGAATACTATGAAGAAGAAGATAAATTAAAACGCAGCATAGAGGAAAAATGGGCTATGCACGATAAATTACAAGATGATTATATCCAGTTGCAAAATGAATTGGGAGAATTACAAGATGAAGCTTGTGAAATACATGCATATAAAAGAAACCCCAAAAAAGCCATGAAAATGTTAGATAAAAGGCTTAAAAAACGCGGATTACGCATTTACGAAGAACAAAAGATAAAGAAAAAATTTGTATTAAATCAACTACTTCACGGTAATGATTATGAAAGTGAAACCGAAAGTAACGGATATGATGATTTCTCTGATGGATTTAATATGTTTGACACAGAAGAAACCGGTCATTATTGTACAAGTATAAAATGCAATTGTGATGTCTGCTCCTTGGATTGGTCACAGTTGTCAGATATTAGAGATGCGTCAGGTGAATTACCTGTTTGTCGGGTGATAAAAGCAGTAAGAGATGAATGGCAAAAAGAAAACGGATATCATAATTATGACTTAGAAGAAGGTGAAATTGATGAATATGGTGATATGCCCAACTTAGAAGAAATTGAAACTAATGAAGATGTTGATGATATCGATGAATATGAATATGAACTAGAATATATTAGAGGTAATTACAATCTTGATGTTCTAGCCGGAGTTACGATTGAAGCATCTGTATAAAAAATATTATTGTAACTATTTAAATATATATAAGAAATAATTACAATGAATAATATAACAAAAATAATTGGAACATTACCTTTAATGTTTTTTTATAATAAATTAAATAAGGAATTAGAAATGCGCCAAACAAAAAAATTAGCGATGAACTCAACAGCATTATTCCATGCGTGTTCTACTGTTGTATTGGGAATACAATATTTAGTTAAAAATAAATATGCATATTTGATACAATTTAACAGTGGTGGATATTTTTTATTTGATTTCTATTATTTATTAAAAGAGAGAAAACTTGATTTATTAAGGGGAATGTATTTATATCATCATATAACTAGTTATTTATATATGTTATTACCACAAGAACAACATTATTGGCCACATGTTTTTTTGTATGCAGAATTATCAAATATACCATCGTATCTTGTATATTATAGTTTGAAGCAAGATATACTGCATAAAATAAAAAATTATAAATCAAATCAAACAAAATTATTTATGAAAATACAATTGGTAACCTATACTATTATACGGTTTTTTGGTTTAGGATATTATGGATATAAGGAACTTGCGAAAAATAAACATCCGGTCGTATATTCAACATCAATATTATATCTATTTGGTTGCATATGGACACTAGTAATGTTAAAACAAAATTTAAAATAATATAAAATAATGTATTAAAAATTATTGTATATTATTAATAAAATGATTATAGGATTAATCGGTAATTTAGGTTCTGGGAAAGACTATATAACAGATAATTTTATTGTCCCTTATTTTGGTTATAAAAGAACACATATTATTTCTGTGGCCGATTCGTTAAAGGTCAATTTGATAGTTGATTATCATATAAAATTTGATTATTTGTATAAGAAAAAAACACAAGGATCGAGGCATTTATTACAGCATTATGGTACCGATGTGATGAGGAAAAAACACGGCAACGATATTTGGCTAAGACATTTAGATGCTTGGGTTAATGTATATGAAAACAGGGGAAAAGATATAATAATTATTCCTGATATTCGTTTTCAAAATGAAGTTGATTATGTTAAAAACAAAAAGGGGTTAATTATAAAAGTAGATGCCCCCGACCGGACATTGGATAAAATTTTGGATGAAAAATTAAAAGAAGAAATTGAACATTCAAGTGAAAAAAATATAAAAAATTTCAAATATGATTATATTATTAACAATTCGAAAACAAATGAAAATAATGTGAAAAAGGAAATTGAAGATGCTTTATTAACAATTGCCACTTGATATATCCAATACTATATTTAATTCATTGACTTTATCTTCATTTTTAATTGTAATATTATTTTGTTGAATATCCATTATAATATCAATTTGTTTTTTATCGATTGATGTGTGTTTTGTAATGTTATCTATTATTGTTTTGTTATCAAAATTTATATCATTATTATCTATTAAATTTTTGGTTAAATTTATATATTCATTTGATGATTTATTATCATACAATGTATTATTGATTGTTTGAATATCCATTAAATTTTGTTTTTTAGATATAGTGTTAATAGCATTTTTAATTTTTGAACGTTCATTATCTTCTGCCCACAGATTATCATCTTTAATAAACAATGTTTTGTTGTTAATATCAGTACAATGAATTGGTCGTTTTGTAATATCTAATCCATTTAGATTTGATACTATCATTTTACTAAGTGATATTGTATGATTTTCATTTTTGAGCTCATCCAATGAACGCCCTTTATAATGTATTGATTCAACAAAGTCTTTGATATTCATTGCGTCCTTACAAGTTTCATTTAAAAATATATGTAGATTCACTTGGTTTGTATATTTATTATGTATAGTAGTATTATTTATTGTGTTATTTATTGTATTATTAATAACACAACCGTCCTTCATATTATTGGATATATATTCTTGTAGTGCCTTATTTTGCTCTATTATATCACATAATAATTTATCTGTAATATTATTACTGTCATATTTAAAATCGCATTTTTTTTTATGTTTTGAAAGTCCAGATTTAAATTTATATGAACGACCACAATAACATATAAATAAATTTTTATTGGTTCTACTATTATTAATATTTGATATATGGGATACAATTTTCTGATTTTTTGAATAACATTTGATTTCCCCAACCTTGAATTTATTATGTTTTACCGAATTTAAATGTCTCTCATAATTAGACTTACGCACCGTATTATAATTACATAATTCACATGTATATATTGCTCGTTTTACATTTTTTTTGCTCATTGTTAATATATAATGCGATTTTTTTTTATGTTTATTTAAATTTTATATTATCAACAATGTTAATAAATTTTAAATAATATTGGAATATGGAGTGTTATCCAAAGTTATCCGAATTGAGTATACAAATAATTCACTAAATTTTTGGGAAACGTGCTCGTTTTGCTCGTTTTGCTCGGTAATTTTTTTTTGGTGCGAAAATAATATTTTTTTCTTATTGAAACGTTATTGTATAAATAATAATATGTATATGAATATAAATTATTTTCAAAAAGTTATCCAAAGTTATCCACCGTTATCCAAATGGATAACTTTTTTTTTGAAAAAGTTGCTCGTTTTTGCTCATTTTTCCCTTAGGAATAGTGTTATCCAAAACGAGCAAGTGTTACTGGGTGCTAAGAAGAAACAAAATAATAATTATGATATCGTTACGACAATAATCATTAAAAAAAACGAGCAAGTGGTACTCTTTTTTAGGTTATCCATTTGTTATCCATTTTTTTTTTTTTCAAAAATATGTGATTTTCAAAAATGGTCAAAAAACGTAAAAAAAAGATTTTTTTTTTTACAAAAAAATGAAATATAGACTATTACAATAAGAATATATTTTATTAATTTTTTTTTTTTTTTTTTTTTTTTTTTTTT
>Ga0209664_1000014_pt1 | contig 190093 bp, 161 predicted proteins | sample SaaInlV_150m_DNA_FD_184668 | JGI IMG/M metagenome (GOLD analysis project Ga0209664, IMG submission 184668) | Marine microbial communities from expanding oxygen minimum zones in the Saanich Inlet - Saanich Inlet SI073_LV_135m_DNA (SPAdes) (version 2) | ecosystem: Environmental > Aquatic >... | reverse complement strand
ATATGAAAAAGCCCGAAACTATTGAAGAAGAATTAGAAATCATTGCAGCAGCTATAGATGCAGGTATTGACCCTTTTCCTCCAATAAAAGAATCTAAACCTTGGGGGAAAATAGCACTGGGTTGGTTCATGATAATAATGATGTTAAGTTGGGTATCTCAGATACTAAATCGTTCTCTAGATTTTTGATTACTGATGCCTAGTTCATCTTTTGGATACCATTTCTAACTATGGTAATTATGATCACAATAATGCCTAGGCTCATACAACAACAACCACATAATATGTCGTCAATTGCATCAGAAGAATCAAATCTTCCTGAAGTACCACTAAGAAATAATAACATTCCAAAAATCACAGAAATTATACCAACAAGAAGTGGATTATTCGAATTATTTTTCTGATCAGATTTTTCTTCTTTGTTATTGGCCTCTAATTTGTGATAAAGCCCTCCTTTTTTGATCCATTCTGGATTTGTTCCGATATTTTCCTTATTTTCCATATTAACAGAGGGAGTTTCAGTTTTACTATGTTTATAGCAATATTCGCTTCCATACATGACTCGTCCATTACATTCTGTAACAGTACAAGCGCCTCCAACTTCCATGTTTATTCTATATACTGGAAGATATTAGTTATATTGCCTGCAAGACGAGTTATTTTGGTAGTCCCTCCCGGATTCGAACCAGGGTCGTGGGATCCAGAACCCCACATGATGGACCACTACACTAAGGGACTATTGTGTATCCGAGACGGCATCTCTATTTCAAGAAAACCGATACTAAAAGTAAATTCTCAATTAGTTCTAAAACCCTCATTTAATTCTTCCAGACTCTGTTTACTAGGTCTTAGTTCTGATTCTGGTAGAGCCATCAGAGGCGTATTTGTCAGTCCTAGTGTTTCGGTAGCTGTTTTTTTGTCAGGATTATAGTAAAGTAGGCCAGTTACATGCCTACTTTCTTTATCAGCATCGTGTATGGCTCTTAGAGCTTCTACTGGGTCGGTGGGGTCATGCTCGTTACCCACTGTCTCAAGTCTTAATGTCGAACCATCGAATAATTTTATTTCTTTGAACTCTCCTGCAGGTACTTCCACTGCTTCAATAGGGGAGAAATGTGCGATATAATCTACTATATGCAACACTTCATCATTCTCTTTAACATAATTATATGATTTGTAAGATTCATCGTTATTAGCGAAGGTAACACATGGGGAAATAACATCGATAATTGCCATTCCCTTATGGCTCATAGCAGCCCTTAGTAACGCAGTCAACTGCTTTTTACTTCCTGAAAATGATCTTGCAACAAAGCTACAACCTAAATTAACTGCCATAGCGCACAAATCAATTGGTGATTGTTCATTCATTGTACCTTTTTTCTTTTTCGAACCTTTTTCAACAGTTGCACTATACTGGCCTTTTGTCAATCCATAAACTCCATTATTTTCGATAATATAAACCATGTCCAAATTTCTACGAATAGCATGAATGAATTGTCCAATTCCTATACTGGCTGTATCCCCGTCCCCTGAAACTGCTAAAAATGATAGATCTTTATTCACCATATTTGCACCTGTTGTAACCGAGGGCATCCTTCCATGGACTGTATTGAATCCATGGCTCTTGCCTAGGAAATATGCAGGAGTTTTTGAAGAACAACCAATTCCGCTCATTTTGGCTATTCCTTCAGGTTTTATTCCATTTTCCCAAGCCGCTTGGATAATCACATTTGAAATCTGGTCATGCCCGCAACCGGGGCATAGTGATGATTTCCCACCCTTATATTCTGATTTTTCTAAGTCTATCACATTTAATTTTAAAATGCTCATAATTTCACCTCTTTCATAGTTTCAAGAATTAAATCAGCATAAACTCTTGCCCTTGGTGGCAATCCATCGCTGTATGCAACACTTTGTATTTTCGTAAGTAATTGCACTGGTAACTCTTTTCTCAATATGCCAAATAATTGGCCATCGCGATTAATTTCTAGAACTACGATGTTATCATGTGCCTCGATAAATGCCTCAACATCTGAGTGATAAGGTAGAGCACGAACACGGCATGTACTCACTGAAAGTCCAGTTTCTTCTAACATGTCATCAATTTCTACGATTGTATTTTCCATAGAACCATAGAATATGATTCCTACACTTTTCTCCTTCTCTTGTCTGATGATAGGTGCAGGAAGTAGATCCCTAGCACCATCAATTTTCCTTTTCAACCTCTCCATAGTGGAATGATACACTTGAGGGTCCTCTGAATAGATACCATCTTCATCATGTCCAGTGCCTCTGTAAAGAATAGGGTCCAAACCACTTCCTGGTAGAGTCCTATATGCTATTCCATCACCATCGACATCTCTGTAACGGCCATAGTTAGCAATAGCATCCATTTGCTCCTGACTTCTAATTACCTTACCTCTATCCATTGGTATGTCTGGATATTCGAAACCAGCTGTTGACCATCTATTCATACCTAAATCTAAATCTCCAAATCCAAAAACCATAGTTTGGAATCTATCTGCATAATCAAAAGCTCTCCAACCAAATTCAAAACATTCATCAACAGTTCCTGGAATTAATACAATATGTTGTGTATCTCCATGACTTGCTTCATAAAGCATAGATAAATCTCCCTGCTGTGTTCTTGTTGGTAGTCCAGTAGATGGGCCAACTCTGTTAACGTCCCAAATTACTCCGGGGACTTCTGAGAAGTAGAATAGTCCGATAAATTCAGACATTAAAGAAATTCCCGGGCCACTTGTACAGGTCATTCCTCTGCCTCCAGCCCATCCTGCGCCTAGTACCATTCCGGCAGCTGCTAATTCGTCTTCTGCTTGCACTACTGCGCAAGTGGCCCCTCCATCTTCCGCTTCGCGTAACTTTGGTATCCAACTAATTATTGATTCTGCTACTGATGATGAAGGTGTAATTGGATACCAAGAGAGCATGTTAATTCCACCATATATTGCACCTAGAGCGGTTGCCTCATTTCCTTCTATCAGGAATGTATTTGGGTCTTTATTTCTTGCTTCTGCCATATATTCAGATTCATAATCCCAATTTTCTTCAGCATACGCTTTTCCTTGAGCAATAGCCTGTAAATTCCATTCTATTGCTTTTTCTTTCCCTCCGAATTGATTAGAAACAGCGGCTTCAATTGCTCCCTGATCAATTTTTAATATGTGCGCTATTGCTCCAACATAGTACATGTTTGCCATAAGTTTGGCCATTTTTGGGCTAATTGACCTAGCCATCTTTGTCATTGGCATTGGAAGAACTACACAATCATCTCTTTCAACTGGTAACTTTACATCTTGATTATAAATAATTACAGTACCTGGTTCAGTATTATTCAAATCCTTTTCCCAAGTATCTTTATTCATCATTACTTGGATATGTGTGTGATCTCCTGGTGCTTGATAACCCGCATCACTAGCTCTAATTATGAACCAAGTAGGTAATCCGGAGATATTACTTGGGAATAGATTCTTTCCACTAACTGGCACTCCCATCTCATACATCGAGTGTAAAATGATTAAGTTCGCCGATTGAGAACCAGTGCCGTTTGCTGTTGCTATATTAATTGTAAAATCATTAACTCTGATGGCCATTACTTCACATTCTCCATTGGTTTCGTAGCCCCATAGGTGCTTGCGTGAATCAACTGCCGTAGGGAACGGGTCTTATGCATTCCCGTTCAACAATCCGAAATTTTTGACTTGATAGCATCCGTTGCGGTTTTTTATTAGATTGTTGTCCGAAGCATCATGCCTGTTTCCGAAAAACTCCAGAATGCATGGGATAAAGCAGAAAATGAACTCATAAAAAGTAATGATCCAGATGCGGCATTAAGCACACTCCGTTCATTAGCATGGGATTCATGTGAAGACGCTGTACAGAGAGCCAAAACACTTTCCTTAGCTGGTAATATTTACGTGATTAAAGCAGACCTTGATGCGCCTTCTCGGAAGGCGAATTTAAAGCGTGCTTACAAGAATTATTCTAATGCTCTAAAATTAGATCCTAAATCGAAAGAAACTTTACGGGAGAGAGGTAAACTAACATCGATAATGGACCAAGAAGGAATTTCAATTGGGCAAAGTTTCCAAATATTGGATAATGGTAGCCCTACTCCAATGGGCTTACTCGTAGGTTTAGTGGCAATTTTATTACTGCTTTCTTCTGTGAAAGTTATTGCTGATTATGCTGCGGACTCTCCCAGTTCGGCATCTCAGGCTACAATGCAAATATCCTATGTTCCAAATGGATTAGACGAGAATTCTAGGACTACAGCCACTATTGTCATTGATTTATATTCCGAAGACGCTCCAAATCATGTTGAGAACTTTGCAGATCATTCCAGAAGTGGTAATTATGATGCAACCATATTCCATAGAATCATTGATAATTTTATGATACAGGGTGGAGATTTTGAATCAGGAACTGGTTCGGGTGGTTATGCACATAATTGGTATGGCTACTGCAATGGTGAATCAGAAGATAGTTCTAGTGCTTGTCCTCAGACCTCTTGGACAGTAGGTGATGAAGCGAATAATGGCCGGAATCATGTCCCAGGGGCCCTATCTATGGCGAAAACTAACGCTGAGAATACTGGTGGAAGCCAATTCTTCATCGTTCCAGAAGATAGTAATCCTAGTCATCTTGACGGCGTTCACACAGTATTTGGTCAAGTTTCAAGTGGACTGAGTTCAGTAACTGACATCAGCAATGTAGAAACAGGAGACAGCGATAGACCTGTATACGAAGTTCGCCTTTTATCAGTAGTTATTTCAGCTTGATTTCAGGATTTATTTGAAATAATTGATTGGACATATTTTTGTGCTGCATCTTAGCGGCTGTTATCATGTCAACTAATGATTTGTTCTCTGCGAGGTCCGAATTTGACACACATTCTGGAGATAAGGGCTCATTCATGTCTATTAAGGAGCTTGAAAGCCAGGGTCTTTGCCATCTAAATGAACTACCCTTCACTATTAGGATACTATTAGAATCAGCACTAAGAAAATGTGATGGCTTTCTTGTGACAAAAGATGATGTTAGAAGAATAGCATCTTGGTCGCCTACAATGAATCCGGAAGAAATACCATTCAATCCTAGTAGGGTAATTCTTCAAGATTTTACAGGTGTACCAGCGGTCGTTGACATCGCAGCATTGAGGGATGCAATGGTTGAACTAGGTGGAGATCCAGAAAAGGTAAATCCACAGGTTCCAGTTGATTTGGTCATTGATCATTCAGTTCAAGTTGATATTTCAGGTTTATTTCCCGATGCCCGAGAGCGTAATCTCGAAATTGAATATAAACGTAATATGGAGAGGTATAAATTTCTCAAATGGGGACAAATGAGTCTTGATAATTTCCGTGCTGTACCACCAGGTCGAGGAATAGTTCATCAAGTCAATCTTGAATGGATTGCAAGCGTAGCACGTTTAGAAAATGATTTATGGATTCCAGATTCTCTTGTTGGTACTGATTCTCATACTACCATGATTAATGGTCTTGGAGTTTTAGGTTGGGGTGTTGGTGGAATAGAAGCCGAAGCAGTGATGCTCGGGCAGCCAATCTACATGCTCTTACCAGAAGTAGTAGGTTTCGAACTAAAAGGAGCGCTAAATCCGGGAGTAACTGCTACTGATATGACTTTGAGAATAGTGGAGATGCTTAGGAACCATGGAGTGGTCTCAAAATTTGTAGAGTTTTATGGTTCAGGTATGGCCAACCTCAGCCTTCCTGATAGAGCAACTATTGCTAATATGGCTCCCGAATATGGGGCGACATGTGGGTTTTTCCCGGTTGATCAAACGACTCTTGATTATATGCATCTTTCAGGTAGAGATGATTCACATATTGAAGATGTAAGGAGATATATGACTGCTCAAGGTTTATTTCACACGAAAGACACTCCTGTGCCTAAATTCACTTCATCCATTTCTCTAGATTTGAGTACAGTTGAACCAGCCCTAGCAGGGCCTAAAAGACCTCAAGACCGAGTTAACTTGTCGGATATGAAAAGACATTGGCTTGAAACTCTTAATTCCCCTTCTGGCCACCAAGGTCATGGTGTCGAGCAGAGTAAAAATGATGATTCATCTTACATAGAAGACCGTGAAGTTGAACTAAAACATGGAGATATTGTAATTGCAGCGATAACGAGTTGTACGAATACTAGTAATCCTAGTGTTATGTTAGCGGCAGGACTTTTGGCAAGAAATGCTAGACTCAAAGGTCTTGAGATTAAACCTTGGGTAAGGCCTAGTTTAGCTCCCGGGAGTCGGGTAGTGACAGAGTATTTTGATGCGGCAGGATTGACTGAAGATTTATCCGCTTTAGGGTTTAACGTAGTTGGTTATGGATGTACAACTTGTATAGGTAATTCCGGCCCACTTGATGAAGATATTGAAGCTGCAATCGATGAATCAAATCTTATTGTAGGCAGTGTTCTTTCGGGAAATCGTAATTTTGAAGGACGTATACATCAGAAAATCAAAGCGAACTACTTAGCAAGTCCTCCATTAGTAGTTGCCTATGCTTTAGCTGGGACATTGGATATTGATTTACAAAACGATCCAATAGGATATACTTCTGAAGATTCACCTGTGATGCTCTCAGATATTTGGCCTACTGATGAAGAGATACGTGCAACGTTGCTTGAATCTTTAACTCCAGAAATGTTTAGGAAAAGGTACTCTGATGTTTTAGAAGAACCAAGATGGGACTCAATTCCCACCAAGCCTTCTGCTTTGTATCCGTGGGATAATGATTCTACTTATGTTCGCCTTCCTTCCTTCTTTGAAGGAATAGAGGCTGAACCTTCTCCAATCGAACCAATTGAAAATGCTCGAGTATTATTGAAACTTGGTGACTCAGTTACTACAGATCACATATCTCCTGCAGGGGCTTTCCCTCATCATGGCCCTGCTGGTAAATATCTGGTAGATAATGGTGTTAATCCAAAAGATTTCAATTCATTTGGTAGCCGTAGGGGTAATCATGAAGTTATGATGAGAGGAACTTTCGCGAATATTCGAATTAAGAATCAGGTAGCGGAAGGAACTGAAGGGGGTTGGACGACTCACTTCCCTACAGGTGACGTGACTTCAATTTTTGAGGCGAGCCAGAGATATCAGTCTTCTGGAACTGATTTGATAGTTTTAGCTGGCTCTCAATATGGTACTGGCAGCAGTAGGGATTGGGCTGCAAAAGGAACTCTATTACTAGGGGTTAAGGCGGTGATTGCAACTTCTTTCGAACGTATTCACCGTTCCAATTTAGTTGGCATGGGAGTTCTTCCTCTGACTTTCATTGAGGGTCAGGATGCAGAAACTCTTGGATTAGATGGGACTGAAAGTTTCAATATACCTTCTGATGGTGAACTTATACCTCTTTCAACTATAGATATTGAAGCTAGAAAAACTAATGGGGAATTGATAAACTTCAGTGCAGTGATTCGTTTAGATACTCCTGTCGAGGTTGATTATTATAACAATGGCGGGATATTACAAACGGTGTTACGTAATTTGGCCAAAGAGTAATTTTGAAACATGATTTTTTATCTATGAGGGATGTAGCGGGGGATAACTTATGCAGATGAGAGGTAAAGTCAGATTCCGTTTTCGTTCGTCTGAAAGCGAGATAGATGTTCTTATTGAAGGTGAATATGATGTTGTAAATTCTATACGTGATGAATTAGGGTTACAAGGTAGAGTAGGTTTCATACAGCCTCTGTCTGCTAGATTAGTTCACGGTCATGAACCCGAATTAAGTCCTGCAATGGGTGATGAAGAGGATTTAGAAAATCTGAGCGATGAGAATAAATTGCCCGGGCCGCCTCCAGATCCAACCAGTATTCCTGCAGTAGTAAGGCGTATTGGCGATCTAGATATTAAAGCTGAAATTTCAGATTTAGATGGCCCTTCAAGAACCGAACCTCAGTTAGAATATATTAGGGAATTTCTTGAATCTATAGATGAACTCGAACCTTTGAAGAATAATCTATCTGGAGACCCTATGGCTGAAGCTTGGTTACAAATTGTATTGACTCTTGTAGTACGTCAACATGGTCAAACATCGCTCCCAATTAGTGCAATCGAGGAACTTATTGGTGAAAAAATAAACAAAGAGGGGCCGGAATTAGAATTATTCTTAAATCGACTTTGGATTATGGGTCGCTTAGAACTAATATACGGGGGTGCAGAGGTTCATTATGCACCGAATCCTAGTTGGTTAGTGTCTCAATAATTAATGAGAATGAAATTAATTTTCTTTATGATTATCCTAGTATAATTGTATCCTTATCTCAAACCATCGTATATATGTGGTAACCATGTTCGATATTTATGACTAGCATCGAGATAGACAACTTGTGGCAGAAATTAGGTGAACAACTCGAATCATTAAAACTTGATTCCAGTTCTTCAATATAATTTCGACAAACTATTAACTCGATGACCAAGAGATGTAGTGGCCAAATAAAAAAAATCGCCCTTTTTTCGTGTTTTCAAACACAATTCCTATTTTCTTGTGAAGTGTTCCATCATAATTTGTTTATATCATTCCTCTGTGCTGTATAATCACGAGGTGATAAGTGCTAAGAATGGAATGAAACTCCGAAGGAGTATGTTGTATAACCAGAACAATACGAATAATCAATCCGCGAAGAGTCGGAAAGCCCTCCTACTCGTCTTTTTGTTTGTGAGTTCTCTTTTTGTATCATTGGTACCTGCAGTTTCTGCATCTCACATAACACAATACGCTGTGCAAAGAGATCCCTCTTACATTTCTATAGGGGATCTTGACTGTGATGGAGATAATGATATTGCATCTGCTAGTACTATGGGATTATTCATTACAGTCCTTTACAATGATGGTTCTGGCGGTTTTGCAGATAGACAAGACGTATTCATATCGAATAATGATTCACGAAGAGCTGGATTCGTCGATACTGCAGATGGAACTCGTGTTGAAGTCGCTGATATCGATGGTGATGGAGTAAACGATTTAGTTTATTATCAGCAAAATATTAGATTTGTAGGAGAGTCATTCGTTCGTCCAGGTAACCTAACTATTCTTTGGGGAGACTGCAGCGAGAGAGTAAATAGTTGGAGTGATTCTGAAATTACGGTCTCAAATCCATACCTATCTGACATGGAGGTGGCAGATATTGATGGTGACGGTAATGCAGATATAGTCATGGTAGTTAGGGATAATACTGCTACAAATCAGTATATTCAGATTTACAAAGGACCTGATCCAACTTTACTAACTGCCCAACAAACGCTTGCAGTGCCTCTTACAACCGGTCTTTACACTGACATGATGCTTGGTCATTATGGCGAAACCGTAACTGGGGGGGGATTCCCTGGTGGTGGCGGTATTGGAGATTGTGAAGATCTTGATATTTGGTTACTTAGAACTCCTCCTTTTAACACAGGAGTTGGGACTTCAGTAGGACATTATGACAATATGACTGTACTAGAGTATGACTGTCTCCAAGGCCAATACCCAAACCCACTAACCCCTGGTGCTCAAGGAGTTCATGAGTTCAAATTAGATGCTGAGCACAATGAACCACTGTATGGCATAGATATCAAGGATACCGATGGGAATGGAGAAATCGACCTGATTGCAGCTATAGATGGTTTGACTGGCAATGTTTCATATGCCTATGGTTCTGGGTCCTCTTGGACCACCCAAAATTACGCTTATCTAGGCGATTTCAAAGGTGCATCTATCACAATAGAAGATATTAATCAAGACGGTATATATGATTTCTTTGTCCCTACTGAGTTAACCTTAACAAGAATTCAAGATTCTACGTCTCAGAATCAGACTTTCCTTCTTCTTGATAACTTGAGAGAAATTAATTCAGTGGAGATACTTCTTGGTAACCCTAATGGTAATGGGTACCTTCCAGGGCTTTCTTTTGATGTTGGAAGACGGCCTACTATGGCTCAACCAGGTCAATTACAAGGAGGCGAAAACAGTGCATTCGAAATTGTGATAGGGCAACGCGATTATGCTTACCGATTTGCCAATAACGCGATGTGGCTAGATACTCAAGGTTGGCCTGGTGCAGGTGATTTCCTCTCTGTATTATCTCTTGATAATGAAGACGTGGGTATCACAGATGTTTCTGTAGCGCCTGCATCATATAATCCTGCAACAGGGGCTGCTCAACTTGGAGAAGGAAACAGATATGTCAATGTCACAATTAAAAATACAGGATTAAACCCAATTTCAGGAAGTGTGGATGTTAACCTAGAAGTCAAAGAAGTATTGGGTGGTGTAGATACAGTAGTATATGCTAATGATTTCGATGGTAATGAGGATACATCTGGTTGTAACTCATGTGCTTGGGAAAAGTTCTCTTATACGGGAGAATTTGAAGAAGGAGACTCATCTTGGCATGTAGAAACTGACTCAAATGGAAATGCATCAGCTTGGGAAGCAGACGCTAACCCTACAAACTATTATTGGGCTGGACTCGATTATGAGAATGGTCAGAACGAATCAGATTCAGGATATTATAATCATCAAGACGAAGCAGTAATTCTTCAAAATGTTGACTTGACAGGAGCGGATGCTGCTTACCTTGACATGTGGGCAATGTGCAGTGCTTCTTTCTTCCAACTCTATCTTGCCGAACAGTTTGATGTTGTTGAACGTTGGCTGTATGAAGATTCATGCAGTGTCGAAGTATGGAGTGATGGAAGCGGTTGGGAACAAGTATTCTTTGCTGGAGGATGGGATAATGATCGTTATTTCCGTCTTCTATATCAGGGAGTAGACCCAGAATACAATACTTACAATGGCGATGTTTCTACTGAGACCCTAACCGGTTGGATAAATTTCACAGAGGATGGCTCAGAATCTCCTGACCAAGAGAAAATTAATTCAATTGATTTGACTCCTTACGCGGGTCAAGTAATCGATATAAGATTTAGATTTAGAAGTGGTCTTATGGGTTCAGTTGGACCAGACGGTGCATCTTATGATACGGGTTTAGATGGTTTTGCATTTGATAATATTTCTATCAGGAAGAGAGATGTTACTTTCGGAACTGAAGAAGTAGTAAGTCAAGAGATATCATTTACAAATCTTGGCGCAGGTGCTTCACGTGATGTTTCATTAACCTCCGATTTCGTAGATAATAAGACATACTATATTTCTACAACTCTGGAAAACCCTTCTGGTTTCCAAAATGCTGATGCAACAAATGATGAAGTGAAATTCCAACTAACTGTTGACAATCTTTACGATCCAGGTGTGGCTGAAGAGCCATGGGTTGACTTAGAAAATGGAGTCAGATATGCATCTGGAACTAGAGATATTAATGTCAAGGTTCAGAATTATGGTAACACCATTACCGATTTCCAACTTGAAGCCAGAGTTCGTAACGCACTACCTGATTTAGTTGCAATAGAAGACTTTTCTTTCGGTAACTCTGCTGATCAAATATGGACTGATGATGGGAATGAAAATGGTAGCCGTATTGATGACTCAGGCGGTTCTAATGGTATGCTACCACAAAATCAAGGAGTATTCAATAATCATGCCTATTGGCTAGGCCATCCCGATACTGGTTATGGCGATAATTGGAATGAAACCCTAACTATCGAAGATATCCCAGTTGGAGCAGATGGTGCGGATTTCACCTATTTGACATTCGACTACTATGCAGAAGGTGACTACCTGAAAGATAGTAATGGCAATATTCTTGCAATTAGAGATGCTGCACAATTAGAAGTCTCATGGACAAAGAATGGAGAAAATTTCAATGGCATAATATTCGGTAGTTGGACAGATCTTAATGAAAATGGCCCACGTCCTTTTGACGCTTGCGAAGATTTCGATAATAATGGATATGACGAAGTTGAATATTTCGGGGATTTCTCAGATAAAATAAATTCAGTAGTTTGGTTTGATTCTGAGCAAATTGTTAAGTCGGTAACTGTAGATATGTCAAATATATTCTTACAAAATCAGACTAGCGAAAATACCTTTGAATGGCAAGAAGAATGCACTTCGCTTTCAGGATCAGATGTCACTTTAACTTGGAGATTTTTATCCAATGATGATGGAGTCAATGGTAATGCTGGCTCAGCTGGATTCGCTATAGATAACATTAGAATTGAAGAATTTACTTTCGAGGATGATGGAATCTATACAGTTGACGTTAATGGTATGGATGCATCCGAAAAACAACTAGTTACAGTTGGAAATCATGATTTCCAAAGTGGTATTTATCGTATTGACGTCAAGACTCTATTTGATAATACTGATCCTTTAGATAAATGGTATAACCAATCTGAAGTTACTCCTGCAAACAACTTTACTACAATAATGTTTAGCATAGCTAGTGCAGATATTACTCTGATGCAACCAGATATATTAGATTGTACTACTGACATAACTTATGCTTGTGTTTACTCTACAAATAAAGATCAACAAGGAGCCTATGGGGCCTCTTCTCATGACTTTGTCCTTCCATTATTGAATGGAGTAATAGAAGCAGAATATCAATTGACTATGAAAATCGTGGATTTAGAAACTGGACAAACAGTCTTTGAAGAAAATTCAGATAATGGACCTTTTGACTTAGTTCCTCATGAGAGGTCATGGGCTAATTGGACCGCACCTTATTCGAATTGGTACGATTCTCATAAGTACAATATTAGTTTCTTTGCTACTTTCACAGATGATGGTAATAGTTCAGGTAATGAAAGATTCTTCGAGATAGAATTTTATGACCAAATAGATGTGGCAATATTATCTAATCCAACCGATCAAAATCGACTTCAACAAGTGAAGAAAGATCTTGATGCTATGAATCTGACCTATACTCAATTGAGAGTCGGAGATTGGGATACGTATGCGACACCAGATTGGATTGAACATTACAATAAGGTATTACTTCCTTGGCAAACTGATTATAACGTAGTTTATGGTGATTATTATGAGATAATGGATACAACTAGAGATAGTGATGGCCTGAGCGTTGTTGACGTTCTAGAAAATTTCATGGTTAATGGAGGTACAGTGCAAATGCACTTAGGTCCATATCAAAATGAGTATGACCCAGGTAGGTTGATTTTCGACATGGCTATTAAAGATAGAAATCAATATAATTTCTCTACAGATAATCGAATTAATTATGAAGATCTTTCAATTGATGACCCCTATCACCCTATATTATTAGGTATAGATAAAGTGACATTTTCTGGAATTCATGCTGGCAATTACGTTGCAACAGCAGGAATAGACGTAGCATCCCAAGTACAGGCGAATCAGATACCTGCAACTTGTGGCGGTCGAATCAGCGTTACAGGAGGTACTTTCCACACATTGCTTAGAGATACAGATCAAGGACATTCTCTAATGTCTCTTTGTAACAAAGGAGCTGGTGGTTTGATTGTTACAACCATTGACGTTGAAAATCCTAGTGTATCTGAATCTTTTGGTGGAGAGAATATTCCTCTCCTTTCTAATATGCTTTCATATCATCTAACTCCATACCCTATTGATTTTGGAATTGCTGGTACAGATTTCGATTTGATAATTAATGGTGAATCAGTAGATATTAATCCTACTACTGCCGCATACCGTGATAAATATATCAAGAGTAATGCAGATTTAGAATTTAATTATCAATCTACTATCCCCGGCCTAACTGCGGATTGGGATTTAGAATCTGGAAATAATGATTCTGTCACTGGTTGGGATGGAGAAGTTCTTGATTCTGGTCTGGTAAGCCATACTAATCAGATGAATCCTTCGATACCAACTATGGGTTCATTCTGTGCGACTGGCGTAGATGAACCTTGCCGAATTGGTGCTGAATGGTTGTTGACACTATATCTTCATGATGATGCAGGTCACACTAGAATCACATATATCCGTCTAATTACAAATGATACGCTTGCAGATGATTTTTATCCGATATCAGCTGCAACAATTATTCATGACCCTTTAACTTCAGAATTCATAACCCCTGCAGGTACTAAGCCAATAGCAGGCGTGGATTGGCCAGTATACAGAGTTAGGCTATCAGAAACAGGAGAGACAACAATCCAATTTACTGGAGAGAATAGTACTGATCCTGATGCGCCTCAGGGTGAATCAGGTATTGCTCTATACGAATGGAGAGTAATCAATGATATGCCAGTTGGAGAATTTAATGATGAACAGCACGTTTGGCAGAATCCTGCTGCAGTAACCGATGAATGGAGTTATACCTTCAGAAACATCACTACTAGTTCAACAATTGAGAAAGATGTCCGTGTGGAGTTAATTGTATATGATAAAGCAGGTAAACAGACTCAAAATAAATATCGTATGTATTTCATAATAGTAGGAGAAGATGATGGCGATGTTCAACCTGTATGGGCATTCACTTCACCAAGGCCTAGTGACTCTCAGTCTTCTGATGATGTTACAATTGTAGGTAATATGGTCGGTGGTGCTGAAAATAGTGACGTAATGATTGAAGTATCATTAGATCCATTAATTTTGGATTATACCCCTACTCAGAAAATAACCCAAAAATCTATTGGTAAGTATAATGTATCTGATAATTTAGGTGATGGAGATGGATTCTCAATGACTTTAGATATATCTGAACTTTATTCAATTAGCGGTGTCAGTGCCACTCTTTACTTTAGAATCACTGAGGGTGATGGAAGTAGATATGTATTAACTGAACAAATAGTCATCAATTTACTTCCTAAAGATGCCTGTGTTCTTGATCCTGCTTCATCAGGTTGTGGTAGTACTGAGTCAGGTGGTATTAATCCACTATTCATAGGAATAGGTGGTTTAATTGCTGTTTTAGCTATAGTTGGAGTAACTCTTGTAGCTAGAGGAAGAGGCGGTAAAGATGCTGATAACGATACAGTAGAGCAGTTTGGTGGTGTCGAGCAGATGGATCCAGTGGAAGCTTATGTCCAACAGATGGTTGCATCTGGTTATGATGAGCAGACAGCCCGACAGTATGCTGAGCAATACTATGCATCGTACTATGCCCAACAAAAGGGCGGAAATTAACGCATATGAAATTATACGGGTGCGTTAAAACGTACCTTGAATAACCAGTTGTGAACGCCTTAGATTTATGGATACATCAGGACCTTATACAGTTGCAAATCTTTCTTTGGCAGACGCTGGTGAAAAAAGAGTTGCATGGGCAAGGAGTAGAATGCCCGCTTTAGCGGCTCTCAGGAAGCAAGCTGAGATTGACAAACCTCTTTCTGGTCAGAGGGTTTCTGGCTGTCTTCACGTAACTAAAGAAACAGCGATATTAATTGAAACCATAGTTGCTGCTGGCGCAGAAGTTTCTTGGTCTGGTTGTAACCCTCTTTCAACACAAGATGACGTGGCTGCTTGGTTAGCAAGAGAAGGTTATGGGGTTCATGCCTGGTATGGTCAAAGTAACGATGGTTTTTACGAATGTATTGATCGTACTTTAGATTTCAAACCGACTCTGACACTTGATGATGGCGCTGACTTAATTTACAGGGTACATAGTAAATACCCTGATTTATCTGAAGGGATTATTGGTGGTACTGAGGAAACTACAACAGGTGTTCACCGACTTCGGGCAATGGCAGATGCTGGTGAATTATTGTATCCTGTAATAGCAGTTAATGATGCTGAGACTAAATGGGATTTTGATAATGTACATGGAACCGGACAGTCAACTATTGACGGTATAGTAAGGTCAACAAGTGTTCTTCTTGCAGGCAAAGTGTTCGTAGTTGCTGGATATGGCCATTGTGGCCGTGGTCTTGCTAATAGGGCACGAGGATTGGGTGCCAATGTAGTGATTACAGAAATAGATCCAATTTGTGCATTAAAAGCAATAATGGACGGTTTTAGAGTAATGAAAATGGATGATGCAGCATCTATTGGAGATATATTTTGCACAGCAACTGGAATGAAAGACGTGATAATCGGTCGACATATAGATTCAATGAAAGACGGTGCAATTGTTAGTAATACTGGGCACTATGATTGTGAAATAAATATTCCCGAATTAGAAGAAAGAGCAGTAGAAGTTTTTACAATTCGTGAAAATAATGAAGCATTTACTTTGAGTGATGGAAGAACAATTCATTTACTTGCGCGAGGGCGTTTAGTGAATTTGGCTGCAGCCGAAGGGCATCCCAGCGAGGTTATGGACATGTCCTTTGCAAATCAATTCCTAGCACTTTGCAGGTTAGCTAAAGAGGGTGAATCATATTCTAACTCAGTCTATGATATCACAACCGAGCAAGATCGTGAATTAGCGGCATTGAAACTATCTACTACTGGAATTACAATAGATGAATTAACCGATGAGCAAGTAAATTATTCTACAGATTACAGCGCTGGAACCTAAAATAATTATTCTATTCATCCTCTAAATCCCACAGAGGGATTTTCAGTATAAATTTAGAATTCATCTTTTCATCCGCTTCAATTAGAAGATCTAGTCTCTGGATAACTGCTGGGCTACGATTTTTAATCATTGAATTATATACAATACTTCCTCTTATTGATTCAGGGATACATATTTTCCCAGATGAAGTTTCATAATCAATGGCACGATCTACATCTAATGCATGCCGGTTCCTTCTTTGTAAGAGTCCCATCGATGCCCTTGTTAAGAAACCAAAAGCCCCGAGAATCATTAAGAAAACAAGTATGAAACCAGGAATGCTCCCTCCTAAAAATGTCATAGATATGCTGCCGAAAATAAATACAACAGGGGCTATGAAAGCAATTAACCAGAAAGTTGAACTCAATGGCTTAACCTTTTTCATTTTTTCAATTACATCCCATCTTGGATGTGTAGGTTCTTGAGGTTTGAAAATTTCTTCCTTTTCCATATTGGCGGCTCTTTCAACCATTCTCTTGACACCATCAATTCTTACAGCCTGCTGACTAGAAAGTTCATCTAAATCTCCACTGAATAATTCTGATAATTTTCTACCACATTCTTCGTATAATCCAAATCTAACTAGTATTGAAATTTGTTCTATTACCGGGGTGACATCTTTGGGGAATTCATGCCTATATTCATCCCACCATTGAAGGGCATCTTCAAGCATACCCAGATTATCTACTAATATCCAGCCACCTATTTTCCATGCTTCAACATTTTTTGGATCATATAATACAACTTTTCTCAAAGCAGCCATTGCTTTAGCAGATTGTACAAGAGTAGGTTGTATTTGTTTTCCCCTAGAGGGAGGAGGTAGTGACCAGGTAGCTATTGCCATCCAAGCATCAGTATGTTCTTCATTCGCATGCACTACATCTTTAGCAAGTTCAATAGCAGAGTCAATATCTCCCTTTTCTCTTGAATCTAAGGCATCGAGCCAAATCGTTTCTGGGTCCTTCGCCATAAACAGCGGTACTAGTTCTAAGAAATTAAGCCTCGGGTAGAAGGACGTCTAGTAAATAGGAATTATCTTCTTGAATTGAACTTATTCCCACTTCTGTTATTATCTCTTCTTCTGCTATTCCCAGAACTCGATGAACTTTGACGACTTGTCTGTCTTCTAGATGAATTACTATTCCCTCGTCTTTCAGTAGATTTTCTATCTGGCCTTCTTGCCCTAGCCTGTGTATTTCTACTACCTCTGGAACTTTCAGGTCCTCCTGGTTTTCTGACGTCGCAACTTGAGCGATTACAGAAATTTTTACTCGCATAGTTATGATTTTTACATTTTGGACAGATCCAGTCACCGGGTTTGATATTAGAATCATCATTATTATCTCTTCCTCGATTATTATCTCTTCCTCGATTATTATCTCTTCCTCGATTATTATCTCTTCCTCGATTATTATCTCTTCCTTGATAAGAATTATTACTTCCACTTGGTTTCTTTTCATTACAAGTAGATCGATTACAGAATTGTTTATTCGCATAGTTGTGATTTTTACATTTTGGGCAACGCCAATCGCCCGGTTTCATATGGATGTCTCTATCGAAACTTCGTCTATCATTTCCACCTCGATTATTATCTCTTCCTCGATTATTTCCTTTTCTACCATCACGTGGCCTTCTATCTCTTGGTGCAATTTCAACAGGTGAACCCACAGCATTTTCTGCAACTACACCTTCTGCTAGTGGTTTGATATGAATGAATGCACCATTTACTGATCCAATTACTGAATCAACCCTTCCGAGGAATTTCCCACCAACAATTCTGATACCTGTATACAGTCCAGGAGCTCTACCCTCGAAAGATACCAACAACCCCCCCTCATGAGATGGTTGACTGACACTCCCGGAGAAACTCATAGTTCATTCGCGTCGGGTTGAGTATATGAGACCGATAGTTAGAGCTAAAATAGTCAAAACAATACTCGACCCAGGTAAAAAACCAGTTTCCTTAGAGTTTTCAACGGGAAGAGGAGTTTTATCTTCGAACAAATGTGAATTATTTACCATCATAACAACTTCGTTACATTTCATTGAAATATCGCAAGCAATAACTTTCACTTCATGGACACCTTCATCCCATAATCCGAAATTTATTATTGGAGTACTCCAGGAATCTCCTGAAACGGATATACTGCCAGCAGATAGATTATCGATGGATAATGAAAATACGACTTCTTCTCCATCTGGGTCGCTAAATTGTCCTTGAGCCTTCCAAGTATCTACTTCCCAACCATATTCGGATACAGTAATCAGAGGTGGTGAACTTTCTTTCATAATGTTTAGATAAAATATCTTATCTATTGAATATATATTTTCACCATAAACTCCAATCCATAGATTAACTAGGCCCGGATTTATTCCAGTTGATTCGACCATTAATGTTGCCTCAGACATTATTGTAGTTGTATCTATTGTAGCGGCATTAATATTTTGAGTTTGTGTGAAACTATAATCTAAATTTAATTCAGGCCATCCCTGATTCAATTCAACATTTATCGGGTGTGGACTTTGAAGAATATTTGAAGTCGTTGATACTGAAATTGGAATTCCAAGATGCCATGTTCTATTCCCGGAACTCTGTCCTGAAATATCAATTGCCTCACAAGTAACGCTCACGACTCCCTCACTAGGCACAATTCCTGAAAATGATTTATCAGGTCTTTGGAATATATTCGCTGAATCATCAGCTTCACAATTTATCTCTAATTGAGTAAGTGGTTTTTCATCGGTAAACCATGACGAAACACTCTCCCACTCAGCCCATACTATTTCTCCACTTTCTAATGAAGGAAACCATGATTCATCGAGAGGTGCATTTTCAGTCCAAACTGGTGGTTCATCAATTGGTACCGGTGCAATTGTAAAATCCGCAAAAATATCTTCTCCACTAGGCCAAATATCTCTACTTCTATGGGGGGAAAGAGTATACTTGTTATTTTCATTCCCATTATTTTCAAATGTATATGTAGATGAGCCGTCTCCTACGCATGTCCCTCTTAATGGAGCATCTTCATGAGTCATAGGCTCGAATTCAACATCTCTTCCTTCGCATTCTTCCCACATATCTAATCTTAAATCTGGACTGCTAGGGAATGTAAAATCTAGAACAGCATTGGTCATATTGGACGCATTAAATGCGAGAGTAAATTCCTCTCCTTGGGCCATATTAGGTATAACCATCGTAGCATTCATCCATAGTTCAAGTCTACATTCATCTACTCCCTCAGAAGTTTCAATTAAGATATTACAATCTCTTTCTGAATTGGGATAAACAGGGACTTCTTCACAACCATTACTGGATCCTATAGCAGTACAATCTCTTATATCTGCATGATTAGAAGGAACTAAATTCCACTCTTCTATTATGACGCCATTATCTTGCCAAGTAGCATTCTTCCAATCTAACCCCACGCCTCCCCTGTGAGGAGAAGACTCTCTCAATCCTATTCGAGTCATTGCATATTCTATGCATTCTGAGGCAACAGCCTCAACTGCAGATTTTTCATCAGTTGAAATCCAACCATCTCCTCCACTAGGATACAACTCTTCCAAATATGAATCAAGTTTTTCTCTCAACAAATCAACACTGCTTCCATTTATCCATGCTCTCGCTTCCACCTCTGCTGAATCCCAGTCGTCATCGACCACAATGTCAAAATGTGCATGAGTATAGGGTAGGATATCTTCGAAAGTAATAGAGCTACACCTATCTTCTATACTTCCGCCTCCGCCTCCTAATTGATTCAAAGTCAAACTTTCATTTTCCAGAGGTATTTTTTGTTGATCAAAAGGAATCATCACAGAAATCATCATGAAAATTGCTATCAGAGGTAATAGTTGCTTGTATGACATAGGCCCCACAGTCTCCCGACTCTAACATGTCAACATGATTGTATCGCCTTCATGTTTTACAGTTTAGGGTGTCCTAAAATTAATATAGGCTACCTTCGTCGGAAGTTTAGGTAGCCCTAAAAATAATATCAGGTGATAATAAAATGAATATAAATAAAATGATAACTTGCTTAATCTCATTGCTTTTCTTGACAACTACTTTAGCTGGGTGCTTGAATAATGATGAAGAAAAACAAGGTAGTTTAGTAATAGCCTATGAAATACAATCAGATTACGAAAATATTGATGAAAATCCACAGCAATTAGCAGATTACCTGTCTGAACAACTAAATTATGATGTATCACTATACAGCGTAGACTCAGAAGGTGCTATGATTGAGGCACTAAGATTTGGCAATGCAGACATTGCTTTAATGGATAGTGGTGCTGCTTGGGTCGGCTGGCAGCAGTATGGTCTTGATGCTCTAGGAGCTGATCAGAAAAGTGATGGAAGGACGTACTACAATGCCCATGCTTGGGTAAGAGCTGACAGTGCAATGGCAGAGGCACATTTGGATGAAAACCCCTACACTGATCCTTTCGCCCTTCTTTCAGGAAAGACTTCTTGCCATACTGGATGGCTCAAATCAGCAGGTATGCTTCTTCCGATGGGATTCTTAATTGGTCATGGTTATGCAAATGTTATTGGCGATCCAAATGATGTTGAAACTATAAGAAATACGATCTTCGAATATTTTAATGAGAACGCATCAATACCTGATTCAGGCACTCCATATTATGGGTATGAAGGAGCTATAAAGTGTCTTTCTGATGGTACAGGAGATGTTGCATTTGCTAAAGACAGCACTGTTGATTCGTTTTGTGGCAATGAGTTGTCAGAAGAAAATAGTGATTGGTGTCTTTCGAGAGATGAATATGTAGCACTTCCTGCCTTTGGTAAATCTCCTAGTCACCCAGTCATGTATAATCCTGAATTAATGGATTCAGATCTCTTACTTCAAATAACTGAAGTTCTTGTTGGTATGAGTGAAAATCAAGAGGCCAGTATTATATTAGAAAATGTACTCAATACTCCGGGTATCATCGCAACAAATGCGGAGGAACATTTGACTAGTTATTCATCATTGATTTCTAATATCCCAGGTATATCTGCATATTACAACGATAAATTTACAATAAATGGGACGGTTTCTCCGACTATAGAAAAAGTTAGAATAGCATATGAGGTTAAGGCAGATTATGAAAATATTGATGAAAATCCTCAAATCTTAGCTGACTATTTATCGGAAGTTCTGAGCGTTCCTGTTGAATTATACAGTGTAGATTCAGAAGGGGCAATTATTGAAGCATTAAGATTTGGAAATGCAGATATTGCATTCATGGATGGTGGCGCAGCATGGGTTGGTTGGAAAGAATATGGGTTAGCAGTAATGGCAGCTGATCAAAAATCGGATGGCCGTACTCATTACAATGCTCATGCATGGGTTAGAGCGGATAGCGAGATGGCCGCGGCACATCTCGATGATGACCCAGAAACAGATCCATTTGCTCTTCTTGAAGGTAAAAATTCATGTCATACAGGGTGGTTAAAATCCGCAGGTATGCTTCTACCGATGGGCTACCTAATTGGAAATAATTATGCTCCGGTAATAGGCGATGAGAATGATATTGATTCATTAAGAAGCACGATCTATAATTTCTTTAGTCCAAATGCCTCAATTCCTGATTCAGGAACTCCTTACTATGGTTATTCAGGGGCTGTCAAATGCCTATCGGATGGTTCAGGAGATGTGGCTTTTGCTAAGGATAGTACTGTAGATTCTTACTGTGATAATGAAGATATCAATGATAATGAAGAATGGTGTCTTGATAGAAACCAGTATGTTGCACTCGACTCATTTGGACAAGCACCTAGTCACCCAATAATGTATAATCCAAGTAGTTTAGATGTCCAAACTAGGACTGCAATATTAAACTCATTAATGTCTTTGAATTATGAAACATATGTTGAAAATTATACCGCTATGGGTAGTACATTCACTGGCTGTTATGATATTTCAGTGCACGTAATTGATGAAGAATCCCAAAGAAATACTTGTGGCTCTGAGATTTTGGCTAATATCCTAAATACTCCTGGCTTAGTAAGAGTAACATCTCAAGATCATTTAGGTAGTTATTCTGAATTGATCAGTAATATTCCAGGTATTTCATCTTACTATAATGATAAGTTTGAAATTGAAGAGTAATAAAAATATAATTGCTGGGAGGTAGGCTTCATCATTTATCTCCCGGCAATACCAAATAATGGTTTAGTCGCCCCTAAACTTGCTTCTGAACAGTGGTGACTGGATTATGACTGATGTTTTGGAAGAAGTCGAATCTCATAAGAGCCCAATAATAAGGCTAATAGATGTTGAGATTGGTTACAAAGCAGCTGAACCGTTAGTTAAAATTCCTAACTTAGAAGTTTATCCTGGAGAGATAGTAGCTATTGCGGGCCCATCTGGAGTGGGTAAGACTACTCTTCTGCGTACAATTGCAGGTTTAATCCGTCCAATATCGGGGAAATTAGAGGTATGTGGGCAGGTAAGTCCTTTCAAGCCCGGTAAAGGTGTACTAGGTTATGTTCCTCAGCGACTCGGTCTTATTCGACATACTAGTGTTATGCATAATGTGATGATTGGGGCTAATGCTGGACACAACAAATCATTTTGGTCACTTTTACCATCCTCATTAGCTAAAAAGCATGCCTTGGAATCTATTGATTCAATGGGTCTCTCAGATAAGTTAAATGAGCCTATAAGAAGACTTTCTGGCGGTCAGCAACGAAGGGTTGCTACAGCTAGGACTCTTGCACAAAAACCATCTTTGATAATGGCTGATGAATTTCTAAGTGAATTAGATGAAGAAACTATGAATATGGTATTAAAAGAGGTGACGGATTATGTCCGGAAAAGTGGAGCCGCATTATTAGTTGTCGAACACGATATTTCTCGAGCGAAATCCATGGCAGATAGATTACTGGTCATTGATGATGGCCGTGTTAATCCATTCATTACAGAGGCAACTGCTATGGAGGTGAAAATATGAGTTTTGACGAATTATTCTCTAAATCTTCTGGTCTGATGCTGAAATCATTTCCTGTGTTAGTTATTTTGTTTTCTTTTTGGATCTTTAACGGGATGATTGATGACTGGGGCCGATTATCTGGAAGTATCGATAATCTATTTATTTTTATCAATGAATCATTGTGGCCTCCTGACTGGAGTGTCATAGAACCTCAAGCATATCCTGTTTGTACTGCATATCCGTTATTTGATTTCACATGTTCTACTGCTTGGATTGGACTACTTGAAACGATTAAGATAGCGTTTGTTTCAACCGTTTTTGGTATGATATTATCTCTTCCAATATCTCTCCTTGCTGCGCGTAATCTTAACCCCTGGTGGTTATCATATAGTTCTAGATTTATTCTAGCCGCATTCAGAAGTTTACCCAGTATAATTTGGGCTATATTTTTCGTGATATTAGTTGGTTTTGGTCCTTTATCTGGTGTTCTCGCTATGACTGTTTATACAATTGGTTACTTGGGTAAACTTCAGTATGAGGCCATAGAAGGAATGAATAAAACTCCTTTATACGCATCAGAAGCGATGGGTCTTTCAAGATTTGAAACCGCTCTTCATGTAGTTATTCCCGAATCAGCGAATGATCTTATATCGCAAGCAATTTTCATGTTCGAGTATAATTTCAGACATGGTACTGTAATAGGTATTGTAGGTGCAGGAGGTATTGGTTACTACATTAATCTCTATCTAAAATTCTTACAATATGACAAAGTAATTGCTTATTTGATTATTATTTTTATAGTGGTATTAATTATTGACTTAATTTCTATATTTGCGCGTTCATTTTTTACTGAAGAAGGTGATTTACCTAAACCAACATGGTTGAGTGTCATTCTACCTTCTGGAATGATTAAAAATCTAAAATAATTATCAAATTATTTATCCGATTTTCTAATTAATGCTGATATGAAGCTACCATTTTACGTACAGCGTCTTCAACTGGTATTTCACCATCTAAGAGTTGACTAAGCGATGTTAGGAAAGGAATTTCTACGTCTAATTTCGGAGCTATTTTTACGAACATTCTCGTCGCTCTAACGCCTTCAGCAACCATATGCATTTCATCTAGAGCTTCTTCTAATGATTTTCCATAGCCCAACATTTCACCTAAAGTTCTGTTTCGACTTCTTGGGCTAGTTGCAGTGACATATAGATCTCCTAGTCCTGCAGGCCCGAATGCAGTTGTGGGTTCTGCTCCCATTGCATTCAATAGCCTAATTCCTTCACTGAACCCAGCTAGAACTAATGCTGCCTTCAGATTGTCTCCTCCTATGCTATTCCTAAGGCCATCAACTAGCCCGCAAGCAAGTGCAACAGTATTTTTGAATGCCCCCCATAATTCTGCACCCTCAGGATCATCGGCAGGTGTTAGTACTAATGTATTGGTAGAAAGTCTTCCAGCTATTCTTTCTGCAATAGATCGATCATGACAAGCAACTAGAGCAGTCGTCATTACACCTCTTGCAACCTCCGGGGCAATTGTAGGGCCGGTCATTACAACTAACGGATTAGATTTCTTTGCATCTTCTAACCTTTTTGTGATTGCTTTAGATATTATTCCTGAACCTCCTTCTTCTTCAGGGGCTAATCCTTTGGCTAAATCTATTAGTAAATGTGATGGTCGTAAATATGGAATTATTTGATCAACAACTCCTAGAATTATACCACTAGGCACTGCTAAGACAATAATCTCACATTCTGTAGTGATATCTTCAATTTGCATAGTAGCCTGTAATTCTGGAATTTTTGTATGGGGTAAATATTTTTTATTGATATTTTCAGTCATTATTGACTCATATACTTCATGTTCAATGGTCCACCCCATTACATTATGTCCGTCTTCACACCATACTTTCGCAAGTGCTGTTCCCCAATTCCCCAAACCGATTATACCTATGCGAGCCATAGTGCCACTCCATTTCAGTCGCTTTAACTCCCCGTTAAGACCCCTTGGGTATGAAGAGACGCCATCCGTTGCATTCTTGACTCAAATGCTCTCCCGCAGAACCAAGCAGGGGTACCCGAGTGGTCAAAGGGGCTGGGTTTAGGTCCCAGTGCGTAGTGCTTCGCAGGTTCAAATCCTGTCCCCTGCACCACTTTTAAAACATGAATTAGTTGATTTGGTTTTTTATATCTTCTAACTTCATACCGTTGACTTAATGTCCCCCTCCTTCTCATGAGGTAATATGTCTGTCGAGGACGCCTCATTGGTGGAATTCAATGATTCGTCAGAAACAGATAATTCAGTTGAAAAAGATAGTCTCGACAGAGAACTTGATAGAATAAGGTTGAGGCGAACAGATAAAGATAAGAAGTTCCCTAAAACATTTGACGATGTTGTTTTAATTTTCGGAGTAATTGCTGGAATTGTGTTCTTCGGGGGAGTGACCTTGCTTTCTTCAGGGATGTTTGCTGGAGATTCAATATTAATAGATCAGACACTGTCTAAAACTCCTCTTGATACAGGGGGAGAATGTCGTGACATGCAAGGCGAATTATGGTATCAGATTTATTCAGAACATCTCGAAATTTTTGTTGAAACTCATAATGCCCGAGATGAAAAATCTTCAGTATTAGTCGTTAGATTCACTGATTTAAATGAATCAGATATTGGTGAAGTCCATTATCAAAGTGGTCAAGGCGATATTGATATTTCATTTACCTTAAGTGACGAAATTAACCCTGGTGATTTTTTATTAATCGTTAGTTTCTACCAAGGAGATTACGATAGTGAACTTTCGGTTACTAATTCAACAACATTCTCAGAAGTCTCTGAAAAACTTAAGATGGTCGGAAATGAAAAGATAGTAGATTTAGAAGTAACAACTCATTCGTCAATCTATATTTCAGACCCTGATCCTAGAGCTTGTTTTACAATGGAAATACTTGGTGGTTGGGGATGGATTTTGATGGCCGCTGAATGGGCAGGTGGTAGAGAAACAGCAATGCTTACTGGAGGCAGTGCGAGCGTGCCTGCATGGTGGATGGCATTCATTTCTTTGGGTATGTCTATATTTTTCTTATGTGTTCAATATCCTTTAATGCATCGTATGTATCATCGAGATACTGATGATTTGTTGACGGATAAACAACTGCGCAGACTTATTGAAAGGACTTTACGGAAATCTGAAAACGATCAGAGAATAACGATAAAATTTGAAGAAATGAAAATGCAAGAAAGAGCGATATCAATTGACGTCATAATTCCTTATAATACAACAAATAAAACTATTGGTCAAGCAACAGATATCCGTGCTGCTTTTACCAGAGATTTATTAGAAGAATTTGCAGTTTTTGGTGAAATGAGGCCATTACAAATAAAATCTATTTCTCTTGATGGTATTAATCTTAATCAGAACCCTGAATTTATACTTTCGAGTAATCTTTCAATCATTGGTTCTGAGAGAAGTATCTTATCAGAAGATTATAGCTCGTTTTTCTCAGGTCTCAGCGCAAATGGCAAATTAGAAGATGAAACTATCCATTTTCTGAATAAATGGTTTAAGACGAACAATTTAATTGACTATGGTTCTGCTATAATTGTTGATGATGAGTCTGTATTAATTAGAGTGATATATACTCCTATTATGCGTTTCTCATATTTCTTCTATCGAAAGTCATTTGTGGATATGCAAGAAGATTTGACCGATTATCTAAGCGAAGTGCTTGCTAAGAACTTAGGACCTCGTGAATTGATAATTAGCGCTAGAAACGAGAAAGCAACTCTTTCAGATAGAGCACTAGCGGGAAGAGTTGAATTAGGATCTAATCAAGATGACCTAGTGGGCGAGGCTATGGTTGCTAAACAAGCAGGATTAACTGGAGTATTGCTTCAGAATCCGTTTATGGGAGATATTCTATCTTCGGTTGAATATGTTGCCCACTCAAATAGATCTAGAATAGATAAATATGGGTTCTGGGGATTGATTGTATTTGTTTGGATTCCATTCATGGCTAGTGGTGTATTAGTAGGCGCTATGTTAGGTTTGGTAGCTAGAATGCGTTTCAGAAGGGTTCTACTGGCCTGTTTAGTTGGCGGCTCAGCAGCTTCAATAACTTGGGCATATACTGCTAGAGGAATTATCGAATTTATGGAAAGATACCACGCTCAAACATTCATTCCATTCTTAATTTTACTTGCTTTTGTCTTTACATATCTCCATCTCAGAAGAAATAAAAGAAGAAGAAGAGAAGAATTATTTAGGGAGTCTATGGCATTTTTTGCAACATCAAGTAATTCTAATGTCTAAATGAAGGTGAAATTTTGAATAAATTATTGCAAATGGAAAACTTAGAACGTCACTACAAAACCCCCGCAGGTGTAGTCAAAGCCCTCGATGGCGTGAGTTTTGAGATTCATGAAGGTGAGCGTATCATCCTTCTAGGTCCGTCTGGATCAGGAAAAACTACACTCTTGAATTGCCTTTCTGCACTTGACAGTCCTACTAGTGGGAAATATAAATTCCTTCACGTCGAAGTTCCACGTAATAATTCCGAGAAGATGACATCGTTTAGAAGGCAGAATATTGGTTACGTGTTCCAATTTTTTAATTTACTTCAAGATCTCACAGTTCTTGAAAATATATTATTGATTCAGGAATTAGCAGGTAACAAAGATTCCTCTCGTGCGAAGGAATTGTTGAAACTTGTCGGCCTAGAAGCTGAAATCAATCGTTTCCCTGGAGAGATTAGTGGAGGTCAACAACAGCGTGTTGCTATCGCTCGTAGTATAGCAAAGAGACCAACGCTCTTACTTGGAGACGAATTGACTGGTAACTTAGATACTGAAACTTCAAACAAAGTCATGGAGGCTTTAGTAGATGCGTGTAAACAAGAAAATATTACTTCTGTTTTTGTTACTCATGATGAAGGGCTAGTTAAGTATGCTACAAGAGTCATTCGAATTGATAGTGGTAAAATCATCTCTGATGAAAAGATAGATAGTTTACATGATGGAGTCTGATTGGAGGTCTGTTTGATGTCGAATCTACTGAATAAACGCTTGACACGCAGTCTTTGGCGTACAAAAACCCGTCTTATTGCTGTTGTCTTGATGGTGTTCGTTGGTGTTTTTGCTGGAATCACCTTTGGCGGCTATGCGCACAATCTTGGCGGCATGTATGAAACAATGCAAGCAGATGATGATCGAGGTACTAATCTTGCAGATATTTGGATCGATAATAGAAGTGTAATCTGGACACCAGAACAAGTCAATGCTTTCTGCGACTCCTTATTCTCAAATTGGGAATCAAACACCGTAACCTCATTCTCTCTAGATTCATGTGAGGGTCGAACCGTTACTCAGGGAGCGATGTTTCACAGTAACGAAGATGGCGAACGTATCATTAATTCTCTTTGGTATGGAATACCTGCTGATGCCAATGCTGACCGCGTATGGATGCCTGAGGGTAATTCGGAAGGTCGCACAGCAGTTGCTGCCGATGAAATTGTCATAGACGCTCACGTCACTGATGCTCTAAACCTCAGTCTTGGAGATATCATCAGCATAGGGGCAGGAAATGCAACTGTAGATTTTACTCTCGTAGGAGTAGGTTATCACCCATTGCATGTTCTTATGGCTCCTGAAGGTTCATTATTTCCTCCTGAATCTGGTGAATACGTTGTCGGCTATCTTTCTGATACTGGAATGGCTAGACTTACCGGTAATGCGATAGGCGCTAGCAATACGATTGTTTTGGATGTCGAAGGCACACCTTCGTATGACTTACCAGACACTCAAGAGTATGAAGGTTCAGAAATCGATGCGGTGAAGGCGCTAGTCACAACATCACTCAATGCTACCGAATTGGATGCACGAATTAGAGACCGAGGTCAAAATGAACCGGTAGAAATTATGCGACAAGATTTAGCTGGTGCCGAGAGAACAACATTTCCTTTCACCGTGATGATTGCCTCAATTGCAGCCATTACCATTGTTTTGAGCCTGCAACGTTTGGTACAAAGTCAATCTAGAGAAATCGCGGTATTACGTACTCTTGGCGTCGAACGCTCATCGCTTATGATCGGCTATCTTTTTGCTCCTTTGGCCATTGGAGGAATCGGCTGTGCTTTAGGAGCGTTGGCTGGATCTTGGGGGATGAATGTAATGTTAGATTTCTATCAAGACCTTGTTGGTCTACCAATTGTTGAGAGAACAGTTCCGTCTTCAATCTATTTTTCTGTTCTCTGTTCAACCATGTTAGTTGTGTTTCTTTCCGGAGTATTTCCTGCATTGAAAGCGAGTCGTCTTGATCCATTAGAAGTATTAAGTGGGCAAAATGAAATGCGTGTAGGTTCTAACAAACTCCGTAAACTTACTTCATGGATGCCAACAACACTTGGACTTTCAATCCGATCAAGTGTTCGTAAACCCATTAGATTGATGATGACGTTTGTAGCAGTTGGAATTTCTCTGATGCTCTTTGGTTCGGTTCAAATGATGGGTGCAGGGCTGCAAGAAACTATGGTTGGTAGCCTTGAGGATGATCAGATATGGGATGTCCAAGTATACATTATGTCTGATGCCGAAGGTCCCGTTTTAGATTGGGCAGAAAATAACTCAGCCAATTACGAAATTATTATTGAAATGCCTCTTGGTTCAGTTGCTGATTCTGAAAATATTGAGCGTTTATTCAATATTGTAGGTCTTGATTCTTTCCAAAGTGGAATGCGCCCAATCTCAGTTATTGAGGGGGATTTCCCAAATACCAACGGAGTGTTACCTGAAGTAATTATGGATGAAGGCAGTATGGGATTTCTAGGATGGAGTGTTGGAGAACAACAAACGGTGGGTATTAATGGCGTTCAACAGGATGTTGAAATTGTGGGGGTATCAAGTTCTGAACTCGCCAGAACTATGTATTTTCTACGTGGTGATTTAAGTGAAATCCTAGGTGTCAATGCAACTTCCATTTACCTTCAGCTACCAGAAGGAGTAGAGGTTAATTCCGATTTAGGTAAGGCTTCTACTGGTATCGTAGAGCGCCAAACCCTTCTCGATGGCATTAACAGTTTACTTGATCAACAAACCCAAATCTTCCAGGGCATGATGTATCTTGGACTCCTGTTCACTATAGTGGTAATGTTCAACACGATGATTATGAATGTTGCAGAACGTGATTTTGAATTGGCAACATTACGAGTATTAGGAGCTTCAACACGTAGTCTTGGTCTGATGCTTCTGTTTGAGAGTCTTCTTATTGGTGTCATCGGGGGTATTGTTGGTGTTCTGTTTGCCTATGCTGGAGCAGTAGGCTTAGCAGCATCATTTTCATCCTGGCAGTTTATAGTGCCTGTTACCATTATCCCAAGCGTCGCCTGGCAGTTGATGTCAGGAGTGGTTCTTATTGCAGTAGCAATGACTCCATTTGGAGTTTGGAGATTAAGGCGTATGGATTTGGTAGAGAAAGTAAAAGACCTATCTCAATGAGGCGCATATGATGAGGATTGTAACTTGGAATCTAAATGGTATCAGAGCCGCACATCGTAAAGGACTTGATGATTTTATTAATAAAATAGATAGTGATGTTTGGCTATTTCAAGAAGTAAGGGCTTTACCTGAACAGATGCCAAAAAACTGGCAACCAATAGGTGGCCATGAAATTATTTGGCACCCCGCTGAGAAAAAAGGATATTCAGGTGTCTCAACTTGGTCAAGAGTAGGAATTTCTGAAGAAGGGCGCGGTATTTCTACTAATGTTGACCTCGATGACTCTGAAGGAAGAGTACTTCATACAAAACACGGTAATCTTCACTGTATCAATATTTATCTTCCAAATGGCGGGGCTAATATCGAAAGACAGAAATTCAAAGATCAGTGGTTAGAAGATTTATTAATTTGGTCTAAGAAATTTATACATTTAGATGAACCAGTTTTACTTTGCGGTGATCTTAATATTGCACACACTGAAAATGACATTTGGAATCCTTCAGGCAATAAAAATACTTCTGGTTTCCTTATTCATGAGCGTGAATGGTTTACTAGATTCTTATCTACTGGTTGGCATGACTTACTTAGAATAGATGTTGGCGAAGTTAAGGGACCATATTCTTGGTGGTCTAATAGAGGACAAGCTAGAGCTTTGAATAGAGGCTGGAGGATTGATTATGCTCTTGCTAATGGAGCAGCATTAAAGATTTTCAAGTCTGCTAAAGTTTTGAGAGAAGGAGGTCTTGTAGTCTCTGATCATGCGCCTCTTATCGTAGATTTGGACATTTAAGGCATATTTTTTGTATGAATTGTCTGTTATTTCTATACGATACCTTTCAAGAGTAAGATAGCAGGCGGTAATTCATGAGAGAAGGGCTTGTAGACCGTCTTGCTCGAATTCTTCCAGGTGGTAAAGGCGTATGGGTGCCTATGGATCATGGTATCTCAGGATATCCTGAGAAAGGTCTAGAACGAATGGATGAAGTAATATCATCTTGTATCTCTGGTGGTGCAGATGCCATAGTTTTACAGAAAGGCGCTCTGAGCTACTTTATTGAGACAACAGGATGGAGTAATTTCATTTGTCATGTATCAGTTTCTACCGTGAACGCAGGTTCGAGAGACCAGTATAAAGTAAAAGTGGCAAATGCAGAAGAATGTCTGATTCGAGGTGCTAACGGTGTTTCTGCTCAGATAAATCTTGGTGATGAGAATGAGCCAGAGATGATTGAAGATATGGGGATGTTGACAAGTGAGGCTTTACCCCTAGGTCTCCCTACATTAGGGATGATATACCCAAGAGGCCCCAATCTGAAGATTGCTGAAGATGATACTACTAGAGGTGCAGCGCATGCAGCAAGAGTCGCCTGGGAATTGGGATGTGATGTAGTCAAGGTTCCTTGGACAGGAGACATTGATTCATTCAAATTAGTATGTCAAGCAGTCCCTATACCAGTTCTTATTTCAGGTGGACCAAGAGGGATTTCATTTATTGATTTATTAGAAATCGTAGAATCCGCAATTTTGGCAGGTGGCTCAGGTGTTTGTATTGGTCGTCAAGTATTTGGTTCAGGGAATCCCGAATCTTGTATTCGTGCTCTTAGGGCAATAGTTCATGATGGCTTAACTGCTAATGAAGCTTCAAAGTTAATCGAAAGGTGAGTCTGTGGAACTTTGGCAAGATTCAGGTACAGAATCTCTTCGCGAATCTTGTTCTCGTATTTGGAAAGGTTCTGATTCTGATGTCGCGGAAGTTAATCTTGATGATGCATCATCACAGAAGGAAGCAATATCGCTTATTGGAATGATTCCTTGGATTCTTGTTAGATGTTCTGATTGGACAATGATTCCTTTGGAGAATTTAATCTCACATTCCTCGGGTAGTGGAACAAAAATCGCAGTATCAATAAATAACGTTGTCGATCTTAATGGCGCTGCATTCGCTCTTGAACACGGAGTTGATGCTTTGCTACTACCTTCTCAAAATGAAGAAATATGGAAAGAAGCAGAATTGATAATTTCTAGTAAAAAATCTACTGATAAATATTCTAAACCTATTGTCGACTTATCAATTGCAACAATATTATCAATAAATTCTAGTGGGGTCGGGGAAAGAGTATGTATTGATTTAATAGAGCGTTTAAAAATTGGTGAAGGTATGGTGATTGGGTCCAATTCGTCGTCTCTGGCTTTAGTTCATGGAGAAACAATAGAGTCAGAATATGTCCCATCTAGGCCATTTAGAGTAAATGCTGGTTCAATTCATTCTTACGTTTTGATGTCCGATGGTTCAACTAAATATCTTTCAGAATTATCAGCAGGTGATGAGGTATCAGTTATTTCTCATTCTGGTATATTTAGGAAATCTATCATTGGTAGACTAAAAATAGAAAGAAGGCCATTTTTGATAATACGTTTTAGATCTATGTCAGGTAATGAAGGCCAGATAATGTTACAACAAGCAGAAACCGTAAGACTTGTTAATGCCTCAGGAAGTATAATTTCTGTTACTAATTTAGAAATTGGAGATGAAATCATAGTACGTAATGATAATCAAATGAGACATATAGGTAATGCGCTTGACGGGGAGATGAGAGAAAAATGAAAGTACTCGCAGAGGCTGAAGCCAACGCCGCAATTTCTGTTCTCCATGCTCTAGGATTAGGTAAAGGTTGTTCAATAGGTATTGATTTGAAAGTTTTAGTCAGGTTAGTATCTGAGCCTCAAGATGTTAAAGAGGATTTACATTCATTGTTAGATTCAGTTGAAATAATATGGAGCGAAGCTGGTCTTCCTTTACCTGATAATTTTGGATGGCAAATAGTATCTAATGTACCAATGGGACAGGGACTTAAGTCTAGTTCAGCAATTTCTTGTGCCGCAATTAAAGCGTTAAATATCGCCACATGGACTGGATTGAATGAATCTGAAATAATCGATTTGTCCGTTTCTTCACAACGACATGCCGGCTGTACTGTAACCGGTAGTATGGATGATTCATGGGCATCTATTTCTCCGGGTTGGAAATTAGTAGATCCATCTCAACCTGCCAAATATTCTATTCTAATAGAAGGCGAAATAAAGGAAGACTATTGTGTATTTATTATACTTAGAGGGAAGCGTTCGAATGAAATTAATTCTCAAAAATTTAACGACCAATTAACAATTTTTGAACGTTCATTAAGTTCTCTATCAAATGGTTCAGTTTTTCACGCTATGTCAGCAAATGGTATGGCAGTTGCTGCAGCGACAGATGATGATGAGGCTCTCAGGATTTGCAATAATGTCATAGCGAACGGAGCTCTTTCAGCAGCAATAACTGGTTCTGGCCCTGCTATCTCAGTTGTTTGTTTTAAACAAGACAAAGCATTAATTGAAGAAGTTCTTAGTAGAACTCAATATGAAATTATCGAGAGTAGTTTTCAGGAATCTGATTTAGCGGAGATGATTAAATGAGTATGAAATTAGGAGACCGACTTCGAGTGACTCTTTTTGGAGAAAGTCACGGACGATGTGTTGGTGCGTTATTAGAGGGATTACCAGCGGGAACACCTATCAACAACGACGCATTAATTGAATTCATAGACAGAAGAAAACCTGGTAGGAAAGGACTTTCATCGAGAGCAGAAATCGACAAATGTGAGATAATGTCTGGTGTTCATGAGGGTATTGCTACCGGTTGGCCAATACTTCTACTGACTCACAACTCGGATATACGTTCGAAAGACTATTCATTTCTTCCAGATCATCCCAGACCTGGTCACGCAGATATGGTTGAACATGTAAGGTCAGAAGGTGTAAGTGATTTGAGAGGGGGTGGGGCACAATCTGCAAGATTGACATTCGGACTTGTTGCTGCAGGTAGTCAAGCGCGTAGTTTACTAGATTCAGTGGGTTGGAGTTGTAATGCCCATCTAGCCAGTGTTGGGGAGATTTGTTCTAAGCCTTTATTCCAATTAGATAGATCATCTCCTTTAGATAATGGTACTGATATGTCTCGTTTGAATTGTAGAGATCCAGATGCAGTTGTTAAAATGTCTGAATTATTAGAGAATGTAAGACGTGATCTTGACTCTATAGGTTCATCTGTAGAGTTATTGATTGAGGGATTACCTATTGGAGTTGGAGAACCATGGTTCGATGGTATTGAGCCAGCATTAGCTAGAGGTATGATGGCCATACCTGGCGCCAGAGCTATTGAGTTTTCTCATGGATTTGAGACCTCTAAAATGAGAGGTTCTGAGAATAATGATGCATGGGTACTAGAAGATGATGAGTTTTCTTTAGCAGGTTCTAAATCTGGAAATGCTGATGGTTCATTAGGTGGACGTTCAACTAGTGCTGCAGTCAGAGTTGTTGTTCACTTCAAACCACCGAGTAGCCTTGCTAGAGAACAATCTACGCTACATCTACCAAGTGGTGAACAGAGACCACTTCGGGTTCTTGGTCGTCATGATCCCGTTTTAGGACCAAGAGCTGTGCCAGTAGTCGAATCTGTAGCGATATTAGTTATGGCGGACTTAGGACTTATTGGCGGATATATCGAGTAGATTTTTTATTTACTACCATTTTCTCTCATTTGAGCTAACCTTACTGGTAGATTCACTGCAAATGCAGATGCAACAATCATAAAAACAACTGCAGTTCCTAAAGCTACACCATAAACTGAAGTTAATTCTACACTTTCTGCTAATCTATCTGCAGCAGCATCACTGCCTAGTAATCCAACTATTGATGGAATAATTAGATTAATCATTAATGTGACCAAAGCAACTAATCCCGCTACTATTGGAGTAATTAATAATGATCTGTAATATTGAGATGTTATTTTCTTGACATTCATGACATAAACTTCGCCTGTTCTAATAGACTTGTCTAGCATAGAGAAACGTATGATTCCACTAGTTAGTTCAATGTACATAACAAGGAAAATTGCATAAGATATTAAGAGCAATTTTTGTGAAATCTCACCATCTGGTAACAGGTCAATCCCGAATTCAACTTTACTTCCCGCGAATCGAATTGTAACTAATATTAGAACTACATAAGATATCAATATTGCACGTTGATCTCTTTGAAAGATCCCATACATTCCTCCAATGAATCCTATTCCTATTAGTAAGAGGTGTATTGCTACTCCCATGATGGGTATTTCCATGAGGTCACTCAGCCAGAACCATGCTGTACCAGAAACTGGTGTAACTGTAAATGTAACAATACATAACAATGTTAGAATAATTGCTGCTGACATTTGTAGAGTTTGAACTACTCTATCGGGAGGTAGGAATTTAGTTCTAGTTACAATTGGTCCTCCAAAGAATGACTCAATAACTGAAGGTACATGCACTTCTGGAATTGCATCTTTAGGAATTTCACTACTACCTTTCATCTTCCCTGCAGCTTTTTTTCTGCTAGGTGCTGATGACCTGATAGTTTTTCCATCATACAAATGAGCAGTATCTGATTTTTGTTCTACCAATTAATCAACTCCTCAAAATCCTCTCGCCCCAGACAAAGCTGTATTTAGTAGCATATCTGGTTCCCAATCCATTACATTAGCTCCTAGTCCTCTTAACTCGCTCATTAGGATATCCCTTTCTGTTTTGAGTAATTCATAACCAGTCCTATCTAATCTTCTTGCATCAAATTCGAATTGTAAACTACTTGGCGACAATATAGTGACATCAAAGTTTCTTGACCTTAGGTCTCTAACCGCTTCAATTATTGTTGGATCATCTTCTAATGGGCTCAGAATAATAATCGGGCTACCTCTATTTATGTGCGGCATAATTCTATTTGTGACGACTTTAAGTGGAGTATTTCCTTTAGCCATTGCCCCTGCTAGTTTTGTTAAAATAACATATAATTGCTTTTTACCAGTATCTCTGTCAACTGAAACAATTTCATCGCCGTAAACAACTAATCCTACTGAATCTCTTCTTGAGAGGAAATATTGTGCAAGACTTGCTGCTGCTCTTGTACTGTAAACTAATGAATTCCGACTTACCGGGCCTGTTTCAGAAACTGATCTACTATCTACTAATAATATGATGTCGCTAACCGCATCTCTTTCAAACTCGTTTACCATTAATTTCCCACCAGAACGGGCTGTAGCTTTCCAGTTGACTTTCTTCATAGCATCTCCTGGTACATATTCTCTAAGGTTATAGAAATTTGAACCTTCTCCAGGGTTTCTAATATTTACTGCACCAGTAAATATTTTTGGTACCCGACTTTTAATCAGTGCATCTTTAATATCTTCCATTTTTGGAAATACAAGAAAATCATCGTACAAGTGTATTTCTCTTTCATTATGGAACAGTCCAAATGTATCTTGTATCCTGATACATACAGGACCTATAGTATAAAATCCTCTTAATGGGGCTTCAATAGTATATGCAATTTCTGTTTCTCTTTGAGGTCCTAATTCCATTAAAACATAGTTTGCTCCTTTCTTTATTCTCATTACTTCAGGTACACGATCTCTAACTTCCAGAACCTTGGAGAGGTTTGATTTATTCTGGATTCTAATAGATACATCGACTTCACCGTCTTCGAAGACACGTGCTGAAGAAAGTCTCCTTAATGCTACGAGATTTTGTAGTGCTACACCACCTGAGTCCACTTCTTCATCCATTCTTCTACCGGATGATGAGACATCAGCATTTGTAGTTCTGAATGCTGCCCATGTAAGGAAGGAAAGAAGAACTACAGCTACTGTTACTAACTGCTGGTTGCGTAAAACTAGGCCGAGAAGATACAAAGCTATCGCTAAAGAAGCGAACATCGCTGATTTTCTACTCCATGCCATAAGCAAACCTCCTTAGATCTGTATTCTATTCAAACCGTTGGAACAGGGACTTGCCTGAGGATATCTGCAACAACTTGATCAGTCTCAAGACCTTTTATTTGATGTTCTGGTTTCAAAATTAGTCTGTGTGAAACTGCTAATGTAGCTACAGCCTTCACGTCATCGGGTGTGACGAAATCTCTTCCGCGCATAGCAGCTGCAGCACGACTTGTCTTCAGTAATGCTTGAGAACCACGAGGTGAAGAACCAACTAATACACGCGGGTCTTCTCTAGTTCTAGATACAATTTCTACCATGTACATTCTTACTGCCGGGTCTACGTAAACATCCTCAATTGCTTGTTGCATAGCAACAACTCTAGCGGGGTCGGTAATTACGTCAACTTCAACTGCGTCTTTCTTTCTTTCAATTCTTCTTCTTAGAATCTCATCTTCATCCGCTCTGTCAGGATATCCTACAGACATCTTGAACATGAAACGGTCTAATTGAGCTTCAGGTAGAGGATAAGTTCCTTCTTGTTCTACTGGATTCTGTGTAGCCATTGTCAAGAATGGTGATGGTAGTTTGTGAGTAATTACACCAATAGTTACTTGCTTTTCTTGCATCGCTTCCAGTAAAGCAGCCTGTGTCTTTGGAGGTGCTCTATTTATTTCGTCTGACAGAAGTAGGTTACAGAAGATAGGTCCTGGTTTGAAACTAAATTCTCCTTTCTTTGCATCATAGATATTTGTTCCAGTGATATCTGCTGGAAGCAAATCAGGCGTAAACTGTACACGCTTGAAATCACATCCTAATGCGTCTGCGAAAGTGTTGGTCATCAGTGTTTTTGCAAGTCCTGGGTAATCTTCGAATAGAAGATTACCGTTAGATAAAATGTTAACCATAACATTGTCAATTACATGGGCCTTTCCAATGATAACTTTCTGAACCTCTAGGCTAATCGCTTCTGCGATCGCCCCTACAGCTTCGAGTTTGTCACTCATTTTCTTAGTTCCACGAACGGTTTCGGCTTTCTTTGCATATCCCTGACTGACCGCGTCTGCTTGCGGTGCTGCTGGTTTTTCTGCTGGTGGTGTTGCGTTCATTTTTCATCTCTCCAATTTTCTAATTCTTACCCCATTTCCTAATTGCTACCATAAGTTGCCTTAGTTCTTGGGGTGAGTATGTACGTGTTTGGCTGTAGGCTAGTTCGACTAGCCTAGGGTCGCCTATCATTGCTTGGACTTCTGCTGGTGGTTTTGAAGCCATTTGGTCACGGGTCAGGTCATGATGTACTCTAACTTTAGTAAATAATGCCTGCTTGACTCTTAATTTGTATGTGCTTGAATCTAACTTATTTGGCCTTTGATTAAATCTAGTCAAATCAAATACGTGTCTCCAATTTTCTTTCTGTGGTATAACCATCATTGAAACTAGTAGTAGTAAACCTACATTGAGAACTACGAGCCATTTAAGGAATGTATTGGATGTAAGCAATACAACTGTGGACATGGCAGCTACGAATGGTGCAGAAATAGTACCCGTTACGTGCCTGCTTTCATCGAAAACAATTTGGAAATTGCTAGTATCTTGTCTAATTTGGCTAGAAAGTTGAGTATTATCAAATTCCATCATTGAATGTATTAGCATCTGGAAATATACGCTATTGCCATTCCAGTCATTGTTATCATTAATTTCATTCATCCAACATTTTGATTCTACAATTCCTTCACAAGAACTTCTCATCCCAGTTTCTGCAGCAGTAGATATATCCCATAGTCTATTTGAAAATGCTTCGTCATCAGAAACGAACACAATACTGCCTGTGACTCTTATTTCCTCTAAGTCATTCAATCCACCCTTTCCTGTCACCTTGTCGTAGACTGGGACATTAGGATAATCCACACGTATCATTAACGACAAATCTCCAGGCGCGGGATTTTCAGCATTACTAGAATCTCCATCTCCTACGATATCTATGAATGCAGATGAGGATGCTGATGCGAGAACACTGACTTGTCTCTGACTATTTGGATTCTGTTGTGGTAAATCTTCTGATGTCGGTTCAAACCTTATTCCAGTAGGGGAACGGAACATGACTGGAATTCTACATGACCTAGGGTCATTATTTGAGATTTGAAATTCTGAACAACCTTTCCTGGCAGCACCTGCTTCCATTTCATTGACGTCGTTTTCGACACTTGCAACGCTCCAAACATTCTGCCATACAGGTAGTGCTGTTGAACCATCTTCATTATATTCTAACCAATGCTGATTTTGATCTAATAATGGTGAATCAAAATATGATATCCCGAATTTTGAAGCCAGCCTATTTGCATTAGTATTATCTGCTGCAACTATCACCTTCCCACCTTTCTCAGTTACAAAATCATAGATTGCATCTGCTGCAGTTTCGTCTATTGGTTTCTCGGGAGAAACAATAACTAACATTGTCCGATGAGGATCTTTCCAATCATTGACTAGCATTGGAGTTGACATTGTGTTTGCAATGAAGTAACTATCAGGTAGTCCCGTTGGATCTGACATGTCAGCTCTCATCTCACTAAGTTGTGCTAAATCATCCGATTCATAGGCTGAATATGAGGTGTCTTTTCCAATAACCATAATCATTGGTGCGAGTAAAAGAAGTACAACAGTTACAGCGATAGAGCCTATCACTACTGTATTGAAATCAAGATTATTTTCTTTTTCTTCAGACACATTAATCAATCCATTTTATTTGATATAGAACATAGCAAACGCTGACAGTAACTCAACCCACTAATGAATGACAGTTATATGTTGCTGCCGTTAGTTCAGGTCAATAACTCGTTTGCATTATCTAAAGTGTATTTTTAGCACTGCCGCCGCAACTCTTTTTTTAGATTAATTATATCTTTTTTTACTATTTATCTCAGCATAAAATAGAGCCATGATTGAAGATAGTAGAATCGCACCTATTCCTGAAGCCGGAAGACTAGAATCTACTACTTCTGAAACACTGTTTTCTTCATCATCATCATTTTGATTGTCTACTGGTTTAGCAAGTGGGGGTTCTACTGTAATCGAAGTTTCATCTTCTGATATTTTTGAATTCCCAGCATTCATTGCTCCGTTAGAAAATATTGTAATCTCTAATTTACAATTTTTCCTTGGGTGACTATCCGATGCAGTTATTTTCAAGTCAGCATTTGTTGATTGATCCGTCTCAAGATCTGTTACAAGTAACTTGTCCAATCCATTATCTAATGTCATTAATGGACAATTATCTGACAAATCAATTTCACCAACTTTATCTTTTATGTTCCCATTATTGGTAACAGTAACTCTTAGAATCATATCAGTTCCTGCGTTCATTGCCCCTGCAGGATCTGCTATGTCTACTGTGATAGAATGTATTGTTGGAATTTCAATATCTGCCACCGCCTCTTGATTTTCAGGAATAATTACTGCAATCCCTGCTCTCGATACTAAAGTCGCTGTAATTTTCATTTCACCCTTAGACATAGCTGCAAAATTGAAAACATCTATATCTTCTATGATAAGGTTGAATGTTTCATTGTCTCCTGCCTGTATTTTTTCTGATTCTGGACCATCAGCAAGTCCTTCAAAAGGCAATTCATATTCAAAACTGATTTCAATTTCAAACATTTGAGTATTATGGACATAGAATTGTATCACTCGTTCTCCATTTTCATTTAGAACAAATGCTTTCCCCTCATCGTCTGCAATATATTTTATCCCCAACTCCCAATTTCCTAACTCTGGTTCCTGTGCATATGTAAGCATGGCAGAATTGGAAAATAAAAACGTAAATACAACAAAATAAACAAATTTCTTCATCTTACTCACCTAATAGGCCCTTACAGGCTCTCTTTGTTAATACCTTCACCATTTTTCTTCTATAAGATGGGGTATACCATGTATTTTGCACTGGTTTCACCGCTTTTCTGATTTGTTCAGATAGAATTTTGATACTCTCATTTCCATTCCAGTCTTTTACTAGTTCAGAAGAGATATCCTCATGATATCCAGGTATTGATTCTAGACCAGTGGTTGCTACTCTTAATTGCTTGAGCTTTTCACCTTCTTTTTTCCAAAGAACTGCAACGCCTGCTTCTGGGAAATCCCAAGATTCTCGTTGCCTTAATTTTTGATAATCTCCTTCCCATTGCAGAGTTTCTTTTGGTATGGTTATATGAGTTAGTAATTCTCCAGGTAATAATTTATTCTTCTTCATTCCATCTAATTCAAAGAAGTCGTTCAATAACATCTCTCTCTTCCCTGATATAGATATCAAGTGTACTCTGGCTCCCATGCACATTAATACCGGCGCCAAATCTGCTTGATACGTAGCCACGCATAATGTATTTTGATTGGGTATAACTCTACAATCTGCTCCTGTTCCACAATCGCATTTATGGCACCATTCTATTGATTCTCTCCAATCTTCTGTTTGATTATACCAGTAACAGCGAGTATCTAAACAAATATTTCCACCTACTGTTCCTGAACGTCTAATCATGATACTAGCTATTGAATTAGCAGATTTTGCTAGGACAGGATGAGTTAATTCTGAATCAGCTAAATCTTGTAATCTCACCATTGCTCCAATATGTGTTTTGGATAGTTCAGTTAATTGCGAAATTTTAGCCAATGAAATTACATTTTTCTTTGAATTTAGATGCCATTTATAGTTCGGAAGCAAATCAGTACCTCCTGCAACCCAATCAAATTCTTCTTCTTTGGAGTGCATCTGTTTAGCAATTTCTATTGCTTCATCTATACTAGTTGGCATATGCAACTTAAATGGAGGCATTTTCATTTTATTCACCTCTTTTCCTTCTTTCAGTGTGTAACCATGCACTTCCTGCTAAACGAGGTTTTTCCAGATATTCTTTTGATGGAATTACAGTGACTCTCCAAGATTCATCAACCTCATCCGGAGGGATTGTGGGATCCATTCCAAATAACGCGCCGTTATGGTAAGGTTTGATATCGGATTTCAGTCTCCTTTCTCTGTCTCTTATAGAATGCTGGTCTGCTCTTTTCTCTAGGATATCTTGTAATTCTGAAATTTCTAAACGAGGTGACGGTAAATCAGTAGGGTCATCGATTTTCAATTCTCTACATTTTTTCTCAATGTCTCTGTATAGCCTATCGGGAGTTATAGGTAGTTCATTACTTCTGACGCCTATGGCGTCATAAACTGCATTACAAACTGCTGGTAAGATTGGTAAAAGTGGCCCTTCACCGGCTTCTTTGGCTCCAAAAGGCCCTTCTGGGTCATTTGATTCCACAATTATTGGCGTCACTTCTGGCATTTCATGTATGCTTGGAATCTTATAATCTAGAAGATCAGTATTCATTAAATTTCCAGTTCTGCCATATCGCATTTCTTCAGATAGAACCTGACCCATACCCATATGGCAAGAACCAATTATTTGCCCCTTAACTGCGAGTGGATTCAATGCTTTACCACAATCATGTGCTGCCCACACTTTCTCAACTTTTGTTTGCCCAGTCTCTACATCAACTTTCACTTCTGCAACATATGCAGAGAATGAATAAGCGGGTGCTAAACCTGCTGCTGCACCCTTATGCGCCCGTCCCATTGGTGGGGTCCTATACGCTCCCGATGCGACCAATGCTCCTCTCTCTTCTTGTGCTTTATGCAATGATTCGAGGTATGATACTCCTACCGCTGGGTCATCCTTTCTGAAAATTCTTCTATCGCCGATTACTAATTTTTCTACTGGTGCATCTGTAATTTCTGAAGTCGCATTCAGTAAATCTTCTCTGATTTTCATTGCTGCTGATATTGCCGCATTGGCATTCATGAAAGTAACTCTAGAAGAATATGAACCTAGATCTACGGGGGATGTATCGGTCTCTCTAGATTTTATTCTAATCATATCAAGAGGTAATCCAAGTACTTCTGCAACAGACTGAGCTACTACAGTATCTGACCCTTGTCCAATATCTGCAGCACCTGTATGGACGGTTACTCCTCCATCCATATCAATTTTCAGATGTACAGTTGCGTGAGGGAATTTATTTGGGTCCCAATGTATAGGCAATCCACTTCCCGAAATAAAGAAACCACATCCTATACCTATTCCATGACCTAATGGCATTTTTCTAAATTTATCTTTCCAGCCTGACTCTTTCATTACTCGTTCTAAACATTCTCTCATACCTATGCTTGTTACTCTAAAACCAGTTATCGTAGCAGAATTTGGTGGGAGCAGGTTTGCCAGTCTAAATGAAATCGGATCTACTTGTAGTTTTTCAGACAGGTCGTCTATTCCAACCTCAACTGCACACCTAGAGTTTACAGCTCCATGGCCTCTCATTGCTCCACTTGCCGGTTTGTTAGTCCAAACTCTCGCTCCTGTGTAATGGAATGCTCCTATTTCATAAGGTGCAGTGTGCAGTACTCCATTGTAGTAAGTGGTGACATGACCAAAAGAGGCAAATGCTCCTCCATCAATAAGGGCGTCAGTCTCAATGCCGCAGAGTCTTCCTTGTTTATCGGCATGCAGATTCATTTCGATATGAGATGGGTGTCTTCCACGATTTATCCAATATACTTCTTCTCGATCAAATGTAATTCGTACCGGCCTACCTGACTTTCTAGCTAGTATTGAAGCACACATTTCATGTGGGAATGGGTCAGATTTCCCTCCGAAACCCCCTCCTACAAATGTTCTATGTACATTTATCTGATGCATTGGTATCTCTAGTACATCTGCTAATGCTCTGTGTACATAGTGAGGTACTTGTTGCGGCGTGTATAGTGTCAATCTACCAGACGGGTCCCAATCAGCAACTACTGCATGTGGTTCAGTAGCAGCATGATTTACTCCATTGAAAAACCAATTATTTTTATGACTGACAACTGCATTTTCTTGCATAGATTCTATATTTCCAAACTCTTGAAAAACTCTTTTTTGAACATTTGCTTCACCAATATGGTATTCGCCTCTATCATGGATAGGGTCCTTTGAGTCTTTCAGGCCATCTTTCATATCATGTATCGATTCTAATACTTCATATTCTACATTAATTAGTCGAACTGCTTCCAAAGCTGTAGCCTCATCTTCTGCTGCGACACAAGCGACTAAATCTCCGATATGTCTTACTCTTTCTACTGCCATAGCATGCTCGTCCTTAGTTACCGGAAGAACGCCAAACTTGTTGCTTGCATCATCTCCTGTTGCTATAGATACCACGCCAGGTAATTCTAATGCTTTAGATAAATCAATAGACAATACTCTTGCATAATGGTGGGGTGACCTTACTATTTTACCTATTAATTCATTTGGTAATCTTATATCATCACCATACTTTGCTCTACCAGTGACTTTCCATTTACTATCGACAAGTGAGGTTGGTTTACCAACTATTCTTCCTGTAATCAATTTATCATGTTTATGATCGCCCCAAGGTTGCTCTTTTTTCCCCCCTTGACTCTCAGGGATCATTTCCTCATCCCGAGCTTCGCTGAAGGGACTTTTCCCACCGGAGCCAGGTCTAGAAAAAGAGATTTTACCTGGTTGTTGTCTGTAGCCAACCATCTCTTTTTTTTCCTTTTTGGTCATAAAAAGCCCTCATTCATCAAATCCAGGATTAGGATTACTCTTAGGTTCTGTAGAATTATTGATATTTTGCCCTGAGTTTAATAATTCGCTTGCTGCTCTGACTGAATCAACAATTTGTTGATAACCTGTACATCGGCACAGATTTCCCTCAATTGCATTTTTAATTTCGGAATCATTAGGGGATGGGTTTTCATTTAATAGAGCAGAAATTACTACTAAAAATCCTGGAGTACAGAATCCACATTGACTTCCACCATATTCTCCAAACATTTCTTGAATAGGATGTAGGTGATGACCGTCTGCTAATCCTTCAACGGTTGTAATCTCACAGTCGCTGACTTCTTGAGCTAGAACAAGGCATGATAGTTTTGGTTTTCCGTTAACTAATATCGAACAACAACCACAAGTCCCCATGTCGCATCCTCTTTTTACACCAAGGGTTCCAACTTGATCTCTTAAAACATCAAGAAGTACAGCATTGCTCTCAATTGGTTTGGAAATTAGTTTGCCATTTATGGTTGCTTCCCAGGGTATTTTTTCAGACCCAGGGAGCATTGGAAGACGTATGACACTCATGCTAACAACGTCACCAAAAGGGTTTGCCATTTTAGTATTCGGTCCAAGACTTTCTGACTTAGCTCAAATCATTGAATATTTTATTCATTATTTCAACTTCTGCTCTTCGTATATGTTCGCCATATGTGCTTCTAGCCATTTGCATCTCATCTGCAAGTTGTTTTAGCGTTACATTTCTATCCATACTGTAGAACCCCTTCCTTATAGCATGAGATAAAACTTCCACTTGCCTTTCCGTAAGGATTGTTTTCCATACGTTATCATTATTTTCTTTCTGAAATGTTTGTACAGAAATATTATCTGGGGGTAAAACAATTCTAATTAGTTGAATAAATCTTCTAACTGAGTTTGATAGTCCCGAAATTCTCATCTCCATACCCTCTTTTTCAGAAATACCATAAGGTGGATGGATGTGAATATTGGATAATTCTATTGCAGTAACGGCTAAGTTATGATTGCAGAAAAGACTAACTAAAACACCATCTTCATTTTCTTCATGGATTTCGATAACTTCGAAATTTTCTAAATCATTGAGTTCTTCAATCTTTTTCCCTTCTTTCAATTTGACTTCAGCTAACTGAGTTACTCCTTTGTCAGTAATTGAAAGATGGCCTAAAATTTCTATTCTTTCACAAATTTCTAAAATACTTGAAATTTCTTTTGAACCACGTAAAGAACTAGTCTTCCATCTTAGAATGACCTTACGCATAACAGCGTGCAGTACCCTTGTCTTATTGAATCCGCCGATACTGCTAATTCCAGTATGATTCTCTAATTTGTTGATTTGTTTCCATACATGTGGTCACATCAGAAGGTCTGTTAGGTTGCGTACTCATCCCATTAAGATGATTTATAATTGGCTGCACATTTGATTCGTTAACTACACCCCATCCAAGTTGTGTACAAGGGGCTACTGGAGATACAGGTGTTGTTCCCGACAATGGGTCCCATGTGCTGAATGAGGGGTACCAAGCGGAAAGATTCAGAGCATCTCTAATTTGTGCTTGTGATATATTTAGTTCGTTTCCATTTACTAAGAAACCACCTCTTGTGTCCGGGCTAGCACCTGAGGAGTAATCTTCTGATTCAGTTCTAAGTTGTTGGATAATTTTTGATAGAAGCCCTGCAGTTCTTGGAGTCGCAAAAGAGGTGCCACTAGTTTCATGATAACCGTCAATGTCATCATGATTTGGCAATACTTGGGTCCAATCTGCTGCTATATCGGGATATGAACCGCTCATAGTTTCTTTCTGATCATCGCCTTCTTCAGCATATCCTGAGACTCCTATGCTCCAAGGTGGGCCTGCTGTAGAATCTTGAACTGCTGGAGACGGGGAATTATCAGCAGCGCCAGTATGAATCTTCTTTTCTTGCACTACTGCAATCTTTGTTGCATCTTCGATACCCGGCACAGGTATTGAACCAATAGGTCCGAAACTTGTCGTTATTATGTCAACCAATGGTTGATTTGCTGCAGCCAGTACTGCAGCATCACTGAATCCTTCGACAAAGAATATTATAGCATCCGGATTCGCATTTAACACAGCCCCAGTAACTGCTGAACCATGCCCATCTGAGGGGTCATCAAGTATCGGTATATCTGTTTCATCGTCTGGTGTAGTACCTATTATTTTTGTACCTGGGAAATATACGATGTCGGTTGAATTTATGATGTCCCAACATGACTCCTTATCTGCATCATATCTTTCTTGCCAATTTCCTACAAATGTTAGTTCACAGGTCATTGTTACTCCTAATCCTTCTAAAAGCCATTGTGGATACGTTTCATTTGTTCTGAAATGGTCATGATATACATTAATTCCAGTATCAACTGGTGCGACGACCGAATAAGTTCTAAAGTCATTTTCTGTTTCAATAATGTCGTCTTTTTCAACTTCGTTAGCCAAACATCCACTAAATGATGCTAGTGTCATTACTAACACAAGAGCCACAGTCAGATTCTTCATTATATGACCGAGAGATAACTTCTTTTTCAGTTCTCCGTATCTATGCTTTTTTCTCTAGTAGTAATATTTCTGCACACACAGCTAATCCAATTTCTTCCGGTGTTTCAGCACCTATGTCTATTCCTATGGGGCATCTTGCTGAATTGAACCATTCTTCATTAACACCATGACTCATTGCGGCTTTTTTGAAAGCCTTCCATTTCGATGTTGAACCGATTGCACCAATCCTAGGTCTCATTTGTTCGCCTCTAATTTTAAGAGACCTCAATAAAAGTTCTTGATCTACAGACCAATCATGGCCCAGTAATAGAATATCAGAGAAACGTTGTATTGATTCATTATTTTCTGAATTAAGAAAATCTTCCACGCTTGCCGAAATAGTATCTACTGCGAAGGGATATTTTTCAGGATTAGAATATTCTTTTCTCACATCAAATATTGAATAATCCCACCCTAATGAATCGGCTACTAGTGCGACACATCTTCCTACATGCCCTCCGCCTGCAATCAATATGTGTGGTACCGGCTCAATCACTTCCATACTCACAGTCACCTGTCCTCCACATAGGCTGTCAAGGGCTGTCACTTCTTTTCCCTTCGCATCTTTGTATAACTGAAATATCTCTATCGAGCCACCTTCTTTACGACTTAATCCCGAGTCTTTCGTTAATAAATTCTCCAAATTATTTTGAATTCTTAATTCTAAACCAGCACCCCCCACAGTTCCAAAAGTTTGGTTATCAGAAGTGATTGCTAGTTTCGCTCCTGGTTTTCCCGGGACACTTCCTTTAGCAGAGATTACCGTGGCTATAGCAACTCTTTTTCCAAGCTTGATCTGTGACAAAGACCATGCTAGGACTGAGACAGACATGAACCTGTGAAAAGGTACTACTCTTCTTGATTTCGCTAGCGTAATTTACAATAATCTGATTATTTCATCATATTTTTTAGTATATTTATGTCTTCTGGGAAATCAATATTCAAATGTAAATATTCGTCATCTACTTCTATTTTCAATGGATTAATTAAATCTCTTAATGGAGTTGAAGATTTACTTGATAAAATTCTATCACAATCTTCTTTTGTCAAAGTCACGGGATGTCCTCCTTTCCCATTTTTACTGGGGCATGTAGTAGTTTCTGATTTGATTAAACGTTCGAGAGTCATGTCTGAGAAACCGGGTCTATCGATTGGTACAATTATACATCTTTGACCTTTAATTTCTTTTAGTCCACATTGAATGCTTCCCGTTCTACCATTTTCAGGCGTTGGATTAATAACAACTTTCTCACCAAAAGATTTCATATCTTGTTCTAAATTTGAGCGAGTAACTATGGTTATATTTAGATTATGCTTTTTCAATTTTTTAATTATTATTTGAGTAAGAGTTTCTCCATTTATCTCAACTAGTGCTTTGGGTTGACCTAATCTTTCACTAGCACCTGCTGCAAGTATTATTGCATTTTTTAATAGCAAATTAATCACTACTTTCATCAGGATTATCAAGGGCTTCTTCTTTATGTTTTACTAAGTTATCAAAAGAAGAAAAATCTTCATATTCTTCATCTTCCCAGAATCCAGTTTCTTTTAGTTTCATAGTTGCGATAGTTAAACCCGCAAATAAAATTAATACTAAAACAGATAGTATTCCAATTAATATTGCATTATTACTCGAAGAACTATCTTCTGAGCTTATTTTTTCGTCTCCTATGATGTGTATGTCGACCGCTAAGTTAGTTGACGATTTTTCATTTGTAATTGCTCTAACTAATAGTACCTGATCTCCTTCTACAGTGTTATTAGGTAGGTATTGTAATCTATCTACGAGTAATGAATGAGTTACAGTGAATGTCGTATCATCGGCATCAAAACCAGCGAGGTCCATCCAATTATCTCTCATATCCCATGTTCTCCATTGGACTCTTGTAGCTCCTCCTTCAACATTAAACTGAACTACTTCATCTTGATTTAGGAAAACTCTGTTGTCCATGTCATAATCGCTAGCAAGAGTAATATTTAGTGTCAAAGATAATTCATAAACTTTGTTCGCTGCTTCCATGACTGAAGGTACCGAATTTACATGACCATGTCCGTAAACGTTGTTTTGCCTATTTTTAGGAATATTGTCTTCAACACAGGGCTCATTTGCAAACATGTAGTCGCATCTTCGATAAGTTGCAGTTTCTTGCATGATATTTCTAATATCAAATGGAGATAAGTCGGGGTTTGCTTGATACATTAATGCAGCTAATCCAGCAGCACCAGGTGTTGCCATACTTGTTCCTGACTTACTTGTATAACCATCACCTGTGTTAAAATCAGGTGCCATGACACTACTTCCGACAAATGCTATGTTTGGTTTTACTCTCCCTTCTTCAGTCGGTCCTTGGCTTGAGTAAACCGCTATTGCAGTATTCTTATCAAGAGCACCGACTGTAATTACATCTTCAGCAGAACCGGGGGTACCTATCTGTGCACTAAAAGCACTATTTCCTGCCGCAATAAAAAGTGCTACACCTTCTCTCATCATCTCATTACCCATTCTATTAACTGATTCTTCTTCTGACGAGGTCCACTCAATAGCTCCTGGGCCACCGAGGCTCATACTTGCTGCACGTATATTGAATACATGTCTTTTCTCAACAGTCCACTCCATGCCAGCCATCACAGTTGCGAATGAACCAGAACCTCCAGAATCTAGTACCTTCACTCCAACTAATTGTGCCTTAGGAGCTACACCCTTATATTGGAAATCAGGTGCTCCTGTACCAGCAGTTATTCCAGCACAATGTGTTCCATGTCCTTGGTCATCATATGCTTTAATTTCAGTGCCATTTGTCAATTCAGGATAATTAACTGCATCGTAAAATGCAATTACTTTTGTGTCATTAGTGTAGTTTGAATCATCAATATCGTCTAAACCTACATGATCACTGTCTATACCTGTATCAATTATTGCTACTACGCTTCCTGCCCCAGTATACCCTGTCTCTTCCCACACTTGAGTCACATCATGAACTTCATTAACATCGTTCATTTGTATTTCTAGTCGGCCATCAAGTTCTACGAAAACAACTCCTGGTAATTCAATAATTGTTGGAATTAAATTTATATTTACTTTACCTGCAATACTATTGATAAGCCAATATCTGAATTGAACTTCAAAGAGTACATTTTCTTCAAGCATTAATTCGTCTTCAATAGTAGGGGTATGGTCAAAATCTACAATCACACTTATCATGTTATTTTCATCTAAATACTCATATCCATTGTTCTCAGCTGCTATCCATATAGCATCATGTATGTAATCATTATTTTCGTCCATATTCGTGTTTTCCCACCAAAGGACCTCATCTACTTGATTATGAACTAATTTATCATTTTGTAATGGTACAGCACTAGATAGTACTGGAAGTATCATTAATCCCAGAATCATTATTGCAGTTAATCTCTTCAACAAACCAACCCTATTGCGCATATTCACATACATCCGTCAAAGAACTTAGACTTGAATCAAACGGTTATTTGATTTCTTTATTCTGTATGTTGCTAAATGTCTTGTAGCATTTCTCTGCTTATAATTAATCTTTGAATTTGGCTTGACCCTTCAAATATTTGTACTACTTTTGCTCCTCTCATTCTTCTAGCAACCGGATATTCTTCAGAGTACCCATATCCCCCGAATATTTGTACCGCATCTGTAGTAATTTCCATAGCCATATCTGCCGAGAATCGTTTTGCATGGGCGGCATCTAGAGTATTTTTTTTCCCAGAATCAGCTTTCAAAGCCGCCTTCCAGACCAGCATCCTTGCGGCTTCTATTTTTGTTGCCATATCGGCTATCATGAATGAAATGGCTTGATGTCTAATAATGGGCTTATTGAATGCGTTTCTTTCGCTTGCGTAATCAATCGCTTCTTCCATTGCTCCTCTTGCATTCCCCACTGCATGAGATGCAATACTTGGTCTTGATAAATCAAAAGCCTTCATGGCATTCATCCAACCATCATTTTCTTTACCTCCTATTAAATTTTCAACAGGGACTCTAACATTATTGAATGTGACAGACCGCGTGTCAGAACAGCGTTGACCCATATTTTCTTCTTTCTTACCTAATTCAACACCATCTAGGTCCGCCTCAACAATGAAGCCACTCATCCCCTTATATCCAGCCTCTTTATTTGTGTAAGCTAATACGAAAAACCAGTCTGCATATCCAGCACCTGTAATCCACATTTTTTGTCCATTGATGATGTATTCATCTCCCTGTCTGACTGCTTCAGTTTTAATTGCCTGGACATCGCTTCCAGCTCCAGGTTCGGTAACACAATATGCGGCAATTTTACCCTCAGTAACCATTCGAAGATACTTTTCTTTCTGCTCTTCAGTACCTCCTGTAATTATTGGATAAGATGCTAGCATTGAACTACCAGATGCAGTAGCAAAGCCTGGGTCACCGCAACCTAATTCTTCGAGAACAATTACTTCTTCAAAAGACCCCATTCCTCCTCCACCGTATTTTTCAGGTATTTTGAGAGTCAATAATCCTAATTCATTAGCCTTAGATATAGCCTCTCTAGGGAAAATACTATCGCGATCCCAGGATGCAGCATTTGGCTTAATTTCTTCATTAGCAAAATCACGTGCCATTTCTTGCAACATGAGTTGCTCATCACTCAATTCAAAGTTAACCATGATACCCGCAAGAAGCATTCAGACTTAGCAGTTCGCCTCTTATCAATTTCATATTGTATAAAGAAGTATCATGTAAAAAAGGTAACCAGCGACCATAGTTGCCCCCATTCTTTTCCCAATTCTTCTTTCACCAAGTAACATTGCAGCAATAAGTCCAGATGTGATTAAAACTACCCAAATATCTCTTCCTAAGAATTCATTTGAGATATCTATCCCTCCAGCATAAGCGGAAGAAACTCCTAAAATCCCTAATATGTTGATGACATTTGATCCTAATACATTACCAATTGCTACTCCTTCATGCCCTCTCACGGCAGCAATTATTGTCACTGCTAATTCTGGCAATGATGTCCCTAAGGCAATCACGCTCAATCCAACTATAGTTTCAGAAATCCCCATTGAATTCGCTATACCAGTTGCTCCTTCAATCAAGAATTCCGCGCCTAAGAATATCATAATTCCACCAATGACTGTAATTATAATTGCTAATATCATGTTTTCACCAATCCACGTTTCGTCAATTTCCTCTTCTAATCCTAATTTCTTAGAATAATTATAAGAATAGATGTAATAAAATATCAGCGATAGTAACATTAGAGTTCCAATTAATCCACTAATCTCTCCTTGCATTACTGTAATTAGCAGAATTGCAGAAGCAACCATTACTGCAATTGCATCTTTTTTAATCCCTAATCCCGGCTCATCACAAGCTCCTAGCATTGCTGCAGTCCCTAGTACAAGCATTATGTTAGCAACGTTTGAACCTAAAACACCGCCCACTGCTAAGTCTACAAGTTCTTCGCTGTTACTACTTACTGCTTTGATTGTGACGGCTAATTCTGGTAGCGATGTCCCAACTGCAACTATGGTAAAACCAATCAATAAAGGAGATACGTTGATTTTTCTAGCCAGAGTAATAGCTCCCTGGACTACGCTTTCTCCACCCGATATAAGGAGAATGAATCCTAATAATACAAGTATTAAGTCTGGTAAATTTAATATGAAATTAAACATTTAATCACTCCTACTTTTTAATTATCTACACATTCTTCTTACATGCCTTGCTACAAGTTCTACGGTTGGTATTGTATGGTCTTCTAGTGTTGGCGAAAACGGAACAGGCGTATCTAGTGCTCCTATGACTATAGGTGGGGATTCCATATCCCAAAAAGTTTCTTCCATTACTCTGCTGCTTACGGTATGCCCTAAACCTCCAGTATATTGTGACTCTTGAAGCACAATCATTTTCTTTGTTCTCAAAACTGAATCTATGCAAGTGGTGCTATCAAATGGCAGTATTGTTCTCAAATCAACGATTTCAATTTCAATATTTTCTCTACTTAAAATTTCAGCAGTCTTTAGAGCAATATGTGTCATGGCCCCCCAAGTTAGAATCGTTAAATCACTGCCGCCTCTGATAATCTTCGCTTTACCTATCGACGTCTCATTTTTCTCTAATCTCTTCTTCACCGATTCAGTATCGATTACTTGATTGATTGATTCACCCCAACCTGTTTTGCCTCCTCCGAGCCCGTATAATCCCAAGTGTTCGAGGAAAACTACGGGGTCATTCATTTCATGAGACTCAATTAATAGATCATATGCGTCTTGTGGATTACTTGGGAAAACTATAGTCAAACCGGGGTCGTTCATGAACCAAGATTCAATCATATTCGCATGGAATGGCCCACTTCTAATTTTAGCGCCAAGAGGGATTCTTACAGTTAAAGGAACTTCAGCTCCCCATCTCCATCGTAATTGCGCGGCATTATTTACTAGCGCATTCATAGCTAATGCTGCGAACCCTCCGAATTGGATTTCTGCAACTGGCCTCATACCTCCTAGAGCAGCACCTGTAGCGGAATGAATGATTATTGATTCTGATAGTGGCATATCGAGTAATTTATCGGAATGCCCTTTAGCTTTCAGTGGTATATTCATACCAAATGCTCCAGCAACTTCCATGTCTTCTCCCATGAAAACAATCTGATCTCCATATTTTTCTGCTAAAACCACCATTGCATTCTGGATGGCCCTACTGTATGTAGATGAGTTGGGCGCATTGGAAAATTCTATTGACAATTCACCATCTTTCAGTGGCCCGGGTGCCGCGCTCTTATCTGTTTTCTCAAAACGGTCATATTGTTGAGAGTGTGAGTCTGCATTGTGCCTAGAAGTCACTCCTTGTGTCACAGTATTTCCTTCTGGCCAAGGCATCATTTCCATTTCTTCCCTTGCGTTATCGACATAGTACTGTTCTTCTTTTTCCATCATCGCTAATTGTTTTTCATTAGCGCCTAGTGAGATACAATATTTTCTATGTGTTGGTAAAGGGTCCTTTTCTGCCCAATATGTCAATAAGTCTCTTCCTACGTAACCAGGAGGGTTCCCAGTTACTGATCCTAGATACAGGTCATCATGATGATGTGCGTGACCGCAACCTCTCATTGTTTCTACATGTATTAATGTGGCGCCCCCTCCATCGAGAGCATACTCTCTGGATGTTGCAGTCGAAGCATGAAATTGTAAGGGGTCTGATCCATCAATAGACCATGAAGGAATTCCCATAGCATAGCCTTTGTCTCCAAAGGTTTCGGCCCCTGATTGCCCCACCGTAAATGTATCTAGGGCTATTTGATTATTTTGAATCATGAATGCTATTGGTAAACCTCTTGCTCCTGCTAAATTCATAGCTTCCCAAAATTCTCCATTGCTGCTTGTGCCTTCTCCGACAGGTGCCAAATGAAATCGGTTAATATCTAGTAAATTAGCTGCTAAAGCAACTCCGGTGGCAGTCGCACTGGCTATTGGAAGAGGTGCTGTAGGAGGTAGGACTCCTTTCTCCCAATTTCCGATATGTAAATCGCGTCCGCCTGAATCTAAATTGCCGCCATCCATATATGACCCCGATTTACCCATTTGAGCCGCAAATATTTCCAGTGGAGTTTGACCGACTGCAAGCGCTAAACCTACATCTCTAATCATCGGGGCAATTATATCTGCACGAAATTTTTCTTCGACAGGTAAGTCGACAGCTCTTGTTAGAGATGTTGCACAACCCACAATTCCTTCTTGCCATGTAGATCTGAATCCTTTGCCTCCGAACGTCCCTCCATCTGGAGTACTTATCCCATTTGTAAAAAGGTCCTTTAAGTGTTCATCAATAGCTCTAGTTCTTGTCATCCATCTTTGCCATTGTAAATGCGTGTCTAAATCCACGCTAGATAAATATGCTATTCTTCTAAGACATAGGGACAAATCTCTTAAAAATCGTATATTTCTTCTACCTAAGTATAATTCGGATTTCCTCCTAGGGATGATTTCATCATCGCCTATTAATGCTAAATCAGGTGTCCATAGTCTTTCTTTAAGTGAATCGGATATTTTATCACAAAACATTATGCTGAATTTGTGGAACGTATCTCCATTGAATTCAGAAGGTGGGTTCATATTCATCCACTCTTTCAATACAAATTCCAAGTATCCGTCATGTCTTTCAGCAACAAAACGTAAAATTTCTTTACGTGCTCGAATTTCACTCATTTTTTTTGTAAAGGCTAGTGGTTTCTTCGGTTTCCATTTGGCTCCCCATATTGGGGGGAGCTCTTCTTGGCTAGATTTTTCTTTTGTGAGTGGGTTAATGATGGAGGTATTTATTTCTCTAGAATAATTTCTATTCCTTCTTCTCGCTTCCTCTATGATCTCTTTGAAACTTATCGACAAATCTCTTTCCCAAATCTGAAAATTTCTTTTCCGGCCTTTGCCAGTATCTGAACGGTCTAGTGTGACTCTCGCTCTTTTATTGCAATGACTGCATTTCCTATCTATTTGTTTTGTTTCTTCGTTTCTGGTTTTCCACACTTCATGATTATTGCATTCTGGGCACAGCCAAATCCCCTGTCGTGCTATAGTCATATACGCTCGGAATCCATCTAAGTACTACAAGTAATCGCTTCCCAAGATACAAATGTGGTATTTATTGATTAATTGTGGTATTAGAGGGTTTCAAAAATCTCTAAAAACAATTTTTTACCTTAATTAAAAGATAGACTGCTAATTTTTGTACCTTAATTAAGTAAAAATACCACATTTAGTCAATAAAAACTACGATTAATACATAAATACCACAATTAAAAAGCACACTGAAAAAATTTAAACCACAATTACGTAGGTGGTTTAAATTAATACTTAGGTATACTTGAATCTACTGTTTTTGACCACAAGTGAATACCACCTGATAGATTGTATAGATTATTGGAATACTTACCTGAAATTCTAAGAAACTTAACTACCATTGCCGACCTCGTACCACTTCTACAGTAAACTACGATATCTCTATCAGTTGGTATTTCTCCAATTCTAGAGGGTATTTCTGTATGTGTGATTCGGAGATTAGTATTTGGAAGAGTAACTATTTTCTCCTCTGCTTCACCTCTTACATCTAAGAAAAATGGATCCCAGCCCTGTTTCAGTTTTTCCACATAATCCGACGGTTGTATTTCTTCCATATATTCTCCGATTTGTGAGGAATCTAATGATTGTTGCTCATCCTGACTCACCGAACAAGATATCGCTTCCTCAGAAAGCTGAGTTATTCTTTTTCTTTTTTTATCAGCACTATAACTAAGTTTTCTAATGTTCATTGTTAGTGCATCTATTAATAATAATTCATGATCCAGAGTATCTCCAATACCCAATGCGATTTTTAATACTTCATTCGCTTGGAATGAACCTACAATTCCCGGTAGTACCCCTAGTACTCCTGCCTCTGCACAATTGGGTGCTAATTCAGGGGGAGGTGCCTTTGGAAATAAATCTCTATAATTCGGACTTCCTTCCAGATTAAACACTGAAACCTGACCTTCGAATCTATGTATACTTCCAAAAACCCAAGGTTTTCCTAATATTTCACAACAGTCATTTATTGTATATCGTGTTGCGAAGTTATCCGTTCCATCAACAATAATGTCATAATTTTTGATTATATTCTCGATATTTTTAACTTCTAACCTATAGTTGAAAACTTCAACTTTGATACTGGGGTTTATTTGATTAATTCTTTTCTTAGCGGAATTAACTTTTAATTCTCCAACGGATGATGTTGAATGTATTATTTGACGTTGCAAATTTGTAATATCGACAAAATCATCATCAACTATTCCTATTCTACCAATTCCTGCTGCTGCTAAATACATCAGTACAGGAGAACCTAAACCGCCGGCTCCAACAACTAAAACAGAGGTTGAATTTATTTTCTCTTGTCCATTTTCACCTACTTGTGGTAGCATTAGGTGCCTAGCATATCTCGCTTTCTGTTCTGACGTTAAACTTCCATCAGTAGTCTGATTCGAAGTAGTATTTTTGTCTTGCATCTTTACCCTCAATGCTGATCTTCAAGCCATTTTTCTGTATCTATTGCTGCCTGACATCCCATCCCTGCAGCAGTAATTGCTTGTCGATACCTTGTGTCGACAACATCTCCCGCGGCAAATACTCCAGGTACGCTTGTCATAGTATGCGCTTTTGCCAAAATATAACCTGAATCATCAGTTTCAACTTGCTCCTCTAAGAAATCAGTAATCGGTTTATGTCCTATAGCTATGAATGCTCCTGTGCATGAGATTTCTTCGATACTTCCATCTCTTGGGTCTTCAAGAACAGCGCCACTTAGTCCTGCATCATCGGAAAGCCAACTTTTTACAGATCTAAATGGCCTAATCTCAATTTTTGGATTATTCAATGCTCTTTCGTACATTACTTTAGATGCTCTAAAAACATCTCTTCTATGCAATAAGGTGACTTTACTAGCAAATCTAGTCAAAAATGTTGCTTCTTCCATAGCAGAATCTCCTCCTCCTATTACCAATACTTCTTCTTCTCTGAAAAATGCCCCATCGCATGTTGCGCATGTACTGATTCCTCTTCCTTTCTGCTCTTCTTCTCCTTCTGCTCCTAGCCATATAGATTCAGCACCCGTACAAATAATAACAGATTTCGTCAAAAATAGTTCTCCTTCTACCCAAATTTTGAATGGTTGTCCTGAGAAGTCTACTTTCTCCACATTTTTATCTTGGACTTCTAGTCCAAACTTTTCAGCCTGTTCTCTCAACTGAATCATCATCTCGGGACCACCTATTCCATCAGGGTATCCTGGGAAATTTTCTATGTCTGAAGTTAGCATTAATTGGCCTCCTGACATATATCCTGCAAACATCAATGGCTCTAACAAAGCCCTGGCTGAGTATAAACCAGCAGTATAGCCTGCAGGTCCGGAGCCTATGATTATCACATTGCGCACTTCATCAGTCATGACTCTCGGAATGATAGGAATGCTTTGAACCTTAACTTTAGCACAACACTATTCACTACTTCCCTCTAGGATACAATCATGAATTCTAATAATATTAGTGGCCCGAGAAATTTTGAGGTAGAAATTAATGAGAACTTAGAATCATGGGATGCTATAGCAAATATGCATGCTCAAGGGTCGGGGTCAGAATTCTACAGGATAGAGCAATGGTTAGCGGGTGAATCAAAAATCGCACCTTGGGAAATAGAAGAGTTAGGGCCAGTAAAGGGTAAATCTCTATTACATCTTCAATGTCATATTGGTACCGATACCTTGTCTTGGGCACGAGAGGGTGCAATTGTAACTGGCCTTGATTTTTCCAAACAAGCAATTAACGAAGCAAGACGTTTTGCTGAGATTTTAGATTTCCCTGAAGCAAAATTTGTAGTAAGTCATGTTAAGGATGCAGTTGCAGCATTAAAGGGAGAAAAATTCGATATTATATATACTGGAAGAGGAGCATTATGTTGGCTTCCTAATCTTGATGAATGGGCGTCGATTTGTGCACAATTAGTTAAACCAGGTGGTGTACTATATCTCGAAGAATGCCATCCTTTTTCGGATCTAATGGAAGTAGTAGGTACAGGGAGTGAAAAAGAACTGAAAATACACTACAATATGTTTTCAAAGAAACCTGTGACATTCCATGATCAAGGTAGCTATGCCGATAAAGATGCTAAGACTGGGATTAGAAAAAGTCATTGTTGGGGACATGGATTTGGAGAAATTATGAATTCTCTTATAAATAATGGCTTTAATATCGAAATGATGAATGAAAGAGAAGAATCTTTTTTTGAACCATGGGAAGGTTTCTTAGAATATTCTCAACCGAATTATTGGAAATTCAAAGAAGAAATAGTCCCTATTCCGATGTCATTTACTTTGAGAGCTCGGAGAGAGAAGTAAGTTACTCCAACATTGTAATTACTGCTTCAACTGCGGCTCTAGCATGTGGTTCTAATCTTGGCTCTATATGGTGATATTCAGCACCAGGGCCAATAATCCCCAATCCAATTGGCTTGTTATGCTTTATTTGTAAATCAATAATTGCTCTAGTAACTGCTTGTCCCATAACTAAACCATGCTGTGTTTCTCCAAGTTCTATAATCCCTAGAGTAATCGCAGCATCTATATCCTTTCTTTTCAGAAGACGTTCTAGAGCTAAAGGCATCTCCATTGACCCTGGGACCCATACTATCTCGGATATCTCAGAATTTCTAGAATCTGCTTGATTTTCTGCATATTCCAACATTTTTTGTATTTCTTTTTTATGGAATGAACCACAAATTGCTGCAATTTTCATTTCTTCACTTCCATACTTCTTCGAATTGTATCGACTACCGCTTGTGTTCTAGAATCAATTTCTATATTCACGTAATCACCTGCTTTCTTATCGCTAATTGTTGTAATTCTCAATGTTTCAGGGATAATGTGTAGTGAGAAATTCTCCTCAGTTACTTTACCGATAGTCAAAGACATACCATCTATTGAGATAAACCCCTTCTCAAGTATATACGGACTTGCTTCAGATGGGTTTTCAATCAGAAAATTAGTACCTTCTCCCCGTTCTTCTCTAGAAATGATTCTTGCAGTCATCCATACGTGTCCAGAAATCATATGCCCCCCTAGTTCATCGCCCATTTTCAAAGATCTTTCTATGTTAACCAATGAACCTACCTCTAGATTCTCCAGAGTCGTACGACTCAGAGTCTCTTCAATAGCATCAAACCTAACAAGATTATCTTCTATTGAAACAACAGTCATACATACTCCATCTAGAGCTACGCTCGCTCCAATTTGTAAATCTTCTAAAAATCCATTTAGATCAATAGTGAAACTGCGTATAATTTCACCATTTTTAATCTCTACAACTGGTGCAGTACCTGCAACAATACCTGTATACATGTCAATCTTCCTCGTAAGGGCCACCAGTTTCACCTGACCATAAACTTAGTATTCTAGCAATTATTTTTCGAGTACCATCTAAATCATCAGCGAGTCCCTCTACTCTAATCACTTCTACTTGGCTCCATCCATTATTATCTAGTCCACTTTTTATTGAATCACGAGAATGTTTTTGGTCATAACCGAGGGCAATGATATCTGGTTTTACAGTATTTAGGATATCAAATATTGGTTCACTAGGTGGGTTTCCGACTATTGCCTTATCAACCGGCTTTAATCCTTCAACCATCCTTCTCCGCAGTTCTTGATTTGTTACTGGTTCATGTTTTTGTTTACGCACGGTATCGTCATGAGCGACAACAACAATTAATTCATCTCCTAGGGATTTTGCCTGTTCGACATAGTGTAGATGTCCTGCATGAAGTAAATCAAAAACACCTACAGCCATTACACGAACCATTTTCTTCCCTCCTGATAATATTTAGTAAATCTTCTTCCTTTATTTATGCATGTTTAAAGCATTGATTAGATCGTCACCGGTAATCATAGGGATATCATATCTAGCGGCGTAAATTCTTGCATCTTCGACAGAAAGAGCGCCATCTCCATCTGGTTGAAGCATTTCAGCACCAATTGTTGCAGGGACTTGTCCAGCAAGCCTAGCAATAGCTACTGCCAACTCAGTATGCCCTTGTCTTGCTGAGAGACCACCTGGTGATTCTCTACAAACAGGAATGTGACCTGGTGTTCTAAATTCAAGGCCCAATGCCTTGTATGCATCTTCTCCAGTGACAGATTTATCCATTAATTCCCCCGATAGTTCACCAAATCTTTTGGTTGTTAGCGAACGATCTCTATCTGTAATTCCAGTATACGTGTCTCGATGATTTATGGATAAAGTAAATGCAGATCTTGTATCGTATTGTAAGTCATTTGTGATTAAATGTGAGAGTACAGGATTATCATCTACTAGCCCCTTATGGGTGTGTAAATCTTGTAGCCATGGTAAATCAAACATTTGACCAATTTCATCTCCTATCGCTAGGAATAGTAAACCACCGCAATCAATCCTCAATCTCCTCATTACTTCAGGAGTTGCTGCTGTGGCTGGCCATAATAAATCAGTTTCTTTTTCACGAAAATCCGAGTCAAAAACCATTACCGGTTTACCTTTTGAAAATGCCAATATTGCATCGTCAACTGTGTCAGCCATGTATCTCGGAGAAGGTACTCATATGGGTTGTTTTCGGTCAAACGGTTAGGCTATGGCGGAGGGTTCTCATGTGATTAAGCCTCGGCTCACCCATGGTTGCACATACTGAAGTCAAAGTTCCCGTCCGTGTAGATTTAGCAGGAGGGTGGACAGATGTTAATCCATATTGTACTGATTTCGGTGGTGAAGTGGTCAATTTTACTATCAATAAGTATGTTACTGCTAAATTTGAAGAATCGGGAGAGATAGCATATGAATTTGATATTCCTGTAAATTCAGGATTAGGTGCTAGTGGTTCACTTAATGTTGCTCGTATTACACTATTAGATGGAAATGATTCTCTTTCTCCTGATGAGGTAGCAGAGGCTGCTTACCAAGCAGAAGTATCTTCTGGTAATAGGTGTGGGAGACAAGATCAATGGGCGGCGGCATATGGTGGTTTCAATCGTTTTATGTTCCATGGGGAAAATGTTGAGATAACTCCATTTCAACCTGCCCGTTCTGCAATAAAATGGATTAAAAAACATATGATAATAGCTCATACAGGAATCTCTCGTAAGTCTGGTGAGTTACAGGATGGTATTTGGGAAAAGTATGAATCTGGTGATAAAGAGGTTATTGCAGGTCTGCACCAAATTCGTCATGCTACTCGTAAGATAGTAGATGCTTTACAGAGAGATCAAAGACAGTTATTTGTTGAATCATTTAATGAAATCTGTAGTGGAGTAGATATGATAAATCCTTCAATAAATGCTCCATTTACTTCAGTAATAGGACCTTTAAAAGAAAATGGCAGTATTATGGCATGGAAAGCTTTGGGTGCGGGTGCAGGGGGTTGCGCAGCAGTTTTTTGCCACCCAATGTCGATTAAAGATGTCCGAAAGAAACTAACTGAATCTGGTTGGAAATTAATCGATTGGGATTATGATAGTACAGGGATTCAAAGAAAATAATGCAGGTCATGCTGGGATAAGCCTCAAACGTTACTTATCATCCCTTAACTTATGCAGTCAACTAGTCGCAGTCTTTCTATTGGGGTTATATTACTCTTGACTCTCAGTTGTTTTTCCCTGTTTGTTAGTGCCCAATCTGAATCTGTACAGAATCATCCAACGAATGATGATCCATATATGTATATCTGGGGCTCAGAAAATTTAGATAATTGTTGGACTAATTTTGATAATTTGTCTGAAGGCTCTTCATCAGAAGGATATGGAGAGATATTATTCCCAGAAGGTCAGGACGTAGTTGTTGATTTTTCTTGCGAACTCCAATCTGGATTCTCTGAGAATTTTATTCTGGAAATTAACGAATCAATATCGATTAGAATGAAATTCAATATTGAATCAGGAAATTGTGGAGGTGATGAATGTGACCTTACACTAACTTTGTTAAGAGGAGATGAACAAATTTCTCAATTTACTCAGCCAGCAAACTCAGTAAACAATGGAAATGATTACACTACCGGTTGGGATATCACAGTTGATGATTCTATCAGAACTTGGTCGAAAGATACTCGGACAACAATCACAGTATCTTATGCAGTTCCAGCCCAAACAAATGGTCCATGCGCAGTCCCTGATCTATTAGGTCAAGTAGATTGTTCAGGTAGTTTCAGAATGTACTATTCTGACGAAGGTGGTGAACCCGGGGATGTTTATGCGAATTTTCCAATTTATGTGTCAATTACTGATCCTGATGCCAATCTAGGAAAAACCACCTTAGGTCCTATGTTTTTCATCATACCATTCCTAGCAGTAACTCTTCTTCTGGGTTGGATAAGTTACCGTGAAGAGTGGATGACTGGAGAGATATCTGAAGAAAAGGAACCTTTTGATATCAATACTTGGGCATCTAATTCAGTGGAAAAGATTAACCCACTAATATGGGTCCCTTCATCGATTGAATTAACTAGGAATTCGTCTAAAGAATGGAGAAAAGGAGGCGACCTTACATCGAATAAAACTCGGCGAATAGTTACTTTGTGTATCATGTATTTCGCCCAAGGCCTTCCTTGGGGATTTGCGAGTGTTGTATTTGCTGCATATCTTGTTGACAATGGCACTAGTGCAGCAGAGATTGCAACTTTATTCGCAACAGTTGCTTTACCTTGGACTTTCAAGTGGATTTGGGGGCCTGTAGTAGATGCAGTATTTATCGAAAAGTATGGTCCACGTAGACAATGGATTCTTTTTGCTCAGACTGGAATGGCTCTGTCTTTAGGTAGTCTAATGTTCATACCTGATCTTAATGGCCAAATTGAATTAGTAACTAGAATTTTATTCGTACACAATATTTTCGCTTCACTTCAAGATGTAGCAACTGACGCATTAGCAGTAGAAATTCTTCAACCTGATGAAGTTGCTAAAGTCAATGGATTCATGTTTGCGGCTAAGAGAGGAGGAATTATTGTAGGAGGTGCTGCATTAGGTGTGCTAATTACAAAGATTGGCATTACGGGTGTTATAGCAGCACAATTAGCCTTATTACTATTAATTGTCTTTATTCCTCTTACATTAAGGGAAAAACCAGGTGTCAAGTTATTCCCTTGGTCTAAGGTAGATGCAATCTTAGTTGATACAGAAAATAATGAGGCAATTAATGAGGAAGAAGAAGAATCGCTTACTCCATGGGCAGATGAAGCAGAATTCCGAGTTGCTAAAAATGTGGGATACAATGTTTCAGCAACAAATGTTTCAATTACTGCTTTCTTTGTAATCACAGGTTTGTGTATATGGTTTATTGGATTTGCTGTCGATGTATTCACCATAGATTGGAAATTAGGCGCAGTTTTTAGTTCATTCACTTCTCCAATTGCTTACATTTCTCTAGGATTAGCATTGTTATTATTCTTGATACAATTGGTAATGAAAAATTCAGATGATGAAAGTAATGAAAGTAAGTTGCCGGAGATAACTAATCCATTTTCTATCTTATCAATAGGTAGTAGGAATACAGTTGCAAGAACTTCTTTCTATCTTGTTAAAGCATTCTCTATAAAATCCGCTTTATTGTTGATTGGACTATGTCTTCTATCCGAATTATATGTTTTCGTCATTCCAATAACGTTTGATATTTTCGTCAATGATGCCGGTTGGTCACCCGCCAAATATAGTGGAATTGTAGGGGGAATAGTTGTTTTCGGTGGCATGTTTGGTCAGATTTTCGGAGGTCTTTTGGGAGACCGATATGGGACAAGAAGAGTTGCAATGGTAGGGTTCCTAGCTCTTGCACTTGCAAATGCTACTTTGGCTTTCCTCGAACCATTGTGGACTAGAACTACGCTGATGACAATATTCCTTATTATTCAGGCATTTATAGCAGGGATCGCATGGATTTGTATTATTTCATTAAGTATGAGACTCACTTGGAGTAAGGTTGGAGGAACTCAATTTACTGCATATATGTCATTATTCAATTTGTCTGGTGTATTTGCTTATGGTTTAACTGCAAGAATGATTAGTATATTTGATTACTCTTCGGCTATATATGTAGGCGCAGTATTGACAATGATCACTGTTATAATGTTGATTTTCATTGATGAAACTGAGACTGACAGAGTCCTTGAAGGGCGAATTCTAGATGATGAGGAATGGGTAGAAGAAGATCCAGATACTGACCTCGGTGAACGGCCAGAATGGTGGACTGCTGAAGATCTTGAACCATCTACCTCGTAAGTTTTATTCTTAAGAATAGTCAAGTATCCTCAGGTTCATTAGTCCTTGGCTAGTAGGCCTGTTACGGAATGTGTAGCCATGGATAGATTTTCAGAGATATTAGAAGAATGTAATACTGATTTTTTACTTTTTACACAAACAATATGTGCTTATTGTAATCGAGCGAAAAATATTTTAAAATCTAAGAATTTAACATTTTCTGAAGTAAATTTTGATTATGAAGATAATCTTCGTTCAGAAGTTGTCGGAGTTACAGGTCATCGAACAGTCCCTATTTGTTTTGATATGAGGGGTGAGAAACCGATTTTCATAGGCGGTTCCGATCATCTAATTGATTACCTATGAATCGAATTAGCCATATTCTGTATTTCCTGTTTCAATTCATATAATTGGTTTAGATTAACCATATGACCCTTTTCGTGTTGTAGTTTTGTAACTTCCCAATCAGCTTCTTCGAAAATTTCTATATGCTTAATTCCTTGTTCTAATGGAACTAGATGATCACGAGAACCATGCATCCATACTACTTTCCTTGCTTTCATAAATGGTAGTATCTCTCTAAGTTTATCAGGTCTAACAGTTTTAGTCCCAAGTAGTACTAACCCAACTATCCTTGTCTGTATATCATATTCAAGCATGGCTGAGGCAATAGCAGCACCTTGAGAGAATCCTCCTATTATTATAGGGCCGTCTGGAATCTCTGATATGACTCTCGAAATTGACTCATTAACTTGAGATAATGATTCATCATCAAGCGGTTCAGTAGGATTATCCGAACGTAACCACCAAGCATACCCTCCTCTAGTAGGGTGAGGTATTTTTGCTTCTGGACAGATTATATCCCATCCTTCAGGGACTAATTGCCTAGCTAGTGGTAGCATCTTTGCAGAAGTTCCAGTCATTCCATGCATCATTACAAATGTGCCTGACATGAACATCATCTAAAGATTCCAAGAATAAGTAATTCCACCTGCTAATAATATTCGTAGATGTGTATCACCAGTGAAGGTTACAGTAAGCGTATAATCTTCACTTGGGTATGGTATTGTCCCTAAGGTGCCAGTTTCTTCTGCTCCTGGCCCCCAAAAGCGTTCAAGGGCAGAAACTGAAAAATGATCTCTCAAGGTTAGAGAAATTGTTGAACCTCCTCCACACGATGCATCAAGGAAATATATCATTTCATCCCATTCTCCGTCTTTAGGGTGATCATTAACGAGAAAAGTATCTACAAATTCGGCATCAGGCCCACTGTTATACCAATTATTACTGTATAAATCCCCCCCTCTTACGAAATATACGTCTCCTGTATGTCCAACTCCTTGATCAGCATTCTTCATTTTCAATTGAATAATGCCTTCCGAATCCGTCCATATAAATGAAGAAAAGAAAGCAAGATTCCCATCGAATATATAGTCTATTGAAGAGCCATCATTTGCTGTTGCTCTTATTGATGCAATTGATGAATCAATTGATGTAACAACAGCATTCCATTCGTTACCGAATAGGTCAAAACTCCACGCTTTGTTTTTTGTCAATGGAAAGTCAAGAACTGGCTGAGCCATCCCATTCTCAAATGGGCTTAGTTGGTCATGTGTAATTCTTCCAAGAAATGGATTATGATTCAAAACAGCATGTCTTCTGGCTTCTCCAATACTTGAAATTGCAAGCATATATGCAGTTCCATCTTCTTCAATATCAGTTGTTGCTACAACTAACTTTGTAGTGTCATCACTGTAATCAGGAGTAGAAAATGTATACAACCAGTAGTCTCCAATTTCCCAACCTGGAACTGAAATTTCTTCATTCGCAGAACTACCTGTTATTCCACTAGTTATACTGGTACAGCCAGACAATGGCATAATCAGTATTATCATCACCATACCAAATGTCGTGACCCTCGTCATGTCCCCCCCTCCTATAGTTTAGTCAAGAGACTAACGGTCTTTTGTTTCAGAGAATTCCATTCTGAGTTAATTCGCCAGTTCCTGCTAGTACAACCGCAACTATTGACATTAACTTGATTAGAATATTCAATGAAGGTCCTGATGTATCTTTGAAAGGATCTCCAATTGTATCTCCTATGACTGCAGCATCGTGTGCAGCATCTCCTTTAGCAGCACCTTCGATATGCCCTTGTTCAATTGCTTTCTTTGCATTATCCCAAGCACCTCCAGCGTTAGCCATGAATAATGCCATCAGTACTCCAGTTACTAGTGAGCCCGCTAAGAGTCCACCCAGTGCATCCCATCCTAGGGACATACCTACGATTACAGGAGCAGAAATAGCAACAATACCTGGTCCTACCATTTCTCTTAATGCCGCCTGAGTTGAAATATCTACACACTTCTTTGAATCTGGTTTTACTCCCTCTTTTCCTTCTAGAAGTCCTGGTATTTCTTTGAATTGTCTTCTAATTTCTAGAACCATTTCTCCCGCAGCTTTTCCTACTGAAGTCATTGTCATGGCTGCAACTACGAATGGTAATCCGCCTCCTATTAGAAGTCCTACAACTACCATAGGATTTGTTAATGTAAGGTCAAGTGTACTACCATCTGCAGTAATTGCAGCAGTATATGCTGCGAATAATGCAAGCGCAGTTAATGCCGCTGAACCTATTGCAAATCCTTTACCTACTGCTGCTGTGGTATTTCCTATTGAATCAAGTTCGTCAGTTATTGCTCGAACATCCTTTCCAAGAGCGCTCATCTCTGCAATTCCTCCTGCATTGTCAGCAACAGGACCATATGCGTCTACAGTCATTGTTACTCCGACAGTCGCTAGCATTCCCATAGCAGCCATTGCGATACAGTAGAGTCCATATTCCTCTCCTCCGAAGTAGTTTGCTCCAAGGATACCTGCTGATATCAAGAGAATAGGGATGAAGGTTGACATCATACCTACTGAAAGTCCAGCAATCGCATTTGTTGCTGGACCTGTTTTTGACATTTCTCCAATGTGTGGTATAGCTTTAGTTTTAATTCCAAAAACTGGTTCAATACCTGTGTAGTATTCAGTAACTAGTCCAATCATAATTCCTACGATACTTCCTAATACTACTGAATGCATCACTCCCATATCGACCATAATTAACTCTTGATTAATGGATAGGTAACCGCCAATCCAGAATAAAACAGCAGCGATGAATGTAGTATTCCTTAATGCTGCAGCCGCATCTGATCCATTCTTTAAGAAAGTCATTGAGAATACACCTATGATCGATGCTACATATCCAATTAATCCAAGCATAATAGGCATCATTACATAATCAACTCCCATATCTTCGGAATTGCTTGCAATTATCATAGCCGCGATTATAGAGCCTACGAATGACTCAAAGATATCTGCACCCATTCCTGCAACATCGCCTACATTGTCTCCAACATTGTCTGCAATAACTCCTGGGTTTCTAGGGTCATCTTCAGGAATACCTGCTTCAACTTTACCAACTAAGTCTGCTCCAACATCTGCGGCTTTTGTGTATATTCCGCCTCCAACACGTGCGAAAAGAGCTATTGATGAAGCACCCATGCCAAAACCTGCCGCAGCAGAAAGATTACTGTCTACATCATCAGCACCAAGCCAGAACGCAATTAATGAGATACCAAGTAAACCTAGTCCTCCTACTGAAAGACCCATTACCGCGCCTCCATTGTATGAAACGGATAATGCTCCAGCTTGGCCTTCATTCTTTGCAGCCATTGCTGTTCTTCCGTTTGCTGAGGTAGCTGCTCTCATTCCAGAGAATCCTGCAGCTACAGATGCTATGGCACCGGCAAAGAATGCTACTGCAGTTTCAGTATCATTAACCAATGCTAGTATTGCACCTACAACAACAACGAATACACTCAATACTCTATATTCAGCGTAAAGAAAGGCCATAGCCCCTTCTTGAATCTCTTCAGTTATATCTGCTACAACTTCATTATCTATCTCTACACTATTCACTTTTCTGTATAATACAAATGCAATTAACAGACCTAAAAGACCTGCTCCTGCTGCAATTAACGGTATATCATCTAACATGGTGTTCACCTTTGTGACCCGCCGACCAAAGAGTTACTTATAATCAGAATCCCAATAAACACCCTCTAGAGAAGTGGCTCAGGATGATTTCTCTAAGACGATTTTCGCGAAAGATGACAGTATTCTTGCACCATCATGTTCTCCTCTAAATGAATTATATTCTTCCTCTGAGATATGTCCCCAACCATACGCCCGTTCAATTCGTTTCCTAGCTGCCTCAGGGTGAAATTGAATACCCCATGCTGGCAAAGGTTCACCAGATTCATTGTTAACTCTCACTGCAGTAACTGAATTATGTGATGTCTTACTCAATAATGTGCAATTTTCAGGTGTCGAAGCCACATGATCTTGATGACTAAATAATCCTGATATTTCTTCATTATTTTGTTTATGTGAAGTAAGTAGAATATCTGATTCACCATCCTTTGTTAGTTCCAAACTCCAAATCCCACTCGACAATTTTTCTGCCCGCTCAACATCCGAACCTAGTGAATGACAAAGTAACTGATGCCCAAAGCAAATTCCTAATGTAGGCGTACCTGATTTTGCAGCAGCTCTAAACATAGTTTCAGTAGGCCCCATCCATTTTTCCCAAATACTAACATTCTTTCTAGAACCTGAGCAAACTACTGCATCAATATTTAAATTCTTTAGCCAATCACTCATTTTACTTTCATTTTCATGCATAGGCATAATTATTCGTTGAAACCTTATTTTTCTTCCTTCCAGAGTTTCTTCCGTTTGACTCCAAAATTCATATTCGTTATCCCAGAGTGGTACGTCATCAATTTCTAGACTAACTTCTGCTTCTGCTTGTACCTTATATCCTGCATCAAAAGATTGCATCTGAGGTGTAATTAGGAGGACTTGTACGTCTGACAAAGCAGCAATTGGCTTGATGACCTCTTGGTTGCCTCCATGGCCAAACTCTGCCCTTTCAACTAATAAATCAATCATCAGAACTCTGGAAGTAGTGCTCATGTGTAGTTGAAAGAGCCTCAGGTTCATTAGTCCTCGGCCAGTAGGCTCAGACACAAGGGTGTGTAGATATGGTTGATGAACAGTTAATTCTAGATTCAGTAGGGCCGGTACAAGCTATCCTAGATGCTCATGATGGCGTAGTTAATGTTGTAGATACAACTGATGGAATAATCATGATTTCTTTAGAAGGTGGTTGCACTGGTTGTAGTTCTACTCCTATGACTGCTATGCAAATTTATTATTCTCTCATGAAACTTGATGGTGTTAATGATGTTATTTTTGTTAATGGAGAATTACCTGCATATATGCGGGCTTTTATCGATGAGAAGCTCGGTCAGCAGTGATTATTCATCTCTCTCTGCTGCCCTCATTTTCATTATCTGGTGCGGATTTGATTCACCTTGAACATCTTTTCCTTTGATATTTAGCATTCCAGTTACAGCCACAATAATTGCGGTAACTGCCAGGGGTCTTGCTACAGTTGTAGAACCCCAAAGTTCTCCTCCTAAATAATGTAAAGAAAAAAGCATAATTGCAGAAATAATACAAAGAGAGGCTACAGCCTTTTGCGTGATAATCTCTCCTTTTTCAAATCTTGCTAAAGTACCAATCGCCATCCATAAAATAGTAGCAAAACCACAAAGTGTGATAGATGCGGATTCTAATAATGAAACTAATTCCACAATCGATGCTAGAGGCATTCATTTGTTTATGTTGGGGAACGCTAATCCAGATATCAATGGTATGGTTCAAGACCTGTGGCTTGTTCATGCAAGCATGGCGAAGGTGAGTGGTTGGACTCTTCCTAAATCTCGAAGGCAACAAGCACCTTACGTCAGTAAGACTCAACTCGTTGATGTTCTAGAACAAATTGCAATATTATTAGAATTATCTGGGGCAAATGGTTTCAGAGTACGCGCATATCAAAATGGTTCACGTGCTTTAGCCTCTATGGAAGAAGATTTATTCACAGTAGTGTCGGAAAATCGAGTTGTTGAAATTAAAGGAATAGGTAAGGGAATTGGTGGTCTAATTACTGAAGCAGTTATGCAAGGGACTTGGGGCGATATGCAGTCATTATATGACAAAATCCCACCAGGTTTAATTGAGATTGTTGGTATCCCTGGTTTAGGACCCAAAAGAGCGCGGATCTTACATGAATCATTAGGTGTAGACTCGGTTGAAGCGCTGAAAACAGCATGTGAATTAGGGCATGTTTCACCTCTGAGTGGTTTTGGTGAAAAGAGTCAGAAGAAATATCTTGAGGGTATTGATTTACTACGTCGTTACCAAGGTAGAACTAGGATGGATGTAGGATTATTATATGGTCGTGCATTACAAGAAAAAATATCTGAAATAACAGGGGTAGAAAAAGCCCAACTTGCAGGAAGTGCACGCCGTCGCAGGGAGACAATTGGCGATCTTGATATTGTTGTATCTTCACTTCCAGAAAATCATAAAAATGTCATTTCAAAGATTCTTAATTTGCCTGGGATAGCTGAGGTGAAGGGGTATGGTGAATCTAAAGTCAGTTTAATTCTAGAACAAGAAATGCTATCAAATTCAATTAATTCTGGTAGTCTCGATGAAAGATTAGCAGAAACTCTGATCGAAAGAAATAGTGATGCAACCATCGATGCACAAGTTAGAATCGTTAATCCAGAAATGTTTCCATTTACATTAGCTTACTTCACCGGTTCTAAAGAGCATAATATTAGAATGCGGCAAGAAGCAATAAATCGAGGTCTGCGTTTAAATGAATTTGGTTTATTCCCTGAAAGTTTGGCAGACGGAAAAATCGGAATGGAGGCTGCTAAATACACACTGAATTGTTCCGATGAATCTGAAATTTATAAAAATCTAGGTATGAATTGGATACCTCCTGAGATGAGAGAAGATATGGGTGAAATTGAAGCATCATCATTATCTAAATCCTCTCTTCCTAAACTCATAATGCCTTCAGATTTACGTGGTGCATTTCATAACCATACAGTATATTCTGATGGTACCAACACTCTTGAAGAAATGGCACAAGCTGCTCAATCTTTAGGTTGGGAATATTTGGGGATTGCTGATCATTCTGAGACTTTGAACATTGGTGGTAGACAAATTGGAATACCTAGTGAAACTGTGCCTAAACAATCAGATGAAATTATTCGACTAAATAAAAACTGGAAAGATCAGGACGTTAACTTTCGACTTTTTCATGGCTCTGAGTGCGATATTCTAGCCGATGGAAAACTTGATTATTCCAATGAAGTAAGAAACCTATTTTCTCATGTAGTCGGTAGTGTTCATGCATTAGGTAGTTGGAGGAATAGGGATGAAATTGATAATACAGAAGCACTAATTAGAGCGGTTGAAGACCCTACTTTCACGATTTTAGGCCACCCCACGGGTCGTATTCTACAGGTGAGAGAAGGATTTCCAATTGATATGCATGCAGTTATCCGAAGAATGGGTGAGTTAAATTCTGATGGACATTTGAAGGCTATTGAAATCAATGCATCTCCATATCGTCTTGACCTTGATTGGCGATTATGTAAATTTGCTAAAGAACAAAAAGTACCAATTTGTATAAATCCGGATGCGCATGATACTAGTGGTTTAGATGATGTATGGTATGGTGTACAAATTGCTCGAAAGGGATGGCTTGAAAGTTCAGATATTCTAAATACAAAATCAAGTTTAGAAATAGAATCTCTATTCAACGACTGATAATATTCATCATTGTGAATCTCTTCCATCGATATATGAGTATGACTCGAGGACTAGTATTCGCCTTAGTTTCTGTATTACCCGCCATGATTCTTGGACTAGTTGCATACATTATTTTCGGAGGAATCACTAGCTCTCCATCTAGTTCAGATTTTATGTACGGCCCATGTTATGGCGTACCTTTTTCTATAATCCTTTTAGCATTTATTTACGGTCTTAGAGTTCAAGTGGAGATGGAGTGATGAATAGAGCCACCAAGGCAGATCGCATTGGTGAGATATTAGATGACCTGTATCCTACTCAGCCTATTCCTCTAGACCATAAGGATGCATACACCTTACTAGTAGCAGTAATGTTGTCTGCTCAGACCACGGATAAAAAAGTCAATGAAGTGACTCCTAATCTGTTCTCTCGAGCTGATAATCCTGAAAAAATGTCTAGGTTAGAAATTACAGAAATTCATGGAATTATTAGAGAGATAGGTTTAGCTCCTACGAAAGCCAAGAACCTTCAGAAAATGGCTTTACAAATAATAGATGGTGGTGGTGAAGTTATACCTGACTGGGATTTTTTGGAATCATTAGCTGGTGTTGGCCATAAAACTGCAAGTGTAGTAATGTCACAAGCTTTTGGAATCCCTGCATTTGCTGTAGACACTCACATACATCGTTTAGCTTCTCGCTGGGGGTTATCCAATGGGAAAAATGTAGAAACTACCGAAAAAGATTTGAAAAAAGTTTTTCCGAGAGATACTTGGATTAGACGGCACTTACAAATCATTTTCTTTGGTCGAGAATATTGTCCCGCAAGAAACCACGATTTAGAAAAATGCTTGATTTGTGGATGGGCATCAACAAAGAAAAGGATTAGAGATGAGATGAGAAATTAATCTTTGAAAATTAGTATTCCACCGAAAACTCCAGAGATCACTCCAATACTTAGAATTGGAATTTGGATACTTTTAATCAGGTTTCTTGAATCTCTAGCATCTTGACATTGCCCTTCATCTGCACCTATGATCTGCCCTACTGTGCCTATTTCAGTATCACATTCTTCATTTACTCTATCATCAATATATCCTACAATTGTAATAGAAATTAGAAATGCTGTGAATCCTAAAACTCCTAATACCAAACAAATGATTCCTACTTTACTCATATTCATACCAGAGGATGTTTACTATTGAATGCTGTTAGTACGAGCATTCATCAGTCTCTTACTCTTGCGAGAAACATGAACTCAGAACCGGTCTCCTTAGAAGTAGGTCAAATCGCACCAGATTTTGTAGCAGAACTAACAAATGGCGATGAAATAATTCTTTCAGAAATTCTTTCATCCGGAGAAAAAGTTATTCTTTATTTTTATCCTAAAGATAGTACTCCCGGTTGTACTGTTCAGGCATGTGATTTCAGAGATAACTTTTCTCGACTTCAGTCTTCAGGTTTTAGGGTTATAGGTGTATCCAAAGATTCATCCAATTCACATCAGAAATTTATTGATAAATATGAACTCCCATTTGAATTAATCGTAGATTCTGATATAGAATTACATAATTTATATGGTGTATGGAGAGAAAAAATGAATTACGGTAAAACTTACTTAGGCGTTTCTCGCTCCACCTTTGTTATTGGCACAGATGGTAAACTAATTTCAGTAGGGTATAATGTTAGAGCCAGTGGCCATGTTGATCGACTGGTTAGAGAGTTAGGTATAGAGTGATTTAAATGGACATTTCTCAGAGAAGAGAAGTAGTTTCTCGATTTCTCCGTAGATGTGTCACATATGCCGATGCATCTATTGAAAGAAAAAAATCACGTGGTGGCGATGAAAAAGATATTTCCAATTGGGAAAATTATCGTCAATTCACCTCCTTTTCTGCATCTGAAGTAGAATCGGGTGAACTTGATACTTGGTTAGAGGACGGTAAATACGAATCGGAACCAGGCGCCTATCTATCATTAGATGGCGAAACCAAGATTTCTAAATTATCTGAATTATCGCATGAGCAGAGAAGAAATTGGCTGGCGTCTTTAATGATGCCACGTCCTGTATCTCTGATTGGAACAGTAAGCTCTGAAGGTATACAAAACCTAGCACCAATGTCCTCAATAGGTGTCGTATCAAATACTCCTCCGTTAATCACCGTTAGTCTTTCAAAGAGTAGAAATGGTCAAGAAAGAGATACTTTAGTTAATTTCCGTAGTTCAGGAGTAGGTTCATCATGCATGGTGTTCATACTTCCTGCTGATCTAGATTCTGCGAAAAACATACAGAAGACTTCTACAAAATTACCTATAGATGAATCAGAGTGGGAATTAGTCAGTGGAAGCATGCTTTCAAGCGATGATTTACCAATTCTTTCATCAGCAATGGCTGCAATGCAGTGTAAGTTAGTCGAAATTCATCCATTACCAGAGGGTTCTTCAGCATCTTTAGCGATACTTCGCGTTGAGAGTATACTGACATCTGCTAAAATCAATTCTTCAAATATGCCACAAAAATTAATGCAGATTAATTTTAATAAATTAGGGCCTAGTTCTAGTAAAAATGATTGGAATTTTGAAGTTTCATACTAAGAATCCAATTTTATAGGCAGCCCTTCTAAATCTTTCATGCCTAATCTATGCTTTGTAGTATCTACTCTCATTCCTGAACCAGGTACCATCAATAATGAATCATTTTCATTCAAAGCAAATACTGGGATATCCATTCTTTCTCCCAAATCTTCTACTTTTCTTTTACAAATATTCTTCTGAGCCGGCATGTGTGCCAATGAACTGATATCTACAAGCAGCATATTCCCTCTTGCTAATTCATTTTCTATTCCATCTAGTCGAATCCTATCGTATTCATCAGGCTTCATGTAGATTATATTTCTATAAGCCTGAGGTGTCAATCTTTCAGTTCTTTCAGACCACAAAATATCACCTAGGTCGTGGAAGTCTGCTCTTGAATTAGATCTCGGCCCTGGATTTGCAGATCCTAAATTTTTCTTGACTATTCTAGGGATTGTCTTGTTTGGATCAGGTAAACCTAGAAGCTTGAATAGATTGACCATACAATGTCCTATTCCTCTTCCCCAATTAGTTCTTCTATCTCTGACGAGCTCATGACTTCATTTACTGAGAGATTTTTATCTTCCAACTCCTTTAGTTTTGCCTTCAATTCTTCCATTTCTTGTAGCATCTCATTTTCAGTAGGATTTATTATTAAGTCTGAATCAACATCTTTTGAATTCTTATTGTTAGGTTTATTTTTATCCTGTTTTATTCTTTTTTTACTTATTTTTTGCTTTTGTTTATCTTTACTAAAGGGGTCGAATTCAGGATCGTCAAAAGCATCATCCATTATCATATTCCCTTCAGTTATTGAAGATACTACTAGTGGCATGTTTTTCTTTCTCATTAGTACTCCCAAAACCCCAAGAATTGATAATAGTATTATGCCAATAAAAATTGGATTTGTTAGAACATCTGAAAGTGCAAATGGTTTTTCTTGAACTTGTATTGTTATCCTCATTGAATCTGATGAATCCCCATCATATACAGTTAGTTGAATGGTTGTGTCTTTGGCATTGGAAAATGACCATTCAACTATTTTCCCAGTAATGTCTTGATCATTGCTTTTGTCTCCGTCTCCGTCAGTATCTTTTGAAATATCCATGTCCCACCAGTATTGCATATTATCCATGTCATAAACAGAGTCAGTAGTTCCATTACCTGTCAAACTAATCATTTCACCAGTAGTCGGCTGGTATTCACTGGTTGTCATACCTACATTAGGCTTCATATTTCTGACATCTATTGATATATTTACGGAAGCTATAGCGCCATCATTATCAGTTACATGGAATACAATATGGTCTGGGGCAGTATCTGAATTAGGCCATGCATATTCTAAATAATACGCCTCGATATCACAATCATCACTCGAATTACCTAAATTATCCGAATTAGAATAAGGATTAATATCATAACATGGAATGAGGCTTTCCATATCATATATGGTGTCTTGAACTATAATCGATATCTCCATTTGCTGATCTTCTGCAACAGGCAAGGGTTGAGAAAATGGGCGAATAATAGGTGCGATATTATTCACTTTGAATGGTACAGTCATTAAATCAGTACTTTCATTATTATCGTCAAAGACTTGGAATGTTGCAATGTGTTGACCTTCCGTGTTGTAAATATGTTCTATTGAACTTACAAGACCTTCTTGCTGATTATTAATACCTGGATAATCTTCTGCATCTGGAGTCCAAACATGCCTTAATGACGACATGTCGTTATCTGAATCTTCAGCCCATCCTCTTATGGTAAGTTGGTCTCCTTCATTCACCGTATAAAGTCCGAAAGAATTTGTAGTCATCCTATTCCCATCAAATAGAACTTCCCATTCTGGATTGTAAGGGGCGATATTTGTTACATCTATTGTATATGATTCAGTTGTTACCGCTCCATCGTCGTCCATGGCCTCAACTTCAACGGTATAGGGTCCTTCTTGATCTGGTGTCAATGTGCATTTTATGCCCAGATTTCCTTGTTCACAAGGTGCTTTCCAAAAGATATCTACTGGTGCCTGTGGATTAAGAGAATCTAGATCATTCCGTTCAGTGATTTCGAATGTTATAGGTGATAGTACTGGACTCGTTTCAGAATCAGTAGAAACTGTAATTTCAGGTGCCCTATTAATAATAATAATCTCACTACTTACTGAATCAAAATCACTTTCTTCATCTGTAATCACCATATTTACTGTAAAGACACCATCATCATTCCAAGTGTATTCGAAAATACAATCATCTTCCTGAGATGTTACAATATCTCCTGATAGACTTTCCAGAGAAAAGGTGCAATCTAGAAGCCCTCCATCTGGGTCATAAGAATTAAGCCCGTTAAAGGTCACTTCATCAAGAGTCAATGATTCTTCTACAATTGTTAATAATGCGACTGGTATGGCTCCTATGAAAAGACTGAATTCACCCTCATTATTCGTCAAATCTCCATCGTCAATTTCAATGTTAAATGACATTAATATGTTTCCAAATGGTTGATTTGCTGGGACTTCCCAAGATACTTCGACTCTTGCTTCTTCGAGGCTGGAAAGTTGAGGTATATTTGCATTTGAGATTGTACCATCTGGACCTATAATCTGCAAAACAGCAGCTGGAGATAATCTTAATCCTTTATTTAGCACAGGTATACTTGCAACAAACCTATCTCCTCTAATTCCTGTAAATCCAATATTTTCATCCAAAGTAATTGTTGAATTTTCTCTAATCCTTTCGACTGAAACACCATTTGGATTAACATATAAGTCAATTTCAAATACATCCGGGTCGATTGTTACTGTGCTCACTCCTATGATTTTAGTTGATTCCGTATTGGTCCATGCTAATATCCCATGACTTCCTAAATCATTTCCTGAGTATGAGTCATCTGCTAGATTTCCGGTGTTTAAAATCACATGTGCAGTTCCATTCGCAGAAGTTACAATACTCTGTATATCTCCTCCTATTTCATATCTAAACTCCATTTCTTGATTACCTACCGGATTACCATTATTATTTGTCACATTAATCCAAGCCGAAATATCCATATTAATTGGAGACAATGGATATTCTAAATCAATATTTATTGTCTTTTGCCTACTAGTTGCCTGATATGATGATAGCGAATGAACTGCTGTGAAACCTAAACTTTCTATTGTTTCCATTTTCACATCTCCTCTAATAGCTGGACAAAACCACTTGTAACCGGTATCATCACCATCTGCATTAGTGCTAGATATATTGTATGAAGTACTGCAACCTCCATAATTAACGCCTGAAAAACCTTGGCTGACTACTTCATAATTTGCACTTCTTTGAGATACGCTGTCGTCAGGAATATCTACATAGTCACTTTGACCATCATAATTCGTAGTTGCAGTATAATTCTGACTCCATGATTCTCCAACTGACAACGGGAAGTCATATCCTTCTAATGGTGGCGAATAAGACTGATCTACCTCTAGGGTGCCAACTGAAACATCAACGCACCACCAGAGAAAATCTCTACAGAAATTAATATCAATCACTGCATTTTGAGATACAGTCGCAAGATCAGAGACTCTTACTGTAGAAACAGTACTCATAGTTACTTCTAAATCTCCTGGTTGGCCGTCAAGATTAATACTATTCGCTTCATAATAGCCATCAGATTCAACCTTGTAAACCAGAGTTGGATTATTATCTACTGTTGTCAAATAAATATCTGTTACCGTACTTTCCAAAGTGCCTGTTAGAGTCTCTAAATCTGTATTTACTCCTGAATCAACTATGAAATCTACCATATCTAAGTAACCATTGTAGTTCCACCTGTCATTTACTTTCCAATCCGGGATATCAATTAAGTTTGAACTTCTAGATATTGAATCTATGCGCATTTTACTTTCTTCAAGTTCCTCTATCTGATTATCAGGGGCATATATCCCCGAAAATACCGAAATTAATAATAGAAAGGTCAGAAAATAAACTGTCTCAATCCGAGAGCGCATAGCGCTCTCGCATAGTTACTCACACATCAATCTCTCGATTGAAGTTTCTCAAATTAAATTTCACAGTAAATCTGCTAACTCATCTTGTATGAACTGGACCGCTTCAAGAATCTCATCCTTGTGTCTTGCACCAGTAATAACCATCTTTCCACTTCCGAAAATTAGGCATACAACTTTAGGGTAATCTAATCTGTAAATAAGTCCAGGGAATTGTTCTGGCTCATACTCTACTTTGTCGAAAGGTAAGTGGAAGGTCAGATTATTTAGATTCAACTTTCTTGGAAGTGCAGCTAAAGGTTCTCCTTGTCTAATTCCACGGATTCGGTCATCATTTGCTTCAACTTCTTCATCTGTTGCGGCTCTAATTGCTCCTCCTTCTAAATCAATGACACGTGTATTGTTATCATCCATTCTGGCGGTTCCATTATAGTCTTCTGGATAGAACAGAGAGTATGTAGCTACCATATTTTGAACTTCTATTTCGACATCCTTTAAGTCCCATGTGTCAATTCCTGCATTCTGTAAATCAGCAGTCATTCTTTCGATACCTGTGTGGATATTTTGTTCATTCTTTCCACCTGTGCAAACTGCTCTTCCTGAACGGAACATAAGGATTGCAAGTTTTGGGTCAACGACTCTGTAAACAACCCCTGGGAACTGTTCAGGTTCATACTCACAATTCAGCTGAATTGCGATATCCGGAAGATCTAGTTCTTCCGCGACTCGGGTTGATGCAACTACATTCACTACAGTTAGGCGTTCTTCGTCACTAAGCATATCATTCGCACTTATGTCCCCCTTATAAAGAATAGTTGTCATTAAATCGAACAAAAGTACGATTTCAAGCGATTAATTCTGTCAATTTCCTCTCAGATGAGCGCCCTTGGAACCGAATTTGGAGATTAATGGTTTACCTCCGCATATTTCAATTTCTTGCGCTACTCTTTCTGGATTATTTGTCAAGGCAACCATACATCCTCCACCTCCTGCTCCAGTCAGTTTTGAACCGAATGAGTGTTGTCTAGTCATAGATACCATATTATCTAATGCCGGAGTACTAACTCCAAGAATCTTTAATTTCTCATGACAACTATTCATTGCTATGCCAACGGCCTCTAAACTCCCTAATTCTAGAGCTTTAAGACCCGCTTTTGTAATGTTTTCAATTGCTTTCATCTCATCATAAAGTTCTGGGTTTTCTTTCAATCTACTAGCCACTCCAGATACCATGTCGCCAGTAGGTGATGCTTCTCCAGTAAATCCCAGAACTAGCCAAGAATTACTTATTTTCTCATGTAAATCAATACTATGTATTGACCATTTTCTCTCCCCCTCTGGTGTCATCAGGCTAGTATCAAAAACATGCTCCCAATCCTCATTTTTTTCACCCGAAACTACGACACAACCTCCCAATGAACTAGCCGCTGAATCGGTGGGACTGGCTCTTCCTGATTGAGCGCTGGCTTCTGCCGAATGACCTATTTTAGCCAATTCTATGCGATCAATTTTTTCTTCAGGTTTTGTTAATTTATGGAGGGCGGCTCCCATTGCATTTGATAATGCGGCACTAGATCCAAGTCCTGCTGCAGAAAACAAATCAGATTCAATATTTATTCTTAGAGGGGGGCCATCATAATCAAAAACATCATTAATAATATGGTGGATATGTGGATTTTTATCTTCTTGATATTTCATATATTCATTTGCATAGTATGAATTTTTAATTCCCCATTCATCAGAAAAATCTAGTTTTACTTCTACTCCTGCATCGATTGCTACTGCTACTGCAGGATGCCCATAGACTACTGCATGCTCTCCAAATAAGATACACTTCCCGGGTGCGAAGGCAGTTGCCATGACTATCGGTGATGGGTATAGGAAATTAGTATTGGGTACGTTCATTCAATCGGTTAATTGAAAGTGCGGTTTCTCTTCCGAGGCACATTCGGGGTAACTCAAGATGGAAATGATGCACCCTTTAGAAATGCAATACGGGCCTGTTGACGGCTGGATTATACTTCTTTTGATGGGTGGTTTATCTATCTCATTTTTCATATATCAAGTAGTGAAAGCAACTAGATTAGTAATGTTAGGTGCTCCAGATAATAGATTTGATTCTTGGGGTATTAGAATTAAAGAAATGCTGGTGGGATGGCTAGGTCAAAAGAAAGTGCTCAGAGATAAGGTAGCAGGAACGATGCACGTCCTAATGTTCTGGGGTTTCCTGATGCTTGGAAGCGATATGTTAGATCTTGTAAGTGCAAATTATTTCTCAGATAAAATATTGCCCGAATTCCTTAATAATCCTTGGAATGGAATTGTAGAATTAGGGTACATGACCGCTCTCTTGGGTGCCTTAGCTGCCTTGACTAGAAGGGTACTTTTCACCCCTGAAAAACTCAAAGGTAAATCTCAATTAGAAGGTAATTTTATTCTAGTTTTAATTTTGACAATAACCTCTACTTCTTTCATCATTGAGTCCTCTGAGAATCCTTCTTCAATATGGGAGCCTCTTGGTCATTGGGTCTCAGGTCTTGGTTTATCTGAAAATTTCATAGTAGCATCTTATTGGGCTCACATGATTTCGATTTGTTGCTTCTTAGTATTAATTCCTGTATCTAAGCATATGCACCTAGTTATGGCAATACCAAACGTATTCTTCCATGATACGCAAGCACTTGGTAAAATGCGTCCTCTTGCGATAGGAGATGATGGCAAAGCGGTTCCTCTAGAAGATCTTGATATCGATTCTTTTGGAGTTAGTACGTTTGATCAATATACTTGGAGGCAGATTATTGATGGATGGTCATGTACATCATGTGCGCGATGCCAGGACGTTTGTCCCGCTTATGAATCGGGCAAAGGCTTGAATCCAATGCAAGTAATCCATGATGTCAGGAACTATGCAAATGAATATGCTCCAATTCTCTTGAAGGGTGAAAATCCGGAGGAAACAATGTTAGCAAGAATCACTAGTGAGGCAGTTTGGGCGTGTACAACTTGTAACGCCTGTGTAGATATATGCCCTCTGTACATTGAACATGTCCCTAAACTAACAGAATTGAGAAGAAATGCTATGATGGAAACAATGGATTATCCTGAAGAACTAAATGTTGCTATGGGTAATCTAGAATCTGCATCTAATCCATATGGTTTCGGCCCACATGAGAGGGCAGACTGGGCTTCTGATTTAGATGTCAAAGTAGGTCAGCCAGCAGAATATATTTATTTCGTAGGATGCGCAGCTAGTTTTGATGAAAGAAATCAAAAAGTAGCACGTGCAACAATTTCTCTGATGAAAGAGGCAGGATTAGATGTTGGAATCTTAGGGATGCAAGAAGGTTGTTCAGGTGATCCTGCAAGAAGAGCAGGTAACGAATACTTATTCCAAATGTTGGCTGAAACAAATATTACGACATTCCAAGAATTAGGTGTTAAAAGAATCGTTGCCTCTTGTCCTCATTGCTTCCATACTCTAGGGAAAGAGTATGCAGATTATGGTGCTGATGAGTTAGAAGTATTCCATCATACAGAAATCATGGCAAAACTACAGGAAGAAGGAAAACTTCCTGAATTTGATAAAGATGGCACGAGTATCACTTATCATGACCCTTGCTATCTTGGTAGGATAGGAGACGTTATTGATGAACCTAGATCTGTATTAGGGGGTATTGATGTTGAAGTAGAGAGACATGGAAAAGATTCTTTTTGTTGCGGAGCGGGTGGCGCTCAGATGTGGATGGAAGAGGATTCTGATAAACGAGTCAATAAGATTCGCGCAGAAGAGATAGCAGCAACTGGTTGTGAAACAGTTGCAATAGGCTGCCCCTTTTGTTCAGTTATGGTAAAAGACGGATTAGACTCAGTAGGTTCTGACATGGATGTAAAAGATGTTGCAGAACTACTTTGGGAGCAGATTGTTGCTAGAGATGAAGAAATTCATGCGACGGCAAGTTTGAGTAATGAATCATGAGTATAATCTTAAAGTCTGTCTCATTCGACCAACTATGAGTGATGAATTCAAATTTATGGGGACTTCTGTTCCAAACTTTGCAATCATATGTGGCGGCCTTCTTGTTATGTCTGGTATCGCCTCATATCTAATCAGCGATACGGGTAGTTTAACAGCGTTAATACCATCTATTTTTGGTGCACCATTGATAATTTTAGGCCTTCTTTCAAATAAAAATATATCTAATAAGCATCATTATATGCATGCTTCAATGGTTTTTGCTCTTATTTCAGTAATGGGTGGCCTAAGGATATTTTCCACATGGTCAGATGCAAGTGATTTAACAATATTTTCCCATCTATTTTTGATAATAATTGGAGTTACATTTATGATTTCTGGAATACTTTCTTTCAGACATGCGAGGAAGTTGAGAGAGTCACTGGGTGAATAAAAATGAGGCCACTGATAGGTATTACTACCTCGGTAAATTCTAGGGATTATGAAACACCTAATCAATCAGTTGTAATATTACCAGAAAACTATCCTAAAGCAATCAGGAAAGCAGGGGGTATCCCTCTTTTAATATCTGAATGTGATGATGTGGATGAGCTCTTAGACTGTTTAGATGGATTGGTTATTTCTGGAGGAAGAGACATCAATCCTAATTTGTATAGTCAAACTCCTCATGAAAAAACAACTGATTTTAGTGACATACAAGATTCATGGGAGATTTCTCTAATAGAAGGTGCAATAGAGAGGGGACTCCCTCTTCTTTGTATCTGCCGAGGACATCAATTACTTTGCGTAATCCGAGGTGGTCAATTGTTTCAGGATCTTCCTACTACTGAAGGATATGAAGAGCATGGTGCGACAGGTGGTAATTGGTCAGAACATATTATCAAACTTGAAAAAGATTCTTTAATATTCGAATTACTAGGTTCTGAAATTAGGGGGAACTCCGGACATCATCAAGGAGTATCTGATGCGGGAGATTTGAGAGTAGTAGGTAAGACATCAGATGGTTTGATTGAGGCTGTTGAATTAAATGATTACCCCTTCTTAATTTCAACCCAGTGGCATCCTGAAATGTTGGGGCAAGATTCGGTATTTGAGGGATTAATTCAAGCCTCTTCAAGATAATATACAATTTGATTATTAATTATGTCTTGTACGGCTAGTTATGCCGGTAGGCAATAGTCCAGTGATTGGTATTACTTGTCCTTCTCGACCTACTAAATGGGCTAATTGGGATTTAGATGCAGTAGTGTTACCTACGACTTATCATAAGATGGTGATGCAATGCGGAGGAATACCTCTACTTATTCCTCCAGGCTGTAGTTCCGAAGTTATGAATAGGATTGATGGGTTAATAATCTCAGGTGGCCCTGACATTAATCCTCAGATATATGGCCAGAATAGTGGCTCATATACTAATGAAATATATCCTGCACAAGATGATTCAGAGATTGAGTTGATAAAATCTGCAATAGATAAGGACGTACCTCTTTTATGTATATGTAGAGGTTTTCAATTGTTATGTGCGATAAATGGAGGGGAGTTACATCAACATTTACCAGAAACAGTAGGGTATGAAAATCATGGTGGTTGGAACGGTAGAGTTACAGAACATGGAGTAGATATCATAAAGGGTACAAAATTAGAGAAAATAATGGGCACACATATTACTGCTAATTCTACGCATCATCAAGGAGTTAGTAATGCAGGAAATCTATTAATTTCTGCTTATTCTAGTCATGATAACTTGATTGAAGCAGTTGAATTTGAAGAACTTAGATTTTGCATAGGTGTCCAATGGCACCCTGAGAGGATTAAACACACTAATTTGTATCTTGAGTTCATTGAAACAGCGCGAGGTTCATCACTGTAATACGTGCACCGTGATTTGATAGGCATGGCGCAGCGACTCTATGATACCCGTTCTCGCAGTAAGAGAACCTTGGAGACATTAGTCGATGGTGAAGTCGGAATTTATGTATGTGGTATTACTCCTTATTCTCCCAGCCATATTGGCCATGCACGTCAAGCCATTGCCTTCGATATCATAGTAAGGTGGCTAAGAAAGAGTGGTTTGAAAGTAAATCATATCACTAATTTTACCGATATTGATGATAAGATAATAAGTATTGCAAATGAAGAAAATATAGATTTTCTCGAAGTCGCAAATAGAAATATTGATGACTATTTTGAAGTTATGGATTTACTGAATGTGATCCCTGCTGATGCATATCCTAGAGTCACAGAAACCATACCCGGCATTATTGACATGATTAAGAATTTAATAGACAAAGGTAATGCTTACTCTTCATCCGATGGAGTTTACTTTGAAATTCATACTGCTCCTGAGAAGTATGGTCAGTTGACAGGACAAACATTAGAGATGGTCCGTGAGGGAGCGGGTGGTAGAGTTTCTGAAACTGGTTCTGGAAAAAAAAATCATAGAGATTTCGCTTTATGGAAAATAGCTAAACCTGGCGAACCATATTGGCCAAGTCCATGGGGGAATGGACGCCCTGGTTGGCATATCGAATGTTCAGTAATGTCCTTGCAGCATCTTGGTGAAAAATTCGATATTCATGGCGGTGGTTCGGATTTAATTTTCCCTCATCATGAGGCAGAAATATTTCAATCAGAATGCTGCTTGAACCATGATCCTGTCGTACAATACTGGATGCACAATGGGATGATTAACGTTGATGGAGAAAAAATGAGTAAATCTTTAGGTAACTTTTGGACTATAAGGGATGCGATTTCTAAGATTAAACCATTGGAATTAAGATATAGTTTAATCAATGCCCCATATAGGCAACCTGTTGAATTTAATGATACGATACTTCAAGATTCTTCAAGTCACTATCATAAATTATTGTCTGCATATGGGGAAGGCCTTTCGAAATCAGGTAAAAGTGATTGGAATGATTTAGATTTTTTGCAAACGGCTGAATTAAATTTTTCCAATGGTATGGACGATGATTTCAATACTAGGGTGGCAATAGTTGAAATTCAATCCGTTGTTAAATATCTGAGGGAAAAATTAGATTCAGGTTCTGATAAAGAAATTTCATCAGCGGTCTCTTGGTTATCTGAGTTTGCAGGAAATGTGTTAGGAATATTGCCAGAAGATGAAGAGATTTTGGCAAACATTGAGAGGATTGAAGGTGAAAAAATGAGGCTCCAAGATCAAGTTATAGATTTACTCAGTCAGCGAAAAATAGCACGTCAGAATAAAGATTGGGAAAGAGCAGATTTAATTCGAAACCAATTAAATGAGATCGGAGTCGTAGTTGAAGACTCTCCAAAAGGCCCTGTTTGGAAATTAAAATAATATTCTAATTAATCAATTAAACAATCGAGATTTGATAGCGAAGCACCGATAAGTCGCGCCATATCGCATAGTATTGTGTCTGACCTGTCCGTGGTACAAGCTATGTTTGTGATATTGATAGTATCAGCTACTGCCACGGCTGGATGTCTAGAAGCGGTGGAATCAGAAATTAGTGCTGAAATTAATTGGGATGAAGATTTTATTTATGTCGACGACCCACTAACTCATAGTGACTCTAGAAATTTCATTGTAAGTTCTCCATTCTCTAATGAGACATGGGGAAATTCTTCATGGGCGGTATTTGGAAATGAAGAAGGAGGGAACTGTTGTGAGCACTATCTCGCAGGAACTAAAGAAGGATGGATAGTTAATTTTGGAGGTGAATATCCAACATGGTCTGAAGATAGAGGGCATACATGGCAAGAATATCAACCAACACTCTTATCACAAATCGGTTGCTTAGAACCAAAACCAACACTGCCCGGTCAAGAGGGTCTAGGTGAGGGGAGTATAGTCCAAGCAACAAATGGCGATTTGATATCTATGGGGTGGTTCCCATATCCAAGTGCTAGTGGGGCTGACCAATTCTATGCGTTTCTTTATGATGCTGAGGACCAAGAATGGAGTTGGTGTTTCAATAGAACACCTGAGCCATTCTATGACCGTTCATGGCAAGTCGAGGTAATTGGACCAATTAATGGTGGTATTTATGGTAATGGAGACTATGCGAGTCTAGTAATATCTAATTTTTGGCATCAAGTACAAAATGTAGGCGGGCAAATTTCTACTGATGGCCTAAATTATGATTATTTTCCATTCCCCGATAGGGACGCGAATCTAGATAATATTGAAGTCAATCTTATCTCTTCAGAGTTAGGAGTGGAGTGGGATTTCACTAAACCTCATAAAGAGATGCGATCATTTCCCGTGCCTTCTGGAGGGTTGTATTTTCCTGATTATTTTATAGATGGTACTGATGCATTTTTGGATACTTCTCTCAATTGGTGGTCGGCTACGAATGAGAATGGTTCTTCACTTCCTTCAGAATACTGTTCTTTTGATTCATCAAGCGCTTTACATTGTGTGATTTCGGAAGGAAATTCATTGACTCATTTACTATCATGGGATGGTGGTGAAACATGGGAAAACAATACCTATGATTTATCTGAATCTGCCAGTGCTATAGAGGAATGGGAATATCATTCAAGTGGTATACATGATCTTTTCGTCCTAAATGTAAGGTACCAAAGTTCATCCGGTCCAGACATAGATGTTGCTTGGCATGTTAGAGAATTCTCAGAGAGCCTTATTCCTGATTCTCAAACATATATTGGTCAAGGAGATTTAGATTCTACTTCAGGAGCAGGTGCAGACATACGATTTGATTTTGCTAGTATGGGTATACTTCCGGATGGCGGTTCTTTTATTGCGTATCATGATTCATCAGATCCAGACCCTCTATTCGCAGTAGAAATGCTTCTACCTAGTAATTATCAAGATAATATGATGTAATAAGAGTTGAAAAAATGAGTAATTTAGTTGAATCAAACCATCTAAAGAAAAATTACAGATCAATGATTCATGAGGTAATATTTGAGGCAGATACACCATCAGGGAAGTTATTTGACATTATTCTATTATTTTCTATTTCTGCATCTGTACTTGCAGTTTCTTTAGAAAGTGTTGACTCAATTAATCATGTATATGGGGATGAATTGTATGTCATAGAATGGCTCTTTACAATTCTTTTCTCTATAGAATATTTACTAAGATTATACTCTGTTATGAAACCTATAAAATATGCAACATCATTCTTTGGCGTGGTGGATTTAGTCTCAATTTTACCCGGTTTTATAGGTTTATTATTTCCTTTCGCCGGTTTCCAAAGTCTTCTTGTACTTCGTGCACTACGTCTTCTAAGGATATTTAGGATATTCAAATTAACTCGATACCTAGGTGAAGCTACTGCATTAAGTCAAGCAATAATTAAATCTAAAAATCGTATTATTGTTTTTCTCTCTACTATTATAGTTCTCAGTTTCATAACTGGGGCTGGAATGTATTTAGTCGAAGGGCCTTCTAATGGTTTTACTTCAATACCTCAGAGTGTATATTGGGCGATTACTACACTAACGAGTACGGGATATGGAGATACTGTTCCTCAGACTCCGTTAGGGAAAATGCTTGCAATTTTTATCATGATTATGGGTTATAGTTTGATAATTGTTCCCACTGGAATAATTACAAATCAGTTGGTTAAATCCACTGAGATAAGTACACAAGCATGCCTTTATTGCTCTAAAGATGGGCATGATATTAATGCTAAACATTGCAAATATTGCGGTACAGAACTTAATCCAGTAGACTTACAATAAATTTCACATTAATTCCATCTACTTCGAAGGAATTGAGATTCTTAGGAATTTTTTCATTATTTAGAGTTGCATCCCCTGCTCTAGTTTCTGTCTGGATATGGTTCCAATCTTCCACAAACAGATCTTGTCCTTCAACCCAAACTTCTAGTTTTATAGATGATTCAACTTCAAGGTTCATTTCTTTCCTCTTAGCTTGTACATGTCTAATAATATCTCTCGATAATCCCTTTGATAATAATTCTTCATCAAGTCTCATATCTAATACTAGTGAGACATCTCCTATTTCATCCACAGAAATAGTTGCAGCCGCATATCCTTCTTTTTCTACTCTCCTGATTTCTATATCTTCCATCGTGATATCATACCCTTCTAAGATACAGATTTCTGCCTCAATCTCAAGTAGAATATTATCTGGATCTGCTTCTGATAGTAAATTCAATACTGCTGGTAAATCTTGCCTACACTTTTTCCCTAATGCTTTTCTATTAGGCGCGATTTCAATTTTTTGAAACCTATCTAGGTCTTCCTCTGTTGTCAAAGAAACAACGTTCAATTCTTCTGCTAAGATATCATGAAATTCAGATATATCGGGTCCTCCTACTATCCATCCAGATTTGCAAGGTAATCGCTGTCTTCTACCTGCTTCTACTCTTACTCTTCTACCTGTTTCTGCTAATTTTCTAACTAATGCCATTTCTTGTTCTAGTACCCAGTTTTGAGTTGGTAAATTACTCGATACTAGTGATGAACCAACTGGCCAGTCTGCAAGATGAACTGATACTCCAGTCAAGTCTCTATGGATTTGGTCTGGTATGAAAGGTGCTACCGGTGCCATCAAACGGCAAACAGTGAGTAAAATTTCATGTAAAGTATGTTGACAAGATCTCTTATCATTACTATCATCTTCATTCCATAACCTTCTCCTTGATCTTCTGACATACCAGTTCGATAAATCATTAATTACAAAATTCTCTAGTTCTCTCCCTGCTTTATGGAAATCCCATGATACAAAATTTTCATGATAACTTTCAGCTACTGTGGCCATACGTGATAATACCCATTGATCAAGAGGACTCCTCTCCTTGACATTCACATGTCCCAAACTATCTTCAGGATCGAATCCATCTAGTGCTGCATAATCCGAGTAAAAACGATGTACATTCCATAGTGTCAGAAACATTTTAGCATAAGATTCTCTAACTCCATTTGAATCGAAGTTAGTTGGTGTCCAGGGAGCGCTCTGTGTCATCATATACCATCTAATAGAATCTGAACCCTCTTTATTGAAATGGTCCCAAGGATTGACTACATTTCCTCTCGACTTACTCATTTTCTTACCATCTTTGTCAAGGATATGTCCGAGTGAAAGACATCTTTTGTATGCTACATTATCGAAAACAGTAGTTGAAACGGCAAGTAGTGAGTAGAACCACCCTCTTGTTTGGTCTACGGCTTCACAGATATAATCTACCGGAAAAACTCCTTCGAATTTTTCTTTATTTTCAAATGGATAATGCCATTGAGCGAAAGAAGCACAACCTGAATCAAACCAACAGTCCATGACATAAGGTTCTCTAATCATTTCTCCTGAACATCCTTCATTATTGCAATTTAATTTCACATCATCCACATATGGCCTGTGTAATTCAGGAGGTTTAGGAGAGTCATCTGTTTTCATAGACATCATTTCATCGATACTTCCAATACAATGTTCATGCTGACACTCTTGACAAATCCATACAGGTATTGGTGTCCCCCAGTATCTTTCACGACTAATAGCCCAATCTTTGATATTTGAGAGCCATTCTCCCATTCTTTTCGAACCAGTCCATTCGGGTGCCCATTCTACTTCTGCATTATATTCGATAATTTGTTCACGCACTGCAGTCATTTTTACGAACCAACTATCCATTGCGTAGTATAGTAGCGGATGATCAGTTCTCCAACAATGTGGGTAGTCGTGTGTGTAGATGTGTTCTCGATATAAACTACCATTTTTACTAAGTAAGTCAATAATATCTGAGTCACACTCCTTAACATATCTACCATCCAATTCTTGGTGAGTACCCCGAATAAATTTCCCGTCAATACCTACTGTATGTTGTGCGGGAAATCCTTCTTTCATACCAAGATTATAATCGTCTTCCCCATACATAACTGCTGTATGAACCACTCCTGTCCCATCGCTAGTTGTAACGAAATCCGCTCCAACTACTGTCCACGCATTGGAATTACTTCCATCTATTGCACCCGGAAACAGTGGTTCATATGATTTACCAATTAATTCTGAACCAGGAAATTCTTCCAAAACTTCCATCTTATGACGTAGGACATTCCCTAGCAGATCTTTAGCCAGTATTAGTTCTTCACCTAGATTTGCACCCCCTCTACCTTCCCAAGAATTAGATGGCTCAGCGGTCACTTTAACACGGCAATAAGTTACTTCAGGTCCTACTGCTAAACCTACGTTCCCAGGTAATGTCCAAGGAGTAGTTGTCCAAGCTAATATTGAGGTATCGCTATCTGTTAATTTGAATTTTATAAAAACTGCTGGTTCCGAGACTTCTTTGTAACCCTGTGCGACCTCGTGACTCGAATAGCTAGTGCCTGTTTGAGGGCAATATGGTAATACTTTATGTCCTCTGAATAGAAGCCCCTTGTCGAACATTTGCTTCAACGACCACCAAGCTGATTCTATGTAATTATCATGTAGAGTGACATAAGGGTCGTCCATATCTACCCAGAATCCCATTCTTTCAGTCATTTCTCTCCATGCCTGTTCATAAGTCCACACACTCTCTTTACATTTCTGATTAAATGCTTCCATGCCATATGCTTCAATAGCCTCATTAGACATTAAATCAAGTTGTTTCTGGACCTCAATTTCCACAGGTAAACCATGAGTGTCCCAGCCCGCTTTTCTTTCAACTATATGGCCTTCCATTGTTTTCCATCTACACACCATATCTTTGTAAAGTCGAGAAATTACATGATGGATTCCTGGTTTTCCATTTGCAGTAGGTGGGCCTTCAAGAAAAGTAAATGGTGAGTTTCCATTTCTTCTTTGTTCAATAGATTGAGTGAATGTTTTTTCATTATTCCATGTCTCAATCAAAGAAGTCTCAAGAGCTACTGGGTCTAGTTCGCCAGCGGTCTTAGGTACGGTCATGTCGATACCGACAGGATATGCTTTCTTGAACGTGACTAATCAAGATGAAACTGAATTAGCAAATAACCACGCCTTCAAAAGGTAGTGCCTAGTGGAAGATATTAGATGTCAGAGGCTGTTTCAATAAATGTTGGTGGAATGACCTGTACCGGTTGCTCTGATAGAGTCAAAAATGCTCTTGAAGAAATAACTGGTGTTCATTCAGTGGAAGTTTCTCACGAATCAGGAATGGCTATCATTCAACATGATAATGTATCTAGAGATTCAATGGCATCTAGTATTCTATCGATAGGCTATACTGTTGATGGTAAGGGTGAAGAATTTAATTGGCGCGATAGTAGTGTTTGGAAACAATCAGCACACAATACAAAGTGGTGTTTAGTTGGTTGCAGTATTGGCGATTTTGGTACTATTGCAGCATTCCAATTTGTATTTACGGATTCAGGCTGGACTCCTATGATGATTATGTTACTGGCTATGTTTAATGGAATTATGACATCCATCGCACTTGAAACAGTAATTTTATCTGCTCAAATGGCTTTAAAAGAGGCATTTAGAGTAGCAGTGGGGATGTCATTAATCTCAATGATTTCTATGGAGGCTGCAATGAATATAGTAGATTTAGTTTTAACAGGTGGTGCCAAACTTACCTGGTGGGTAATCATATCTATGTTCGTAGCAGGATTCCTTACTCCTTGGCCGTATAATTATTGGAGACTGAAAAAATATGGTGTCGCATGTCATTAAGGTGGTATTAGAATGTCGAAATGGAAGAATCTTAGTGAAGACATCTCCAATTGGATTTTGAATTATGCTAATAGCAATAATATTTCTACTCTAGTAGTTGGAGTTTCAGGAGGTATCGATTCTGCTGTGACTTCTACACTTTGTGCTAAAACAGGTTTGAGGACTCTAGTAATCAACATGCCTATACATCAGAATGATCCTGAGTATAATCTTTCTAATCAACATATGATGTGGTTGAGGTCAAATTGGAATAATGTCGAAAGTCATATAATTAACTTGTCAGAAACCTTTGATGTTTTGAAAAATGAACTTAGTAAGAAAGAAGTCTCAGATATTTCTATGGCAAATACGAGAGCTAGGATCAGGATGGCGACATTATATTCATTGTCTGGTTCAAATAATGGTATAGTAGTGGGAACTGGCAATAAAGTTGAAGACTTTGGAGTAGGATTCTTCACCAAATACGGTGATGGAGGAGTTGATATTTCCCCCATTGCTGATTTGTATAAATCAGAGGTATATCTCTTAGCAGAATCTTTAGGTATAATTCAAGAAATCCAAGAAGCCGCACCTACAGATGGCCTTTGGTCCGATGGTAGAACTGATGAAGATCAAATAGGTGCGACATATGATGAATTAGAGTGGGCTATGAATGAAATTGACAACCCCTCTGCTGAAAAAGAACTTAATGAAAGGCTTGCGGAAGTGATGAGAATTTATCTGAAACTTAATTCAATGAATTCTCATAAAATGAACCCAATTCCTATTTTTAAATATAATAAACGATGATTTCAATAGTAATAATCTTTCGCAAAACCCATGGGTTCCTCAGAAGGATATGCTGATAGCGGCCATATTATGGCAGTTGAATTTGATAAAAAGATAATTATTTACTGGTGGTTAGTAGCAAATATGACTTTACTTTCTACTATCATAGGCATAGTAGTAATGATTTTTTGGGTGCCATTTGGATGGTTGATTCATAAGAAACAGTATGAGCACATGTCTGCGGCTTTGACCGACCGTTCCGTCAATATGAGGATGGGTTGGTTGTTCAAGAAACAGCAAAATATCCCATTAGATAAATTAACTGATGTATCAATACACGAGGGTCCTATCCTGAATGCATTCGGAGTTGTCAGAATGCAATTCGAGACAGCGGGAGCCGCTCCATTTATATTGACTGGTGTAAAAAACTCAGAGCAATTTCGTGACCTTGTACTTAGGCAAAGGGACTCTTTAGTTTCCAATCCTCAACACGCTGGCCCCTCAATTAGTTCGAACGAGGTACTTGTTGAAATCAGAGATTTACTAAAGAGTATAGATTCTAGGCTTGAGTAACTACTTCACTAATGATGAATTATTCAACGCTACATTACAAAATACCAATACTAGTTACTTCTCGCAATATACATGGCTGAAGACCTCGAGGAGCCGAAATACGATTTAATACTTGATTTCGGGTCTTTTGAAACGCGCCTCTATCATGATACAATACAAGCTCGCGTTAATACAAATGGGGAAAGTCAAGATAGTATCTCTAATGGTTTCAGAACTATAGCCGGATACATATTCGGAAGTAATAATTCAGGTAAAAAAATAGCGATGACCGCCCCAGTTCATATGTGGAGTGAAGAAGAAATGACAAAAATGGCTTTCACTATGCCTTCAGAACATGAATTGTCAGATTTACCTATTCCGAATAATTCTTCTATCGAGATAGTTGAAGTTGAAGGTAAATTAACTGCTGCAATGAAATTTTCTGGCTTCGCTAGTCGGAGAAAAACTCATAGATTAAGTAAAAAACTATTAAAATTTATTTTACAAAATAAATTACAACCCACCTCCTCTCATATATTGGCGATTTATGATAATCCTTGGACCACATTGCCTTTTTTGAGAAGAAATGAAATATTAATACCAATAAAAGATAATTTTTAGTTTATATGATACAGTTTGAGGTGAATTAATGAATATGCAGAGATGTGGTGAGGATGAAGTTCTTTCAGCTTTTGAGAATAATGAAAATATAAGCCTTATTTTAGTGAAAAGAGAATCTTCTTCGTCTAAACTTCGAGAAATACTAGGATATGCTGAAAGCTTGAAAATCAAGATTATTCATGGTTCAGAAAATGATCTTTGGAGAATGTCTCGGAATAATAGTCAAGGTGTCCCGAATATACTTGCTTTGGTAGGCCGTAACCCTGATTTTTCATTGGAAGAAGTTTTCTCTAATGGGGGTCTTGTCTGGCTTCTTGCAGGTGCGGCTTATCCAGTTAATATTGGTTTTTGTATAAGGACCGCAGAGGTTTCTGGAGCTAGTGCTGTCATAGTAGATGCCGAATTAAACAATCAGGAAAGAAGTGCCGCGAAACGTGCATCAATGAAAGCACATAGATTTTTACCAGTCCATTGGACTTCTGGATTTGATGCAATAATATTGGCAAAGAAATTTGGTTTTAGAATAATTTCGGTAGAAGATGTAGGTACTGCCGCTCCTTGGGAAGTTGATATGACAGGAAATGTAGTTCTGATAGTTGGTGGTGAGAGAAATGGCATATCTGAAGAGATTCTATCTGAATCAGATGAAATAGTCCGTATACCTATGTCTGGTTTCGTCCCTTCGTTTAATCTTCAGGCTCCATTAAGTGCAGTCGCTATTGAAGCACAAAGACAGAGAAGTTAGTCATAATTAGATAAATCACCTTTATGCTTTATCGAGTCCCTACGTCACCCAGTAGTTGTGAATGTACCTAGTGAGTTAACTTTGATGCTTGATGGCAAACATGGTACAACTAAACAGAAGGCAGCGCGACTTGTAGTCGATCTTGCATCGACAGCAGGGGCGATAGATTTTGTCAGATGTGAACACGCTCATGTTTCAGGTGTTAGTGTAATTACTGGAGGTCATGGTCTTCGTAGATTCCTATCGGACTTGGCAGGAGATGTTGAAGGAGTTGTTTCAATACCTACTACTCTCAACTCAGCAGGCTGTGATAGGGAGAAAATGGAGCAAATGGGTATCGACTATCCAGACTTTTTGAAACATCAATTTGAGATTATTGAAGCCTATTCTAATCTAGGCATTGATGCCACATTATCTTGTACACCCTATGATAGAGGAGTAGAATTATCTGAAGGTATAGGTTCTTGGGCGGAATCAAATGCAGTCTGTTTTTCAAATTCTTATACCTCTTTAATCACTAATCGTGAATCTGGTTTATCTGCATTAGCTACTGCATTAACTGGATGGGCTCCTCTTTGGGGACTTCACTTAGATGAGAACCGTTTCCCTAATATTCATGTAAAAGTTCAATGTTCCATGGAAAATATTTCGGACTGGAGTGTATTAGGTGATTGGATTGGTAAACAAATACGGCCTGAATGGAAACTTCCTTGGGGTATGATGCCACATATTTCTGGTCTCCCAGAATTTGCTAGTTTCGAAATGCGTAAGGCTTTGACAGCAGCAGCAGCAAATTATGGATGTCCTATGCTCTGGGCCGATGGCCATACAGTTTCTCCTCCCTATACTGATTCTTATGAAGGTGAATTAATATTCACAGAGAGTGACTTACAGATTCGTTATCAAGAATTAGCACCTAAAGGAATTGTTGATTTAGTCGTAATCGGTTGTCCTCAGGCGAGTGTTGGCGAAGTTAGAACCACTGCCTCTTTTGTTCGTTCGAGAATGGAGCTTGGGGAGGTTATTCCTAATCAGAGATTATGGGTATTTACGAGTGGTCATAATTATGAGATATTAGAATCTGATGGTACTATCGATATTCTCGAAGAAGCAGGTGCATTAATTTTGAAAGATACTTGTCCAGAAGTCACTCCATATAACAGAAACAAGTACAATCATATATTGACTAACTCTCTAAAGGCTGAACATTATCTGACCTCTGGATTGAATAAAATGCCAACTAGTGTATCTACAATCTCAGAATGCGTTGCCCATGCTTTTGATCCAACTCTAATTCAATCACCTAGGCCGAAATTAGGACATAATAATGTTAAACCAATGTTCTCCAATAAAATTCATAAATCTGGTGAATTAAATCTTCTCGGAAAAAGTCTCCCTAGCCAGACAGAGTGGTCAATCGAAGGTCGAGCTTTGGTTACAGACGTTCCAATTACTTACCTCGGATATGTGAACAGAGACACAGGAGTTATTGAAGAGAGAGGTCATCCACTTGATGGTAAAGCAATTGAAGATACGATTTTGATATATCCAAAAGGCTCAGGTTCAACAGTAGCACCATTTGTTTTAATGGGTTTAATGTATACTGGTAAAGGACCTAAGGCCATATTAAATTGTGATGTATGCCCTCTTACTTTACCAGCAGCCTCTCTGTTAAACGTCCCTTATGCACATGGTTTCAACTTAGATCCGACTTTAGAAATAAATAGTGGCGACCAGGTATCGATGTCACTTAGAGATGGGATTGTCAGTGTTTCCGTCATATCTCGTACAAGCGAGGATTGATGACTAACCTGTATCGCAGACCTATTGTGAGTACTCGTCCAGATCCCACCCCTTGCCGCCCACAAGATCTTGGGAAATTTGAAATTATTCAGAGAGACGGTGCTGCTAGAATTGGTCGTATTCATACTAAACATGGTTTACTTAATACTCCTATGCTTCTCCCAGTTGTCAACCCAAATATTCGAACAATAGAGCCGAGAGAGATGTGGGATAAGTATCGAGTAGAGGGCCTGATAACAAATTCTTATGTTATGTGGAAACACGATGATCTCAGTGAATTTGCTTTAGAAAAGGGGGTCCATGAATTAATTGATTTCCCTGGAGTAATCGTCACTGATTCAGGAACGTTCCAATCCTATGTATATGGTGACGTGGAAGTCGGTGTAGAAGAAATAGTTGAATTCCAAAGAGATATTGGTGTGGATATAGGAACTATGCTCGATGTTTTCGGTCGGCCAGATATGAGTAGAGATGAACTTATTTCTGCAGTTGAGGTTACCGCAGAGAGAGGCCCAATTTCTCTTGAAAAAGCAGGTGAAGAATTACTCCTTAATGGCCCAATACAAGGTGGCTTACATGATGACCTTAGAGCATTATCCGGTGAATTAATGGGAGGTATTAGGGGTGAATATAGAGGATTTACTGTTCATCCGATAGGTGGCATTGTCCCTTTAATGGAAAATCAGAAATATAGAGAATTATTCAAAATTCTTCTCTCAGCGAAGTCTACTATACCTCCTAATAGGCCAATTCATCTATTCGGTTGTGGTCATCCATTACTTTTCCCAATGTCAATAGCACTTGGAGTAGATATTTTCGATTCTGCTGCCTACGCACTTTTTGCAAGAGGGGGGCGACTCCTAACACCAACAGGAACAGTCCGTCTCGAAGAAATTAATGAATGGCCATATCAGTCCTCAGAGTTATTTAATTGGACTCCTGAAGAGGTTAGAGCATTAGATTCAAAAGAACGAGAAAAAATCTTAGCAAGACATAATCTAGAAGTCACTCAATCAGAATTAGCACGTTGCCGTGAGGCAGTAAGGAATGGGAAAATATGGAATTTAGCGGAAGAAAGAAGTCATTGCTCTGCCCAGTTAAGGGATGCTTTTTTGTGGATATTAGAACAGTTAGATGATCCCGATGAGGGACCTGTTGGAATGTCATCGATGAGGATGATTTCATCTACTAATCCTGTGAGGGGAGGTGGCGAGAATTTAGTTGATGATATTGAAGAGAGGCCTCATATTTTACATTTTAAATCTTTACTTGCGATGCGATGGAGAATCCCCGGTTCTTGGTGGGATGAGTCATTGGATGTACCTCAAAGAGTTGTTATTATTGAAGGTTCTAAACCACCATGGAGGGATAGTTCTCTGCACACCGTAATTTCTTGTTTAACAGATGAGCCAAGGTCAATAGTTCTTATTTCAACTCCTATCGGTCTAATACCTTACAGTATGGAAGATGTTTCCCCTTGGTGCCATATTGATTGCTCTGATGACGTTTGGGACTTGCCCCTCGATGAAGATGAAATAATTCAAGAATTATTTGAGTTAGACCTATCAGATCTCCCATTTATCCGAATTTCTCCGGGGCCTAGCCCCGATGAGCGTATTGAAGGTAGTAAAATAATTAGAGATTGGCTTGATAGGTGTTCAATTGTAGATAAATTATCAGTTCTCAATGGCGTAACTCCTTCTTTGGGTTGCAAAATCACTTCTGAGATGACAAGTCGAAGGTCGAAGACAAATAGAATGGTAAACGTTTATTCTGGAGGCGTTCATACTATTTCTCCGAGACTAAATGATGGTGGTATTTCTTTAACATTAGAAGGTGCGAGAATGATTAACTCAGAATATTCCTCATCCCCTCTTATTTTTGGAGAAGAATTTGAAGGTGATGAATTAGATCACCCTGGGCTTGCTAGAGTTATGATTGTTGATGATGCCATACCGTTTGTAGGTCAAGGAAGGAATGTCATGCAAGGCTATGTTTTGGGAGCCGACCCCCATCTTATTCCTGGGCAACCTTGTCTTGTAGTAGATTCTAATGGCGATTTAGTTGCACACGGTACTGCAATAACTACTGCTAGAGAAATGGCCTATCTTACCAAAGGGCTAGCAGTTAGAGTTCGTGATGGTGCGCTTAAAGATTCAGATGTATAATTCAGGTCTTGCAGGCGATTCATTCAATAGCGTAAATTCCAACGAAGTAATGACACCCGTAGGGTGTTGGTGATATTTTGACTGTTGATTCAGATCCTAAATTGGTAATTGAGACCAAAGATTTGGTCAAGATGTATGGTCCTCATATTGCTTTACAAGGCCTGAATTTGAAACTTCAATCGGGTGCTACTGGAATTCTTGGACCTAATGGTGCAGGTAAATCTACTTTCTTCAAGTGTATCTTAGGTTTGATTACAACTACTTCAGGCGAGGGTACTGTTTTGGGTTATGATATTAGAACTCAGGGCGATTTAATACGTTCAAAAATTGGATATATGCCTGAATATGACTCCTTGGATCCAGGGTTGTCTGCAATTGATCAAGTACGTTATTCTGGTGAATTAATTGGGATGAACCCCTCTCAAGCGACCCAAAGGGCACATGAAGTCTTAGAATATGTTGGCCTCAAAGATCAAAGATATCGTAAAATTGAAACATTTAGTACAGGCATGAAACAAGCAACTAAGCTTGCTTGTGCACTAATACATGATCCAGAAATACTAATCTGTGATGAACCAACAAATGGTCTTGATCAACGTGCTCGGGATTTTATGTTGCAAACACTTAGGAACACAGTTAATCAAGGTGGCAGAACAGTATTGATGAGTGGCCACGTTATGGATGATATCCAAGAAGTCTGTGATAACATTGTCATGATTCATAAGGGTAAAATCGTAGTCCATAGGAGAATCGATGAGCTTGCCAAACAAGTTGATGAAGAAATAGAAATATCTGTTTGGGGCGGTTCATCTAGGATGCAGGACTCTTTAGAATCTAAAGGACTCATAGTCAGACGCCTAGGTAGAGTAATGAGGATTAAAGTAGAATCCGAAGAAACAATTTCACTAATTTTAGAGTGTGCTGTTGAAAGTGGTGTGCAAGTAAGAAAGATGGGTGAATATGAACCAGACTTAGAAGATATTTTCTTGCTCATAATGGATAAATTAGGCGCTGAAGTCAAGAAAACATCCGATCTTATGACTTTTGAGCATACCGGGGAGGCAAATGTATGAGTGACGATTTGATTGATCTAGGTGGCGGTCAAACACGTATGGAAGTAGCATATGGTTCTGATGATGGAGATACTGATTCTTCAGCAATAGTTGCAAAGAAAGAAGCGTCTTTAGGAGCTATTTTCGAGCAAAATTATCGTCCATGGAATGGTAATCTTGGCCCTCGATGGGTTAGAAATTATGCGATTTTCCGGCATCATGTTTTCGGATTATTCACTTCAAAGGGCCATAGGCATTACAATCCTTTTGTCAGACTAACTATTTTGGTCATATTCATCGGTGCTATATCTCCAATTGCTATGTTATTTTTCTCATCATTATTTGGCGCAGGCCCTGATAGTTTCATCGACAAAATGTGGGGTATTAATCGTAGTAATTTATGGGGGCAAGTTTTAGGATATTTTCCCAGAAATTTATGCTATTGGCCATTGCTAACAGCTCTTGTCGTTGGCGGTATGATTTCAGATGATAGAAGAAATGGTACTAGTGCAATATATTTCTCTAGGCCGGTGACAAGAGTTGACTATACTTTGATGAAATATTTGAGCGTGGCAGTAGTTTTAGGTTTTGTTATAGTATTTTCTTACTTGGCATATTACACACTTGCAATAGTATTCAAAGGAGAAGGTTGGGGATTTTTAATCGACACACTTCCTATGTTTTTATCTGGTTTATTGTGTAGTTTATTACTTGTCATAACATATACATCCATTGGTCTTGCATTGTCAAGCATAAGTCAGAGTAGATTTTTTTCAGCGATTGCTTTTTTAAGTATAATATATGGTACGAAGTTAGTTGCCCTATTAGTCGATCTTCAATTCGATACTTCAATACTATACGTCTTAAGTCCCTATGACTGCCTTGCCCATTTAGGCCAGTGGTTATTGGGTTTAGAACTCAATTATTCTCATTCATTATCTCTGTCTGTAGTTTCCTTGATAATGATGAATGTAATTTCAATTATGATATTAATTTCAAGAGTTAGTTCTTTGGAGGTGACTCGAGAATGAGTGAAGATAATAAAACTCCTTCAGTTATTTTAGAAAATGTTTCAAAATGGTACGGCCAAGTTATGGGAATCAATGATATTTCTTTAGCAATAGAAGGTGGTGTCACCGGGATACTTGGTCCAAATGGTGCCGGGAAATCTACACTATTCAAATTACTAATGGGTCGTCTAAAGCCGAGTCAAGGCAATGTCAAGCTATTTGGAATAGACCCTTGGTCCGATACCTCTCCTTATCGAAGAATAGGTTATGTCAGCGAATCTGAAAGACTTTACGATTGGATGACCGCTCAGGATTTTGTATCTACACTTGCTAGATTACACGGTATGACCAGAGAAGAAGCAAATGCAAGAGCAGAGCATGTACTTGATTTCGTGGGTCTGCATGATGTTCGTCATAAAGAAATCGGGAAGTATAGTAAAGGTATGCGGCAGAGGGTAAAAATTGCTCATGCATTAGTTCATGATCCTGATTTAATAATATTAGATGAACCATTGCATGGTTGTGACCCCATTGCTCGGACCAGTATAATGAATGTAATTAGGGAACTTGGAAGCCAAGGTAAAACAGTACTTGTATCCAGTCATATTCTAGAAGAAATAGAACGAATTACTGAGCAAATAGTTATTCTTCACAATGGGAGATTACTCGCTCTCGGGAACTTATATGCTATTCGTGATCTATTGGATAAACATCCTCATAGAATAATGATTACTACGGATGAACCGAGGAAGTTAGCAAGCGCATTTATAGGTGAAGAACCTGTATATGGTGTCAGATTCCCTGAAGAAGGAAAGTTGGAAATACAGACCAATGATTTATCTGCAGCTCATTCTGTTTTACCTCGGGTTATTGTTGATTCGAAAGTTTCAGTATCTCGGATAGATAATCCAGATGATAATTTAGAATCATTACTAGGATACTTAATTGGAGGCACTTAATATGGATGATCAGGGTCGAGGTCTCTCAGAAACAGTTTGGACTCAAATAGACAGGAAAGCCGGTGCTATAACAGAGTTGACCATACGTCAACTACGTAATCGGATATCAACTTGGGTTGTATTAGGCGTAGGTGTTTTATTGATATCTTTATTACTTGTATTTTATATAGATTCTATAAGAACAACTTTTGAACCAATAGACAACGATGGTGATAGTGAAGATTGGGACAATGATGGGTATCCTTTAGGCCAAGAAAGAATCTATGGGACTAGTGATTATGATACTAAAAATTACCCTGGTTCATCAGAATACATTTACCTAGGTGATATTGATTATAATGACCAACCAAGAACTCATTACGGCAATCATACATGGGTCTCAGTTACTGGATATTTTACACCCACTTGGATTGATAAAGAGGCTGAAAGTCCATTTATTTACTATAATTGGATAGATTGGGGAGGTCGAGGAATAGATTGTCCTGATGGGAGTCCTTTTGAAGATTGGACTTATTTCCAGTCTCCGAGTTATTGTGTTCTCGAAAATGGTACTTATGTGGTATTTGCAGTGAGTTTCGCAGGAGAAGGTGAAATCTCTGTCGAGCCGGGTTGGTCTGCAGAATGGGGCTATATGACTGAGTCATTTTTTGTTGAGAAACATCCGAAATCAAGGTATATAGATGAAGATCCCATAAATGGCATAGATGATGATGGCGATTGTCTGAGAGATGAATATCTGACAGAAGATGAATATCAAGATGATGGCAATAGAAATGGAATAAATTGTGATGTCGAATGGGTTTATGATCAGAATGGTAATTTAGTTTCAATTCAAGCCGATTATAATGTTGATGAGGACCCAGATGATTCTGAACATATAGGCGAGTCAAGCCACAGAACTTTCATTATTGGTACGGGAAAAATTGCCTTTGTAATGATTCTAGGTCTTTTCCTACCATTATTTTTGGCTCTAGGATTAGTTAGGGATGAGTCTGAAAATGGAACACTACATTACTTGCTTTCCAAACCTATTCATAGAGGGGAATTTATCCTTTATCGACTATTAGGTTATCTCGGTATCGTAGTGTCATATACGGTGATACTTATTTTGATTGTCGCTCTAATTACTTCTCTGATAGGGCCTGGTGATTCTATAGTGAGGTTATCTGATTATCCTGTGTGGATGGGTATTGCTCTCGCTACAATTTTGGTCTTAACTGCGTATGGTTCTATTTTCAATACCGTTGGTTTAGTAATGCCAAAATATGGCGTTTACATCTGTATTCTTTACGGTATATGGGAATTTTTAATGGGGTTATTTACAATCACAATTCCAAATGCAAGTATTACAATGCTTTCTGTGTCTCATTGGGCTATTCAGATAATTGATGCAGTAGTCATGATATCTTGGAGTGATACATCTCTAATGCAACAAAAAGCAGAGGCCTTCGGCTTGGAAACTGGGATCTCCTTTTTCTGGCACCCACCCGTTCATACTTTGGAAACAGGAAATCCATTTGTCGCATTAATAATAAGTGTTGTAATCATGTTATCAATTAGTATAGGTATGATTGCTATAGGACAGTTAATCTTTAGAAATAAAGAGATTATGTGAAGTGTAATTATGGTGGGTGATTCTGATCAATTCATAGGAGATTATTCTTCATTATGGCGTTTAGATATGATGCCAAGTTTACCACGTCTCTCATGGTGGTGGTGGTGGGTAATTATTTTCATACCTGATCCCGATAACCCTGGTCGTTCTAGACAATTAATGGTTTTATGGTCGTCTAAAGAAACTCCTGCAATTCGCGTTAATGATCATTGGTGGAAACCTGGTTCACGGATGAGGGTCGATGAACATGGCGGTCACGTGGTCCCAGGTATGGTATGTTCTTGGTGGTTCGATGGACAAAATATGCATGAGCCATTAATTATTCGTGAGTGTAAAATGGTTTCAATAGACGATAAGCACCCATTATGGCCGGAAGAAGGTCAAGGGCATGGTTCCGGAGCGGTGGTACCATTGGTTGATGAGGATTTATCTTTAGGAATGACCAAAGGTAACAAGAAGTTTTGGTTGAATTTAACTAGTGACAAAAAAGCACAACTAAATGGTGCTCCCAAATCAATAACTGCTGAACTAACTCCTTGGTGGGGGCCTCCAAGTCGATTGACTTACAAAAATAATGTTTTCTTCTCAGATATGGGTTATGATATCTTAAGAGTCCAGGGCACTAAAGCTTCAATCGTAATTGATGATGAAAAATTTGAAGGTACTGGATACTTTCAAAAAGTTAGTGTCCAAGCCCCTACATTCCCTTGGTTTTGGGGTATGTTACATTTTGATGATGGTTCATATCTTGACTGGTTCATGCCCCATATCTCATTTTCTTGTTTAAATTTAAATGATAAACCCTGGAAACTCAGAGATATATTTAGAAACCCTAAAATTGGAACTGGGATATTCCATGATGCTAAGAGAGATAGAACCGAGGAATTCAAAAAATGTACAGTTGAGTTAATTAAACCAGATTCTAGTGATGAAAATTTATTTGATAATGATGGTAATTCTTTGCCTAAATTCCGAGTGTCTGTTTGGAATGAAAGGACACAGATTGCTCTAGAAGTTAGAGCGGTATCTCGGGCTAAGTGGACTTTTGATCAGCCAACTAGAGCAGGTATGGTCAGTCATTTAACTTACAATGAATACCCTCTCCAATTATTAAAAATAGTGATTAAAGACGAAAATGGCACACGCACTAAGTCGGATTATTCTTGGATACACGGTAATGCAGAACATTCTTGGGGTTTCCTTCATTGATAATTAAGGTGGTATATTTTTGGAAGATTTAATTTCTAGTTTTAAGTCATTAATTGATGATGAAGAAGTTAGAGGCGATTTTTCTTTTATTTCTGAGAAAGAGGTTCCTATTTGGAAAGGTAAACCTACATTTTCATCTTATTTACCAAGATATTTTCTAGCCCTTTTTGTTTTCTTAATTCATTTCTGTTTTTACCGAGTTGCAGTGACAGTTTATGCCGAAGGAGAGAGCGGATATCTCAATATGGCCATACGTATAATAGATCAATTATTTGATTTAGTAGACGTATTTGCATTTGTCGTTGTTATGATTATATTTGCTAGGATTAATTATTTCCTTAATTTTACAACATCAACTACCAAAATCTCACTTTTCTTAGTTTTTATAGGTTTGATACCTTCTGCATGGTTTATCATAAATATTGTCGATTGGTTTTTATTATTAATTGGAAGAGAAGCATTGAATGTACCTGAATGGTTCGATACTTGGTTTTTAGCTCTAGGAATAATAAATTCTTTAATCATATTTACTTTCTCAATAATATCTCAATTTTCATATTCTTATGTAATGACTGATAAAAATCTCTATATTCAAAGACGTCAATTTATTTTCTATAAATCTCATATCAATATTTCCTTTGAAGATTTAGAAAACCTGATTACTCAACAGTCAATTTTTGGGAAATTAATTGGTATTGGAAATGTTTTACCTATTTTAAAAATTAACTCAGATGTTTCCCCTAAGGTCAATAATGAAAGAACAGGGATTCAAAAATTCATCTATGTAATCAAATTATTAATTTCTTATAAAAGATCTAGTAAAGAGATTATATTGCCTCCCTCAGAATGCTTTTTTGGCATTAAACAGCCAATGGTTATTTACGAATTAGCTAATGAATTGATAGATCTGGAAAATGGTAGACCCGATTTATTAGTTCAAAATGATTAGTTTACTTAAGATTACTATTCCGCACCGTTCTTAATGTAAAAGCCATCGAGAGAGCCATAGAGGGATTCCCTATGTCGGAAGAAGATATCGTTACAATTGCAGCACAACACATTACAAAAGGAGATTTCATGGGAGCCATGGAAATCTTTGAAGAACATGTTACAAACAATCCAAAAGACCCTGCTGGGTACCATGGTTGGGCTGAATCAGCAATGTTTGAGATACAAGAAAATGGTAATTTTGATGAAAAAGGAAACGATAGAATTAATGAAGGTAAAGTTCAATCATACCTTCGTAAGGCTGCAGGTTTAGAACCAGATAATTCTGAATACCAGGCAGCATATGCCAATGCATTAATTGAATTTGATAGAGTTCCAATGGCGGTAAGAGAGTTTCAGAAACTTATTCAATTAGGTAAGAAATTAGAGGATGTTGATGTATCATTCCATCTTTACGAGGCTGCAAAACAACTTATTGATTCAATTGATGTAAAGGTAGGTTACGATAGAAGCGAACAGTTCGCTAGACAATTCATACCAGTTGCTATAGAATTTGCAATTCTTGGACTCGGATTTTCATCGGTTGACGAAGCAATGGAATATTTGTCTACTGAGGAATAATTGGAGGAATCCAATTGAGTCGCGGCCGAATCATGGTCGCTTTTGGATATCATGGTGACTTGTTCCATGGTTCTCAAATTCAACCTAATGTCCCTACTGTGCAGAAAGCAATTGAGAATGCCCTTAGGAAAGTGAGTTGGTGGAGTGATGGCTGTTTAGAAATGTCTAGCCGAACTGATGCAGGTGTCAGTGTGAGGATGAATCTAGCTTGTATCGATGTCCCGCTTACAGTTTGGAATGAAGTTGATAAGAAAACTATACTTCGTGTATTGAATAACAGGTTCCCAGAGGGATTATGTGCCTGGGATGTCATTAAAGTCGAGTCAAATGTGCGGAGTCGAGCAGCTAAAGCAAGGACATATTTATTCCGGACAGAATTAATTGAAGAATGGTCTGGTGGCATTGATGAGGAGTTATTTCTTAATGCTTGTAAAATAATTGTCGGGACTCATGATTTCACAAATTTCTGTAAGTTAGAAGAGGATAAAAATCCTATTCGGACTATAGAAAAGTGCGAGCCATGGTATTCTTCTGATGGGCGAATAATTGGGATATTGATATGTTCTGAGGCTTTTCTCTGGAACCAAGTAAGAAGAATAGCGGCAGCGATTACAGGAGTTGCTACCGGGCGAATCAAATTCAAGTCACTTGAATCTGCGTTAAACAAACCAGATATTCCAATCGATCTAGGGAGAGCACAATCAAATGGGCTTATTTTATGGTCTATTGAGCATCAGTTTTCTCAAGAAATGGGCTTACATTGTAATCCTGATACACTTGGTTTTTCTATGCCACCTGAGAAAAAATATCGATTTAAGAGATGGTTGTCTATGGCTAAATTAGAAATGGGGTTGTTATTGGAAAGAGATTGGGAAGATTCACTTAATTCAATTTAATCTCTAATTCTTCCCCATCTTTACATGGTAAAGATTCTCTCAAAAACGAACCTGAAATAACTTCTGCGGTTTCCGTGTGTCTTGTCAAATCAGGGATTAATATTGCGCAAGCAATCCAATACTTACCATCTGCTGATATTTTTGCAGGGAATGCAGTAGCCCCTCCGAATGATTTTCCATCTCTTTCGAATCCCTTTATCCTGAATTTCTCAGTATGCTGTGAAACTTTACCCTCTTCTAGTCCAGATAATATTCTTAGATTTCTGTAATTTGCCAAACTAGATTTATCCATATCTAGATTAAGAGTGCCAGGCCAAGCACTGACTTCTAACACCTGTTTAAACTGCTCTTGATAATGTGGTTGAGCCATAAAAACATGGGCTCTTCCGAGACCACTTGATACTCTACCGGAGAGGTGCATATTTCTCCGTCTACTATTCTATTCAAGAGGGTTGCCGCTTACAATTTTCATATCGATATGGTATCATTCCTTTCACATATACTCCAGCCATATGATTCCACTAATTTTCTTTCTTCCGAATTATGATCATTTACTGGATTTGAATGGTTTAAATGTATGAATGAGATATCTGGGTCGTTTATTTTTTTCATTCCCAAATAGTGAATACTATCTTCTATAGTTGGATGTGGTATTTTTGATAAGTCTCTTCCTGGCAGTTCGTTTAGATTCCAAAAAGTCCCATCAACCAATGCAATATCAATTCTTAATGAAGTCAATAATTCTCTAATATTTCTTACAGAAAAAGAATCTAATGTCTCACTCCATGAATCTTGATCTGGCAAGAATAAGAGATTCTTTCTTGGCCCTTTAATTAAAATAGCGGATGTATCGCCCAATTCGCTTCGATGAGGTATTGGAATAAATTCTAATGTAAATCCACAATCATTCGTTGGTTGAAATTGATTTTTAGATATTAATCTAATATTCCCTTCTTCAATCATTAATTGTACATCATTTCTTTCCTGCATAGAATCATTATTCATTTGACTCAAATAAATTGGTAAATTATTAACTCCCATTACAGGTTTTCCAAATTGGCCAATTCCTTCAACATGGCCGAGATGCAGGTGAGTAATTGTTACAGAGTCAGGGATGAATATTTTTTGTTCTATATCATCTCCACTCCATAATCTCAATTGTTCAGATAAATTTTTTGTGACCTCTATTAGATGTTTTGAGCCATCACATCCTTCTATGCCAAGAGATACAGGGTATCTCTTAAGTCCAGGATTCTCATGAGCATTCAAGCACCTTTCGCATGAACATCCTGCCTGTGGAATGCCCGCATCTTGTGCGATGCCGAGTATTGTTACGATTATTTCTGGTTCCATCAAAAGCGTCGTGTAGGCATGTATCTTTAACTCGTATGTTCATTTCCTCAATATCGTCTAATCGAAGCACCAATGTACTGAGGGGCTCTGTCAGGGTTATGGTTGCCGATACCTCGTGGATGTCGAAGCGTTTCGACGAACTACAAAATCAGGGTCTAGATTGGAATCCCCCTACTCTCCAAACGGCTAATGATGCCAAATGTACTATAGATGGCAAGGAGACTATAATGCTTTCAGCAAATAACTATCTAAATTTGACTAATCATCCCAAGGTCATGGATGCCATGATATCTGCAACTAAGAAATATGGTTCTGGAAGTGGTTCAGTTAGAGCAATAGCTGGAACTATGGACATTCATCTTGAAGCCGAAAAAAAAGTGGCTGAATTTAAGAAGGTAGAATCTTCATTAATTTACTCTGCTGGCTATACAGTGAATGTTGGCCTGATACCGACATTAGTCCGAGGCCCACAAGATATTATCATTAGTGATGAATTAAATCATGGTTCAATAATAGATGGAGTGAGATTAACTAAGGCTCGTCGTGGCGTATATGCTCACAATGATATGTCCGAATTAGAAGCCGTATTAATGCAAAATTCTGATGCAGAGAGAAAATTAATAATTACTGATGGTGTATTTTCAATGGATGGAGATATAGCTCCCTTAGATGAAATTACAAAATTAGCGGAAGAATATGATTCTATGGTTTATGTAGATGACTGCCATGGTGAAGGAGTTCTCGGGAACAAGGGCGCAGGTATAGTTGATCACTTTAATTTGCAAGGAAAAGTACATTTTGAAACAGGTTCTTTCTCTAAAGCATTAGGTGTTCAAGGAGGGATACTAGCTGGGACTGAAGAAGTTAGAAATCATGCATTGAATCATTCCCGCTCATGGCTTTTATCTGGTAGTCAACCACCTGGTGTTGCAGCTGCTCAAAAGGCAGCAATAGAGGTATTAATGAGCGAGCCAGAGCATCATTCCAGGCTTTGGGATAATACTAATTATTTCCGTAAAGAATTACAATCTCTTGGTTTTGATACAGGAGTTTCTGAAACCCCAATAATCCCAATAATGTGCGGTGAATCTTTAGTTGCTAAACAATTATCTAACGAACTTAGTCAAGAGAATGTGATGGCAGGTGCAATTGTATTCCCAATGGTCTCTCGTGATAAAGCGAGAGTGCGGACTCAAATGTCTGCCGGTTTAACAAGAGAGGATTTAGATAATGTCCTACATTTATTAGAAAAAATAGGTCCTAGGATTAATTTAATTTGAAGTGATATTATGGTGGAATCCTCGACATTAGATTCTGGAGCCATTAAATCAATGATGCACAGAATAAAATCAGTACCAATTACTGATACTTTGAAAATGCAAATATTAAGACTCGATAAGGGAGAATGCGAGGCCTTTATTCCTAGAGAAAAGAAATGGGATGGGATTTATGAAACATTTCATGGTGGTATTCTTGCAACTATTGCAGACAGCATAACATGTTGGGCAATTCTGACTGAAATAGGTCCAAGTTCCAATGTCGCGACTACTGATTTTAATATACGTTTTTTACGCCCATGTAAGACTGATGTTAAATGCTTAGCTAGGACTATCAAAGTCGGTCGTACCATGAGTCTCGCAGAAGCAGAGCTCTTCGATGTAAACGATAAATTAGTCGCAGTTGCACAAGTAAATTATATCATTTTGTAATAATCAATCTAATTCTTCGATTGCATTTTCAATCTCAATATTATTCTTTTCAAAAATCTCTTCTTTTCTATTGTCTGGATAAATCGTCATATGCATTCCTTCAAAAGGATCTAAATCTCTATCAATTCGTTCTAGGATTCTCCACCTTGGAGCATAAGATAATTGAATATATAGAGGGCCAGGGAGGATAATTAGTGAATATCCAATCCATTCTATGGTGTCAGATATTGAAAAAGTAATTGTAATTGTAGTTATTAAAAATCCAATGAATGGGAGTGGATAGATGTACCTTCTTCTTTTTTCTAATCTAACTGGAGGTCTCCTAAATATTGATGACATTAAACTTGAAGTCCCTCCTAAAAATCCGCATATAAATATGATAATCAGACTTTCATTAACCCATCTTTCAATAATTGAATCCAGTTCTCTAGAATTCACATAGCCATCATAGGCTGTTGGTAATATCAGAGTCAAATTTATCATCAGAGCATAAATAATTCCTATGAATACTGGATGTGAAAAGGATAATGGATATCCTAGGAAAAGTTGACTAATTGAACCTCCTTCTAGCATGATTCGATGCTCTTCATCGAATTCCTCTAGACGTTCACGCCACCTTGACATATTTCTCAGGCCCAAGTGACGGCTCTTTCAGTATTGCGGGCGATAAATGTGTAATTATGTTGTTTTAAAGTAATAATCGAATATTTCTATTTCTAATCGTAATATAGGAGATATTATCACTTGTTCACATGGGGAGTAGATTTTGTGATGCTATATGAGTAGTGAAGATGTATTGTTTACAATTACTGGTAGAAATTTAGATTCAGGTTTAAGAGGAGTTCCTGTAGGCACCTGTCAAACATCTTTTGTCGATCCTCTTGAAGGCGTCCACTATGTTGGTTATCCTGTTGAAGATCTGGTAAATATGGAGGAAGAAGATGTCATCTTTTTGTTGATGCACAAACGTCTTCCTACTGAAGAAGAAGCTCAAGAGTTTCACGCTGAGTTGACGCAGAGAGGTGAAAATATACCTACCGGTGCTCTCCGAGTTTTAGAATCATTAACTCCAGGGAGCGGTCACCCAATGGATTGGCTTTCTATCGGCATTATGGCACTCGGCGCAGCAGAGAATACAGGCGATACAAGAGCGGATGCGATGAATTTGATTGCTAGAATGCCTGAGCTAATGGCTAGGATTTTTAGATTAAGAGGTGGCGAAAAAGAGAAGTTACAACCTCGCAGACCGGGCCTCGGATTAGTAGAAAATTTCGTACATATGATGGGGTATAAAGGTCAGAAGGCTAGAGATATTGAGAGAGTTTTACGCTTCTTTTTCATTCTTCATATGGATCATGGTGGAGGAAACTTATCTACCTTTTCTGGTAAAGCAGTAGCATCAGGCTGGGCATCAATTTACTCATCTATTTCTAGTGCAATGAATGCACTTTCTGGTCCACTTCATGGCAGAGCAAACCAAGCATGTCTCGAGTTCGTACAAAGAATAGGAACTTCAGACCATCAAGAAATCGAGGATTTTGTTCGTACAGAATTAGAAAACAGGCGCCCAATATACGGATTTGGGCATGGTGTACTAAGAGCAGAAGATCCTCGTGCACGCTTACTGATTGAGCTCGGAGAGGAAATTTGTCCAGATGATGACAATTTCAAAATCGTCAGAGCATTACGAGAAGTAGTTCCTCCAATACTTAGTGAAATACCTAAGATAAGCAATCCATATCCAAATGTAGATATTGCCAGCGGAAGTCTTCTTCATTCCGTTGGATTTAGAATGCCTGAGTACTATACGACTTTCTTTGGTTGGGCGCGTGTTGCCGGAATTAGTGCGCAAATACTAGATGAAAGAAATGCTAGAGATGGCAGAGGTACTCCAATTTATAGGCCCAAATATATCCCTAAAAATCAACCTTTGAGAAGATTAGAGTAATCAAGACCCCCCTCTATGCGATTTCCCCGTACCTCTGTGTCCAATTATTCGTGAAACTTCCCAAGGTAAACTTGATTCAGAAGTTTCATTTAAGAGTGTATCAATATCTCTTTCCCATAACCATTTTTTCTTCCATTTTTCAACAAAATTTCTTCTTTCACTATCTGATAGTTCATACCAAGAGGGTATTTCCTCCTGTAATTCAGAAATTTTTGAGGCATGTTCGCCCATAGGAGTTTCATCTAATTCTTTTCTCATTTCATCTGTCAAAGGTTGAGTTGCAGGTTTTATCCAACGCGCATGACCTGAATCTAAAGTAACTGAATTAGGAGATAAATCATCAGTAAGACCTGTTAAACCTGCATCTAGTAACAATCTTTCTGAATCTGATTTTGCAGGCCATACATAAATGGGATAACCTCTTCTATATTTTGTTAATCTATCCAATTTCTTACCTTCTAAACCCACTGTCCAACCAATATTGATTTTACTTTCAATACCTTTCAAATATTGTAGTGAACAAGGGAGCATAGGGTACCCTTCTTCTCTTTGTCTATCGATTAATTTAGGCAAAGAATTTGCTAAAAAAGAAGGAGTTGCTATAATTCTTTGAGTAGTCCAATTACCCCATGACCTAATATTAGGGCGTAGTCTACTAAATTCAAGATTAGTATTAATTTTCTTGGAAGCAGAAATAATCTTTGGATCGAATGAATAAATTACAGTACTACTACTGCTTCTTTCTATTGGTTGTAATAACTCATCTAATTTTTGAATCATCTTAATCATATGTTGTTCTTTTTCTCTACCATTGAACCATCCACCTGCCTTACCACTAGATGGATGTGGTGTTTTGAACTCTATACAAGTAAAAGCCCCTTCTTCTGTCCAACGACGAATAAAATCTTTATTTTCTAATAATTTATCCATGGTCTCTACATATTCAGGTAAATCATCAATTGTTAGGCACTCCGGATATTCTCCAAACTCTGTTTTTGAATCATGATGTAGGACTAGCATATCGTCCTCTGTCAATCGTAAATCTAGTTCAACTCCATCCGACTGTTCCATACCATAAACTAATGCTTCGACAGTATTTTCTCTTGGGCGGACCCAATCTAGAGTTTCCTCCATACATTAACGGGCGCGTTTCTAATAATTAATTAAGCGTTTTTTTTAGATTCATCCGCCCCAATGCTAAAGTGTCGAAAAGTATACCGGTATGTAGGTATGCCCATGTCAGAGACAATTGAACTAGACCGAAAATCAGATCCCAAAGCAGTGAAAGGTTATGCGTTTTATGACTGGGGTAAATCTGCTTTCGAAACAAGTGTTACCACTGCGATTCTACCATCTTGGTTTGCAATAATATTCTTGGAAGCGAACGGTCTTACTACTACTATAGGTTCTATCGAAATGACCGGTGATGCTCTATGGTCATATTCAGTTTCAGCAGCTGCACTCATGGTCGCACTTGTCAGTCCATCTTTTGGTGTAATTGCAGATAGACGGGCGATTAAGATGTGGTGGCTAAGAATACTGACCTATGTCGGTGCAGGAGGGACTTTCCTTCTCGCTTTAGCACCCTTCTTACCTGTAGATACACAATGGCTTTGGTTAATGGTAATGTTCGTGATTGCTAATGTTGGATTAAATGGAGCGGGTGTATTCTATAATGCACTTCTTCCACACATGGGTACTGATGATGAAATGGATAGTATATCCAATCTCGCATTTGCATATGGGTACTTTGGTGGTGGAATTCTTCTGGTATTCCATTTAGCTCTCTTGATGGGTACTGATTATGCTACATGGGCCATGCAATTTGCTATGGCAAGTTCCGGAATATGGTGGTATGGTTTTGCCCTATTGACTTTCAAGTGGGTTCCTGAACCACCAATTGAAAACGAAATAGAATCAATGGGGGTTGTTGATTCTGCTCGTTTAGCGTTCAAGGAGATAAAGAAAACACTCAGTGAATTAGATAAGTTTAGAACATTATTCATCTACATGCTTGCTTACTTTTTCTTTATTGATGGCATTAATAGTGTTACTGCCCTTGGCGGAGTATTTGGGGCAACCGTATTAGGAATAACAACATTTGATTTAATCGTCACAATACTTGCTATTCAATTTGTAGCTGCACCAGCAGCAATAGGTTTTACCAAATTAGCCGAAATATGGTCTACAAAGAAAGCCCTAACTTTTTCTCTAGTTGGATGGGTTTTGCTATGTTTTGCTGCTCTATCTTTTGCTCCTTTAGCACTTGAGGCTCATGATGATCACGATATACTCTATGAATGGGATGAAGAATCAAGTGTCTATAATGTACATATTTCCTGGTATGCACATGACATAGCACAAACATTTGATTTTGGAGATGGACAATTTGATGAACAAGATTGGGCGTCTACTTACTCTCATTTACTGCCTGTTGAGACAGATGAAAAGATAGGTACTCAGAAATGGTCATATGGAGACGAAGAATCTACTCCTGAAATATTTGTTTTAACGAATGTTGTCGATTCTGAATTAATCGAATTATTTTCATCTATGGCTGAATCAAGATTCAGTGCTAGCGTACAGGGTGGTTCACTCGACGGTGAATTAACCGTGGGTACTGATCATCCCACTAGTTTAGGAGATGGTGTCCTTGACGTAATACCTGAGACTGTAAGAGATAAGGTATGGGCACCTTTAGGCCTTACAGTAGGCCTTCAATTTCTTCTTTTAGGGTGTGGGATGGGTACATTACTAGGGGGTTCACAAGGCCTTGCAAGAAGTCTATTTGGGCAAATGGTTCCTGAAACTAGAAGTGCTGAATTCTTTGGATTCTTTGGATTCTTTGGTAAAGTAGCAGCTCTAATAGGGCCTTTACTTTATGGTACGATGACTGTAATGTATGATAGTCGAGTTGGCGTATTAAGTATTTCAATACTTATTCTAATTGGTGCATTAATGATGAGTCTAGTAGATGTAGACCAGGGCCGAATTGACGCACAAGCTGAAGATGCTCGTAACCGTGGATTAACTGTAGATGATGAGTAATTATTTCTCGATTACCTTGTCGCAAACTAATGCAATTTCCAATAATAGAATAATTGGTCCTCCTACTAGGAACATTGATAGTGGGTCAGGAGGGGATAGCAATGCCCCTAATACAATAGCGGTAAACCAAATAATACCCCTATTTTCTGTTATGATAACCCTACTAACAATTCCATTTCTTAGCAATATCCATACTAGCAAGGGTGTTTGAAAACTGATTATTGACCCGAAGAATAGCCCTACTATGAATCCCATCCAAGATTGTAATTGCCAAGTATTTGATAATCCTATATTAGTGGCATCATTTGCTAAGAATTCAAGAAGCATTGGTATCAATATTTTGTGTGCATAAATGCCTCCAACTATGGCGAGTCCAAAAGCCGAAATGAGCGCTATCGTAAATTGGAAAAATCTAGGTTTACTTTTGTTTATCTTCTCTCTTTTAGCCGCAGCAAATATTTCTCTCCCATTTAATGCTAGATCTGAGATTATTAACCCGAAGGTTAGGATAAATCCTATTTTCGTAGCTATACTCAATCGAAGTAAAATAACTTCCATTGGTTGTAATATTATTAATTCTACTCCATTTGGCAAATATCCATTCATATTCATCATCCAATCAATAATTTCTCCTGAAAATGGATAACCTAGAATCATCCCGGCTACAAAAACTGCAATGAATAGTTTTATCTTTCGCTTCAAATAATCAATTAAACCTACCAATTCGGCCATTGGGACCATGTCTCCGGGCCGTTCGTTCATGTTATTCCGTAGAGGTTCTATTCCTGAATACATCGCTCTGAGGTTTACTCATTCTTATCTTCTTAAAATTATAGATAGAATGTCTCCATCCTTCAGTCTATGGTCTAATCCGACTCTTTGCCAATCAAATTTTCCACTAGGTCCTTTTACTCTAGAGTATCTAAATTTTCTTACAAAATCTCTATGTAATTTAGCACAAACATCTCTCACAGTAGATGTATCTTTGATAATTAAAGGTTCGACTAAGTCCGCTTCTTGTCCCTGTGGCTTCAGATAAACGGACATAAAATGTAAATTTTCAAATATGAAATCTTTCATATTATCTATCCCTGTCCCTGTTTTTGCAGAAACTTGTAATACCGGCCAATTATGAGGTATCATTTCCATTGTTCTTTGGATGTCATCCTCATTAGCTAAGTCAACTTTATTGATTACTACTACTGCATTACTGTATACTCTATTACCTGCTAATGTATCTACAATATGATCGTCAGTGACATTTGTTCTTAGTGTCACTGTTGCTGAAACAATTCCAAAACTTCTTACAATTTCTTGTATCTCTTCATGAGTTAGATTTGTTTGTTTTACCGTTGATCTTACTACAATTCCTCCTCTATTAGATCTAGTGATAAATACTTGAGGTTCTTTTTGATTTAATCTCATACCAGATTTCCATAATTCTAAATCGAGAATGTCGAAATGCGATTCTTGAAAAGGATCTAACACATACAGAACCATGTCAGCTCCTCTTATGACATTCAGAATTTCTTTTCCTCTCCCTTTACCATCAGAAGCTCCTTTAATCAGGCCAGGCAAGTCAAGAATCTGAATTTTAGCTCCTCTATGCTCCATTAAACCAGGTATACAAGTCAAGGTAGTAAATGCGAAATTTCCCACTTCCGACTCAACTTCAGTTAATTGAGATATCAGGCTAGACTTACCTACACTAGGGAAACCAACTAATGCGACCGAAGCATCTCCAGATTTTTTAACTTCGAATCCTGGTCCGCCACCACTAGCCTTTGCATGAGCTTGTGCTTTTTCCTTACGTGCTCTTAACGCTGCAATCTTTGCTTTTAGTTTACCAATATGCGCATTTGTAGCTTTATTTTTCTGAGTTTTACCAATCTCATCTTCGAGTGACTTAATTTGTTCCTCGATTGTTGCCATACCTAAACCCCTTATCGCGTCTGATTAATATGTTGATGGCCCCGGCACCTATTCTTCAATTGAATGGACTAAGCGATAGTTCATGCCCTACTTCTCTTTGGATAGACCTGAGGGGCGACCATGGCAGATGTGATACTAAATTTAGTAGATATGTCTCTCTTCGAAGAATTAAGTCTGATGCCGGTTCAAGATATTCTCGATGAAGTTGAAAATCAAACATTGAGAATAAAGAGGCCAGAACTTGATCAAGGTTTCCATCGTGATTTTGAGGTCGATCTAGAAGGAGATATATTAGAATGGTCAGATAGAAATCCATTATTAGATTTATCTAAGTCAATAATGGAACAAAAGATTTCTTCTGATGAACGCGCAAAAATTGGTATTTTATTAGCTAAATGGTGTTCTAAATCCGAATGGAGATGTTGGGAAGCCCGTCTTTTTCTTTATGTCGAACCATCGCTCCCCGAATCTATTGATGGTTCTGATGAATTCCTTGAGTTCTCTACTTGGAATAGTTTTGCAAATACTCTATCTTCAACCGACAAAAAAAGTTATTCTGAATCAGTAGTTCTTGATTGGATGAAAAGAAGAGAGAATTTAGGCGAAACAATGGATCCTTCTGATGACCCAAGAATATTACCTACTATGGAAGCTCATAAATCGGCCAGTGAGTCATTACATATTTTTTTCAATAATCTTCGCTCCGAGAAAATCAGTTTGCTCGTGGGTCGAGAATATCTAGAATCGAACCTTTGGTCAATCGATGGTATTTATTTAGTAGATAAAATGGTGATTAATTATGACTGAATTGCCCCTCCTACCACCTCCTCCTAGTTCACCAATTAGTCCAGGTTTTGTTGTTTTAGGAAGATTTCAACCGTTTCATCGTGGGCATGCGATGATGCTCGAAGAAGCTGAGAAAATACGTATTAAAAATCATCCTAATTTAAAATTAATTATAGCGATTGGATCATCTAATCGCCCTGAAACTTTACGGAACCCTTGGTCAGCTACTGAAAGAATTGAGATGATTTCTTCTTGGCTTGAAAATGAGGCACATTTCGACGCAGTTTTACTAGCTATACCTGATATTGAAGACCCTCCTAATTGGGTGTCTCATGCTGAGAAATATCATGGAGGCTCTGGAATATTTTTTAGTAGTGATTCTTATTCATGTGAATTGTATGAAAAATCAGGTTGGGATATAATCTCAATGCCTTTGATGAAAAGGGATGACTTTGAAGGCTGGAGAGTCCGAGAAACTGCTAGAATGCTTTCTACAATTCATGATAAAGACGCTATTGATACAGTATTAGGAGTCTCAACCCCTCAATCTGTTGTGAACTATCTTGTATCAAATGATTGTCTGAAGAGACTCGCTTTCTTGGGTGAAGGCGGGGAACCAGTCGGTTAATCAGAATCCAAGATCATCCGGGCTAAATTCACAATTACCCTCACAAGTATCGACCACTGAACCGGTTGAAAGATAATGGAATGCCATTTCTCTTGCCATAGGTAATGCTCCTATGGCGTTGTGCGCAGGGTGAGGTTCTTGCCCATATTCATTACCTTCAGGAGCATGCATATAGCCTCCGTCAAAGAAAACACCCACTGAACCCACATGTCCCTCTTCAACAATACTTATTCCATATGGGGTAATTGTTGATGAGTTAAGTAGTGGTATCCCTCCTGTTCTCATCATTCTTGATGATGAAATGTTGGATATCTGTAAATCAGTTATAGAAAATAAAGTCATTAAATTAAATGGTTCTATTTGATCTAAATATCCCTCTTCTCTGAGACTTAGGTATGTGTCTGTCTCAGTAGAATCCCATAATGATTGCATTATAGACATTGCAACTGCTCGATCTAGTTGGTTTTCATAGCCATATTCGCTAGCAAAAATAAAGTGAAATTTGTCATATTGCGTACATCTCTCAATAATATGTGAGAAAGAGGATCCGCCAGCCCACAGTACTCCTTTATCTAAATCTGGAGAAAGAGCAATTATCGAAGGTCCTCTTAATGCTCCATTTGAATATCCAGTATAGGTTGGATTAGTCGTATCTACTAACTTAGTCCCATCTTCTGAATAATATTCAGTTAAATCAGAGCAAATTCCAGTGAAGGTTTTTATCATGACTACTTGATTTATCATAGCTTGTTCCAATCTTTCGGCTTGATGTTGGAAGTATTGCATATTCAGAACTGCATACTCTATACTTGTGAAATCATCATCTGCCCAGCCGTAAAAACTAGTTCCTATCATTGCAATATTATTTTCATTTGCCCACCCGCTCAAACCAGAGGTATTTCCATTTCCTAGGAATCCATGCCCCCAGACTGTTAGATTAGCAGGTCCTTGTTCTGTTGCCGAATTTGGTATTACTAACCAGAAAGGGATTTCTCTATTTTCAACAAAGACTGGAGTCCTATCATCTATTGATGTTCTTCTTATGAGTGCTGGCGGAAAGAATGATTCAGTATATTGTGGCGTTGTAAATGTACCAGTCATCAACCAATGACTTCTATTTCCTTCCTCATCGAAAACCTCCGTATTTGATTCTACAGTACATCCTATTCCATCTCCTATTCTTTCTAAAGTATCATTTCTCATTGAAAGTAATGGCCCGATCATTGATTCGGTTGAAGAGGTATGGAACTCCCAAGTAGTTTGAAGCTCACTTATTGAGATGTCAGAATTAGATTCTATCCAAGAGAATAAGTTTTGAAACCCTGCTCTTCTATTTTCAATATCCGGCGACGAAGTAAGTTGTTGATGTTTTATTGCAGCAAAACCTTCTGGAGTGGGGACCAATTCTCCAACTTGGTCAGTTAATCCGGATATTATTACAACATAAGGTGTATTATGTTCCAATGCTTCAATTGTTCTGATATGAAATATAGTTGGCTGGTCGATTTCAGATCTTATGTCAAGTTCTACCCAATGTGCAACCAATTCTCCAGTTAATTTATTCATTAAAATTGTAGGATGCCCGCTTTCTAGGCTTTTAGAAATACTATATTGTCCTGCTAGTTCTGATACATCAGGGTCTACTGTAAAAGCAGTCATAATTTGTGTATTTGGGCTAACTCCGTCTATCTGATTAAGTATTGGTACTTCTATTGGGCTGACAGTACCTGAACTAGGTATCGTGTTTGAAGAATAATGAATTCTTTTACCAGTAACCGTATTAGGGTCATTAATCAGAAACGCATCAGAAGGAAAGGGGAGCATACAATGTATTGAATTTGTATTGTCACATCCATCAATATGTGGTATGTCAAGTATTTCGATAGGTTCCTCATAGTAACAACTTTGATCATTTATTGTAGCATTTTCATTGAAATTTAATGCATCTGTATCAGTACATCCTAAAATTTCGAAAACACCATCTGTCACCTCATCATTTACTACTGTACATCCGGAAAGTACCATGGAAATACACAATAAAATTGCAATTTTAGATTTAGAATCTACCGTCATTATATTGCTGGGATTCACGAAGGTTATCAATACTATTGTTCCGTAACAATCACTTTAGCAGGTCTTAAAACTCGGTCATGGAACATGTATCCTTCTTCAATTACCTCAATTATCACTCCCGGTTGTTCATCATTTGGCGCTGGTATTGCTGCTATTGCTTCCATGAACGCTGGATCAAATTCTTTACCCAATGCTTCAATTCTTACTATGCCTTCATTTTGTAAAGTATTCTTGAGCCTCTCTAGAGTCATATCAACTCCTTTTATGATCTTCTCTGGATCATTATTTTCAATTGCCAATGCTTTTTCCAGATTATCAACTACAGGTAGTATATTGGATGCTAAATTCATCCCCGCGAATTTCACTAATGTATTTCTTTCTCTAGCATATCGTTGCCTTAAATTAATAATTTCCGCGGCATTATACTGTTTTTCTGTTTCTAAATCTAGAACTTTTTCTTCGAGTATTTTTAGAGGATTAATTTCTTCCTCATCAAGAGTGGCTTCTTCTGGTTTTTCATCCACTTGCTCCTCGCCTTCGTCAGTCATGACCTTGGGTTTCAAACATCATTCAAGAATCCAATGGTCTTATGTTATTCGATATAGAAGTATTCGCCTGCAATTTTTTGCTCTCTATCTTTACGACTATCTGGTTTGTTTATTCGCGGCCTATGTGACTCATGATCTCTTCTAAATGTGATATTTACATCTTCAAGGAATTTATTCATGCCTTTTCTGAGACTTAATGGCCCCACTGCATTTCCAACCTTTCCGCCTTCTCCGTCGAAAACTAGTAGTGAATCGCTGACAATATCTATGAAATAGATGTCGTGATCAATTACCATAGCCGCTTTTTCATTACTTTCCATGGTTCTTCTTATTGCCTTAGCGGCTTCCATCCTTGCATTTGCATCGAGGTGAGCACTTGGTTCATCAAGAAGATACAAATCAGCTTCTTTCCCTAAGCAGATGGCTATACTTACCGCTTGTAATTCACCTCCTGAGAGTTTTTTAGCCTTAAGTTCCAATAATTGGTCGACTTGCAATGGTCTGACTACTTGAGTATGGAATTCACCGGTTCTCCATTTATTCCCTAATTCTGTATTAAGCCAATCTTCGACACTTCCTTCGAAATCTGTATTGACATGTTGAGGCTTATACGAAATCTTTGCTTCCATGGTACACCATCCTTGATCCGGCTCAATTTCACCAGCAATCATTTTCACCATGGTAGTCTTTCCTGTAGCATTAGGTCCTACTACTCCAACAACTTCTGCGCTTCTGACCATGCCTTGCCCTGTCTTGAGTTTAAAATCCCCAAGGGTTTTTTCCATATCTCCCCATTTTAAAATTGGGAGTCCAACTTCTTCTCCTCTCACTCTTCCGCGCAAAAATTGTATTGGTTTATCTCTAATTCTAACATTTTCTTCTGGTAAGAAACCTTCTAAATATGCATTTATAGCACTTCTTGTCGATCTTGCAGGAGTGAATATACCATATGCTGCACGCTCACCATATACTACATGCAGAAGATCACATAATACATCTAATATTGCCAAGTCGTGTTCTACTACAATCACTCTCTTACCCATTTCAGCTAGATTTTGTATGATTTTAACAATTCTCATACGTTCATGTATGTCAAGGTAAGATGATGGTTCATCGAAGAAATATACTTCTGCTTCCTTCAACATTGTAGCACAAATAGCAACTCTCTGTAATTCTCCTCCCGATAATTGCCCTATATTTCTATCTAATATGTGATTAATTGCTAATAACTCTGCATATTCTTCGAGTTCTCCTCTATCATCTACTCTTTCTAATAATTCTCTAGCATTACCATCAAATATTTTTGGTAATTTATCTATATATTGCGGTTTTACAGCAATCTTTACACTATCTTCAGCTACAAGTTTCAAGTAATCTCTTAGCTCTCCTCTAGGAAATGAATCAATTATTTCATCCCAATCTAAAGAACTGATAGTCCAATCGCCTAAATTTGGTTTTATTGAACCAGAAAGAAGATTTATTGCAGTGGATTTCCCCATCCCATTAGGTCCTAGAATACCCACAACTTGTTTTTCTCTAGGCGCTGGAAGTCTAAACAGTCTAAATCCATTTTGATCATAACGATGAGTCATTTCCCCATCTAATTCTTCAGGGAGATTTGTGATTATTAATGCATCAAATGGGCATTTAGTAACGCAAATTCCACAACCTATACAGAGAGGTTCAGAAACAATTGGTTTCCCACTAGAGTCATCAAGAATTATACATTCTATCCCGTTACGTACCGGTGGGCAAAAAGCCCAGCATTCTGCATTACATTTCTCAGGGCTGCACCGGTCTTCAAGAAGTACAGCCACCCTCATAATGTCATCTCACTATTATTCTACTCAATATATCTTCTATCATATAGACTATTTTTAGCCCTTTTCAATCAAACAGCAAAGAAACGATATCTCACATAAATATATGCAGCCAATCCTATTTTTTCTGTTTTAGATAATTGAGTTCTCTCAGAGAATACATCTCCATCATTCTTTTCAATTTTCTTCATAATTGAATGATAAAACGTTGTCATTGCTGCAGGAGAATATCTACTTGACTTATCTAGTAAAGAAAATAGCTTCAATCCTCTTTCTCTATATTTATCTGCACGTGAAATAAATTCCGAAACAAATGGTTTCCATCCTGGGTGTTTCAAAATATCTTTCCCACTCTTCAAATCCTCCTCTGATATACCATATCTCTTCAGATCTTCTAATGGCAAATAAACGCGGTCTCTTTCAATATCTTCAGCAACATCTCTAAGAATATTCGTTAATTGCATATAGATTCCCCAAGATTCAGCATATTCTCTTGCCCTTTTGTCATCATAACCATATATTTCAATACAAACTAGGCCTACTGTTGAAGCAACTTTGTAACAGTACGAGTATAAATCTTCGAATGTTTCATACCTATTGCGGTGGAAGTCTTCTTCCATACCACTAATCATATCATCAAGTAATTGTCTAGAAATTCCATATTTATTTACAGTATCTTTCAAAGCAATAAATATCGGGTCAGTTGATGTGACTTTCCCATAAGCGGTAGATAATTTCTTCCTGTAATAAAATAATTGCGACATTTTATCATTATATGACGAGCGTTCTAATACTGGTCTTCCATCGATTAATCTTTCAATTTTTGTCCTATAATCTATTGATTCTTGATTATCTTCTGACCCTCCAGGGAAATAATCAATGTAGTCTCCATCTGCAATATCATCTGCTCTTCTACAAAATGCGTAGTAAGCCATAATTGATCTACGTTCTTCCTCTGGAAGATACTTGAATGAGTGGTAAAAATTCCCCGCTTCTCTTCTTGTTAGTTCTTCACAATAGTCGTAAGCCGAGTCGATTACTTCCTGAGGCATCGAGCTTTCCGACCATATTGCAGCATCTACATGGGTAAATGGATTTACTAATTCTCCCCGGGAGCCTATTACTCCCATGAAAACAGCTCCTTCTCTTAGAGTCTCTAGAGCTGTTATACTAATTGCATGAACTGCCTCTCTTGTCACGTTTACTGCAGTACGAACTTTCTCAATAGGTGCTGAATCTGAATCTGCATCGACAAGTGTGATACTATTACCTAGATCGAACTCGACCTCAGTCTCAGAATCGCTAATCTGTCTCCCCGGCATACTACTCTCGTCTCGAGCCCAATTGATTTGTTCTTGAACCTCACGCTAGATTGATTAAATCATAAACCGGCAATTCAAGACATTTTTTTTGGATTTTTCCTACTAATACATAGCCAAATTGATTTTCTCATAATTTTCTTTATTTCTGGCCTTAAAACTTTTATTCTGTTATTTGCATCTAAAATATTCCCTTCCTTCAGGAGAACTAATGTTCTCTGACCAATTAGGATTGGCAACATACAAGATAAACGAAGCCGATATTGATTTTTAGGTAACATCTCTATCCATTCGACAGCATTATCTAGATAAGTCTCCGCTCTTTCTAAATATAAATCAAATAAAGGTTTGAATTTGTCAATATTTTTAGAATTTAATAAATCTTCAGCGGTTAATTGGTATTCTCTAAGTGTATCTTGAGGAATGTAACATCTACCCATTAGTAAATCTTCAGGCAAATCTCTCAAGATATTTATTAATTGTAATGACTTACCAAATTTTACTGCTTTTTCAAATAGAATATCTTTTTTCCCTTCATCTATTTGAAAAAGATGATCGAGTGACATATGTGTCCAAAATTCTCCTACGCAACCTGCAACTCTGTATGTATAATCGTCTAATTGAGCTTCATTTTCAAGTGATATAATTTGCTCTCCTGATGCATCATTAAATCGCTCTAAGTCTAATATTTGCCCACTAATAATTATTCCTAGACAGGTTCTTATTTTTTCTCTATCAGAATCCGTAATTTTATCACTTTTTTCTAAGTAGTTCACAGGTATCATTGTATTTGATAATAATTCTGCCTCAGCCCCATTCTCCTGTATCTTCGCTAATGACGTAAAATCAGGCAACCCTTTATTTGAGTCTTGAATTCTAGTGTTATATTCCTTTAGACCTTGAAGTAGAACTTTATTTTCACCAACTTTTGAGTCAGCAATGGTGTCGGCCAAACGAGCCAATATGTAGAGTAAACCGATATGCCTTCGTATTTTCTTTGGAAGTACTTTCAGGCTTAAAAAGAATGAACGAGACGTACCTTCAAGAAGAGAATCTATCTTTTTTTCCGATACGCTAATGCTTAGCATATCTTCTCCCATGGGCTTTGAGATAATACTCGACATCTAAGACTCTCGCTTTTATAATTCATCTTAATCCGGTATCTTTTAGGGCTTTGACTAATACATTTCCAATTTCTGAAGGGTCTCTTGCAACATAAATTCCTGCTTTCTCAAAGGCAGCAAACTTTTCCTCAGCAGTACCTTTTCCACCTGATATTATAGCACCTGCATGGCCCATTCTTTTCCCGGGTGGTGCAGTTGAACCTGCTACAAAACCTACGATTGGTTTACTCATATTTTTTGATGCCCATTCTGCGGCTTCTTCCTCAGCAGAACCACCGATTTCGCCAATCATCACGATTGCTTCAGTTTGGGGGTCCGCCTCAAAAGCTGATAAACAATCGATAAAACCGGTACCATTAACTGGGTCCCCTCCGATTCCTACGCATGTAGATTGGCCCTCATTAACACTCATTGTCTGTGCTACTGCTTCATAAGTCAAGGTGCCTGATTTTGAAACGATTCCAATTCTTCCTTTAGCATGGATGAATCCTGGCATAATACCAACTTTACAGCCACCATTGTCCCCAGGAGTTATTATCCCAGGGCAATTAGGCCCTATTAGTCTTACATTGGGATATCCATCCACTTTAGCAACTGCTCTAATCATGTCTAAAATCGGAATCCCTTCTGTAATGCATACAATTAGTCCTCCTCCATTTCCATCAAAAGCATCAGCTGCCTCTATTATTGCCGCAGCAGCGAATTTAGCAGGGACATATATCACACTTACATCTGCATTAGTATTCTCAAGACCTTCAGATACCGTATTGAAAACAGGGACATTTTTATTTGGTAATTCTACTATTTGCCCGCCTTTACCAGGAGTAACTCCTCCTACTACATTTGTTTGGTATTCGTCCATCATTGTACCATGGAAAGTTCCTTGTTTACCGGTAATTCCTTGAATCAATACTTTGCTATCCTCATGGATCCAAATTGACATTATTCTTCACCTCTTGTTAATTCTACAATTTTAGCAGCACCTTCTGACAAAGTGCTTGCAGTATGTACATCCAAATCACAATTATCTAGGACTAATTTACCTTCAACATGATTAGTTCCAGAAAATCGGACTACTAATGGTACTTCTAAACCAAGTTCATTAGATGCTTCTATTACGCTCCTAGCAACCATGTCACATTGGATTATACCTCCAAAGATATTAACTAAAATCCCCTCTACATTATCGTCTTCAAGTATTATTCCAAATGCAGTTGTTATTGATTCTCTTGTTGCTCCCCCTCCTATATCTAGGAAGTTTGCTGGTTCTCCTCCATACAGTTTGATTACATCCATTGATGCCATTGCAAGTCCAGCACCATTAACTAAGCAACCAATATTCCCATCCAATTTAACATAAGATAATCCATGTTCATGTGCTCTTATTTCAACTTCTTCTTCTTCCGAATGATCTCTCATTTCATCCATCCAAGGATGTCTGTATGACGCATTATCATCAAAACTAACTTTTGCATCCAATGCAATCATTTCTCCTGATTCCGATCGTACTAGTGGGTTAATCTCTATCATTGAGCAATCTCTCTCTACAAACATATTCGATAAGGAAATAAGCATAGATACTAAATCACTCTTAGAATCTCCAGAAAGGCCTAGTTTTTCAGCCATTTTTTCTGCATCTTTTTCATTTAATCCATCCACGGGGTGTGTCCAAATTTTGTGTATAGCATCGGGTGTATTTTCAGCTACCTCTTCAATATCTACTCCACCTTCTGTTGAAGCCATAATAAGCACGGATTTTGCCTCTCTATCCACTAGAAGTGCGAGATAATATTCATGTGCAATTGAACAACCTGCTTCTATGTATAAATTGTTTACTATTTTTCCTTCAGGCCCGGTTTGTTTAGTGACTAGTTTTCTACCAATTATATTACTGGAATATGTCTCCACGTCATCTCTAGAAAATGCAATCTTCACACCGCCTTCCATGACTAGATCTCCTGTCTTTTGATCATAAAGGTTGCCTTTTCCACGCCCTCCTGCGTGAATTTGTGACTTCACAGCAACTACTTTTGAATCTAAATTATCATATGCGGAGAGTGCTTCTACAACGGTTTTACAATGTATTCCATTCTGTACTTTTACTCCCGCTTGTTTAAACAAAGTTTTACCTTGATATTCGTGAATATTCATATTTCTCATGCCTCGGAAACGAACTCGCTCTTTGAACGATGCGCCTATACAGGTTCAAATCTCAGACACGAAGTCCTGAAATGAATTGTCATATCCGCTAGGGTATGGACGTAGTAGTTCTAGCAGGTGGTTTTGGGACTAGGTTAAGGCCTTGGACTGAAGGAAGGGCTAAACCTTTACTTCCTGTTTTGGATAAAACACTACTCGAGAGAGTTGTTGAATGTGTACCTAATGAATTAATTGACAGGGTTGTAATTGCAGCAGGATATAGTATCGCTGAAATGGAACAGTTCTTCAGTTCTAGTAATCTTCCTTATGATGTAATTATTTCAGTTGAAGACAGTCCATTAGGCACTGGAGGCGCCATAGCGAAATCTCTTGAACATCTGAATGGAGATGGCCCGGTTTTGATTCTCAATGGTGATTTAGTATCCAGCGTTGATGTCAATCAATTATTGAATTTCCATCAAGAAAAAAACGCATCAATAACACTTTCACTTTGGCATGTTGATGACCCAAGCCGATTTGGAGTATGTGGTCTTGATGAGTCAGGAATGATTACTCGGTTTCAAGAAAAGCCAGAACCAGGTACTGAATTTTCTAATCTAATAAATGCAGGCTGCTATCTTATTGAAAGAGATGTACTTGAATCTCTTTCTTTAAAAAAACATAGTATGGAGAGAGAAGTGTTCCCATTGATTGCAGATAAGGGAAAAATGGCAGGACTTGAATTTCAAGGATACTTTGTCGATGCTGGAACTCCTACTTCATTTATTGAAGCCACACAAGTTTGCATTTCTAATCTAAAATTCAAACTTGGTGCTACCGATGATAATAATAATTGGTTCCTTGATCAAGAATTCATAGATGATTCTTATCGGATAACTGGTTCATCTGTTTCAAGTAATGTATCTATAGGAGATGGTTGTGAAATTGTTGATTGTGTGATTTTATCAGGGGCTAAAATTGGAAATGGTTCTAAATTATATAGGTGCCTTATCGGTGAATCGAGTATAATTAATAACGACTCGAATATATCTGACAAGGTAATAGGACATCATGAAATCATCTAATTTATCCGTTATTGTCATATCAGTTTGATGTCTCCGAGATTCATGAGTGAGCAGTTAGTGGTTGTAAATTTTAAAACATACGAGTCTGCTCATGGCGTAGCGGCAGAAGAATTAGCATCAATTATGGGACAGATAGAAACAGATGCAAGGATGATTGCTGTGGTGTCTGCGTTTGACTTATCTGCTGTTGTTTCCATGGCTCCAAATCTTGAGATTTGGACTCAACATCTTGATCCGATTAATTTTGGTTCTAATACCGGTTGGCTACATCCAGAAACTGCAATACAACGTGGTGCTAAAGGCACTCTAATTAATCATGCAGAGCATAAAGTATCAATTGAACACATCGCAATGTTACTAGATAGTGTCCCTGAAGGATTCACTGTTTGTGCGTGTGCAGCTGATATCGACGAAGCCAGAGCATTATCTGCTCTCCAACCAGACTATGTTGCTGTCGAACCACCTGGACTAATTGGTGGAGAAATATCGGTGACAACAGCTGATCCTGAAATTGTTAGTGGAACCGCTCGTGCTATTCGGGAGATTAGTAAAGACGTAGGCATTTTGTGTGGTGCAGGCATCAAAAATGGACAGGATGTAGTTAAGGCCATAGAATTAGGGACTTCTGGAGTTTTATTAGCCAGTGGCGTAACTAAAGTTAAAGACGCCAAATCAGCTTTGGAAGATTTAGTTTCAAAACTTTAGGGAAATCCGGTAAATGATTTTATGTCATTAACATTTAGATAGTCATAGCTAATGATTAGATAATCACTGTTTTGCTCTCTTTCGAGATGCTTTTCGGCGACGAAGCTTCTTCTTACGCCATTTCCAGCGTTGGTTTCCTTGCTTCTTCCAGGCACGTGAACCTCGCTTCATTCAGCACGCCGACCTACTGCCCCTATATGAGCGATTTGTAGTGTAAGAACAGACGTTCGTCCCTGGATGTGTGTGTTTGAGTGGTGGGCGATACAGGATTCGAACCCATGTCATCGGCTTAGAAGGCCGATATGATATCCAGACTACACCAATCGCCCTTGGGCTGTCGCGGTAGTATCTCTCTCATGAACCCTACACCTCAGAGATATCTTCTAGAAGCTCACCTACAGCATCTTCTAGTACGATTTGCATTTCTTCTACATCCTTTCCTGCACTGTAATTTAATTCACCATCATCTTGTATGTCTTTCCTTATATCTTTGACACTTCTTCCGATTATTTTACTAATTTCTTTTTTCTGACTTAAATTCCCTCTTCTTAAAGAAATTAAATTAATTATAGATGTGATACTACGTAGAACTCCTTCTACAACCGCTATTAAGAATAGGCTGCTGACGAATGAAGTTGCAATCTCTTCCAGACTTTGCAATAATTCTCTAATTTCAGAAACCTGAACCTGAGCATCTCCCACTAAAAACACACCGAGTACGCCGAATGGTAGCATTTTTGCAACATCTCTTGAAAGATCTTCAGTCCAGTATGATAGTATTCTAACAGAACCTACTACTGAAGTAGCAATTAGTGCGTTTCTTGAATGGTCTGCGTCTGAAGACAAGAGTGTCAAGATAATTGCCAATACTAATGTCCAGAACGTGAGTAGTATTGGAATTATCAAAATATACTGTATTACGAAAATAATTGATTTGATATATTTTTTAATTTTCCCAGTCAGATTATTTGAGTATTTATCTAGATTTAGAGTGATCAAATCTCTTTTGGCTAAATTTCTATAGAAAATAAATACGAATATTGAGTAAGCAGATATAGCGAGAATTGCACCTAGAGTTGGATACGACTCATCAATAATTAATCGAATAAGTTCCTCTACTTCAGCCCTGTTACTTGGTACATCCATAGTCTATGCTAGCCCTTTCATGGTAATATCGTTACGACTCTTATGATTTGAAAGGCATAGCGCATTTAGGGCATCTACTAGGCATAGTTACTCTTTTCCTCTCCCATGTATATCCACAGTCTCCGCATATCCACTGCCTTTCAGGTAATTTCTCTAAGACTCTTTCTCGCATTTCTTGTAATACTGTCGAATCTGATAGTTTAGGCGGGGGTGCGATTTCCTTAGCTAAATCTGCATGCGTACTTCCATGATCTAATAATCCGGATGCATGTAGTAACTCATGTACTAGTGTATGCTGATATAATTCTGAATCATTGTTTAATAATGGATTTAGACCAATTGTCACTGGCCCGCAAGAAACTCTAAGTTTTCTTCTACGAAAAAGCTCATTCGCATTACATTCAAACCTAGTCATCCCTAATCTTGACTCATTTTTATCAATCCAGATAAGTTGCAAGTTTTTTCCAAGATACTTCAAGAAAGGCGCTTCATTTTTTGTTAATTTAGACTTAAGTTCGTCTATTAATCCTTCAGGAAGCCATGGCTTTTCCGGTATGTTGACTATTTTCTCACCCTGCCCGCCGTCTCCAGTCATATCGTTGCCTAATCCATTCTCCTTAAATGACCGTCGCAGGTCGCCTATTCATAGGGCGTGTGGCGCAGCTTGGAAGCGCGCTTCTTTGGCTAAGAAGAGGCCCCGAGTTCAAATCTCGGCTCGTCCACCATAATTCTCCACTCTGGTTTTTATCACAAAATAGCGATATTAATTTACTTCTAGATTTTTATTATTTTAAGAAATTGAATTTTTTGTTATTTTTTACTATTTACAAGTAATATTTATGAAAAACGCTTGACTGATAGAATTAATCAAAAACTATTCGAAATGAAAATTCTTTGAGCATTCTCCAATCAGTCTATATATCCTGTATTGACCCCATAGGATGATGAAGCCTAGATTTAGTGCTCTATTTTTATGCACGCTGATGATTGCCTCGGTATTTGCCGGGTGTCTCGGTGGCGAAGACGATGTAGATGGTTGCATGGATGCAACCGCTAACAACTACAACGCTGACGCCACAGTAGACGACATGTCTTGTACCTATGACCCAACTATGACTTCCGTAATGGAATCATATGCGGCAGATACTATGGCATATGATGACGCTTGGTCATCTCTGCAGAGCATACGTGCTTGTGCTGAGACAGGATCAAACAACCCATGCGAGATTGTTGAAATGACAATCGGTGATGCATCTACGTTTGACCCTCATGATGCTTATGATTCAGCATCTGGTGACGTTATTGAGAATGTTTTCGATACCCTATACAGGTATGAAGGAGATGGCTCAGGAAATGCGATTATCGTACCACGTTTAGCTACTGGTCACACAATTAGTGATGACCAACTGACGTACACATTCACTCTACGTGATGATGTATACTTCAGTAATGGTGACCATATGACTGCTGAAGATGTTGTATATTCATGGGAAAGAGTGAATGAAATGGCAAGCCCACTTTCACACGTTTCTTGGATTACTGAACAAAATTTTAACACGTCAGGTCTGACAATGATTGATGATACACACTTTTCGGTAACTTTGATGCAACCATATGCTGGATTCATTTCTACAATCGCTTACACTGTTGGTGCTATTGTAAACAAAGACCTTTGTGAAGCCAATAGAATAGTTACTGCTGATGATCCTGCAACTGCTGATGTAGACGAGTCATCTGATGACTGGTGTCATGGATGGATGGACGAAGCACCTCTTGGTGCAGGTACCGGTGCTTACATTGTTGATTCATGGACTCGTGAGACTTCAATCGTTCTGACACCTAACTGGATGTACTGGGAAGATGGTGGATTCAATATCAACCGTTTCACTTCACAAATAGTTACTGAAGCTTCAACTCGTCTTCTTGCTTTCCAAGATGGTGAGGCTGATTTCGGTTCATTAAACATCGAGGATGAGCCAGAGTTCTGTGATAATTATGAAGATGGACCTAATGTAGTAGGTAAGGAAGGATTCGTTTGTACATACAGAGAATCTTTCACAATTACTCTATCTGCAATGAATGTTATGCCAAAGGCTCTAGATGCTGGTGAAGAAAGCAACAACACTGATGCTAACTCGTCTCTAGTCCTAAATCATGACTGCGATATGGATGGTACAATGGATTGTAACGTAATGTCACAATCTGCAGTTCGTAAGGCCATTGCATATGCTTTCGATTATGATACAGCACGCCGTGATACATACAGCGGACAATTAGCTCCAGTATACGGCCCTATTCCTAATGGTTTCTTGTATGATGAGACTCAATCACAGGTATTCAGCTACGATCTAACCATTGCTGAGCAAACTCTTGAAGATGCAGGATTCATCAAGCAATATGACTGTTCAAGTCTAACTGTTGCAGGTGCACCAACTGTAGTTGCTGAGGGAGATAGAGATGGTGACGAATGTCGCCTACCAAACATTCTGAGAATCATGGCTAACGAAGGTAACGATTACCGTATTGCTATGGCTGGTCAAATTGCACAGTCATTAGGTTCAATCGGTGTTGCAACTGATGGTGATGCAAAGCCTTGGGCTGAGTATCTAACAATGTACTACACTAGTACATTCGAGATCAGATTCAGTGGATGGGCTCCAGATTATCTGGACCCAGATAACTACTGGACTCCATTCGCTGCAAGTCACGATGCTGGTGGAGACGCATATGGTACAAATTACCACAATGCAGCTCTAGATGAGAATCTAACAGCAGCTCGTGTTTCAACAGACGATGCAGAGCGTACACAACTGTACAGTAATGCATTCGCTATTTGGACAGAAGACCCGAACATGATAATCATCGGCCAAGGTAATGGTATTAGCGTAAAGCGTACTGATATTGTATCCGCTCCATGGGCAGCTATAGGCTCTGCTCACTGGTTTGACTACGATAAGTTACCAGTAGCTTGAGTCTTATTGACTAGTTCGGAAATACGTAAGGCCGATAACAGTCACTACGGTGGCTGTTATCGAGCCGTTTTTTTTGATTCTCTAAATGATTTTTTTGAGAATTATAAATTGGTTTTTTAAACCATATTTCAACCTAATTTGGGGGGATTTGTCTATGAAGCTACAAGAATTTATTGTCAGAAGATTAATCCTCTTAATCCCTGTAATCATGGGAGTTTCAATATTCACATTCGCTATAGCCCAGATTATACCTGCTGACCCTGCAGCCGCCTTATGTGGTGAAAAATGTGGAGTAGTTGGCTCCAATGGACTAACTGCCTACGAATCTAATGTCATAAGATTGGGTCTTGATAAACCAGTATGGCAGCAATATGTCATCTATGTTACAAATCTTCTTGAGGGAGACTGGGGTGAATCAGTTACATTCCATCGTCCAGTAATTGAGAAGCTCAGAGATGCTGCTCCTATCACTCTTGAGATGTCTTTTTTATCTCTAGCAATGGGATTTCCCATGGGCATCACTTTAGGAATTTTTAGCGCAGTATGGCAAGATAAACTATTCGACCAGGCATCCAGATTTGTTGCGATTGCATTTGTTAGTTTACCCATATTTTGGTTAGCCATGATGTTCCAATATATACTCGGAACTCAAGTTGGTATATGCGATCCAATAACTCAGGCTTTACCTTTGGTTCCTGATACTGAAGGTGGTTGTTTTCCTATATATGGGAGACATGATCCTACCTATACATTCCCAGATACAGGAACTGGGTTCCACTTAATCGATAGCTGGATTGTAGATGAGCCAACGAAATTCAATCCTCAGACAAATCGTTACGAAGTTTCAATGTCTCACTGGGATATGTTTATCGATACTTTAAAGCATCTATTCTTACCCTGTTTCACACTAGCAGTGGCGAGTACTGGAGGACTTCTAAGATATATGAGAGCCAGTCTTTTAGAGGTGATGAATGAAGATTATGTTAGAACCGCCCGAGCTAAAGGAATTTCTGAAACTAGAGTCATTCTAGTCCATGCTGTACGTAATGCTTTGGTACCAATAGTTACGATTCTAGGATTCTCTATAGGGGGCGCCATAGGAGGCGCTGTTCTTACAGAGACCATATTTGCATTCCCAGGTATGGGTAAAACAGCTGTTGATGCTATTGTTTACTTAGATTTTTCAATGATAATGGGAGTTACTTTAGTCACAGCTATAATATTCCTCCTCTCTAATTTACTTGTAGATATTTCATACGCTATAGTCGATCCAAGGGTGCGATTAGAATGAGTGATTTCACCACTGATTTCATTTTGTATAGCATATATTTATTTTTCTTAATTTTTACTATTGGGGTTATTTTTGATAAAATAAGAGGTAAAAAGTGGGCAGAAAGCCTTGAAGATCGTGAGGAGGGATTCACACGATTCATCCAAGGCTGGAAACAAAGATTTTATGACTTAAAGAAAAGTTGGAAGATTTTTAGGAAATCAATACTTGCTATAATCGGTTTAACTCTTATAGTTACAGTTTCAACTATCAGTATTTTTGCAGATGATATTGCAGTCGAACATCCTTACAGGAATTTGCAAGATACAGAAGATCTTTGGTGGATTGATAACGAACCAAGAAGAGAAGCTCCATTCTCGGAGGCATGCGATTGGCATGAGCAAGGGATTGATTTATTTGGAATAAAAACTAAAGGATATTCTCGTTATGTACCTGCTGTTTCAGATCCTGTGATTAATGAAAACGGATCTCTTACACCAATGCCCATAGAAATTATTGAGATTGAATTTATCGAAGATGATTTAGGTTATGATTTGAATAATTCTTTGATAATAGTCTATAATGAAACCACATTTTTTGTGACGGACGAAGCGTTAAACATTACTAGTTCAAAAATATGGGTTACTTATGAATTTCAGAATAATGACATGCATCATTGGTGGTTACCTGATGGTTATGATGTATGTATTATGGGTACCACAAATACCGGGCAAGATTTGTTTAGTAAGATATTATATGGTTCCCGTATTTCACTAAAAATAGGTATTACCGTTGCGTTCTTAACTGTTGCATTGGGTACAATTGTTGGAAGCATAAGTGGGTATTATGGCGGAGTTATTGACGAAGTAATCATGCGAATTACTGATGTATTCTTTGCAGTGCCTGGCTTGATTTTAGCAATGGCTTTTGTCGCCGCATTACAGAATACTACAAGCCTAACAATCGCGATGTCCACCGCAGCATTTTTATTGTTATTTTTTAATATTCTTTCTACAAGAAACGTAATTTCTGAATTAATTACAGGAGAAGGAACCGATCGAAATTTAATGTTTAAAATAAAAAATAAATTGGAGCCACAGTCTGATTTAGAAAATAAAGTTTTTAATTTCAAAAACTCAATGCTTGAAACCGCGTTATTTTTATTGCGCTTCAGAGGAGTTTTATTAGTAGGTTTAACATTAATTTTCTTAGGGAGTTTTTGGCCAGAATTATGGTCAAATAATACTGACGTGAAGTTAGTTAAATCATTAACTTTAGTTGCGATTTTCACCCTATATGTGGTAATAACAATCTTGGATAAAACATTAAATGAAGGTGTACCTAGTAAATTGATTTCAAAGAGAATTTCTGAATCATTTGATTTTGGGAATCCTTATCGATTCTTAGCATTAAGGACGATTCTGATATTCATTTCAGTCGTTTTGTTAATTTTTGTAACTAAATCCAGTGATTCCGATTTTATTCTGATTAAGGACTTTGATAGATTATGGAAAATTCAGGCTGCATTAATATTAACTGGTTGGCCTGGTTATGCAAGACTGATCCGAGGTCAAGTCTTGTACATCAGAGAGATGACGTTTGTAGAGGCAGCAAAATCTGTGGGAGCCCCTGATGGAAGAATAATGTTCAGGCATATATTACCGAGTGCTTGGGCCCCGTTGTTGGTTGCTTTTACACTTGATGTAGGTGGTACAATATTATCTGCATCTGGTTTATCTTTCATAGGCCTCGGTGCTGAACCGGGGACTGCAGAATGGGGTATTCTGGTTTCTGATGGCCGTAGATTCTTCCCCAATTCCTGGTGGTTAGTGACATTCCCTGGTTTGGCGATTTTACTCACAACTCTTGGTTTTAATTTGCTCGGAGATGGATTAAGAGATATAGTAGATCCGAAAAATAAGAGGTGATTTTGTGTCTGAAGATTCGTTATTAAAAATTCAAAATCTCAAAGTCCATTTCGACACACTTGAAGGCCCAGTTGAGGCTTTACATGATGTAAATCTTGAAGTTAAAAAGGGTCAAATAATGGGTGTCGTAGGGGAATCAGGATGTGGTAAGTCGGTTACCTCATTGACCAGTATTGGATTAGCCACTTGTATCGTTGATGAAGGAAGTATCAAGTATGATGGTAAGGAAATGATTTTTCATGAAAGTGATAAAAATAATTCTCTTGTATTTCTTAGTAAAATATTACCCTACATCGCAGTTTTAATTTTCTTCCCTGTAGGTTTTGTTTATCTAATGCCTTTTATGAATGATCCACTACTAGGTTTCCAAATCATAATGTTAGGCTTTGGATTGATTATTATTTCTCTTATTATCAAATATTTTATTCACTCCGATTTAAGAGAACATGAGAAATTTATGAGATTTATTAGAGGTAATGAAATAAGTATGATTTTCCAAGAGCCAATGACTGCGTTAAACCCCCTATATACAGTTGAAAAGCAGATTTATGAGGTTATGAAGACCCATAACCGTTTAGTAGACTCTAGATTATCTCAATATGATAGAATTTTTTCTTCATTAAAGTCCCCATTTAGATTTATGTATAATTGGATTTTATCTGATCGTTTTTCATCAATATTTTTCTCAATTCTTCTATTAACTTATCTTCTAACTTCATGTATGGGACCAAACCTAATTTCTTCATGGGGGACTCGCTTTGTCGTAATATTCTACGCTTCTGCCGAGGTATCAATATCATGCACTAATTATACGGATGAATTAATTTCTTATTGCTTTTTATTGATTCCTTTTGGTATACTAAGAGCCTCAATAAAATCCTCGATGGATAGAAAAGAAGACTTCAGAAAGATGTTGGTGTCAATTCCATATGTATCTGTCATATTATTATTGATTCTATGGTATGATAGTAGTCTTTTTTTGGGTGATTTATGGCATGAAGAATTAGAAATTTCTGACAACAATTGGGTCCATTCGGCGTTTATGATTGCTTTCTATTCCCCTATCATTTCATCACTCTTTGTTGATTTCTCTAGGCTTGAAGAAGTTCATAGATTTTTGATAATTAGATCAATACCTTTTACATTTACTCTAGCACTAACTTATGCAATACTTCTGTGGACTCCTAATCAGGTCGTTGGAACCATCGTTGCTTTGGTGATGGTAATATCGATACCATGTATGATATTGATTGATTACTTACAACTTGACCCTGCTCATAGAGGACAAGTAGTAAAGATTCTTGAAGATGTCCAGATACCTAATCCAGGGGCGGTTATTACAATGTATCCTCATGAGTTATCTGGAGGGATGCGTCAAAGAGTTATGATTGCTATGATGATGTCCTGTGAGCCCAAATTACTGATTGCAGATGAACCAACTACTGCACTTGATGTCACGATACAGGCTCAAATTCTTCACTTAATGCGTGATCTTCGAGATAGAAAGGGCACTTCGATAATGCTGATTACTCATGACCTTGGAGTTATAGCTGAATTATGCGACTCAGTATCAGTGATGTATGCGGGATCAGTTGTTGAGACAGGAACTATTGAAGACATACTTGCAAATCCAAGGATGCCATATACAATCGGACTTCTACATAGTATACCCAAGATTGTACACTCGGATGAACGCGAGGGGCGCACAAGTCTCCCGATAATTCCTGGTCAAGTTCCAGATCCAAATACTCACTTTGACGGTTGCCGTTTCCATCCAAGATGTCCATTTGCAGACGATCTCTGTCGCTCAATTAGGCCAGAAATGATTGAAGTTAGCGAAGGGCATTATGCTGCTTGCCATCATACTGATTTAACTATCATTTCTGAAGATGTAGAGTCTTCTTTTGATATATTTTCTAAGGAATTCGAAGGCGTGGGAGGTGAGGTAATTGTCAGATAGGGAAACTTTAATCGAACTAAATGATATCAAAAAATGGTTTCCTATCAAGTCTGGTTTATTATCTCCTGTGAAGAATTTTGTCCATGCAGTTGATGGAGTAAGTCTTGTTGTAGATAAAGGAGAAACATTGGGTATTGTTGGAGAGTCTGGTTGCGGAAAAACTACACTTGGTAGACTTATTTTAAGCCTCATACCAATTACATCAGGTTCAATAATTTATGATGGTGTTGAATTAAGAAAAATGAAAAATAAAGATATCAGGAGAAAAATGCAGATAGTTTTCCAAGATCCCGGCGGTTCAATGAATCCCCGTATGACCGTCAGATCAATAATTTCAGAACCTTTGATCGTCAATGGTTATTCTGATGGTGCTGAAATGACTAAAAAAGTAGGTGATTTATTAGAATCCGTTGGTTTGAAGAGGAATCATATGACTAGATTCCCTCATGAATTCTCAGGTGGTCAAAAACAGAGAGTTGCTTTAGCTAGGGCTCTAGCACTTGAACCAGATTTCATCCTTCTAGATGAACCAACTAGCGCATTAGATGTTTCAGTTCAGGCCCAAGTGCTAAATTTATTAGATGAGATCCAGAGAGAAAGAGGTCTAACATTTGTTTTCATAACCCATTCTTTGAATGTAGTGCATCATATTTCAGATAGAGTTGCAGTCATGTATCTTGGAAAGATAGTCGAACTAGCAGAAACTGATAATTTATTTGAAAGCCCTGCTCACCCCTATACTCATGCTCTTCTTTCGGCTATCCCTGAACCAACAGTTGGTCAAGATAGAAATGAAAGGATAGTTCTAAGCGGAGATGTTCCGAGTCCTGCAGATCCGCCTTCAGGATGTCGTTTCCATACAAGGTGCCCAATAGCCAAGATCGGCGTTTGTGATGTAGATGAACCAGAATTAGTGAATATTGATTCGGGACATAAAGTAGCATGTCATTTCCCCTTGGCTCCCGGTGAAAAATTACCTTTGATTAACAATGGCATTCCATATGGTATTCACCCCCAGTCTTCAACTAACGCCTCTGTTCAAGAGCCCTAAAAAGATTAGAATTAAACATCTCTGTGTATAAAGCAGATTGAAATTTACTCCTAGATTAGTCTATGGCTTCAAACCATCCCGCCATGGCATGGAGGGCCCCGAAGAGACATCTAATTCAGTTGATTTTATAGATAAGAAATCTCAGCAAGAAGAGTCCCTTTGGAGAATTAAAAAGGCATCCGATTTAAGGAGGCACAAAAGAGTTCAATCTATTGTTGGTCAACAGTTTGAAGGTTGGAAAGTCACATTAGGACGTCCATTGTACCTTACTTTTTGTATACTATTTGATGGGCTAATATTAACTGAAATCCCAATTCGTTTAGGCAGAACTGTCCCTTCATGGATTTTATTTGGAGTAATATTAGGTTATGTTATAATGCTCCAGAAACAATATTATGACCAATGGTTTGATGTCGATTTAACTGGTTTAGATATGAATTAAGGTTAATACTCTAAATTTCAAAATATTCATTTGCTTGTTCTAGGATTTAAAAAACATTAACTAATAATTCATTTGCACATTTTTTAATAGTTAAAATATTCATTTGAACAATTATCTCTAATTTGAATGGGTATTAATTCTAATATGTGCTCGATAACTTTTCAATCGAACATATAATAAACCTCATTGTCAGACGGTAACTTATGGCAGATAAAGCAAAATTAGAGTACATATGGCTAGACGGATATAATCCTACACAGAATATGAGGAGTAAAACAATGGTGAGAAATAATTTTTCGGGCAAACTTGAAGATTGCCCTATTTGGAATTTCGATGGCAGTTCTACCAAGCAAGCAGAAGGTGGTTCGTCAGACTGTTTATTGAAGCCGGTTGCAATATTTCCTGATCCAATGAGAGATAATGGATATCTGGTTATGACTGAGGTCTTGAATCCCGATTCTACACCACATGTATCTAATGGTAGGGCAACAATCGATGATAATGATAATGATTTTTGGTTCGGCTTTGAACAAGAATATTTCATTATGGATGTGGAAACTCAACTACCGTTAGGCTTCCCATTAGGTGGATACCCTGGGCCTCAGGGTCTCTATTATTGCTCAGTTGGGGGTAAAAATACACATGGCCGAGCATTTGTAGAAGAGCATGCTGATTTATGTATTGCAGCAGGTATAAATTTCGAAGGAATCAATCAAGAAGTTGCATGTGGGCAGTGGGAATTCCAATTATTTGCTAAAGGAGCTAAAGCAGCTGGAGATGAATTATGGGTTGCTCGATATCTTTTAGATAGACTAACGGAAAATTATGGATATTATATTGAATATCATCCTAAACCAATAAAGGGCGATTGGAATGGATCGGGTATGCATGCCAATTTTTCAGATGCGAAATTACGTGATAGTGGAGACGAAGCAGTATTCCATAAAGTATGCAAAGCATTTGGCGAAAATATCAAGAGGCATATGGATGTTTACGGTGCTCATAATGAATTACGTCTTACTGGGCTTCATGAAACACAATCTATTGATCAATTCTCTTACGGAGTTTCAGATAGAGGGGCTTCAATCAGAATCCCTATTACAACAGTAGAAGATGGCTGGAAAGGGCGCCTTGAAGACAGACGTCCTGCATCTAATGGGGACCCTTACAAGATTGCCTCAGCCATAGTTAAAACTACAAAATCTACGTATTGATTTTTAATAATCTAACTACTTCATCGGCACAACCCCAAGATAGAGTAACTCCTGCTCCTCCGTGGCCATAATTATGAATTATAATTTTGTTACTAATGATTTCTTTTTCCAGTCTAAGTTCATAACGTGATGGCCTTAAACCAACAGCTACCCCTATGATTTTGTTTCGATCTAATTCCGGCCATAATGCTTCACATTTGGAAAGAATATAATCAGTATCATTATCCCGAATTGTTTCGTCCCAATCGCCTTTTTGTGCAGTTCCTCCTAGGACCGTAAAATCTCTTCTTGGTATGGTATAAGTGAGTGTTTCAGGTTGTTGATCAAAGCGCCCAAAACCTGGGTCTTGTTTGATATAGATTACTTGTCCTCTTACTGGCATTACTTTTTCGTCAGAGCAAAATTCTCTAGCACCTAGTCCAGAACAATTCACAATTAGATCTCCAGATACATCTTTAATCGAATCAAATTTTTGTAATTCTAGCGTGCCTCCTAGTTTTTTAAATTTATTTAATAACCATGGCATGTAAGAATTCATTTCAATAACAGGTGCTTCCATTTCCCAACCAAATTTATATTCTCCAACTATCTCATCTTCATCTAGAATTCTAAAATATGGGAGCCCAAAGCTCCACCCCGGTGGTTCACATATTTCGTCAAGATATTCTCTACCTTTTCGCAAAGTTATACATTCGACTCCCTCAAAATTCTTCAATCTCAGTAATTCATCGAATGTTTCTGATGCCCATCTATTAGTTTTCTCTACTGGCTCTACAAGAAATGGATACCACCATGCTGCGGCAACATCTGATACTGTATTTGGACTTACATCTTCAGTCATTATCTTAACTTTCCAACCCTCTTCTAGTAGCCTAATCCCTGTGGTTAAACCAGAAACTCCTGCGCCAACGACTGTGATTTCCATAAATTGCGATAAAGGTACAGTAAATCATTTACTCGGTATGCCAACCGTCTTCAATGAGACCCATACTCGTGCTCAATGGTGAGAAGTTGCCCAAAGTCAAGAAACCCAAGAAAGGTTGGTTTCGTCCTGAGAAAAAGAAGCCACGCAGAGGCCCTGTGGTGCCACCCAGTGAGAGAGGTCTCCCGCCATGTCCTGCATGTGGTGAATGGAGTATGCAGAAAGATGGAACTAGGAAGGAGTTATACTGTGGCTCATGTGGTGCAATAGTTTAGTAATATTAAATCACAAATCCAATATGCTAGTACTCCTCGCATGAATCGTCGCAGTGATGAGGAACCGCACCGGACACCTAGGGTGTCGCGAGTGATGGGCGATCTGAGCGACACTAAGGTGAGAAAATGGATCAGATTGTCACAGATGAATACGGTCGTAAATTACGATTAATCAATCCTGTAGATCTTTCATCTGCTCCTAATGATTTTCAATTATCTAGAGCCAGTAAACCCGTTAGAAGATATTTTTCTTTGCTGGGTAATTCTCTGCTAATGATATTCTTAGTACAGGCATTTTCTTTCCAAATATTTGGAATTCTTGAATTTGAACCATTGTATATCATTGGCTGTAGTTTTGTTACCCTTCCTTGTCTGGCGTTTCTTATTTTTCTGCATCGTCCTAAATTAGTCGAGGTTCGTTTGATTACTGCCTCTGAAGGAGGGATAAATTCACACGCTATTCCCGAGGGCGGTTCAATTCAGACCACTATGTCTAGTAAGATGACTAGATTTCTAGTCAGAGATGATTCAATAATTGATACACCTCCTTCTTTATGGGTTTGGTTAGTATTCATCCTATCTTTAATTTTTTCATTTGCAATCGCAGTTGTTGAAATAATTGGAGGCGATTTAGGACTGATATTTTCTTATTTGATGGCATTACCAATGATTTTAATCCTATTTTCAGTACCAGTTTATGCTTGGTGGGCTTCTTCTACATCTTGGATCGGAATTCCAACACGATTGAGAGATGCGGAGTCATGGTTAATCGCCGGAATGGCAGCAGGTATCCCTGCTATCATAGTGAACAGTTGGTTAACTCCTAATTTAGTCCCTTCATCTTGGTCATTATCTTCGCAGGATTTCATCACTTATACACTGAGTGCCCCTATCGGTGAAGAAATATTCAAATTTTTCGCGATATTATGTTTTATTTCATCAATAAAGGGGCCCAAAAGTGGTTTTCAAGTTGGTTTTACTGTTGGCCTAGGATTTGCGATTTCAGAAAATTTCTCTTACCTTGTATCCTCTTATGGAGGGGGTGGATTTGCTGGCCTTTTTATAACTTCATTAATTCGTGGAATTGGTTCGATACCGGGTCATGCAGTTTGGACTTCTTTTAGCGGTGCTGCTTTGGGTTGGTGGTTAAGTGAATCGAAAAATAAGGCACAAATAAATTTGTTAATTCATCGATTTACCTCTAAATCTATGGATTTAATTGAAAGTATAGGTATTGACATTGATATGGACGGCGATAGTTCGGGACATGATGGTCCTGAATATTCTATAGTTCAGGCTATTCATGATGTGGAAACAGACAATCAATCTCCAAGTTGGACGATTTCAGAAAATAAGATTGATTCAATTTCGACTTCTCTAATTTCTAATGGTGGCTATTTTTCGTCTAGTAAGGGTAATTTTACAATCAAGAAAAAATCAAATGATTTACAGAGTGTTTCTAAATTTAAGATAATCCCTCCTAAATCATTATTCTGGGGAGTATTAATTGCTATACTAGGGCACTCATTTTGGAACGGTTCAGGGATAATAATCAGTGAATTGGGTGCTGATTTAGGTTTTAGTGAAAACTTAGTAATTGGTATTTCTCTATTATGGATAATTATTATGGTTATTACGGTAATCTTTGTGTCTTCATTATTAATGAGGGGTATAAGTTCTCTCTCTGAATAACACAGTACTTTCACCTAGGTTCGACTTTCTTTCTCCGAATCCTTCATGACTAACTGTATTAGCAGGAAGTTTAGGTGTTAATGTTGGATTTGACTGATGACCAACTTATTTCTCTTGGTCTTGTAGTAACATTACTGGTTTTTTCTCGAGCTAAAGATCTTCTAGATATTAGTGGAATATTGGCTGCTACATTCACTGGACTGACAGTTTCTCTCTTAGGTCATTGGACTTGGTTGGTGGCACTATTTGTTTTCCTCGTAACAGGCTCATTAGCAACTAAGTGGAAGATGGAAGAAAAGAAAGCACTTTCTTTAGAAGAAGCAAATGAAGGCCTCAGGGGATGGCGTAACGTTATAGCAAACGGGGGGGCAGTCTCTTTAGTTGCAATCTACAACTTTTTTTATCCTGGTGAAGAATGGATATATTTAGCTGCGATATCTAGTATCTCAGTTGCTTTATCTGATACTTTAGCCTCAGAAATAGGTTCTTTAGACCTGAGGACTCGAAGTATAACTAACCTCCAGTCAGTACCCGCAGGCACTAATGGGGGGATGTCTCCCACTGGAACCGTTGCTGCCTTTGCAGGTGCATTGATAATAGGTATCGTAGGTGTTATGTTTTCACCCGATGATTCAACAATTTCAGAGATTAATTTGTTACTTTTGATAACAATTATTGGTTGGCTTGGTTGTCAAGTTGATTCACTTCTAGGCGCATTATTGGAGAACAGAGGCTACCTCGGAAAACATAGTGTGAATTTTCTTGCAACATTCTCTGGAGTATTTATGGCATTATTTTTCTATAGCCAATTACTTTGAAGCATTATGCGTTGGTTTTGATTAATAGTAGGTCGTGGCGAGAGTATGGGTGGTAGAAGATCAAACAAGGCGTTTGTATCATTATCTTTGTTTTTGCTTATTATTCTCTCTTTTACTAATATGTCGTCAGCCCAAATAATAGCGCCTGAAGGACCTGGTATAGAGTGGGAGAAACCGGAAAGTCACCGCCTTTTTCTGAAAGGAGATTCAGGCAGCCCATATTTAGATAATAATTGGAGTTCTTTGACGGGCCAGCCAATAGGTTCTATTGATTTTCAGAAAACTGCAGGGCCACAGAATCTAATAGATATTCAATCTGCACCGTTGGAAGAAGATTTAGATTTTAATGGAAATATAAGCATACGTCTTTTTGCATCTCTGGATGTTGCCAATGATGGTTGTAGATTCACAAATGTATTACCCGATTCTCCCCTTGGTTCCGAAACAAAATTTTCAGTATCCCTTTCATTAGGTAATAATCAAGTTTTATCCTCTGTTGAGAGTAATTCAATAGTAATGGAAGAATCATTTACTTTGGCTCATGAATTCCTTGTTGATGCTAATAACGTCAATGTCAGCCTTCAGAAAGGTGATTTAGTAGGCTTAAAGATTGATGTAATACATGATTGCGTGCAAACAGGAGTGCTATGGTGGGATACCTATGATGCCATCACGGGAATTGAATTTAAGGGGGAATTAATTTATCCCGAGCTTGATGAAACCGTTGATCCTAATGGTATAATTAGGGTGGAATTCACTCCTAACTCACCTTGGGGGAATGACCTTTACATATCTCAAGTATTGGAAGTAATAGGTCCTGTAGAATGGGCAGACCTCATTCACGGCAATGCAGATGAAGATACTAGATTAGATCATTTTGAAATTCCTCACGGATATAGGACAGATGAATTCAATCGAACAGTATTTACTTGGTCTTCTCCAAAATCATTGTCACCTGGGAAATATATGGTAGATAGTTGTTACAAATTATCAGATCAAGATCCAGGGGAAAGTTGTGACTTAGTAGGTGTATTGAGATTTGAAGTATTGGAACCTGAAAAGGCATTATTGAATGGAACTTGGGCTGCAATATTAATCCCACTAGGAATTATTGCATGGATTGGAATTTCAATGAAAGACGCTATGTTGCCTCTTCCTGCATATGGGGTAATTTTACTACTTGCCTTGACTACTTTAGGACCTGCATTGAACCTACCTGACATAGATTTTGATGAACCGAGAATGGAGGGGGCCGCTCCATCATTTTCATTGTATGAACATGGTTCTGAATCTGAATTAGTTGAATTAAGTGAATTAATGTCAGATTATGATGCAATAGTAGTTGGTTTATTCACTCCAAGTTCTCCAAATGCAGGGATTCAGAGAGTTGACTTTGAACTAGCTCAGAATACAATTGGAAGCGATGTTGCCTTTCTTCAAATTGCTACCGGGGAAGGAGTTAATAGTTTAGATCTTGAAGAACTGGTAAGTGAAATTAATGGTAGTTGGCCGGTACTAATGGATGATGCAGATTCTACCATCGGGAAGTCATTTCCTAGTAAGGCCTCTGATGCTGTTTTTATCATTGATTCAGCCGGATTTATTTCCTCATGGAAGGCAGGTGTAATGTCATCTCAATCTATTGAAGATGCTGTCGAATCCTCTTATTTAGGGTCAGGTCAAAACCCATTAGATATCTTTGGACTTATCCTCAGTACTACATTTTTACCCTTAATAATTTTAGCCATGCCTAGGGGAGATAAGTATAAACTTCCTGATTCACCTCTTATACCAGGCGCAGGAATTGTGTTAACGCTATATGCATCTAGTATTGGATTCGCAGTTTGGGCTCTTCCAGTAGCGTTATTTTCTTCTTTTGGTTTGGGTTCTTATTGGATATATATTGAATTAATACTTAGCGCATTATTATTTTATCATGGATTCTCAATGCTATTTAGAGGAGGTATCAAAGAAATTGAGATTCTTGGCAAGTACGTATACTCAAAACTTCCTGATGGATATCGGGACTGGAGAAAAGAAAATCGATTTTTAGATGATCTTCATCTAGGATTATGGGTTGCATGGTTACTGTGGCTAAGGGCACCAAGTACAATTCCTCAAGCAATTGGGGCAGTTGCAAGATCGGGTCTTTTAGGAGTATTAATTTGCATATTATTCTTCATTGGTTACTCAATAATGGCAGGAGTTGTAGTAGTCACCTTTGGAATTATTGCATCACTTCCAGGAGATATTTCTCGTATAATGGGGTCTCTTAGTGTGGGGTTAAGGCCTCGCGCTTGGGGATTGGCATGTGCAGTGCTTGGGCTTTGGATATTTTTCAGCATAATCGTCGGCCCAATTATGATAATATTGTAGATTTTTTATTATATTTTAGAATCTCTAGACCGAGACCATCATAAGAGTGATGTCTTTCGACAGGAATACCCTTGGGGGTATAGTATAACTTGGTAGTACAGCGGGCTCCAGTTGCACGGGAATGACGACGAATAAGTGATCTGATGGTATTGATGACCAACTGGAGCGCTGACCTGTCGCAACCCGAGAGCGTGCAATTGCCAAGTGCACGCTGAGCGGAAGATACCCGCTGATCTGGGTTCAAATCCCAGTGCCCCCACCATATTTTTAAAACACATAATAGTTTTCTTATTTTTTCATACTATTAGGGGTAGGGTTGAAGGAGAACATACATTTGCCAGAGTATAATGAATCGCCGAGTGGTTGCAATTTTTGCTGTGTTCTTATTGGCAGCCCCATTAACCGGAAGTCTCGCCCAAGGAGACCCTGACTCGGAAAAATCTGACAATTTGCAATTTTCTCTTTTAGGTCAATCAAGAGATGTTCCCTATCAGCAGCCTATTTCTTGGGATGAGTCAACTCTTTGGTGGGAAGTCACTTCTATGGATGCCGATAGGAATGGAATACATGATTCACTCCAGTCTGAAACTGGAATTGTCAATCTAGGTATTTCTTATTCGAGAGATGTTACCGATTTAGATATTCAGAAACTTTCTAAATTAGGCATTAATGTAAATTTAGAACTCCCAGTAGTTAATGCTCTATTAATTGGTGGTATTCACAGCAATCAGATAGAGATTATTTCCCAACTTGAGGGAGTAGTTATGGTTGAACGTTATGGTTCTGTGGTATTTTACGGGGATATCCAAACACCGGCAGTCAAAGCTCGAAACTCTTCTGAGTATCCAGTGGGGGCGTGGGACCTTGGAGTTAGCGGCCAAGGCATGAATATCGCTCTTGTAGACACAGGAGTAGATAATGAACATCCAGGTTTGAGTGATAAATTCGTTGCTGGTTATGATGCGGTTTGTTATGTTCATACTGATCCTACATGTCTTCTCTCAAACCCTCTTAGAGAGGATGATGGTTCCTTTGATCCAGATGATGGAAATCAGCATGGCACCGCATGTATGGGGATGGCAAGCGCAACTGGGATAGAAGCAGATGGCTCCCAATCTAATTTCTATGGTTCTGCACCTAATGCAACTCTCGTTGACATTAGAATTGGTACTGACGTTGGTGCGGGCCCATTTGAAAATTATCTACTAGAACAAGAATTCTATGAATCTGCTATGAACGGTTTACAATGGGTAATTGATCACCATGATGATGCTTGGCCTGGGGTCTCAGAAGAATATTATGGGATTGATATTATTTCTTTGTCATGGGGAATCACTAGTCATGAAAGTGGTGGTTCAGACGGCTCAGATATGCATAGTAGGATATTAGATGAAGCAATGAATGCAGGGATAATTGTTTCAGTCGCAGCTGGTAATGATGGGCCTGATAATGAAGGGCTTTCAGGAATGGGTTCATCTGATTTATCAGTAACAGTTGGTGCGACAGATGACCAAAATACAATCAACAGAGAAGATGATACAGTAGCGGGGTATTCTTCAAGAGGGCCAAGGAAGGATAATGGTGATGGTAATCCTCTTAATGAGTTAAAGCCTGAAATTAGTGCACCCGGATCTAACATTATTCAGGCTGAAGGATGCGTTACGAGTGGTAGTTGTTCAAATCTAATTGGTGACGCATCAAGTAATACATATACCAGTCGAGGCTCAGGGACTTCATATGCTACTCCTTCTGTTTCTGGAGTCATGGCTCTAGTCTGGGAAGCAAATGAAAATTTAACTACTATGCAACTGAAAGAAATTTTGAAGCAAACGTCTGAGAGACGTGGTGAACCGAGTGCTCCTGATGTCGACCCATATTGGAACAGAGATTTTGGATATGGGATGATTGATGCTTATTCAGCAACAAAACTTGCGATGTATTTGAAGGAGAATGGTATTACAGAATTAATTGATCCTTCAATTCAGAATCATTTATTATCAAAAAATGATAATAATACAATACAATTAACTGGTCACTCATGGAGCCAATCAGGTTCAGTTGAATCTGTTAAATTTAGAATAGATGGCGGATCTTGGTATGATGCTAATTTCAATTCATCAATTACAGAAGTCTCAGCATTAACTCCATTTGAATGGTACGTTAATATTGATTCAAATAAATTATCTGAAGGAAATCACACATTAGAAGTAACTGCTTTCTCATCCACTGGTCAATCGCTCCCGGTTACAGTCCTGATTGAAGGAGAAGGTAATACATCATCATCTTACTCAATTCCTTCTTTCGTATATATCTTAGTTGCAGTTGTAGCTTTAATTTGGTTATCTGTTCTAATACTTTTGAGATACCAAAACGATAGCCAAATCTCATCTCTAATTAACCGATTTGGACCTACAAACAATGATGATATTATTGATGCAGAAATAGTTGATTAATGGAAGTTCTCGATACATCCCTTTCATATCATCGTGTAGATGTCCGCAGGTCGTGGTGCGCTTCTCTGACAGAGCAAATAGCATTCGACCGACAGGGGTTAGACGTATGTTTGACCTTGCAGGCGATGATGCGATTCAATTCGGATTGGGTGAACCAGACTTTCAACCACCAAATGTAGCAATCAAGGCATTTTCTAGGGCCATGGAAGAAGGTAGGAATAAGTATACTACTACTGCCGGGCTTCCTGATTTGAGGAAAAAAATCGCAGAATCATGGCATCATAGAGAATCTAGTCTTGATGAGTCTAATGTTTGTATTACTATGAGTGGAACAAATGCTCTATTGGACATATTTCTTGCACTAGTTAATCCAGGAGATAATGTATTAATCCCTGAACCTTACTTTCCCTTGTATCCTACTGATGTAGTATTATGTGGCGGTGAGGCAAATATGTATCCTTGTTATTTCGAGAATGGTTTCGTCCCTCTTGTAGAAGATTTAGAATCAAGAATTAATGAGAATACGATTGCGGTTTTGTATAATTTCCCTAGTAACCCTACTGGAGGCAATGTTACTGAGGAACAAAGGGATGTTCTTGTTCAATTTGCAAAAGATAATGATCTTTGGTTAATTACAGACGAGGTATATGACAAGATTGTTTATGATTCGGAACATGTTTCTTTCCTTGGAGCCGGATATGATAAAGTGATAATGATTAATTCATTTTCGAAAACATTTGCTATGACCGGTTGGAGAATCGGCTATTTGCTGTCTCCAGACTCAGATGCGATGGTACAATTAACAAAAATGCAATATTATGTCACTGCATGTAGTAATGATGCAATGCAATATGCAGTTCTTGAGGCGATGGAAAAAGCTAGTAATTACCCAAGTGAGATGTGTGCGGAATTTAAGGGCCGAAGAGATTTAATTTGTAAAAGACTTAACGCGATGCCTCGAGTTTCTTGTAATGTGCCTACGGGTGCATTTTATGTATTCCCTAAGTTCGATATCCCAGAGTATACTAGTGAAGAATTAGCAATGAAAATGCTAGAAGGCGGTGTTTTATGTTCACCTGGGACTGCCTTTGGGGCAGCTGGAGAAGGGCATCTTAGATTTGCTTATACAATTGGTCGAGAAGATATATCTAGAGGTATGGATAGAGTGGAAGAAGTACTTTCGAAACTAGTTTAGGCGATAAAATGAGTTTGTTAGTTTCTTATTTCTCTGGTATAATAACACTGTTAGTTTCGTGGTATTTTTTGAAAGACTTAGTGGTACCAGTATCTATTATTTTTGTATTTTCTTCAACTTACCTTTATCTATTAGGTCCTAATGCTATCGCCTTTGCATTATGTCTTTGTAGCGGCTGGATTTTACTAAACCTATTTATTGAAAAAATACTGCCTATTTCTTCACCATCCGAATAAATCAGGGATATCAATCATCCTTTCTTCTTCATATTGTTTTAAATCAGATTTAATTGTATCATTCTGAACTAAGATTTCTTCACTAATTTCTTCTTCATTAACTATTTCTTTAGGTTCTGGGAGACTTTGTTGAGAAAGATTTTCTAACTCCTCTTCTTTACTTTTCATCCAATCAGGGATTCCATTCGAACCTCCAAGTACGCTTATTGTGGTGAAAGCAGCCATTGGTAAAACCGAAAGCGCTACGACAGAATCGATCGAAGATCCTTTAGGGATATCTGCATTAGGTGAAACCCAACTCAGAAATACACCTTCTAATTGTACATTATGCCATTGTGTAAGTTGAACGCCCAATGCATCTACTGAAAAGTCGAGAGTTAATCTTGCAATACTCCATAAGATGATTATAGGTAGAATCCAAGATACTTTTGTAATTTTCCAGAGTATATTCCTAAATCTCGCTGCAAATCCTATTAATTGTCGCGCGATGAATGGTTGAATCCTGAATGCAATCCATAATCCCAAAATATATCCAATAATCCCTAATTCGAACGCACTTTCTTTTCTAATAAAATTCTCAGGGATGCCTTCCATGATTATTATAGGGATTGAAATTAACAAAACTTGAGAAGGGACGGCGATTAACTGGAGGCCTCCATGAATTGCAAGCAATTCATTTTTATCACTTCTTATCCTATCGGAAACTAATCGGCTCATTTTCCCATAAGGACTCGAGTAGGACGCCATTTTTGCTCTATCGATGAGTTCTGGATCATACTTTCTTCTACTTAGCCCCAATGCGGGTAGCCACCCTCCTCGCTCGACTACTGCTGTAGGCCTATAACCTCCGATAACTAAGGCTAGGAGTAAGCAAACGATCCCGTAAGTAAGTCCTGAAACAATTATCCAATGTAATAACTCGAATTGTGGTGTCAAGGCATAAGTTTCTTCATTGAAGTGAATTAAGTGTGTTAATGAGAATCCAATTACTGGAATTATGGTTATCTGAATGAATAGTATTAGACCTAAACCAAGTCTATGTGAAAGACTGGCTTTACCATTCATATTATGTACGCACACCGATAAGGGCATAAATTCTTCATTACAATACAATCATTATGTGTTGTTTTTTTGATGTATTTTTGGACTCCAATTGGATAATGCGTAGAATTCTTTCCAGAAACGTTTACCCCCAACATTCTTACACGAATTAGGTACCGAATGAATTTGTTAATCATGCGTATGCTATCTCCAATCTTTGTGTTATCGATTATGCTTCTAATGAGTCTATCTCCTCTAGCTATGAATTCAAATTTAGATGAAAGTAGTATCGAAAGTGCTACCGGACCTAAATCATTGATAGATTTTGAAATAACCTCAATTGAGATAGGTAATCAAACTAGGGATGCGAGTGAATGGACTCAACCTGATGGTTCAATAGTTGAATATGTGATGAGAGATGAGACGATTCAGATCAATGTTACTTTCACTCAAGCAGGTTCATCTGGTCAGCCGGCTTCAGCAGAGGGATATCTCCAAATTTGGCACCCTATTGGATTTATTATTGCCGAATATAATGTCAGTATGTTATTATCAGGTTTCCAGTCGTTAAAAGCCAGTTTTGTTTGGACTCCTAGTTCTGCTCATAGTGCTTTAGATGAGAATGGTTACCTAGTTGGAGGAATAATACTTAGAGGTATTGTAGATGGTGGTCTAGCTGATGACACCGAATCTAATAATGAACTGGATAGGTATGTCCCCGTCGCAATGTGGAATGACCCGATGGAAAATGGATTCTGTGGCGACGTAGATGGTGATAGTATCATTGATTGTACAAATCAACTCCAGGCAAATGTCCCTACATGGGTAGGTGCTGGTTATGACTCAACCGGCCAATTGTCAAATGATCCTGACAGTTATGGACATTGGAGAATGGATGATTCATTGAGTGAAGATGGTGAAAACCACTGGAGAGTTTCCCGCCCAGGCGCCAATTATGCAAGTAATAGGCATGATAAATTATGGTGGGGTTGGTTCACGCCTTTCGATAATTGTAACGAACCAGGACATGGTCTAGGCAATGGTGGTCTTGATTCAGCTGTCAGTTCTAATTATGGTAATAACTTTTGTAAAGTTCGACTCAAAGGTTTCGATTTCTTAACACTACAGTTAGTTACCAATGCTTGGGGTGAGATGGGAGCAGGTGATCAGGTTAGGTTAGAAGCAGAATCTGGAGGCCAAGGCGAATTTTTCAATTTTTCATCTCAGCAACTTTCAACAACTGGTGATTGGAGTCAATTAGTATGGAATATGTCCGAAATCCATGAGTCAGCAGAATATACTCTGGCTTTCCGATTTGATTCCAACAGCTCTTTTTCTAGTCCAGGGATTCAAATCGATTCATTTTTATTATTTGCTATAGAAAAAGTACCAGAATACACTTTAGACTTCGATTGTAATGACCCTCTTCCTAATTCATATCTTGTAGTTCCTTCTGATCCTAATCCTCCCTCTCTATACTGTAAAATAAAGAATAACGGGTATATCGATATTACCTTAAGATTGTATACTGAAGTAACAAATAGGTCATGGATGTATGATTTTCCTCTGCGTATAGATTCAAACAACCAAGTTGACCATGATAATTATGTAATAAGCAAGGTGATCCCTGCTCTTGGATATATGGACACTTGGTTTAATCTCACAATACCCGATGCATCGGGTGTTCAGGACTTATTCTGGGATGTTTGGGTAAATGATGGAGTTACTAATTTATCTAAAGAATATGTACGCCTTCCCGTTTCAGTAATGCCTGCATATTCTTGTAAATTAAGGCAAGCAACATTACAAAACCCTGCTGCTACATTAGAGCCAGGAGCAAGTGGAGTAATTCCTATGACTTTGAAGAACACTGGTAATCAAGTCGCAACATGGAACTTTGCTGCATCTTTCCCTGATATCAACTGGGTTGATAATGCGGAAATTAAATGGATGTACGACGGTATAGAAGTGTCTAATCTTGAGTTGGCACTAACTGATGACATAACTATTGATGCAATAATCACCGCACCCTCACAAGTCTCTCCTGGTACTTATCCCGTGACTTTATTGGCATCTGGGATGTCTCCTGCTCAATATTTAGCTGAATGGCAAGTAAACATAGTAGTGCCTATTTTCTCTGATTTGACAATAGAACCTGAAGTTTCTAATTTAGTGGCGCCTGCAGACGATTCATTGCGATTAATAGAAATACGATTAATCAATGATGGTAATTCTCCTGAATCTTTCGATTTAACTATTCAATCAGATTGGAAATTAGGGATAGAAATGAATACAGAGCAGACCTTTGAGATAGATCCTTTCGGAGGTGACAGCACCGTGACCATGCTACTTCCTATGCCCTATGGTATAGTTAATGAGACGTATTCTGTCATAGTCACAGCAACTAGCAAGACTAATGCGCAATATCAAAAATCTGCTCAGATACTACTTACTGTTCCTCAAACTAATTTAGTTGAAGTTGAAGATTTAGATATGTTGGAAGAAGTATTCCGGGGCGGTGACGACCCGCGCACAGTAAATTGGAGAATCTGGAACCGAGGAAATGTCCCTGACTCGTTCGAAATTTCTTTTGACCATTTCACCGATGTTTCTGCTTCAGCAGTTGGATTAAATTCAGGTAAGACTCCTTATATCCTTCCCGGCGACTCTTACAACTTGACTGTTCGTTATTCATTCGCAGCAACAACTTTCGGCGATAGAACCATTTCTATGTCCGCCACAAGTGTCCTATCGCAGACTCTAGGTTCAGCCGTGTCAGGAACTGGCGAGGCAGTATTCCAGGTAGGTGCTCAAGGATGGATCACATTGAATCCACCTGCGGTTTTGGATATTAATGAGAAAGGAACAGATATAGAAGTAATATTTACTGTAAAGAATGAACACCCTACTGACGCTCAATTACTTAGAGCAGATATTGAAAGAGATTCTGATATTTTCTTTAACATTATTGATGCTAGGGTAGAAACTAGTGATCAGAACTTCGTGTTAGAGGCTCAGGCGACTAGACAAATCACAGTCTATCTGACTGTAACAGACGATAATCTGAGGAACCTTGATGAAAATATCATGAATTTCGAGCTGTTCCTAGAAGTAGATGGGGATATAGATAAAGTGTCGAAAAGCGCAAGTGTAAATATGTTCAAATTAGATCCAATAGAAGAAGGGCCAGATACTGGTGCAATTGCAGGCCTAGCAGGAAATATATTGTTTATCCTCGTTGGTTTGGTATTGCTTATAGCAGTTTTAGTTGCAACAATCAGAATTATGCGTAGCGCTTCTTCTCCATTAGAGGAGATTTCCTCTTTTGACGATTATGAGTACACTCAGAACAGTGGTTTCAACTCTGATCCTCTACCCGGTGCTCCTGAATTACCTTCTGCAGATAAAGTAGCCAACTCTATGTATGGTGGTTCTAAAGAATTATTTGAACAACCACCTCCACCTCCGCTTGAAACGGTTGAAAAAGAAGAGGAACTTGAAGAAGAAGTTGTAACTGTGGAACAAATAGAACTTCCATCGGGGGCACCTCCTATTCCAGAAGAGGGCCTTCCAGAGGGATGGACAATTGAACAATGGCAACACTATGGTCAGGCATGGATTGATCAACAGAATCAAGAATAATTTATTCAATCTAGAATTTAACTAACTGTGCGAGGGCTTATGAGGGCTCCTCAGGTCGGCCAAATCCCAATACAGGAGGCATATTTCCAATGTACAATGGACAACAACCAATTTTTATCCTAAAAGAAGGCACTGAAAGGACAAGTGGGCGCTCCGCTCAGAGTAACAATATCGCTGCAGCCAAGGCAGTCGCAGATTCTGTCCGTTCTACGCTTGGCCCAAAAGGAATGGATAAAATGCTAGTTGATGGAATGGGAGATGTTGTTATTACAAATGACGGCGCTACAATATTAAAGCAAATGGATATTACTAATCCTGCTGCTAAGATGATTATTGAAGTTGCTAAAACACAGGAACAACATTGCTTTGATGGCACAACAAGTGCCGTTGTAATTGCGGGTGAACTTTTGAAAAGAAGTGAGGACTTAATTGATCAAAATGTCCACCCTACAGTTATCTGTGAGGGTTTTCGTCTTGCAGCCCAAAGAGCAGCTGAACTCATAGAAAAACATTCAATAGAAACCAGTGAAGAAATGCTCTCTGAAGTTGCTAAAACAGCATTAACTGGAAAGAGTGCGGGAGCAGTAAAAGAATTTCTTGCAGATATCTGTGTAAGGGCAGTACTTTCTGTAGCTCAAGAAGTCGATGGAGAAATAGTTGTAGATCTTGACGATGTTAAAGTCGAAAAGAAGCAAGGAGGTTCAATAGGTAGCAGCACATTGGTCGATGGAATTATTTTAGATAAAGAAAGAGTCCACTCCGGTATGCCGAAGTTTGTTAATGATGCTAAAATAGCACTTATTAATTCAGCAATAGAAGTTAAGAAAACAGAAGTTGATGCTAAGATTCAAATCACAGATCCAAATATGTTATCTCAATTTTTAGATGAAGAAGAATCATATCTTAAATCATTAGTTGAAAAGATACAAGCATCAGGTGCAACTGTAGTTATCTGCCAAAAAGGAATTGATGACTTAGCCCAGCACTACATGTCGAAAGCAGGATTATTTGCAATTCGAAGGGCGAAGAAAAGTGATATGGAGGCATTATCTAAAGCAACAGGAGGAAGAGTAATCACGAATGTAGATGATCTTTCATCGGATGACTTAGGTTTTGCATCGAAGGTAGATGAAAGGAAAATAGGCGAATCAGATATGGTATTTATCACTGGATGTAAGGATGCAAAGAGTGTATCAGTTCTCTTAAGAGGTGGTACAGAACATGTTATTGATGAGATAAACCGTGCGTTTGATGATGCTATTGGCGTTGTAGCTGTTGCTTATGAAGATGGTTCTGTATTAACTGGCGGCGGCTCAGTACTTGCGTCTATAAGTAGAGAGTTAAGATCTCATGCAGAAGGCATAGGTGGGCGTGAACAGATGGCTATTGAAGCATTTTCGGGAGCTTTAGAGGTGATTCCACGGACTTTGGCTGAGAATGCTGGTTTAGATCCTGTTAATACTATAATTGATCTTCGTAAAGCACACTCAGAAGGGAAATCTAATTATGGCGTAAATGTATACGAAGGTGGAGTAGCAGATATGGCTGCTGGAAAGGTTTTCGAACCTAGCCGAGTAGTCGATCAAGCTATACAATCTGCTACCGAAACAGCAGTGATGATTTTACGTATAGATGATGTAATATCAAGTCGAGCATCTAGCCCAATGGATGGCGCAGATTTCGATGGAATGGGAATGTAAATTATATTCTCTACAGTCGTTATTTCAATACTGCTACACGCTACATTCAATAATCGCCGATAGTTCGAACGGATTACCCTTAGGGGTAATGGTGTATCTATGTCTGGTAGTCGGTCTCTTCTAGTCTTGTTTGGTTCTCAATCTGGTAATGCTGAAGATGTTGCCTCAAAAGTAGGAAAAGCCGCATCTAAGTATGGTTTAGAGGCAACAGTCAAGGGGATGGATGAGGTCACAGTTAGTGATTTGGCTAGTCAAAAAAGAATTATGATTTGTTGCAGTACTTGGGGCGAAGGTGAACAACCAGATAACGCCGAGGATTTGTGGATTTCCGCAAATGCAGAAGATTCACCTTTAATGTCAGGAGTTAATTTCTCAGTCTTAGCATTGGGAGATACATCATATGAATTATTTTGTGAATCTGGGAAAGAATGGGACTCTTGGTTGGAAGCAAAAGGTGGTTTCCGAGTAAATAATCGTGTAGACTGTGATGTAGATTATGAAGATCTTGCTCAGGCATGGATGGATGAGACCCTTGCTCGTATGGGCGCTGTTGATGATTCAGGGACTTTCCAAGAAGACCAAGTCGAACAGGTGAAATTAAATGCATCTGGCGCTGATATTAATCAAAGCAAGAATAGTAGTAACGCTGAGTCATCATCAGTTGAAATATCTACAGATGGCGACCGCTCATTGCTTATTCTCTTCGGTTCTCAATCGGGAAATGCAGAAGCATTAGCCGCTAAATTTGCTAAACAATCCTCTGGATATGGTCTTGAAGCCGAAGTAGCAGACATGGATGGCTTTGATTTATCTTCTTTGTCTGGTAGGAAAAGAGTGTTGATAGTTTGTTCGACATGGGGCGAGGGAGAGCAACCCGATAATGCAGAGGAACTCTGGATTAAGGCATCTTCAGCGTCAGAAGGTCTCCTTGCTGGTGTTAATTTCTCTGTTCTAGCGTTAGGAGATACTTCCTATGAATTATTTTGTGAATCTGGGAAAGAATGGGACAAGAAATTCGAAGAGCTTGGCGGTACTAGATTAGTAGATCGAGTCGACTGTGATGTGGATTACGACCAAATATCTCAGGAGTGGGCAGAAAATGCCCTTGCAGCCATGGCAGCAGTTGATGGAGAAGGTATATTTCACGAAGAGATGGTTCAAGCAATCAAAGATTCAATGGTTTCAGGCTCCACTGGAGCATCTGGTGAAGATGGATTTACTGTTCCTGAACTTAGATCTGAATCGATAAGTGCTGAAATTAGTATATTCAGATATGACCCAAATACTTCAACAACTGGTAAAGATACTTGGGTTTGTGCATTACCTGGCCACATGTCTATTTTAGATGTGCTTAGAACACTCAAATCAACACAAGATGGTAGTCTTACTTTCAGAGACGGTCCGGTCGATGACCCAACTACTGCGATATCAATCAACGGACGTCATGTACTCCCGGGGAATCTTAGGCTAGACTTATCTGCACCTATTAGAAATGGGGGAATTAGTATCAACATTGAGCCATTAAATGGTTTTGAAGTAATCAGAGATCTCATAGTTGAACATTGGGATTTAGAATCAAAAAGAGAATCCAGTAAGCCTTGGATGATTTCAGCAACTAGACAAGGTTTGAATACTCCTCAAGGTGCTTTAGGTTCTATGTCTCCTCTAGTTGCTTCTAAGTTGCATTCAATGATGGATATTCATAGCTATCCTATTATTCATGCCTCTTCCGATGCAACTGCTTATTCTGATGATTATTATGGCCCTGCTATTATTGTGCAATCATGGGCTAGGAGAAATGATCCTCGCACTGCTCCTTCTAAGAAAAAAGAAATTGAGCAGCTTCTTGACTCTCCCTCAGGAATTAAAGCAGAGACTGATTTTTCTTCAATACGAAGGCAGGGCAAAGGCTCAATAATACATGATTCATTATTAGATTGTAAAACATCTACTCTGGCTAGAGATGGATTTACAGGTCGTCATGGGAAACATGTTTGGTGGTATGCCTTCACTGTCAAGAGCAGCGGCCGTGTTAATGATACTGTTTTGTATAGACAAGTTTTAGGGCCTATTGGATTATTTAGTAATCTCTTTTCCGGCGTTACTGCTAGGATGGTATTAGGATTCACAAGAACTGGGGGTAATATGATTAACGATATGTTAGCTTTTGTAGCACCACCTGCTGGACTCGGAAAAATGCCCAAACAATTCAACTCCTCAGTGAAAAATCATCACGAAGTGGTAGCAATATACAATGAGATGGATGGTCGTTTCTAATGGCTATAAAATATGCTTATCACCCTGGTAATGTGGCTCACTCTGGTTCTCCAGAAGTAGCAGAATCTATGATTCCTCTGGTAAAATCATTGGGTATTGAATTAACTTATCTAGATGGGGCTACGAGTTGTGGCGCTGGAATAATTCGTCAAGTTAATCAAAGACTTCAATTAACTTTGAATGCACGTATTTTTGCTCAAGCAGAAGATTTGGGTCTCGATATACTTACACCCTGCGCTTCAACTGCAGGTAATCTTTCCGAAGATTTATTTTTATTAAAATCCAATCCAATTTTGTTAGCAGAGATTAATGAAGTATTAATGAAAACATGTGGCTTAGAATTTTCTGGAGAGACTTCTGTTAATCATCTGTTACACGTTATAGTGGACGAAATTGGTCTTGAGAAAATTAAACCTTTGGTGGTTAACCCTATTGATTTTAGAGTAGCATCATATTATGGTCCAAATATGCAACAAGAGGGATTCTGTGGTGATGATGATATTTATGATCCAAACTATATGGAGCAATTAATCCAAACATTAGGCGGTCATCCGGTTAGGTGGGATTCTCGTATACAGAGTGTAGGTGCGCCGAGTTTACTTTCTGAAGAGCCCACCGTACTTAGACAAGCAGCATCGGTGCTAAATGACGCTAAGTCAGAAGGTGCGCAAATGATAGTTAGTGCGTGTAACTTATCTCATTCAGTATTGGATATTTATCAAGGCAAAGCATCTCAGAAAACAGGTCTTAAAACAAATATACCTGTAATTCATTTGTCTGAGATTCTATCTTTTGCAATGGGTCATTACAACACTCGCTATGCACAATTAAGGACTAGAGTATTAGTAATAGGTGATTGATACACCATCATTCATCTTTTTCTCTAAATTCTTCTAAGCCCCTTTGGCCTCTTGGTCTGAAGTTAATAGGTTCTAATGATGTTATCATTTTCTTTTCATTGATTGTTTCATTCTCATCTATCTTTGTAATTTCAGGTCTATTTTTTTTTCTAATTTCCAAAATAAAATTGGCAGCAGCAATTTCTTTCTCTCCAATTTTCACTCTGAAATTTTTCATATTTGATAGGTCTTCATGTGCCTTTCTCGGCAACTTTCTTCTTATGCGGTGAACAGCTCTCTGCATATTCTTTTCTTTTCTTTCTGCGGATTTTTTCGCGGTCTCATCTTTTGTTCCTTCTGCTACAAGAACCATTACTTCTCCTTCACGGTGCCTACCTGTTCTACCTCTTCTTTGTATTGTTCTTATCTCACTCCCCACGGGTTCATAAAAAATTACTAAATCAGCACTTGGGATATCTAAACCTTCTTCTGCAACAGATGTCGCTACTAACACATTATATTCTCCCTCCCTAAATTTATCAAGAACTTCGATTTGTTGTTTAGGCTTTAGGCCTTTTTTCCCAGCTCTATCGGACTGCCCTATGACTTGAACTGATTTCACATCTTTTAGATCATCTAATGCTCTATCTAATGATTCGACTGTATTCCTAAAAGAAGCAAAGACAATGATTTTACTATTGGGATCTCTTCTCAACCTATGTCTTATCAATCTCCTTACCGTTCCTACTTTGGTATGTATTTCGTCCATCTCATCTAAACTCTTTTTTAATTCCAATATTCGGGGGTCTTTATGGAACATTTTCAAAGATTTACTCATTTTATCGCCGTCATTTGAATTATCTAAAAATTCTCTTGCTGCAGTGATTCCTTGCGTCAGGAGATGATTAATTAGATGATTCAAAGTCATTGCAGTAGCAATCTGGGAGACAGATGAATAAGCCCGTGTATCTCCAAGAGATATGGCGCTCTGAGCTCTCATCTGTGCTTCTTTCAATCCTCCGAAAGATGGGTGTCCAGGTCTGATATACCTCCCCATTCTTCTTTGTTGATTGACAATTCCATTTATCCAGAGTTCTAGTGGTTTGACTAACTCTCTTATTTTTTCAGGCACATTGACAATTATTTCTTGTATTTCTAGGCCCGCAAGATATTCCTCAAGCATTGGTTCCTTTGCGGTTCTTATGTGTATTCTTTCAACTTTTAATCTTTCACAGATTTCTGCAACAAGTTCTGTTTTAGACCCTGGGCTTGCAGTCATAGCCAAAATTAGAGGTTCTTTAGCATTTGAATTATATAATTCCGCTGTTTGAGCCATAGCATGCTTACCTGTACTATGGTGTGCCTCGTCAATAATAAGATGTGAACAATTTTTAAGATCTAAAATTCCATTCGTCACATCATTTCTTACTACATGTGGAGTTGCAACTATAATACGTGACTTATCCCATAAGTTTTTTCTTTTTTCCGGAGGTGTTCCTCCGGTCATAGAAATAACGTTAATATGATTTATATTTTTGATTACTCTTTTCAGGTCTCTTACATGTTGATCTACCAATGGGTTTGTAGGGGCAATAAAAAGTATCCACCCCTTATTTTCACTCAGCATCTCTGCAATTGTCATCCATGCTACAGCAGTCTTTCCAGCAGCAGTTGGGAGTACTAAAAGTATGGAACCAGTCAGGGCTTCATCAACTGCCTCTAATTGATATGCGCGTGCATCTACGGTGCCATCTACGATGCCAGTATGTTGGACCACGCGTCGCATAGGTGAACGACCTCAAGGACAGGGTTCAAAATAGTTACACACCTAGCCTTTTTCATTATTGATGCAGAGGCCAGAATATTTGGCCCCCGATTCTTTCATAAAGGGATGGTAGGTCGCAAGGCCGCTTACAACGTGAGATACCAGACACTATAGGGCAATGCACAAGCAACCCGCAGACCAAAACAACATTCGGGGTTTTGGTTCGGTGTCACGGTGTCTCCTTGACGTTACAAGCCCGGCAAAAAGCCGCACTGCGGCCTGATGTTGGTTAAAAAAAAAGGAGGAAGCAAAAATGGCTGACCGTAGTAAACCCCGCCGTGGTAGCATGGGCTTTAGCCCTAGAAAAAGGGCTATTCGACCATATGGTCGTATCACATCATGGCCTGAAACAGATGCATCAGAGATTAGAGTACAAGGATTTGCAGGCTGGAAAGCCGGAATGACTCATGTATTGATCAGAGATACTAATCCTCATTCAACATCTGCAGGTCAGGAAGTAAGGAAAGCGGTTACAGTAGTTGAAGCGCCTCCAATGAGCGTTCTTGCTGTAAGAGGCTACAAGATGACTCCATACGGTATGCAGACTTCAGGGGAGTTTTGGGTTAACGCTTCAGATGAAGGCCCCCAAGGACTCATGCCTCGTTTTGCAAATCAATCACGCGGTGAACGCGATGCAGATGAGGGTCGCAAGCCTGAGAAGAGAGCTGGTCGAATTCCTGGTAGAAGTAACGGTTCATCCGAGGCGGCTTTTGAAGCATTAGTTAATGCAGATTTATGCGATGTTAGGATGATAGTAGCTACTCAGCCAGCTATGGTCAAAAGCATTAGTAGCAAAACTCCTGAAATAATGGAAGTCGGTCTAGTCGGCGGCGACAATAATGAGAAATTAATGTGGGCTAAAGAGCGTTTAGGTGGTTTAATTACAGTCGCAGATGTTTATGACATAGGTACTGAAATTGACGTCATCGGTGTTACTAAAGGTAAAGGATGGCAAGGTTCTATCAAAAGATGGGGTATTAAATTACTAAGCCACAAAAACAGTAAGCGCCGAAGACAAGGTGGTAACATGGGAGATTTCGGTACTGGATATGTAAGGAAGACTATCAGGCAAGCAGGTCAGACTGGTTATCATCAGAGAACCGAAATGAACAAGAGAGTTCTGAGAATTTCAGAACCTAACGAATCAGATATTACTCCAGAGGGCGGATTCTTACATTATGGTGAAGTTTCAAATGATTACATGATTATTGAAGGTAGTTTGCCTGGCCCAGCAAAGAGGATGCTAAGGTTCCGTGACGCAATCCGTCCACGTTCCGCTAAGCCAGAAGTAGATCTTACTTACGTCAGTACATCATCAAAGCAGGGGGTCTGAATAAATGAAAGTAAAAACTTACAATTTAGTTTCCAATGTTGAACAAGAAGAGTTAGATGCGGGATTACTTGCAGAATCATATGTAGTGGAAACTACAGATGGTAAAAATGTGACTCTGCCATCAATGTTTGAGAGTGAGATACGCGAAGATTTAGTGCGTTCAGCAGTACATGCATCTCGTGCCAATAGAAGGCAAGCATATGGTCACAACGAGCATGACGGTAAGAGAGCCCCTCAACCTGGAATGAAACATTCCGTTGAATGGTGGGGTAAGGGACGAGGTGTTTCACGAATTATGAGGAAAACCGGCCAAAGAACTGGTGCACAAAATCCCCATACACGCGGGGGGCGTAGAGCTCATGGCCCTAAAGTTGCAAAAGATTGGTCACAGAAATTAAACAGTAAGCAAAGAACTCTTGCTCGCAACTCTGCTATAGCAGCTACAATAAATCCCGAGATGGTCTCTTCTCGAGGCCACAATTTTGATGAAAAAATTCGTTTCCCAATAGTAATCGATGGTTACAAAGAATCTCGTGATGGGTCCACAGAGAAATACGATGTCGAATCCCTACCTCTTCAAAATTCAACAAGAAAATTCGTTGCCATGATGAGAGGTTTGGGCCTCGGCGGAGATTTAGATCGCGCAAAATCAGGTAGAAATATACGTGCAGGTAAGGGTACTATGAGAGGCAGAAAATACCGTACTCCAAAGAGCATTCTTCTTGTCGTTGCTAGTCGAGAGGGTTTACATAAAGCAGCTAGAAACGTACCTGGAGTAGATGTAGTAGCTGCTAAAGATTTGTGTGCTGAAGATTTGGCCCCTGGTGGCGACATGGGTCGCTTGACAGTTTGGACTAAGGCTGCAATTGAGGCGATGGAGTGATGAAAATGGTTAATCCTTACGATATAATTTTAATGCCTTGGATCACTGAAAAAACTCTAGAGGCTCGTAGAGTCTCGGATATTGAGAATAACTATAGAGAGAATAATAATCGAATTGAGTTTATTGTGAGGAGAGAATCCACAAAAACACAAATCCGCCAGGCAGTAGAAATGCTATTAGACGTGAAAGTAGCCAAAGTAAATACGAAGATTACTATTACTGGTAAGCATGCAAGCATCCGCCTTGCAGAAGGGTATGATGCAGAGGAGGCGGCGCTAAAGTTAGGCGCTTTCTGAGGTGATATTATGGGTAAGAGAACAAGATCGCAGCGTAGAGGTTCAAGTCCTAAAAATAAGGTTTCAAGCCACAGATTCCCTGCAGCAAATAAGTTGCCTCGGGTCAGTGGAAAAATCGCAGAAGTCGTGGATTTAATTCACAGTCCAGTACACACTACTCCACTTGCGAAAATCAAGTTTGAAGACGGTGAAGTAGGTCACATGGCAGCACCGGAAGGTATGTCAGTTGGACAAAACATCGCTTTTGGAGACAATGTTTCACTTAAGCCAGGAAATGTCACTACTCTAGCTCAGATACCTGAAGGAACTCCTGTCTGTAATGTTGAATTAAGACCAGGTGACGGAGGTAAACTTGCAAGGTCAGGCGGTAATTCTGCATTATTAGAAACTCGTATGGGTGACAAGGTTAGAGTCAGATTGCCTAGCGGCCGTTTGAAAGAATTACATTCAAAATGCCGTGCTACGATCGGTGTTTTAGCAGGTCACGGAAGGACTGAAAAACCTCTGATGAAGGCTGGTGCTGCGCATTATCGTGCAAAAGCTCGTGGAAAGTTATATCCAACAGTTAGTGGAGTAGCTATGAATCCAGTAGATCACCCTCATGGTGGTGGAAATCACCAGGCTGTACACGGTCCTAATTCTGTTAGCCGTAACGCGCCACCGGGTCAGAAGGTTGGAAATATCGCTCCAAGAAGAACTGGTCGCGGAAGAGTAAGAGTTAGGAATGAGGAGGCATAATTATGGCAAGAAAATCCAAGAAAATGTTCCGTTCACCAAAACTTGCTCGTCGTCAGGCTAGAAAGCGCCGTTCTCAAATTTCAGAACGTCGTAAGAAAGAATTCCTATGGAGAGGTTACACTCTTGAAGAACTTCAGGCTATGCCTCTTTACCCTCCAGAAGATGACCTTAGCGCAATATGCATTGCTACATTGATGCCTTCTCGTGCAAAGAGGTCTTTGTCTCGTGGTCTAAATCTTGATTGCGAGAAATTACTTGATAAAATACGATCTAATAGTTCAGGTAAGGTAATTAGGACTCATTCTAGAAGGATGTATATACTTCCAGAAATGGTAGGTACTACTATTGGAATCCATAATGGTCGCGATTTCGTTAATGTAGAAATTATTCCAGAAATGATTGGTCATGCTTTAGGTGAATTTGCAATGACAAGAAGATCAGTAACTCACACCGGACCTGGTGTAGGTGCAACTAGATCTTCTGCACACGTAGCATTGAAGTGAGGTGAGAATATGAGTAGAATAACAGGTAAATCACAATCCGGATACACACAACTCTTAGAGGGTTCAAACCTAGTTTCTGCACGTGCAGTTAATGTCGATGTTCATCAAAAACATTGTTTGCATATTGCTAAGGCTTTACGTGGCATGAATGCTTCCGATGCGATTTCGTATTTGGAAGATGTAATCGCTGAAAAGAAAGCTATACCATACACTCGTCGTACACGAAGAGGCCGTGGAGGAAATACAATGGCGGGCCATAGGAAAGGTAAGATGGGTCCAGGTAAATTTCCTCGAAAAGCATCAAAAGTTTTCATTAAACTAATTAATAGTGCTATGGATAATGCTCGACAGAGATATGATACTATTGAACCTGAAGAAATGACAATTACTCATCTTGCATCTCATCGTGGCCAAATCCATCGTGGATGGAGACCTCGAGCGCAAGGTCGAGCTACTCCTGATAATCACTATCAAGTCAATATCGAAATTTTCCTTGAGCACTTTGGTGAAGAGGAAGATGAGGACGAATTCTGAGGTGTCAAATATGAAACATAACACAATTAGAACTTTCATTAATCGAAATGTTGAGCGTCAGATGGTCAGAGAATATTTGCTCAAAGAAACAGAAAGAGCAGGATTCGGTGGGCTCGATTTTAATAGAACACCGGAGGGAACTAAGGTTACCCTACATGCTGAACAAGTAGGTCGAGTTATAGGACGCAGAGGTAAAGTGATCCATGAACTACAACGCCGCCTACAAGAAGATTTTAATTTAGAGAATCCTCACCTTGAAGTTACGGAAATAGAAGAACAACGCCTTAACGCTCAGGTTATGGCAAGCAGATTAGCAAGCTCTCTTGAGAGAGGCTGGTTTTTCCGTAGAGCTGGGCACAGTACAGCGCAGAATATAATGGACGCTGGTGCAAGAGGTTGTCTAATCATAATCTCTGGTAAAATTACTGGTGCTAGGCACCGCGTAGAAAAATTCCAAAAAGGTCATATTAAATTCTGTGGAGAAACTGCACTAGAGTTCATGGATACAGGCTTTTCAGTTTGTGTTAAGAAACTCGGTACAATTGGTTGCACCGTACGAATCATGCGTAAAGGTGTACAATTACCTCATGAGATTAAAATTCATGAGCGCCATGAAGTGGGATTAGATCCTATTGATGAAGTTTCAATGATTGAAGCCCCATCAGAAGTTAAAGATACAGATTCAAACGATGTCGCTGCTGAAGAAGTAGTCGATTCAGTTCTGCAAAAGATGGCAGATATCGAAGTAAACGAAGAAGTTCAGGAGGAGGAGTGAATGTCTCATCTTTCATCTAGAGATATCGATGGAATGAACGTTGAGCAACGTCAACGTCGTCTAGAAGAACTTCGTGAAGAAATGCTTCAACTACGTGCACAACAAGCACTTGGTGGATCATCTTCGGATTCAGGTTCTTACAAGGCTACAAGGCGCAGTATAGCGCGTCTTCTAACAAAGATGAATGAGGATTCTCAGGAGTAGAGGAATAAATGGCTGGTATATGCAATCTGTGTGGTTTACCTGATGAATTATGTATCTGCCAAGAAATAGCAAAGGAACAACAAAAAGCAATAATTTCAGTAGTAAGAAGGAGGTATGGAAAAATGGTAACTATAGTTGAAGGCATCGATGATGTAGCAATAGATATCAATAAACTAGCTAAAATTCTGAAAGGTTATTGTGCAGCTGGTGGTACTGTTAAAGACCGTACAATTGAACTTCAAGGTGAGCATAAAAAAAGAGCTGCTAAAGTTTTAGAGCAAAATGGATATCAAGTGGAGGTGCGTTAATTGACTAATTCTATTCATATGCCTTTCTTATCCAGAGAGATATCAATTATTGATTCAGCAGATCCTACTCTAATAGGAGTCAAAGGAAAGGTTCTCGAAGAAACTCGACGTACAATTATTGTACAAACACAAAATGGAGAAAAAACATTTGCAAAAGATGTCATCCAATTCACACTCGATTTAGAGAAAAATGTCATTGATGGTGCCACGGTCACCCAGCGGCCAGAAGATCGAATTAACCGTAAATACAGGAGAAACTAAAATGCGTGATATCGGAGTAGATGTAAAAACACCGGAAGGTGAATGGGATGGCGATGAAAACTGTCCATTTAATGGGAGCCTTAGAGTACGTGGGCAAATTATTGAAGGAAAAGTATACTCCAGTAACATGTCTGGTTCCATTGTCGTCGAGAGAGAAATGACTCGATATATGAAGAAATATGAAAGATATGAGAAGCGTACAAGAAGATATCCTGCTCATCTTCCCTCTTGTATCGGTGAAGTAAATCCTGGCGATTCAGTTCGAATTATGGAATGTAGGCCTCTTTCAAAGACGGTCAAATTTTGTGTTATAGAGAAAGGTGATCAACAATGAGGGGAATTTCAAGTCGTGTAACCAAAGCTTTGCCTACACAGGCAAAAATGGATTGTGCAGATAATACTGGCGCTAAAGTGGTGCAACTAATCAACGTTCTAAAGAAAGGAGGAGTTGCTGGACGCTATCCTGCAGCTGGCGTAGGTGACATGATTCGTGTGACTGTTCGTAGAGGTACTCCTGAAACTAGAAGACAAATATTTACTGCAGTAATCATTCGTCAATCAAGGCCATTCCGTAGAGTCGATGGGACATGGGCACGATTCGAAGATAATGCATGCGTTCTAACAAATGAGCGTGGTGATGTTCAGGGTTCCGACATTAAGGGACCAGTTAGTAGAGAGGCAGCAGAACGCTGGCCTAGAATCGCGGCTACTGCGAAACAAATTGTATGAGGTGAGATGAATGGCAACAAAGAATCCTGGAAAAAACCGCCTTTCCCAAAATAAGGCACCAATTCATGTAAAGCGCAAGCGTATGCGTGCACGTTTGATTACTGACGATCCTAATCTTCAGAATGTTCGAACTGTAACTGTTCGTGTTGGTGACGAAGTAGAAGTCCTACGTGGCGATTTCGGCAACCCTAACAGTGTTAAATCAGATTCTAAGGGTAAGCGCTTAGGCCAATCAAGAGGAAGAGCGGGATTAAAATCAAAAGTAACCCGTGTCGATACATCCAACGGAAGGATTTTCGTAGACGGTTTAACTATCTCTACTGCAGATGGCAAAGAAGAAGCGTTACCTATCCACCCATCTAACCTAGTTGTTACAGCTTTGTACGAGGGTGATCCAGTAAGAATCAAGCAATTGATTGAAAGAGGAGGTGTAGAAGAATGAGTAGTAGTCACATTAAGCGCCTAATGATGCCAAGAAGTTGGCCATTGCCAAGAAAAACTACGGTTTGGGTACAAAAACCTGATCCTTGCGGCCATAGTATTGAGAAATGTATGCCAATGGGTATGATTCTCCGCGATATTCTTGGTGTTGCTCACAACCGCCGTGAAGCAAAGAAAATATTACAATCAAGAAAAATTATGGTCGATGGAAGAATTGAGACTGCAATAGGTCGTGGTGTAGGATTAATGGATGTTCTAACAGTTGGTGAGAATAACTTCCGCTGTGTATTGGATACAAATGGTAAATTGCGATATAGGCCAATTAGCTCAAAACAGGCTTCATCTAAATTGTGCCGAGTTATCGGTAAAACTACTATATCTGGTGGTAAAACTCAACTTCATCTTCATGATGGTAGAAATCTTGTTTTTGATTCTAATCCGGAATATAAATCTGGAGATAGTGTAGTATTATCTCTTCCAGATCAAGAGATTACATCACATCACAAATTCGAAGAGGGTGCTTTATCATACTTGACAGGTGGATCACACATAGGTGAGACAGCAACTGTTAGGTCACATGAGATTAAGCGTTCATCCAAGGCGAATGAAGTATCTTTCGATGACTTTGGTACTATCTCTGATTATGTATTTATTCTTGGTAGTTCTAAAGATATACCTTTGGAGGTGGTTGAATGAGTGCTAATGCAATGTTAGAGCCTAGAATCACTAAAGTTACGATTAATATCGGCGTAGGTGAAGGTGGTCGAAGACTTCAACTCGCAGAACAAGTTCTTGAATTACTTTCTGACTTAAAGCCAGTACGTACTCTTTCTACTAGTACAAATAGAGATCTTGGTACACGTGTTGGTGGCCCAATAGGTTGTAAAGTTACTATACGTAACCAAGAAAAAATAGCATCATTCCTGAAAGATGCATTCTGGATACGTCAGAATACTTTACCTGCATATAATTTTGACCAATCAGGAAACCTTTCATTCGGTATATCTGACTATACTGATTTCCCAGACCAAAAATATGACCCAGATATTGGAATATTTGGTATGGATGTAAATATTGTTCTCGAGCGCCCTGGCCATCGTGTATCTCGTCGTCGTCGTCGAAGCACTAAGGTTGCTAGGAATCATCGTGTAGTCCGTGATGATTGTAAACAATGGTTTACTGAGCAATTCGGAATTACAATAGTGGAGGAGTAAGCATGGCAAGAGATCATGGAGAAGAAATCGGTAGAACAAACGGCTGTAGACGTTGTGGACGTAGCCGAGGAATGATTCGTCGTCATGGGCTTAGGCTTTGTCGCCAATGCTTCCGCGATGTGGCTCCGAGTATAGGATTTAAAAAGAATAGTTGAGGTGAGAAGAAGATGCAATTTGACCCATTAAATGACGCATTTACCCGTATTTTCAATGCGGAGAACGCAGGTCACTACGAAGTGACCGTACGCCCAGCGAGCAAGCTGCTAGGAAGCATGTTATCAATTATGCAGAAATCTGGATATGTTGGTGAATATGAATCACTTGAAGATGGCCGTGGAGGTGGATACAGAATCGAGTTAGTAGGTGCTATTAATCGATGTGGAACTATCAAACCAAGGTTTTCTGTACAAAGATCCGAATATGAGAAGTGGGAATCTAGATATCTACCCGCTCAAGATTTTGGACTTTTGATTATGTCTACAAATCAAGGTGTAATGAATCATCATGAAGCAAAGAAGGAGAGAATAGGCGGGCGTTTGCTTGCATATATTTTCTGAGGAGGGATAGATATGGTAAAATTAGATAAAATAGTACATAGAATCTCTTTACCTGATGGAGTTAATGCATCTCTTGAAGGAAATAATGTGACAATATCAAAAGATGGCAATTCAGTTTCCAGAGAATTCCGTCATCCTCGTTTGGATATCTCTACTGCAGAGGATAGCGTAGAAGTATTCTGTGATTTACCTCGACGTTCAGAGAGAGCATTAGCAGGTACTTGGAATGCTCATATAACTAACATGGTCAAAGGAGTTGACACTGGTTTTGAATACCGTCTTCAAGCAGTTTATTCTCACTTTCCTATGACTATAAAGGTTCAAGGTAACAAACTAACAGTGAACAATCTTTTCGGAGAAAAGGTGCCACGCGTAGCAAAACTACCTTGGTCTCCTTCTGATGTAGAAGTTCGTGTTGAAAATAAAACTGATATTATAGTCAAAGGTTCTGATCGTGAAAAAGTCGGACAAACAGCAGCAAACATTGAGAGATGCTGTGTCGTTAAGAAAAGAGATAGACGTGTGTTCCAAGATGGGATATACATAGTCTCTAAGGGAGCATAAAGGAGGTAATAGTATGGAAGAATATGAAAACATGACTGTTGCAGAACTAAAAGAACTACTAAGGGGAGCTAAGTTACCAGTATCTGGTAAGAAGAGTGAACTTATTGCAAGATTGATTGAATCAAATGATTCGTCAGAAGAAGTTGCGGAAGAAGTAGATATCGAAGAGGTAGAGATGCATGAAGAAGATGACGATACCTTTGATGATGATGATGAAGAATTCTTTGATGAAGAATGGGATCAAATCCACACTGCTCGTCAAAAGCCAGTATTAGATGATGTGACAAAAGCTAATTTGTCAATACGTGCCGCTCAGATGAAGAAGCAGCCTAAATTCCGCCGTCAAGAATGGTACAGGTATTATCGTCTTGCTAGAACTGGTTGGAGGAAACCTAAGGGTATGCAATCTAAGCAGAGACTCAACATGAAATACCGTACTCCAATGGTTAGAGTAGGATACGGAAAAATCGCGGCTGTTCGTGGATTACATCCATCTGGTTTTGAGGATATTTTAGTTAATCAGCCAAGTGATCTTGATGGACTTGACCCGGAACGCCAAGCAATACGAATAGGTGCCGGAGTAGGTAACAGAAAGAGAGCGCATATACACGATCGAGCAGATGATTTAGGACTCCGAGTTTTAAATCGCCGTAAAATTGATAGAAAAGGTGATTTAAAATGATTATTTCTAATCAGAAAAGAATGGCCGCTCAAATTCTTTCTAAGAAAGAAGGACGTACAGTAGGTATTCATAGAGTATGGATAAATCCTGACTATCTTGATGAAGTAAGTACTGCTGTTCAGAAGGACGACATCCGCCAATTAATTGAAGACGGCTTAATCAAAGCCAGACCAATTAAGGGGATTAGTAAAGGTAGAGCAAGAAAAGCCGCTGAACAAAAAGCAAAGGGTCGACGTAAAGGGCCTGGTTCGAGAAAAGGTACAAGAAACTCAAGGGATCCAAAGAAAAATCGATGGATGCGCCTTATCCGAGCTCAACGCAGAGTTCTCAAAGATCTTAGGGGCGATGAAACTTTAACTCCTAGTGAATATAGATATTATTATCGAAAGGCAAAGGGTGGTTCTTACCGTTCTGTTTCTCACATGCGAACCAACATGGGTTTGGATGGTATTAAATTCGGAGGCGATGAATAATGGCACATGGTAAAAACCAAAGATTAAGATTCAAAAGACGAAGAGTTGGAGAAACTGACTATCGTCGAAGAATGAAACTTCTAAGAGGCGATCAGCCAAGAGCCGTGGTCAGAGTATCTAACACTCAAACCATCTGTCAATTAGTAGAGTTTAATCCAGATGGTGATTTCGTCTTAGCATCCGTTAGTGGGAAAAATTTAGTTGACAAATACTCTTGGCCTAGTGACGCTTCTAGAAAATCAGTACCTGCTAGTTATCTTATTGGGTATGCACTTGCAAAAAATGCAATTTCTGCAGGTTATGAAAGCGCAGTTCTGGACATAGGGCTATCTGCATCAACAACTGGTAGTCGAGTATTCGCAGCTCTTAGAGGAATGGTCGATGCAGGATTAGATATTCCTCATGGCGATCAAGTTCTGCCAGATGATGATAGAATCCATGGGGCACATATTGATTCCTCAATGAGTGACAAAGTTAAGGGATCGTTGAAAGCGATAGAGGAGGCTTGAATATGAGTGATGAAGAAAATACCGAAGTAGTTCAATTAGCTCCTGGATTAGCAGCTGCCTTAGCTCCTGTTGAACCAAGTACTGACACTCGCGGACGTAGAGGTCCTGATCCTTTAGCAGGACTCCGTTCTTGGATCCCTAGGACACGTCTTGGCCACATGGTTATGAGTGGAGAAATAACAACTTATGAGCAAGCAATTGATACTGGCTTACCAATTAGAGAAGTAGAAATTGTCGATGCATTACTCCCTGATTTAACAGATGATGTGTTAGGAGTAAATATGATCCAAAGAATGACTGACTCAGGTCGTCGTGTTCGATTCAATGTTCTTTGTGTTGTTGGAAATAGTGATGGTTATGTTGGCCTTGCTGTTTGTAAAGGAAAAGAAGTTTCCGGAACTATTCGTAAGGCAATTGATAAGGCTAAACTAAATTTAATTCCTGTAATGAGAGGAAATGGTTCATGGGAATCATCAGAGGGTCCTGGGAATTCAGTTCCATTCAAGGTAACTGGCCGTTCTGGTTCAACAAGAATCACACTAATGCCTGCCCCTGCAGGTAAGGGATTAGTTATTGGTGACTACGGTCGCCGTGTACTAACTCTTGCAGGTGTAACTGATGTTTGGGCTCGTTCAGCAGGTCAAACTCGTACAACCATCAATTTCGCACGTGCAACTTTCAATGCTCTTGTAGAATTGAATAAGACCAAACTTACAGATGATGTTCGTCAAAGACTCAATATCACTAAAGGGAGGAAGCTACAATGACATTTTTGGTAATTAGAGCAAGAAGTGACCGTGGAGTCACAAAGAAAATTAGAGATACAATGCTTATGCTTAATCTAACACGTGTTAATCATGCGACATTAATTCCTGATAACGTGACTTACGCAGGTATGTTGCAGAAGTCTAAGGATTATGTGACATGGGGCGAGGTTGATGCTGAGACCATTGAAACACTTCTCAAAGAGAGAGGCCGAATGGTTGGAGACAAACCAGTCGATGATGCTGCAATCAAAGCAGCAAGCAATTACAAAACAGTAGCAGCATTTGCTAAAGCAATGGCAGCTGGTGATGCAACTATGAAAGATGTTGATGGATTAAAACCAATTTTTAGACTACACCCCCCACGCGGAAGCAAAGGATGGGGAGGAATCAAGAGAGCTTACACTGTTGGTGGCGCTCTAGGATTTCGTGGCGAGGCAATATCTGATCTCGCAGGAAGAATGCTCTGAGGTGAATAAATATGGTATCCCGTACAAATAAATTCCGTGGTCGCTCTCGCTACCATGGTAGAGGAAAAAAAGCAGGTCGTGGCGCAGGTAAGCGTGGTGGCCGTGGTAATGCTGGAATAAACAAGCATCGTGTCATGACTCGAATAAAATATATGCCTGGTCATTGGGGTATGCATGGGTTTAATCGAGATCCTAGTTTAAGAGTAGTTAATGTTTCTATTAATCTTCAAGAAGTTGAAGAAATGGCAGAGGGTAAATCAATTAATTTATCTGAACTTGGTTATGACAAGTTACTAGGTAAAGGTAAAATTAACAAATCCTTGAATATCATAGTTAATGAAGCAAGTTCTCTTGCAATTAAGAAAGTCGAAGCCGCAGGTGGCTCAGTAACTCTTGGCGACAGCGAAGAAGAATGGGAAGAAGAATAAGTTTAGAATTGGGGGTATAACTAATGGTCGATAGAAAACCTAATGTTATCGCAACATTGATTGTTGCAGGATTATACTGGGGTATGCTTTACTATTGGTTGCGTGATGAATTCAGCGGAACTGGTGAAGAACAAATGCATGCTCTACGCATGTTCCTAGTATCTATCCCATACGTTGCATACGTTATGTGGAGTGCTATGTCTGACCTGCCTGAGAATATCAAATCAATGCCCTATGTAGGACGTTCTCTTAAACCAGGGATATGGCTATTATCTGTAATCGGTCTTGCATATTGGGGGTGGGTTGATACATCAGCAGTAGGCTTCTTACTAGTGGGCGTCGCACTTCTCGGTGTTGCAGTTTCAATGGCTTTAGTGTGTCTTCTTTATTCTGGTTCGGAAAGCAGTCGCCTCTATGGTTTGAGTAGATTCGTTGATGTTTATCCTAGTATCACTAAACCAGAGGGGCATGTTCGTTTTAATCAAAAATTATGGACCACAACCCTTGTGTTAATCATTTATTTTATGATGACTAATGTTATGATTTATGGTTTGTCAGATTCAACCCTGGATATATTTTCATCTTTCCGAGCAATTATGGCTGGTGCATCCGGTTCGATTATGCACTTGGGAATAGGACCTATTGTTACAGGTTCTATTATCATGCAGCTTTTCGCGGGTGCTAAAATAATTCAATTAGATTTACAGGATTCTAACGACAAACAATTATATCAGGGTGTTCAAAAATTATTAGTTCTGATTATGATACCTATTGAATCAATACCTCAAGTATACGGTTTCTTAGATCCTTCAGAGACTTTGATAATTGATTTCGGTATAGGCTGGGCAAATACCATAATTGTCGCACAATTATTTATGGGCTCATATCTTGTATTCCTTCTTGATGAACTTGTGAGTAAATGGGGAATTGGTAGCGGTATCTCTCTCTTCATTGCTGCGGGAGTTGCTCAATCAACATTCGTAGGTACTTTATCTCCTCTTCCAGTAACTGCAGGTTCTCCTCTATCATTCCAGAACCCTCCTTCAGGGACTTTACCTATGATATTTTATACCTTAAGGACCGCAACTAATTCTCAATTAGTTTCTGAAAATGGTTTCGAGTTAATCTTACTCAATCACGCTAATCCTATAGCTGCACTAGTGTCATCAATCATCGTATTCTTGATAGTTGCTTATGCTGAATCTAGTAAGTTAGAATTACCTTTGACTCATGGTAAGGTGCGAGGTCATCGTGGCCAATATCCTATTCGTCTAGTCTATGCAAGTAACATACCAGTTATTCTAATGGCTGCTTTACTTGCGAATATCAATATGTTTACTCTCCTATTCTGGAGTCATCCAGTCCTTTCAACAGTGCCTATCTTAGGGCGTAATGGTGCCATGAGTAGGGCTCATTGGTTTGGGTCGTACGAAGTAGGTGCTACGACGCCTTCAGATGGTTTCGCGTGGTATTCTTCGATGGTCAATGGTGTTGGAGATTGGTTCCTTCCTTTACTCAATCAAACGGGCGATGCTTATGGGCATAGCCTGGGGCAATTACTAGTCCACGTTGTTGTATATGTTTTCGTTATGACTGCTGGTTCTACTGTGTTTGCTAAATTTTGGATTGAAACTACTAATATGGGCGCCAAGGATGTCGCCAAGCAGATCGAGAGGACCGGAATGCAAATACCTGGTTTCAGAAAGAATCCAGTTGTACTGGAGAGAATCCTTGAGAGATATATTCCTCCTGTAACTTTATTTTCTGGTGCCTTCGTAGGTTTACTCGCAGCTGGTGCTGATTTGCTTGGTACTGTAGGTAATGCTACAGGAACAGGTCTCTTACTAGCAGTAGGTATCATTCTAAGGACCTACGAACAGATCCAGAAAGAGCAGGCTATGGAGATGCATCCTGTACTCCGAGAGTTCTTTGGCGCTGATTGATTTTATCATTTCTTGATAGTTATCTTTCGATGCCACCAATCTTTATTTTGAATATATTTTTTCTAAGTTTTTAATGTCGAAAATAATACTCTTAAATCTATTTTTGGAGCGAAGTAATACCAATCTCCTGAAAGTATTTTATATTGCAATAATCGTTGTACTGCGTACCAATAGTCCAACTTGTTCATAGGGCAGATTGAAATACCCCTTGCCGGTCGGCGACTTGCTACGTTTGACTGGCGTTGGAGATTGAGCACCTAGTGCAATGAGATCTACTATCAGGTTAGGCGTGTGCCGAGGAAGTGCGGCCATGAACCAAGTTCATGGTTATGGAGGTTAACCACAATAACGACTTGACCCCGATAATAGGGGGTGCAAGTAAGCAGAAAAATATATCACATTCAAATATAGGAAATGTGTTTCTGCGCCAATTCAATAATAAAGTGACAGCCATTGTATGACTACAAACTTCGAAAGGATACTGTGATTTCACAAGAAATCCGGTTGATCCTGCCGGAGGCTACCGCTATTGGAGTTCGATTAAGCCATGCGAGTCGCGAGAAATTAGATTCTCGGCGTACCGCTCAGTAACACGTGGGTAACCTGCCCTATGCTGGATAATAACCTCGGGAAACTGAGAATAATGATCCATAGTTCACTACGCCTGGAACGGTGAGTGGATGAAAGCTCCGGCGGCATAGGATGGGCCTGCGGCGTATCAGGTTGTAGGGGGTGTAACGTACCCTCTAGCCCTCTACGCGTACGGGTGTTGGGAGACATAGCCCGGAGATGGATTCTGAGACACGAATCCAGACCCTACGGGGTGCAGCAGGCGCGAAAACTTGGCAATGCGAGAAATCGTGACCAGGGAACTCCAAGTGCATCGGGTAAGACCGGTGCTTTTCTTGACTCTAAATAGGTCTTGGAATAAGGGGTGGGTAAGGACGGTGCCAGCCGCCGCGGTAATACCGGCGCCTCAAGTGGTAGTCGCTTTTATTGGGCCTAAAACGTCCGTAGCCGGTCTGATACATTCGTGGGTAAATCAACCAGCTTAACTGGTTGAATTCTGCGAGGACGGTCAGACTTGGGACCGGGAGAGGTGTGGGGTACGCTCAGGGTAGGGGTAAAATCCTGTCATCCTGAGCGGACCACCTGTTGCGAAGGCGCCACACTAGAACGGATCCGACGGTCAGGGACGAAGCCTAGGGGCACGAACCGGATTAGATACCCGGGTAGTCCTAGGTGTAAACGCTGTGGACTTGATGTTGGGGGTGCTCCGAGCACTCTCAGTGTCGAAGCGAAGGTGATAAGTCCACTGCCTGGGAAGTACGGTCGCAAGGCTGAAACTTAAAGGAATTGGCGGGGGAGCACCGCAACCTGAGGATTGTGCGGTTTAATTGGATTCAACGCCGGAAAACTCACCATAGCCGACGGACAAATGAAGGTCAGTGTAATGAACTTACCGGATTGTTCGAGAGGTAGTGCATGGCCGCCGTCAGTTCGTACCGCAAGGCGTTCTGTTAAGTCAGATAACGAACGAGACCCTCATCTCTATTTGCTAACTGGATCTCCGGATCCAGTGCACTATAGGGAGACCGCTGGCGCTAAGTCAGAGGAAGGGGAGGGCAACGGTAGGTCAGTATGCTCCGAATGCTATGGGCTACACGCGCAATACAAAGGACAGGACAATGGGCTGCTGCTCCGAAAGGAATGATAGCTATCCCGAAACCTGTTCGTAGTTCGGATTGAGGGCTGTAACTCGCCCTCATGAAGCTGGATTAGGTAGTAATCGCGTCTCAAAAAGGCGCGGTGAATATGCCCCTGCTCCTTGCACACACCGCCCGTCAAACCATCTTAGTTGTGGGTGGGTGAGGCTACCTCTCTATGGGGTATTCGAGCCTGCCTTCGACGAGGAGGGTTAAGTCGTAACAAGGTATCTGTAGGGGAACCTGCAGATGGATCACCTCCTAAGAAACTCGGAAAACCGGGGGGGGTAGGATGCTTCGGCATCCTGCTCCTTCCAACTTTATTTCTATTCTTTTTCTAAGGTAATTAGCGTTAGCTCTATATTTTCTTAACTTCCTATATATATGTATTCTTTATCGTTAAATTGTTAATTTTAGTAGTATTTTTATCAATGTTAATTTTTAATTCTCTGATTCAAAACTATCTAATTCTAATTTCTTCCATACATATTCAAAACAGTGAGTTTCTTCACATCTGTGCGAAGGTATATATTTGCCATATGTTCTAGAAGGGGCATGCGAAGTTTGATCGCTACAACTATGATGCTGTTAATGATGACTGCAGCCCTAGCGGGCTGTGCAGGTGAAACCGATGATGGAACTGAGGATATAACTCAGGAAATGGTCGATACTGCAAGAGAAGAAGGTAGACTGGCAGGTATTGCTGAAGCAACACCAGTAAGTACCCTGGATACTATCATGGATCGCGGATCCATGAAGTGTGGAGTCAAGGACTCACAATGGGGTATGGGCTTTGCCGATGCTGATGGTCAGCGCTCAGGACTTGATATAGAGTACTGCATGGCCGTTGCTGCTGCAATTGGATTAGATCCGAATACAGATGTTGAATACATCTTGGCAAGTGGTGGAGACCGATTTGAGAAGCTAGCTTCTGGAACAATAGATGTTCTAATTAGAACAACTACTTGGACTACTAGCCGTGATGCTGACTTGAATGCTGACTTCGCAGGAATGAACTTCTTCGACGGTCAAGGTATACTCGTTCGTGGCGATGTATTCCCTCAGGCTGATACTGTTTCTGCACTAAACTTAGCTTCTGCTAAGATTTGTGTTGGTACTGGTACAACTACTGAAGGAAATATTGCTGACTATAACCAAGTTAATTCTATAGGAATGGAAATTGTACCTGTTGATGATGCAGCAGCTGCAACAGTAAAACTGTTAGATGGAACATGTGATGGTTTCACTGGCGATATGTCTGCTATGGTAGCTAAGAAATATACTCTAGAAACTGCTGGTGACTGTGCTGACTGTGACTTATGGATTGCACCTGAGCTTCTTTCAAAGGAGCCATTAGGAGCTGCTGTACGTGATGGAGATTCAGACTGGAAAGATGTAGTTACATGGGTATGGTTCGGTATGGTTACTGCTGAAGAAATGGGAATTGATTCAGAAAACTATATGCAAGCAGATATGACTAATCCAGCTGTTGATAGATTACTAAACAACAATCTAGGACTAGGAACCGATGCTAACCCACTGCCTGCTACATGGATGCAGTCAGTGCTTACTGCTGTAGGAAACTACGGAGAGGCATGGGACAACTCCTTCTGTGACGGTACTTTCGATGGTACTAGTGGATCAGACGCTATGACAGGATGTGTTTTGTCTCGCGTAGGAACTGCTAACGCTCTTGTTTCAGAGGGCGGTCTACAATTCGCACCACCAATGCGTTAAGTGTGAAATTGTATTGACGGATTTACAAAAACCCCTGAGAGGGAAATCTCTCTCGGGGGTCTAATTTTCTTTTTTTCTTAACTATGTGATGTGATATACCTGAGTTTCCAAATGTATTCGTTGAGGGCGTTCGCTAGAGAGTCCGCTTCTATTATATTATCAACAGTAATCTCTCCCAAGAAACAGGTTCAATTATTACGTCAAATTTACGACAAACGAATTCCACAAAATTTTTTGTATTCAATTATAGTATGCTTAATAATCTGGAGATATAATCAGAAATTTTTTGCACCTTGTCTATCTGTAATAACTGAAATGTCACGTTCATTTATAATTAATGGTAATCAAACTAATCTTGCATTTTACGAAAGCGATGCTTTAGTCAGAATAGTAATAATTTGTACATTAATTCTATTTTTATTAGCAAGAAATGAACTTAGAGATTTATATCGGAAACCTAAATTATTTTCAGGATATGCTACCTCTATTTTTGCAATCATCTTATCTTTAATAATCATGATCTTACCTAGGTATTTTGAATTCACCCCTGCTACTGGACTTCCGATGTTAATTTTTGGAGGTGTCTTATTATTGGCATATTTTTTATTATTCAATGATATAGAATATATATTTCAAAAACGCAATAAGAGTAATACTGATTATATCGAAATATCAATCAGATATACTAGAGTATTTTTACCTCTAATAATCTATTTATATTGTGTACTAAACGTTCCAGATGTACAATTAAATCTTGATTATCATTTTAATTTCATATTAGATTCAGATGGGATGATTAATGGATTTTCATTTATTCTTTTAATTATGACTATATTTTCTTTCTATCTTGTTATATCTGAGTCTGCCAATGAGAGAACGCAAGAAAAAAGAACAGCGTCTCTAATGTTCATGTTATCTTTACCAATTTTTCTTTATGTTTCTTTAAGATTACTTTATCTTCTTAATAATCCAGATACTGTAACTAGAGACAGATGGGACTTAGATTGGGGGTTTATGGAACGTAACAATCCTTTCGTAATAAATGCGTGGCCCATTCAACCTAATTTCCCTGAGGATTCAAGATGGCAAGTTCTTTTTGCTGCATCAATTAATTCGATTAGAGTTACTATTGTCAGTATTTTTTTCTGTACACTTCTTGGTATTGTTATTGGTGTTACTCGTCTATCTAATAATCGCATCGCTTCAGGACTCGCAACAGTTTATGTCGAGGTTTTTAGGAATATGCCTCTAGCAGTATTGCTTTTCCTCGTATCTCTAGAATTAGGTGCTGGGTTACCATTATTTACCGATGAATCGAATATATATGGGCTGATATATTACAGTAATCAAGGGATTTTCGTCCCTAAATTAGACATTTTTAGAGTAATCATAGTTTTAATCGTACTAATCTTTGTGAAATATTACACCTCTAAATTTGATGATTCTGAAGGGTCAATTAAATTAAAGAATACGTTATGGATTGCCGCAATATTCTTATCATTAGGTTTGATTTTAAGTGGAATGTCATTGCCTATCTATGATAAACCAAATTTGAAAATCCCAGGTACTTGGAATATAGTAGAAGGAAGTGGCTTTGAAATCACAATAGAATTCTTAGCAATGATAATTGGTCTGACTTTGTTTACTGCTGCTGTTGTGGCTGAGATAGTTCGAGGGAGTATCCAGGCTCTACCTCGTGGGCAGGTTGAAGCCGCTGTATCACTCGGGCTTTCACCATATCAAAGGATTAAATTGGTTATCCTCCCTCAGGCACTTAGGAGTATGATTCCTCTTCTAAATAGCCAATATATGAATATCTGGAAAAATTCAAGTTTAGCAATTATTGTAGCTTATAGCGATATTTTCTATGTTATATTTGTAACAATGAATAATGTAGGTAAACTGATACCTTTATTCTTACTCTTGCTAGTGATTTATCAATTAGGAAGCCTGAGTATTTCCGCAGTAATGAACTTATACAATAACAGAATTACAAAGGTGAAAATATGAAATTCTCTCTCCCTAAATTTTTACTTGATTTTGAGAGAGGGGTGGCTGGTCGCTCAAAGTTCGATAAAGATGAACTAAAAGATATACAAATTACTATTTATTCTTTATTTGCAGCAGTGATGATTGCATGTTGGCAATATCATAAAATTTATTCTTCACTTTCTATTACAGAAGAAATTACTTTCTTCGATCGTATAATATATTCTTCAGTTGTTTCTTTATGTTGGATATTTTTATACTGGATGATATTCATCACAATAACGAAGAGGTCAGATTTTTCTGAGGGCTGGTTCCCCTCAATAAATTTCAATGCAATACTTGGAATTTTATCTTCTTTCATACTTTTGATTGTTATTAGTTGGTCTTTTGAGATTCTACTTATTTCTACGAAGTGGGATATTGTCTGGGCTAATAGGGCATCAATAATGATGGGGCCAGAGTTTACGAAAGCGATGACTCAATCATACATTCCTTCTGAAAACTGGCGTTTTTGGCCCATCATTTATCTTTCATGGATACTTCTTGGTTGTGCATATGGTGTTTCAGGTACTTCCATCCGCTCTTATGCATTAGGTTTTACACTATTTTCTCTTATAATTATAATTTTTGCTTCTAATCCTTTTGAGGCGAACTATAATACTGATGTAGTAAGAGAAAAACTATATTATGCGACGAGTTTATCAATACTTTCGTTTGCCTTAATTAGGTTCTATAAGAAAAATGCCGAAGAGTATCAAATAAACCGTCTCATCAAGTATCTTGGCTTATTTGCTGTTTCTATATTCTTCTTTACTTTGATAATACTTAATCCTCCAGAGTTCATCAGTTCTTTAGCCGCATATGTAATTGAAATTGCCTATATTGGGGAATATCTAGAACCTCTACTAAGTCCATTACTCAAAGAAGGAGTTGTTCCATCTCAATGGGGTGGCTTACTGATTAATTTGATAGTTGCTTCTGCTGGGTGCGTAATCGGTTTTGTTATTGGTGTTGTTCTAGCCTTCTGTAGACGTAGTCCAATGCCTCTTCTTAAATTGCCTGGGGTAGCGATAATAGAGATTGTTCGTTCAGGTCCTTTGATCTGTTGGTTATATTTTGCAATGTATTTACTACCTGATGTCACTGATCCATTATTCACTAATCCTGAAGATTTCGATAATATTGTAAGGATGATGTTTATCTTCAGTTTATTCGGTGGTTGTTACATCGCTGAAGTAATTCGTGGTGGTCTTCAAGCAGTAGATAGTGGTCAGAAAGAAGCAGCTTTAGCCTTAGGGCTTAATCCATTCCAGACGAAGTTACATGTTGAGTTACCCAATGCAATTAGAACAACACTTCCTTCAATTGTTAGTGTATTCATTGGTTTGTGGAAAGATACTACATTATTGTTTATTATTGAAATTGTAGATTTCTTTAGAATAGCCAAAAATTTAGCAAATACCGATAGAAAATTCCTTGGTGACTTCATAGAACCAGTCTATCTAACTGCAATAGTGTTCTGGATATTCGCATTTTATATTTCAAGAATTTCTATGAAGGTGGAGAAAAATCTTGGATTAGTTAACGAAGGAGGAGGAGATGCAGCATGAATGAAGAAGAAACGATGAAAAATGAAGAAGTTGAAATGATGGAAGAAGAATTAATTATTGAGACAGAAGGAGTGAAGGTAAATTTTGGAGATTTTTGGGCACTTAAAGGAATAGACATAAAAGTCAAAAAAGGTGAAATCATCGTTATTTTAGGGCCATCCGGCTCTGGTAAATCTACATTTATTCGAACACTTAATCGTTTACAACCTCATAGTGGCGGATCTATCAATATTGATGGTATAGATATTGATGATGATACTTCAGTTAAGGACTTAAAGCATATTCGAGCAGAAATTGGTTTTGTATTCCAACAGTTTAATCTATTTCCTCATCTGACAATAATAGAAAATATCACATTAGCTCCTATGAAAGTTAAAGGCGAAACTAAAGCCATGGCTGAAAATAAAGCAATGGAATTACTTGAACGCGTAGGTATCCCTGAACAAGCATACAAATATCCTAGTGGACTATCTGGTGGTCAACAACAACGTGTTGCTATCGCCCGTGCTTTAGCAATGGACCCTAAAATAATGCTCTTCGATGAACCAACTTCTGCTCTTGATCCAGAGATGATTAAAGAAGTTCTTGATGTGATGGTAGATTTGGCTAAGAGAGATATAACAATGATTGTGGTTACCCATGAAATGGGATTCGCTAAAGAGGTCGCAGATCGTGTAATATTATTCGATGAAGGTTTATTGATTGAAGAAAATACACCTGATGTATTCTTTGATAAGCCTGAGCATGAAAGAACTAAGTTGTTCTTAGAACAAATTCTTTGATTAGGCCTCTATCCAATACGCGACTCTATCGTATATGGTACTTCTGAAAGTCAATAATTTCAAAGTAGGTCCGTCTAAACTTACTGAGATTGTTGCTCCTCTGGTGAAATGTGTTTCATCCCATCCATCTGCAACTACATATCCTCTGTGCATATCACTGGTAAAAGTTGTTTTTTGGTTAGTCCAGGCCCAATAAGTCCCATCTTCTCTTCTATCATTACGTGGTAAGTCTCTTGAGACAAATAAATAGTGATTGTCAATTTCTGTCTCTGGAAATGTGACACCTTCTATATTGTTGATATGTCTGTACCAAGCGCCCTGTCCAAGGAATGTAGAAAACAAACATCCGGAGGAATATTGGATGCAATCAATTCCCTCATTTTTGTCATCCTTATTTCTTTGTAGCCTATATTTCGAGGGTTGATATTGATGAGTGTTAGCCAGTAATAAATCATTTAATGCGGGGTCGGAGCGAATAATATTACCGCTGGTAGTTACAATTTCTGCCTGTAATCTTGGTAAAATATTAATTATTGATTCCCCATTGAGGGCTGTAAGAATATCTTTTTTGAAATTACTAGGGTCGCTACCCATGTAGAATCCATATGATCCATCATTATCAAGCTCTCTTGGATGGCTGTTAACGCCCATTACCGGTGTATCTTCATCTACTGAATGTGCGATCGATGTTAAAGTTCCATCTCCTCCTAACACTATAACTAAATCTCGATTAATAAAATCAGAGCGGCTAACCTTCTCTCTCGCTGAATAATCTAGACTGATATCCATTTCTTTTCTCAATAATTCAAGGGTACTTCTTACTTCATCCAATGCTTTATCATGGACATCTTCGAAATTTTTCTTATACACAACCAATATGTTCCTTGACACAGTAAGGCAACCTCCTTCGATTACTCGTCATTAGGCATCGCATATAGCAACAACGTTCCTGTAATCGAGAAATATTTCATCATATATTCAATAATCTCTTGACTGATTAACTGTCGCAGTCAATCATGAGAGTTGCGTTGATAAGCCTAATTCTTTTTTCTTCAGCCCTATCTGGATGTCTTGAAGTACCATCAGATTCATGTGAGGGGGACGAATGTTTTCCTCTTTCATCCGATGAACTAAATTCATTACTAGCAGTTCCGAATTCTTTCAATGTTCTCAAACTATCAGATGAATACGAGGTGCTTAGGATTGAAACATCTTCTGTGGTAGAAATACAAAATCAGAGAGTTTCAATTGATTGGGGTGTTGGTAAAGACGATATGAAAAACCTTAGTTCGATAGCATTAAGGTATAGTATTGCTAATTCTGCGGTAGATACTGAAGTAATTGAAGGTTCGAAAATCACAAATGTGAGGTTGGGGAATATTTGGTATGAAGGTCGAGACGCATCGCCAGAATATAATGACCCATTCTATGAAATAGCTCGACTTTCTAGTGAAGACCCGGATGGTCTTTGGCCACCATTTTCTTTTGATACTACTAAATTTTCTAATATTGATTGGCAAATAACTGGTGACACATTATCTCTTCAGCAAGTAGCTACTGGGACTAATGGTACTCATACAATAATTCTTGAATTAAGAGGAGCTCCTCCAATGATAATGGGGATAGAAATTTATGATGGTGAAGGTACTGATTTCTCACTATCAATTGATATTGACGATTCAGCAATAATAGAACTAAAAGATAATCTTCCAAGAACTCCAATACAGTTTATACCTGTGAATAATTCTATTATTTATGATAATGGGATTAAAACTTGGTCTGATATAATTCCCGATGGTATATCTGAAGTAGAACCTTTAGAACTTGAATTTCATGCTAGAATAGGTTCACTAAATAGTTCTGAATCACTAGCATCTATGAATTTCAATGATGTCATCTCAAATACTACAATTGATGATGGCACTTGGTGGGAATTTTATTGGATGGATGTAGATTTAGACAATTTGGTATCGAGTGGAGATTTCTATAATGTTCGAACAAATTCAACCGCAGATGTCACTATTTCAGTATTTGATATCTGGGCTAATATATGGACTGATGATTTATTCTAATTCACAAATCTACAGGGGCACATTCAAACACCTTACATTTTAAGCGGTAGTTATGGAGAACGCCAGTCATCCCCTGAGACGTCTTCTATCACATCTGAAACATCATCAACTAACAGTTATTTTAGCCTCCTTATGTTCAATTTTGAACAAATTTTGGGATCTCGCACCCCCTATACTGATTGGAATGGCCATTGACGTGGTAGTTCAGCGAGAGGAGTCATTTTTAGCAAGTTATGGGTACCCGGATCCACATCAGCAATTTCTGATTTTAGTTGGTATCACAGTCATTATCTGGGTACTAGAATCCTTATTCGAATATTGGTGGGGGATTTTATGGCGTAATCTTGCTCAAACTGCTCAGCACGAATTAAGGATGGATGCTTACAATCATATTCAAAATTTGGAAATGCAATGGTTTTCAGAGCAGTCTACAGGTGGTTTAATGTCTGTTTTAAATGATGATGTTAATCAGTTGGAAAGGTTTCTAGATCAGGGTGCTAATGATTTGCTACAACTGGCAACTACAATTACTGTAGTGGGTACTATAATGTTTATTTTAGCGCCTGAAGTTGCTTTATTAGCAGTAATACCAGTTCCAATTATTGTCATAGGCTCATTTATTTTCCAAAGAAGAATTGGGGTAAGGTACAAAAAAGTCCGAGAAGAAGTGGGTGAATTAAATTCTTTATTGAATAATAATCTCCAAGGAATAACTACAATCAAATCTTTTACAGCTGAAAGTAGAGAATCTGAGCGTGTTGGAATAGCATCTGAGTCATATAGGGATGCCAATAGAGACGCCATTCGTCTTTCCGCTTCCTTTGTTCCATTAATTCGCATGGCAATACTATTTGCATTTACTGCGAATATGCTTGTAGGTGGATGGATGGCATTAGATGGTGAATTAGACGTAGGTGCATATGCGATAATTGTATTTATCACTCAGAGACTACTTTGGCCTCTCACAAGGCTTGGACAAACCTTTGATTTGTATCAAAGAGCAATGGCTTCCACTACTAGAGTTCTAGATTTAGTAGATACAGACATTGGTATAGTTGAGGGAGATAAGATTTTATCAGATATTCAAGGAAGAATAACCTTCAATGAATTAAAATTCACTTATCCTGGGCGAGAATCAGTACTCAAAGATATAAATTTTGAAATTCAAGAAGGAACAACGGTTGGATTAGTAGGTTCCACCGGTTCTGGAAAAACCACACTAACACGTCTTTTGATGAGATTCCACGACCCTCTATCTGGGACTTTAGAGATTGATGGAATTAATATTAGAGATCTAAAACTTGAATCTCTTAGAGGAGCGATTGCTCTAGTTTCTCAGAACACGACTCTTTTCCCTGGTACAGTTCGAGAGAATATCGCTTATGGGGATCCAGATGCAACCTTAGAACAGATAGAATATGCAGCAGGTATTGCTGAAGCCACAATTTTCATTTCAGAGTTACCAGAGGGTATGGGAACGAATATTGGTGAAGATGGACACAAATTATCAGGTGGTCAAAGACAGAGGCTAGCAATTGCTAGAGCGGTTTTGAAAAATGCGCCAATTCTTATTCTTGATGAAGCCACTAGTAATGTGGATAATGAGACAGAGGCTGCATTACAGCGCTCAATAGAAAAAATCTCAG